>OFRN01000046.1_pt1 | contig 70222 bp, 69 predicted proteins | sample 1541701 | NCBI WGS metagenome assembly OFRN01 (sample SAMEA4413046, study PRJEB24355) | metagenome | biome: human; feature: gut; material: faeces | place: United Kingdom | collected 2010 | reverse complement strand
CAAAGAGAGGTCAAACCCAAAAGAGATCGCGTGGATGCCCTGCCTGGGGTTGAAGCGTTAAATCTAATCAGGCTAGTTTGTTAGTGGCGTGTCTGTCCGCAGCTGGCAAGCGAATGTAAAGACTGACTAAGCATGTAGTGCCGAGGATGTAGGAATTTCGGACGCGGGTTCAACTCCCGCCAGCTCCACCAAAATTCTCCATCGGTGATTACCAGAGTCATCCGATGAAGTCCTGAAAGCCCGCACGGCGCAAGCCCTGCGGGCTTTTTTGTGTCTGTTGTTGTCCGAGAACATCCATCAAAATCCGGTGATTATTGGTATACGTTTAGGTATACGGTAGGATGTATACCCAAAAGCGTATACCAATTCATGAAGGAGCGGCCAAAGTGGCACGGACAACACGCCTCCTGAGCAACACCCAAGTTTTGCGCGCTAAAGCGTTAGAGAAGGATCTAACATTGCATGATGGCGATGGCCTTTTCCTGATAGTGAAAACCAGCAGGAAAAAGCTCTGGCGTTTCCGTTACCAACGTCCGGCGACAAAACAGCGGACAATGATGGGGCTAGGAGCTTTCCCCGCCCTCTCACTTGCTGACGCCCGAGGGTTAAGAGCGGATTACCTTACCTTGTTAGCCAACGGAATTGACCCACAAATTCAGGCCGAAGTTGCAGAGGAACAGCAGCAAATCGCTCTGGATAGTATTTTTTCAACGGTCGCCGCTAACTGGTTCCAGCTCAAAAGCAAAAGCGTTACCCCTGATTACGCAAAAGACATTTGGCGTTCATTGGAGAAATATGTATTCCCTGCCATCGGCAATATCCCCGTTCAGCAAATCAAAGCCCGAACTTTGGTTGAAGCGCTAGAGCCAATTAAAGCTCGTGGGGCGCTTGAGACTGTACATCGACTGGTGCAGCGCATTAACGAGATAATGGTTTATGCCATAAACACTGGTCTGATTGATGCTAACCCAGCATCAGGTATTGGAATGGCCTTTGAGAAGCCTAAAAAACAAAACATGCCTACGCTCCGGCCAGAAGAACTGCCGAAGTTGATGCGTTCTTTAGTCATGTCAAATCTGTCTGTGCCGACTCGCTGCCTCATTGAATGGCAGCTATTGACCCTCGTTCGACCTTCTGAGGCTTCAGGTGCACGATGGGTAGAGGTCGATTTCGATAAAAATCTCTGGACGATTCCAGCCGAACGGATGAAAGCGAAGCGTGAACACATCGTATCTCTATCTCCTCAGGCATTAGAAATTCTGGAGGTCATGAAGCCAATCAGCGCTCATCGTGAACATGTTTTTCCGAGTCGGAATGACCCAAAGCAACCAATGAATAGCCAGACGGCAAATGCTGCTTTAAAAAGGATTGGATATGGAGGTAAATTAGTAGCACATGGTTTGCGCGCAATAGCGAGTACTGCAATGAATGAAGCAGGTTTGAATTCAGATGTGATTGAAGCAGTACTTGCTCACATTGAGAAAAATGAGGTCCGGAGAGCATACAATCGCTCAACTTACCTTGAAAAAAGAAAGGAACTTATGAGTTGGTGGGGTAATTTCATAGTGAATAGCAAGTAAGGATATAATAATGAGCACGAGAGAATTTCCATGCAAAGCATCAAACATCTATGACAAGAATATAAATTTCCTATTTGGCTCAGGAGCATCAGCATCGTATATACCTACTTTGTGGCTTGCTGAAAATACTACTTATGAGACTTTATTAACTCATGAAGATTGCAAAGACGTTAAAGATTTCATTTTATGTTCCTATTTTAATAAAATTATTAGAAAGACATTTTGCATAGAGCCAGCTTTAGAAAACAAAAAATACACTTCAACAATAGCTAGCTATACAAATTTCCTAGATGAACTTGTTACGTTATTAGAAAAAAAAGGTTCCAACCAAATTAGAAGGGCTAATATTTTCACTACTAACTATGACCTTTTTTTTGAGACAGCAGCGGATAATGCATTATCCAAAAAAACGTTCCATTTTAATGATGGTGCTATAGGTTTTAAAAATAGAAGATTAAATATTAGTAATTTTCATATTACAACCTGGCATCAAGGCACGCATGACATGTACAAACATGAACTACCAACGGTTAATTTAATTAAAATGCATGGTTCAGTCTCATGGAAAAGAAATGAGCATGAAACGATAAGCATTAACTACCCAATTACTTCACCAGAAAGAATAAAATTAGAGACAGATAAAACCATAGATGACCTGGTGGCTACTTTAAACAACACCAATGATAATCTTGCTAACTACTTAGACTTAAATATTAATGATATGAATTTACTTGATGAATTCAGATCATATTATGACTCACTCGCAATAGTTAATCCAACAAAAGAGAAATTTTCAGAAACAGTTTTTCAGCAGCATTATTATCAAAGCTTGAGATTATTAAGTTATGAATTAGAGAAGCCACAAACAGTTTTAATTTGCTTCGGGTTTTCGTTTCAAGATGAACATATCCTTGAAATAATCAAAAGATCTTTAAGCAATCCTACTTTGAAAGTCTTTGTTTTTTGTTACAGCAATAAAAGCAAGCACGATATAAATACAACAGTAAATGACCCTAGAATAACCTATATCTTCCCAAAAGAAGATGAGCATAAAATTTCTTTTGATACTTTCATTGATAGAATATTCAAATCAGAAATAGGAGACTGGGTCACATGGACGAATTAAACATTGGTAAAGTCACACAAGTAAAAGGAACCACTGTCAAGGCAAAAATAAACCATGACTTGTACCAATCTACATATTTTCACAATGGAAAAATACTTCGTGGCATATCTATAAATGAATTTGTGTTAGTCCGAAAAGGTTATCAGGATATAGTAGGCAAGATCATTGGCGAGGAAATTGTTGAGAATTTTAATATTAGAATCGATGATATTGAACAAAAAAAATATGAAAGATTTGTTGATCTTAATATTCTCGGTTATTTTTTTGAAGGGAAGTTTTTCTCTGGCATAAAATACCTTCCAATGATAAATGATAGACTGTATTTGATTTCTGATGATAAAATATCTGAGATATACAGCTTTAGCAAAAGCACTAAAACCCCACTTATTAACATTGGGAGATCCATGTTAGAGGAATTACCAATTAACATCCCAATAAATGGAGTTTTTAATTCTCATATTGGGATTTTTGGAAATACTGGGAGTGGAAAATCAAATACTTTAGCAAAATTATATCAATCACTTATCAATCGAATTGACAACATAGAACTATTTAGTAGCAAATCAAAATTTGTCTTAATTGATTTCAATGGGGAATATGGGACTCTTGAGAGCTCCTTTCCAGAACTGTGTCAATCAATAAAGCTTAGTACAAAAAAAGATGGTGGTAAAATTCATTTCGGAGAAAAAGAGTTTTGGGATGATGAACTATTATCAGTGCTATTCTCAGCAACTGAAAAAACACAAAAGCCATTCTTAACCCATCTAATAAAGAGCAAGTTAAAATATGATGATGACCTTGGTGAGTATCTAAAAAGAACTATTAAAATAATGTTTGGCACTAACCCTCACAAAGAGACAGTTAATTTACTTAAAAGCCTAATACCTTATTTTGAGGAAGGTGATCAACAAAAAATAATAGACGAACTATCTCTATTTACTTGGCATTCAGGTCAAGATAAGTATACACACCCTGATAGCTGGCTCGATAACACAGCTGAAGTTCTGCAACACACTCAATCTACATACAACAGCAATTTCAATATCACTAGTGTATTTGATGAAATTGCTATACGTGCGACACTACAACTAATAAACTCAGTCTCCAGAAACTATGTCCAATATGATCATATATATCCACTAATAAATAAAATAATAGCTATGAGCTCATCTTTGGCTAAAGTCATAGAAATTAATGATGTTCAGCAAAATAATAAACCCATATCAATAATATCCCTTAAAGAATGCAATCAGTCCATAAAAAAAACCATTCCAATGATGATTGCAAAATGTTCTTTCTTGGAACACAAGTCCTCTGACAATAAGATGGAAAGCTTTCATTTGATAATAGATGAAGCTCACAACATCCTATCTGAAAGCTCTGTAAGAGAAGCTGAAACGTGGAAAGACTACAGATTAGAGTTGTTTGAGGAAATAATAAAAGAAGGCAGAAAATTTGGCTATTTTGTCACTATTTCAAGCCAGCGACCATTTGATATATCGCCAACGATCGTGTCACAGTTACACAATTATTTCATACATCGCTTGGTAAATGAAAATGATCTTTATCTTCTTAAAAACACCTTAAGTACTTTGGATGCAGCTTCCAGAACGCTCATACCAACGCTTCCTCCTGGTGCATGCATAATTTCAGGAACAGCTTTCCATACTCCGCTGCTTGTGCAGATCGATAGACTTGCTGAAGAGAGTGCCCCACAAAGTGACACGCTTGATTTAGAGAATTTATGGGATCTTTAATTCTATTGCGCGCAATGCTCTCCCCGCCCCGCCTGCCCGCTTAATGGGGCGCTTTTAATGCAGGTGCAAAGGTGGCCTCAAGCCGCGCCACAACTGGCGCAGGCAGGGAGTGCAGAGGGCGGGGAAATTCATGCAAAACCATGCAACTTATGGATGCATGGCTTTTTTCGGGAAAAATAACGGAATTTACAGGGATTTTTTTTTGGCGTGCTACCGTGCGGCCAGTTCGGCGCGCCGACGGATGTAAATCATGTTCTGTGCAGGGGTGAATTTTTCACGATTATCATCCCGCGAAGGCGCGTCAGGCCTGTATCCGATGGCCGTTAAAATGTCGTTATCTTGTGCTGAATAATTAATTTCATTTCCTGCGGCCAGCCAGACGGAAAGGGCTTCACGAAGGTAAGCCATCGAACGGTCGAGCGCACGACTTTTTAACAGCGCAGGCTGGTTCTTAATCCCCTTCAGTTCTGGTGCCAGTGCGGCGGCCAGCTCTGCACCGTTCTGCTGCATAAAATCATGCAGCCGGTTACGGATGCAAATGCGCTGTACTTCCTCATGCGAGAAGATGTAGCGCCCGGCAGCCTGATTAACTTCCCATTTTTTTATATCAATGAAATCACGCAACGTCTGTAACCGGCGGGAATCCGTTGTGTCGTCCAGCAATAAATCCCGATATTCCAGCTCGGCAGCGGCCAGTTCAGCTTTACGGTTCATCCACGCTGCTTTGTTCGTCTGACAGGCTTCGAACGCATTTTGTAAGATCAGGGTAGTCATTATCGTCTCTCCTGATTATGGCTGAACGGCGAGCTGTAACAGCCCTTCACTTTGCGGGTGGTTATGGTTTTCGGCGGAGCAGGTTCGACTTTCTTCTTTTCCGCAGGAGAGCGGATAATCTCAAAAATAGATTCATGCGTTTTGAACGTCGTTGAGCAATGCACATTCTGGTACTGCAGATAGCTCTCTTTAACGTTCTCGGACATATATTTGCTGGTCCGGACGTGGGCGGCCTGACCGCAATTAGGGCAGCGCATCATGACAGTATCCCCCGCGCTTTCAGGTCGGCTTCACGTTCGCGCATTTTTTCATGCCAGACTTTTCGCTGACCGGGCGTGGCCGCAACGTCATGATCCATATGCGGCAGCGTGGAGGCCGACAGCCCTGTCTTAAACAGCACAGGTTCATCAGTCAGACAGATATTCCAGCCCTTCACTGCCTGCTCAAGCCACGTTCTCACCTTATGCATAACGGCGTGCTCTGGCTCGACATAGCCCTGATGTCCGATGGTATTGGCAAGCGGATTTTCTTTTACCAGTATGCTGAGTTTCATTGCCCTGACGAGAGCATCACAGGTTTTGCGCAGGGCAACATCAAGCTCATGCTCTGCATACTGACTGAGGACGTCATGATGTGCCTGACGGTATGCTCTGGCCGTCCGGTCACAGGCTGCTTTAAGACTGTCCAGCTCAAAAGACAGCACCTCAGCCATATTGTCACATTCCTGCGCCAGCCCCCGCTGTGCCACTCGCGCAATGTGGCGTTGTTTCAGCTCGTCGGTAATGACGGCACCACCGGCACGAAAAGCAGTACGCCATGCGCCGGAATCATTGCCGTTGTCCTGCTCCAGTTCTTTTTTTTGTGCTTTCACCTGGCTGATGGCCGTCGTGGTTTCGTCCATACGTCTGCAACTGGCGAGATGTGCCTCTCTGGCCGTTTCAAGGCGTTCCATCGCGGGTTTCAGATAGTCGGGAATAACAGCGGTCTGAGTCATGTCGGGTCTCCTCTTCGTTTCAATCTGAGGAGATTCTGCCGCGCCAGACACAACAACACGATTCATTGCCGTTGTGGCAAAAATGACACAAATGGCATTTAAAACCGGGCTCGCCAGAGAAAGGTCTCAGGAAAGCCTTATTCACTGTTTGTTTTTTTACTATTAACTATTCACTACTATTCACCAAAATAAAAAAGACACGTAATACAGTAAAATAAGTGGTGAACACTTGAGGGTATAACTGTTCACCAACTGTTCACTTCTGTTCACCCTCCTGTTTTTTAGCCAGTCAGTCACTTAGACTTTTATAGATTGAAAAAATAAAATATATAACTAAAAGTAATTATAAGTTTGCCAAAGAATTATCAAGAATTGCCAACAATTGTCAGAGATTGCCACTGTTTGCCATTCACTTGTTAACGGTTTGTTGTGTGAGATTTCGCTGCAAAATGACTTGTTGCCCTGAGGGAAAATATTCACAAAATAGAGAGCTACCCGAAGCAGGACGGACACGACCGGCACTGTATGGACTTTGTGAGGTAGCCCAATGCACACCGCTTTTTCTTCCCCGTCTTCTGCCCCTGCCGCGCCGCTGATGCCGGTTTCTGATACCGTTCAGGAGCGCTTTATCCGCCTACCCGAAGTGATGCATCTGTGCGGCCTGTCCCGGTCGACCATTTATGACCTCATCAGCCGGGAGGCATTCCCGAAACAAATCTCCCTCGGTGGTAAAAACGTGGCGTGGGCGCAGTCTGAAATCACCGCATGGATGGCTGACCGTATTGCCGAACGCAACCGGGGTTATGACGCATGACTATGACCGTTCAGCAAACAGCCCCTTTTTCTGGCTTGCTTCTTTTCGCCGTTTCCAGGTATAGTTTTCCCGCTGTCGCAAAATCGGCAGCCGGGCGTAGGAACCCGTGTAATTCACAGGCGACAACAGACGCGCCATGCGTCTTTTTTTACGTCGTTGCTCAGGCATACCCATTTTTCGGGCTGTGGTGCTTATTCCATAGCCCCTGTCAGATAATGGTGATCCGGGCGGGGCAGCTTTCGGGCTGGCCGGTATTCTGTGAAGCCGGTATTCCTACCCCCGTTCGGGTCACCACCCATGAGCGTAGGAACTCCGGTGGTGGCAATAACCGCTATTCACAGGAGGTTGCCACTATGGCTACGACCCTCACCCCGTCACATCCGCAGTTTGTCTTTGTGTTTGCCGCCGTTCGTCGCGCAGACCATAAACCCCGTATCTGTATGCTCCGCACCGTCGCCGGTGATGAACACGCCGCACGCCTTTCCCTCGTTCGCGATTACGTCCTCTCGTTCGCTGGCCGTCTGCCGGTTGCGGAGGTGCGCGCATGAGACACACCACCATTACCGCCCGTGACCTCGAATGTCTGGAGCATATGCGCAACGTCGGCCAGCTCGTCAGCGACCTGATGCAGGTGCAGGACTGCGCCACCGTTCGTCGTGACCCGGCGCAGCAGTTACAGCTCACCTCCGTGATTTACCTCATGACCGCCCAGCTCGACGGCGTGGTCGAACGCTGCAATCAGCACTGGCTGACTGGGGAGAACAACGTATGAAAAAACCATTACCGCCCGTATTACGCGCCGCGCTGTATCGTCGCGCCGTGGCCTGTGCATGGCTGACCCTGTGCGAACGCCAGCACCGCTACCCGCACCTCACCCTCGACGCGCTGGAAAGCGCGATTGCCGACGAGCTGGAGGGCTTCTACCTGCGCCAGCATGGCGAGGAAAACGATCGCCAGATTGCCTGTGCTCTGCTGGAAGATTTAATGGAAGCCGGACCACTCAAAGCCGCGCCGTCGCTGTCCTTTCTCGGGCTGGCCGTGATGGATGAGCTTTGCGCCCGTCATATCACGTCGCCGGTACTGCACTGAGGGAGAAAACAACGATGAAAACGAACGTAACAGAAACGGTAAAACAGGCGTGCGGCCACTGGCCGCGCATTCTCCCGGCGCTGGGTGTGAAGGTGATTAAAAACCGCCATCAGTCCTGCCCGGTGTGCGGCGGCTCTGACCGTTTTCGCTTTGACGACAAAGAGGCGCGCGGGACGTGGTTCTGTAACCAGTGCGGCGCGGGTGACGGGCTTAAGCTGGTTGAGAAAGTATTTGGCGTGTCGGCCTCCGAGGCCGCCGGAAAGGTGAAAGCCGTGACCGGCAACCTGACGCCGGTTGCCCCGGAAGTGATTGCGGCCGCAGAAGCTAAAATGGAGGCTGACCGCAAAGCGGCGGCCGCGCTGGCCGTAAAGCTCATGGAGAAAACCCAACCGGCCACCGGCAACGCCTACCTCACCCACAAGGGTTTTCACGCGCTGGAATGCCTGACGCTCGTCGCCACACATAAAACCGGCGGCGTGACGTTCCGCGCCGGTGATGTGCTTGTCCCTCTGTATGACGATGCCGGGGCGCTGGTTAACGTTCAGCTTATCAATTCTGACGGTCTCAAACGCACCCTGAAAGGCGGAGCAGTGAAAGGGGCATGTCATATCATCGGGGGGCAGAAACAGGCCGGAAAACGTCTGTGGATAGCGGAGGGCTATGCGACCGCGCTCACCGTGCATCACCTGACCGGGGAAACCGTCATGGTGGCGCTGTCTCCGTGAACCTCCTTTCTCTGGCGAGCCTTGCCCGACAAAAACACCCGGTCTGTCAGATTGTGCTCGCCGCCGACCGTGACCTTAACGGCGATGGCCAGAGCAAAGCCGCTGCGGCCGCAGACGCCTGTGAGGGTGTTGTTGCCCTGCCGCCGGTGTTCGGTGACTGGAATGATGCGTTTATGCAGCACGGCGAAGAGGCGATGCGGAAAGCGATTTATAACGCCATCCGGCCACCGACTGACAGTCCTTTCACTACCATGAGCGAAGCGGAATTTACCGCCATGAGCACCAGTGAAAAGGCAATGCGGGTGCATGAACATTACGGCGAAGCGCTGGCCGTGGATGCGAACGGCCAGCTCCTGTCCCGCTATGAGGCCGGTATATGGAAAATCATTCCGCCGTCAGATTTTGCCCGCGACGTGGCCGGGTTGTTCCAGCGTCTGCGCGCCCCGTTCTCGTCGGGGAAAATCGCCTCAGTTGTTGAGACCCTGAAACTGATTATTCCGCAGCAGGATACACCGGCGCGTCGTCTGATTGGCTTTCGCAATGGCGTACTCGATACCGCCACCGGAACATTCAGCCCACACCATAAATCACACTGGCTGCGCACACTCTGTGATGTCGATTTTACCCCGCCGGTGGAGGGCGAAACGCTGGAAACCCACGCGCCGAACTTCTGGCGCTGGCTCGACCGGGCGGCCGGTAAAAATCCACAAAACGCGACGTGATTCTGGCCGCGCTGTTTATGGTGCTGGCGAACCGTTACGACTGGCAGCTCTTTCTTGAGGTGACCGGGCCGGGTGGCAGTGGCAAAAGTATTCTGGCCGAAATTGCGACCATGCTTGCCGGGGAAGATAACGCCACGTCGGCCACCATCGAAACGCTGGAATCACCCCGCGAACGCGCTGCGCTGATTGGCTTCTCGCTAATCCGTCTGCCTGACCAGGAAAAATGGAGCGGTGACGGGGCAGGACTCAAGGCCATCACCGGCGGGGATGCGGTCTCCGTTGACCCGAAATACAAGGATGCGTACTCCACCCATATTCCTGCGGTGATTCTGGCCGTGAACAATAACCCGATGCGCTTTACCGACCGCAGCGGCGGTGTTTCCCGTCGCCGGGTGATTCTGCATTTCCCGGAACAGATTGCCCCGGAAGAACGCGACCCGCAGCTTAAGAATAAAATCGCCCGCGAGCTGGCCGTCATTGTGCGGCAGCTTATGCAGAAGTTCAGCGACCCGATGACCGCGCGCGCACTGCTCCAGTCACAGCAGAACTCCGACGAGGCGCTCAGTATTAAACGCGACGCCGACCCGACATTTGATTTTTGCGGCTATCTGGAAGCCCTGCCGGAGCCTGAGGGGATGTATATTGGCAATGCCAACATTATTCCGCGTCAGCCGCGGCTGTATTTGTACCATGCCTATCTGGCGTATATGGAAGCCCACGGTTACAGGAATACTCTGAGCCTCACCATGTTCGGTAAGGGGTTGCCAGCCATGCTGAAAGAGTACGGGCTGAGTTATGAGAAGCGCCGAAAAAATCAGGGCATACAAACCAATCTCGCGTTAAGAGAGGAAAGCAATGCCGACTGGCTGCCGAAATGTGATGACCCCCTAGCGAAATAACCTGACCTGACCGGCAATCGCCGGTCTTTTTTTTGCACTCTCAGTCCAGACATCATGCACAATTTAAGATACAGTTCTGAGTGAGAATTGATTCAATGTAATGAAACAATCGTATGATTGCATAGCAATGAAGGAAGTCGCTATACTTCATTTATCACGTTTAATTTTCCCATATTAATAGAACTTACTGGCGGTTATTAATGATAAATTTCAACCATCAAGGAAGCGCAATGGAACTATACACAGGCAGCTCCGATGAAAAAGATGCAAGTTATCTCCTTTCTTATTTGGATGATGTTTTAACCCCAGCATCTGAAGAGTTTTTTACAATACTAAACAACAATACACTGAAGCTTCATCATGTATTTTCATTTAACGCAATCTTGGCTCACGTTGTTGATTACATGATATTTATTGCAAAAAAGAAAACTGAAATAACCAGAACTGATTTTATTAAAAGCTTTGATAAACGATATGAAGTGGATGGGAGTAAGCACATTAGCAATAAGTTTTCTCTTTTGGATGCGATTAACAACTCATTCAAGCATGTTGAACTGGATAAAAAAAGATATAAGGAACTTATAGAAAAATATGGAGATTTATCTTTTCACAGTCTTAAAGCTGATAATGGTAAGGTTTTCTTTGAAATGCCCTTATACAAATTTGATTATGCGAGGGTAGTCCTTAGACCTATATCAAATATTTTCAACTGCCAGTTAAGAAATATTAGTGACATTGACGACTTCATAAATGGAAGAATTTATGGCAGTAGTGGTTATGGACATTTCGACTACGATTATGAACCCTGGGATGCCATTGATAGGATGATAGATTACTGTAATGCTGAATGCATGGACTGCGGCGAAAGTGACAGCAATTGTGATTGTCAAAATTTCATTTATGAAAGTAAAAATGGCCAATTTAATCCAGATACAGATCCAAGATTCAACTTCGACGATGTGATGTCTAACATTAGTGGAACAAGAGAATGGCGAAAATGACCGCAAGTCCTTAAGGATTCGTATGGTAATCCTCTGTGAGCAAGTAAAATGAACAGTAAAGTGTTCACTGTTCACCAACCATTCACCACGTAATATCATGAATTTTATAAATAAAAATGCACAGTGAACAGTATGAACAGTTTTTCTAAAAAAAAGTTTTTTCTTGATGTGATCTATCCAAAAACAGGCTCTCTTAATCACAGGAAGCGCTGCAACAAATCGCCATTAGTATACGCTTAGGTATACCGAAGAAAGCTGAATTGATCAAAGCCACCTAATAACAGGTACTTACGCGAATTATTCAGACTCCGCCAGCACCAAAATTCTCCATCGGTGATTACCAGAGTCATCCGATGAAGTCCTGAGAGCCCGCACGGCGCAAGCCCTGCGGGCTTTTTTGTGCCCTCAATTTGCCCCACGACGTCCGAAGAGAACTCATTAAATCCGCACCTTTTAGGACCATTGATGGGCCCAACGAAAAGCTCTGTTGTTTTCGCGTTACCAATTACCCGCCAACCCATCCCTCTCAGAATTAGACCACCAACGACACCTTTCACCCTCCGGCCGCGTCCGCGGCCGGAGGGATAGATTTACCCCTTGTGAGAATACGCGTCCAGCATGGCAAGGACCGCCCGACGCGCCGCATCGTCTGCGATATTGTCAGGCAGCGCATCAGCCCGCAGATTGACATAAGCGTCAGCAGCCCCTCGAATGGCAATCCCGACGGAGTGACGTTCGTGTGTTGCCAGAGTGGAAGTCAGAAGGCCATCGGGATCAATGCCGAGGGCTTCTATTCGACGAACGCCGCGTTGCGGTAGATTGGCGCGACGAAACAGCATCGGTCCCAGCACTTGTTCCCGGAAGAAAGACAGCATCCCCAGCGCTTCGAAGAGTTCCCCCCTGCCCAGTTTAACCACGGCATAATGCAGCCAGATCCAGGCCCGGGACTCAAACCACTCCGGCGTCATGTTCGGCCAGTGCGCGCTAAATTTTGCCAGCTGTCGCTTGAGAGCATCGTTATCACGGGTAAATAGCACGGCAGGCTCCTCAACGCGCTGAGTGAGCATGTCCAGGGTGATAAATTTCAGATCGACATGCAGAAGTTGCGGGCCAAACAGGCAGATCAGCAGGCGAGGCTCACCGACGTGTTCCCCGGTGAAAGCATGTAGCAGATGGCCGAGCGTTCCGGCGAACGCCATACGCTGAGCCATGATTTCGTCATAATAGAGAGGGTCGACCACCACCACGAAATCCAGATCGGAGTATTGATCAAACCCGCCATGGATAAACGAGCCGCCGGCGAGAAGGGAGTGGATCCGCGAATCAGACTGTAATTTAAGCTTCAGTTGCTCTGCAAAACTTCTGTGTAAATCGGGTAGCGTATTAAGCATACTTTTTCCTGTTCACAAAAAAGACAAAGCATTACAGAATATCGAGTGATTCATCAGCAGACCAGATATTTCTGCTGGAACCCTACCCTCCATCGCGAAGCGCTAAATGCAAGCAATACTCCCCTCAAACCACCTCGCTCATCCACTCAGCAAACGCCCGCACTGCGGGAGAGAGAAAGCGCTGGTGCGGATAGAGCAATGTGACGGGTACCGGGGGCGGCTGCCAGTCCGTCAGCACTTCCACCAGTCTCCCCTCCTGCAGGTGGTCAGCAACGATATTCTCCGCCAGCTGCGCCAGCCCAAATCCTGCCAGGCACATTTTTATATAGAGCCCCGTTTCATTCACCGCGGCGTTGCCGCTGACGGGTACAGAAAAGGTCTCGCCATGGCGAACGAAGCGGAACTCATCGGCCCGCCTCGCCTGACCGGAGAAATAATGCACAGCCCGGTGCTGAGAGAGCGCCTCCGGTGACGGGGGCACGCCATATTCCCGAAGATAGTCCGGTGACGCGCAGGTGACCCAGCGAAAGCGACCCAGAGGGCGGGCCACCAGGCTGGAGTTGTTCAGCTCTCCCGTTCGTATCACGCAGTCGACGCCTTCCTGAATGAGATCGACCTGGCGATCGCTGACGCCGATCATCAGGTAGATATCGGGATAGCGCCGGTAAAAGTCCGGCAGATGCGGCATGACGATGAAATGCGCGATGCCCGCGGGCATATCAACCCGCAGGCGCCCCTGAGGCCGCGCGACAGACTCGCTCAGGGTGGATTCACTATGTTCGATGAGGGCGAGAATTTCCCGGCACTGCGCCAGATACTGCATCCCTTCCGGGGTAAGGCTCACCCGCCTTGTGGTCCGGTTCAGCAGCCGTACCTTCAGGTATTTTTCAAGGTTTTTAATGGTACTGGTGACAGTGGAGGCCGGCAGGGAAAGGGTTTCCGCGGCACGCACGAAGCTTCCTGCCTCCGCGACGCGCATAAACATCTGCATAGCCTGAATACGATCCACCTTCTTTCTCTCCTGTAGCGAGCAGCTTACCGACAGACGGCATGATTATTCGTGGATTATGAATAATGAAAACAATTTACGCACCTTTTTACGCTTAATCGCCTGGCGTATCGTTGCACGGTGGATTACGAAAGGGGGCCCGAAAATGAACATGCCCTCAATAAATATCCAGATAATCATTACGTTAAATAGCATGCACAAAGGAAAAACCATGTCCGTTCAGCCTGTCGAAATAAGTAAGGCCTATCGTTTATTGCAGGTCGGGTCCACCACCATGATTTCCGCAAAATATGATGGCGTCGAAAATGTCATGTCAGCCGCCTGGGTTGGGCTGGCAGGCGAGCGAAAAGTGGTGGCCTATATTGGCACCCAGGCTTTCACTCGTCAGCTGGTGGAAAAGAGCGGCTATTTCGTGGTGCAGATCCCCGTAGTCAGCCAGATGGCAACCGTCCTCTACGCTGGCGGACGCAGCTATGCCGACGCGCCGGATAAAAATGACACCATCCCCTTCTTTTATCAGCCGGAATTTGATCTTCCTCTTGTGGCAGGCTGTGCGGGCTGGCTGGTGTGCAAAGTGATGCCCTACCCGGACATTCAGCAGCAACACAATCTGTTTATGGGCGATATCGTCGCCGCCTGGAGCGATGACCGGGTATTCCGCAACGGACACTGGATTTTTGATGATGCGCCGGACGAGCTACGGACCGTTCACTATGTCGCAGGCGGGCAGTTCTATGCCATCGGCAAAGGCAGCAAATTCGAACATGGGCCGGGTCAGGACTGACCCTCCCCGGTCATGCGGATCGCTGACGAGATGTCTGCGCAACAGAGCGGCTGATACTCCGGCGCCAGACGCCGGGCGCCTGGCCGTACTGGCGCTTGAAGCTGCGGTTGAAGGACTGCTGGGAGTCAAAGCCGAGGGCAATCGCCACGTTCAGGATCGGCTCATTGCTGTGGGCCAAGCGTTCGATCGACTTTTGCAGCTTTTTCGCCCGAATATATTCTCCGAGGGGCTGCCCGGTATGTTCTTTGAAGATCCTCTGCAGGTGCCACTTCGAATAGCCAGCTCGTCGGGCAACGGTGTCAATATCCAGACGGCTATCAAGATGGTTGTCGATCCAGTCGATCAGATCCTGAATGATGGCGCCAGTGTTCATCATGTTACCCCCTCGCGGCCGGTAAAAAGCATCTTTGTCAGTTGCATTTAAAGGTGGCCTGTTTTTACACAAAATGCAAGTTTTATTGTTACATTTAAATCCACGCCGGGATCGCGGTTTTTTATCTCCCCCTGGACCACACATAAAGTGCAACAATTATTCTTGCACTTAGTTAAGCGCCTTCCTACAATCGCCGCGATAGTGTATTCGAAATTGTTACAGTTTTGTGGCGATGATCGACACAAATGGCCTTAAGCCAGCCCGGACAAAGGAAGTGGCGCGGCTTCTCACGCTGCGTCTTGCCCGGCGGCTACATTTACCGGAATAAAAATAATGAGCCTGCAAAAAACCTGGGGAAACATTCACCTGACCGCGCTCGGCGCGATGATGCTCTCCTTTCTGCTCGTCGGCTGCGACGACAGCGTCGCGCAGAATGCTGCGCCTCCCGCCCCGACAGTCAGCGCCGCTAAGGTGCTGGTGAAGTCGATCAGTCAGTGGGATAGTTTTAACGGTCGCATTGAAGCGGTGGAGAGCGTTCAGCTTCGCCCTCGCGTCTCGGGATACATTGATAAAGTGAATTACACCGACGGCCAGGAGGTGAAAAAGGGCCAGGTGCTGTTCACGATAGATGACAGAACCTATCGCGCCGCGCTGGAGCAGGCGCAGGCGGCGTTGGCAAGAGCCAAAACGCAGGCCAGCCTGGCGCAAAGCGAGGCGAACCGCACCGATAAATTAGTCCATACCAACCTCGTCTCCCGTGAAGAGTGGGAGCAGCGCCGGTCAGCCGCGGTTCAGGCGCAGGCCGACATTCGCGCCGCGCAGGCGGCGGTGGATGCCGCGCAGCTTAACCTCGACTTCACCAAAGTGACCGCCCCTATTGACGGCCGCGCCAGCCGGGCGCTGATCACCAGCGGTAACCTGGTCACCGCGGGCGACACCGCCAGCGTGCTCACCACCCTGGTCTCGCAGAAGACGGTGTACGTCTACTTTGACGTCGACGAGTCAACCTATCTCCACTATCAAAACCTCGCCCGCCGCGGGCAAGGCGCGTCCAGCGATAATCAGGCGCTTCCGGTGGAGATTGGCCTGGTGGGCGAGGAGGGTTACCCCCACCAGGGCAAAGTGGATTTTCTCGATAATCAGTTAACGCCGAGTACCGGCACCATCCGCATGCGTGCGCTGCTGGATAACTCGCAGCGTCTGTTCACGCCAGGGCTGTTTGCCCGCGTGCGTCTGCCGGGCAGCGCAGAGTTCAAAGCCACGCTTATCGACGACAAAGCGGTACTGACCGATCAGGATCGTAAATACGTCTATATCGTTGATAAAGATGGTAAAGCACAGCGCCGCGACATTACCCCAGGGCGGCTGGCAGACGGTTTACGCATCGTTCAGAAGGGGTTGAATCCTGGGGATAGCGTCATCGTCGACGGCTTACAAAAAGTGTTTATGCCGGGTATGCCGGTTAACGCCAAAACCGTTGCCATGACCTCCAGCGCCACCCTTAACTGATCCCTAATCAGAGAATCCAAGACATGGACTTTTCCCGCTTTTTTATCGACAGGCCGATTTTCGCCGCGGTGCTGTCGATTTTAATTTTTATCACCGGGTTAATCGCTATCCCGCTGCTGCCGGTAAGCGAATATCCGGACGTCGTCCCGCCGAGCGTCCAGGTGCGCGCGGAGTATCCCGGCGCCAACCCGAAAGTGATTGCCGAGACCGTGGCGACGCCGCTGGAGGAAGCGATCAACGGCGTTGAAAACATGATGTACATGAAATCGGTCGCCGGCTCCGACGGCGTGCTGGTCACCACCGTCACCTTCCGCCCGGGTACCGACCCGGATCAGGCGCAGGTTCAGGTGCAGAACCGCGTCGCGCAGGCCGAAGCGCGTCTGCCGGAGGATGTACGCCGTCTGGGCATCACCACCCAGAAACAGTCTCCGACGCTGACCCTGGTGGTGCATCTGTTTTCGCCAAACGGTAAGTACGACTCGCTGTATATGCGCAACTACGCCACGCTGAAAGTGAAGGATGAGCTGGCGCGCCTGCCCGGCGTCGGCCAGATCCAGATTTTTGGCTCCGGTGAATATGCGATGCGCGTCTGGCTGGATCCCAATAAGGTCGCGGCCCGCGGTCTGACGGCCTCGGATGTGGTGACGGCGATGCAGGAGCAAAACGTCCAGGTGTCTGCCGGACAGCTTGGCGCCGAGCCGCTGCCGCAGGAGAGCGATTTCCTGATCTCCATTAACGCCCAGGGCCGTCTGCATACCGAAGAAGAGTTTGGCAATATCATTCTGAAAACGGCGCAGGATGGCTCGCTGGTCCGCCTGCGCGACGTGGCGCGCATCGAGATGGGTTCCGGCAGCTATGCGCTGCGCTCCCAGCTCAACAATAAGGATGCGGTCGGGATCGGTATCTTCCAGTCACCCGGCGCTAACGCCATCGATCTGTCGAACGCGGTACGCGCCAAAATGGCCGAGCTGGCCACCCGCTTCCCGGAAGATATGCAATGGGCGGCGCCGTACGACCCGACGGTTTTCGTCCGCGACTCCATCCGCGCGGTGGTGCAGACGCTGCTGGAGGCGGTAGTGCTGGTGGTGCTGGTAGTGATCCTGTTCCTGCAGACCTGGCGCGCGTCGATTATCCCGCTGATCGCGGTGCCGGTATCGGTGGTGGGTACCTTCAGCATTCTCTATCTGCTGGGCTTCTCGCTGAATACCCTGAGCCTGTTCGGGCTGGTACTGGCTATCGGTATCGTGGTGGACGACGCCATCGTGGTGGTGGAGAACGTCGAGCGTAATATCGAAGAGGGGCTTGCGCCGCTTGCCGCGGCGCATCAGGCGATGCGTGAGGTCTCCGGGCCGATTATCGCCATTGCGCTGGTGCTGTGTGCGGTGTTCGTGCCGATGGCGTTTCTCTCCGGGGTCACCGGCCAGTTCTACAAACAGTTCGCGGTGACCATCGCCATCTCGACGGTGATCTCGGCCATCAACTCGCTGACGCTCTCCCCGGCGCTGGCGGCCCTGCTGTTAAAGCCTCACGGCGCGAAGAAAGACCTCCCTACCCGGCTGATCGATCGTCTGTTTGGCTGGATTTTCCGTCCGTTTAACCGCTTTTTCCTGCGCAGCTCGAACGGCTATCAGGGGCTGGTGAGCAAAACCCTCGGACGCCGTGGCGCGGTGTTTGCGGTGTATCTGCTGCTGCTCTGCGCCGCTGGGGTGATGTTTAAAGTCGTCCCCGGCGGGTTTATTCCCACCCAGGATAAGCTGTATCTCATTGGCGGCGTGAAGATGCCGGAAGGGTCGTCGCTGGCGCGCACCGACGCGGTGATCCGCAAAATGAGCGAGATCGGGATGAATACCGAAGGGGTCGACTATGCGGTCGCTTTCCCGGGGCTTAACGCGCTGCAGTTCACCAACACGCCGAACACCGGGACGGTCTTTTTTGGCCTGAAACCGTTCGACCAGCGCAAACACACGGCGGCGGAAATTAACGCGGAGATTAACGCCAAAATCGCACAAATCCAGCAGGGCTTTGGCTTCTCCATCCTGCCGCCGCCGATTTTAGGACTGGGTCAGGGTTCCGGCTACTCCCTGTACATCCAGGATCGCGGTGGGCTGGGCTATGGCGCGCTGCAAAGCGCGGTGAATGCGATGTCCGGGGCGATTATGCAGACGCCGGGGATGCACTTCCCGATCTCGACTTACCAGGCTAACGTGCCGCAGCTGGACGTGCAGGTCGATCGCGATAAGGCGAAAGCGCAGGGGGTATCGCTAACCGAGCTATTCGGTACGCTGCAGACCTATCTCGGCTCGTCTTATGTCAATGACTTTAACCAGTTCGGGCGTACCTGGCGCGTGATGGCCCAGGCCGATGGGCCATACCGCGAGAGCGTGGAAGATATCGCCAATCTGCGCACCCGCAATAATCAGGGCGAAATGGTACCGATCGGCAGTATGGTGAATATCAGTACCACCTACGGGCCGGATCCGGTGATCCGCTACAACGGTTATCCGGCGGCGGACCTGATTGGCGATGCCGATCCGCGGGTCCTCTCTTCTTCGCAGGCGATGACGCATCTGGAGGAGCTGTCGAAGCAGATCCTGCCGAATGGGATGAATATTGAGTGGACGGATCTCAGCTTCCAGCAGGCCACCCAGGGCAACACGGCGCTGATCGTCTTCCCGGTGGCGGTGCTGCTGGCGTTCCTCGTGCTGGCCGCGCTGTATGAAAGCTGGACCCTGCCGCTGGCGGTGATCCTTATCGTACCGATGACGATGCTCTCCGCGCTGTTTGGCGTCTGGCTGACCGGGGGCGATAACAACGTCTTCGTGCAGGTGGGGCTGGTGGTCCTGATGGGTCTGGCCTGTAAAAACGCCATTCTGATCGTCGAGTTTGCCCGCGAGCTGGAGATCCAGGGGAAAGGCATCATGGAAGCCGCGCTGGAGGCATGCCGCCTGCGTCTGCGCCCGATCGTGATGACCTCCATCGCCTTTATCGCCGGGACCATTCCGCTGATCCTCGGCCACGGCGCGGGGGCGGAAGTCCGCGGCGTCACCGGGATCACGGTGTTCTCCGGGATGCTGGGCGTGACGCTCTTCGGTCTGTTCCTGACGCCGGTGTTTTACGTGACGCTGCGAAAACTGGTGACCCGCAGGAAGCCGGTCCAGGAGGATCTGCCCGCCTAGCCTGCAGCAGATAACAAAAAAACCGCCTTCACAAGTTGAAGGCGGTTTTTTTTCGTCACCAGAAAACGATTAATGCGCTTTTTTAAAGCGGGCGATCATTTCCGGCACCGGGTCGCAGCCGCTGGTATCGGCGTTTTTGACCGCCTCCAGCGCGCTGGCCACGGTATGGCGAGCGAGGACGTTTAACGAAGCCTGCTCTGCTTCGTCGGCAACCGATTTGAAGTACCAGCAGGCGTTGGCGCTGACCACGCAGCGGGCCGGGACGTCAGGACGCGACGCCCACAGTTTTTTATCTTCGATAACCGAAAGATAGATATCACGCAGGGTGATCTTGTCCGCCGGACGGCCAAGATGAATTGAGCCGTTGCGGCCAAGCGTGGAGACGATAATGCCGTCACGAGTTAGCGGAACCATTAGTTTACGGATAAAGCTCGGGTTCGCTTCCAGGCCGTAGGCCAGAATCGCACTCGTCGAACGTTCCCCCATCTGCTCCGCCATTGCTACGCTGAGAACCATCTGCAAAGCTGTCGGGAAGCGGTAATCTAACATGGCAGTGTCCTGGGTTGCGGTGAATCTTGTTCTTTTTGGCACCGCAGAGGTGAATAATCAATGAACAACAATATAACAAATACGGGAATTTTTTTGAAGCAATCTGCGGTTAGCCTGCGAAGTAAATTTTCTGATTTCACGGGCAAAGGCGGGGCAAACACAGATTCCCTTTCGTACCGTTTTATTTAACGCAAACGCCATCCTTTGTTCCGCTAGCCACGCCCTGTCGCCCCGCGACCTGTCCACACCAGCGGCGCCTAACCCTGTGGATAACCTGGAGGCAGTTGCCTGGCAGCCGCAGCCCGGGCGGGCTACCGGCAGCCGTTCGTTTTTTGAACAGGGAAAACTCCCCCGCCGGGCAGCGCGCTAAGCGCGAAAATCACCACCCCGGCGGAGGGAAGCCCCTACCCCACTCAGTAATTCCACTTCGGCCGCGCCACCGTGTTTTTCTTCAGCAGGTCGCGGAACGCTTTCAGGTAGGGCTCATTGCTGCGCCCGCGCTTACAGATGGCCGAGAACGGCGACTGAAAGCCAAACTCGTTGGGCAGCAGCACCCGCAGGCGGTTCTCTTTGATCCACGGCCAGGCGTAATGCTCCGGCAGATAGCCAATATATTTCCCCGAGAGGATCAGCAGCAGCTGGGCGTCGACGGTCTCGACGGTGGCGCTCCCTTTGCTGAAGCCCCGACGGCGGAGATCGCTGGTGTTCCAGTAGCTGCGGGTCACCAGCGGGCACTGGCTGATCTGCTCTTTATCGAGCTGGCGGCTGAAGAACATCGGGTGCAGATCGCTGCAGTAGAGCCAGTGCTGTTCACGGTACAGCGGCTCGCTGATGATGTTATGCACCTGCGAGTTGTAGCTGCCGATGGCCAGGTCGATATGGTTGTTCAGCACGCCGTTCAGTTGCTCCGCCGGGGTGCGGATAATCAGTTTGATATGCACATGGGGAAATTTGTCGCTGAAGCTGCGCAGAACCACCGGCAGCGAGAGCGCCGTTTCGGTCTCGATGGAGTCGAGCGTCGAGATGCACAGGGTGCCGCTGTGCTCCCCTTTGAGCAGCGCCGACTGCCGCTCCAGCTCATTGAGTTCGCTCAGTACGCGGATCGCCTGCTGTAAAAACTGCTGACCTTTCTCGGTCAGAGAAAAGCCGCCGCGCCCGCGCTGGCAGAGGGTGAAGCCGAGCTGTCCCTCCAGCTGCGACATCGCATTGCTGATGGCGGAGACCGAAATACCCAGCTCCTGCTGGGCCCGGCTGTAGCTCTCCAGGCGGGCCACCGCCTCGAAAACCTGCAGCTGGCGAATATTGAGGCTGGCGTCGTGATGCATCGTATTTAGTTCACCAATAAATGAACTGAGTATTTACGCCAGACGATGTAAAGTCCAGCGCGGGTTGCGCACTATCTCTCCTGTTACGTTTCATCCGTCAGATTCAGGAGCAGACATGGATAACCTCTTTCACCAACCGCAGGGTGGCAATGAGATGCCACGCTTCGCCGGCCGCGCCACAATGATGCGCCTGCCGTTTATTGAAGATTTACAGGGACTTGACGCGGCGTTTGTCGGCATTCCGCTGGATATCGGCACCTCGCAGCGCTCGGGCACGCGCTACGGACCACGCTATATTCGCGCCGAATCGGTGATGATCCGTCCGTACAATATGGCGACCGGCGCCGCGCCGTTCGACTCGCTGTCGGTGGCTGATATCGGCGATGTGCCGATCAATACCTACAGCCTGCTCAAATCGGTGCAAATTATCGAAGATTACTACACTGGTTTGAATAGTTATCCGCTGATCCCGCTAACCCTCGGCGGGGACCACACCATTACCCTGCCGATCCTGCGGGCGCTGACCAAAAAACATGGTCCGGTGGGGCTCATCCACGTCGACGCCCATACCGACACCAATGATGAGATGTTCGGAGAGAAAATCGCCCACGGCACCACCTTCCGCCGCGCCGTTGAGGAGGGACTGCTCGACCTCAAACGGGTGGTGCAGATTGGTCAGCGCGCCCAGGGCTATGCCGCCGGCGACTTCCAGTGGGGCGTTGACCAGGGCTTTCGCCTGGTGCAGGCGGAGCAGTGCTGGCATACCTCGCTGGCGCCGCTGATGGCCGAAGTCCGCCAGCAGATGGGCAACGGGCCGGTGTATCTCAGCTTTGATATCGATAGCCTCGATCCCATCTGGGCTCCAGGAACCGGGACGCCGGAAGTTGGCGGTCTGACCTCCATTCAGGCGCTGGAGATCGTCCGCGGCTGCCGCGGCCTGAATCTGATTGGCGCCGATCTGGTCGAGGTCTCGCCCCCCTACGACGTGAGCGGTAATACCTCCCAGCTGGCGGCCAACTTGCTGTACGAGATGCTCTGCGTCCTGCCCGGCGTGAAGTACGCCTGAGGAAGCCGCCATGGAGCTGAAATGCTTTCGCACCCTCTGGGGAGTGACGACCCCCTGGCCGCAAACGCTGGATGAACTGCAGCGTGTCGGCTGCTGCGGTATCGAAGCCCGCGTGCCGTTAACGGTGGCCGAGCGGCGGCAGCTCGCCGACCGCCTGCAGGCGTCGGGGCTGGAGTATATCGCCATTCTTTTCAGCGGCGGCGGGGTGCTCCCCGCCCAGCATGAAACGCCCGAGCAGCATCTGGCGCGCCTGCAGTCCCGCTTCGCCGAGGCCAGCGGCCTCAACCCGCGCTTTGTCAATTTGCTGGCGGGCAACGATCGCTGGCCGCTTGCGCAGCAAGTCGATTTTCTCGGCAAGGCGCACGAGCTGGCCGCCGGGTTTGGTTTGACCTGCAGCTTTGAAACCCATCGCGCCACCTCGCTGTACAGCCCGTGGCTCACCCTGGAGATCATTCAGCAGCTCCCCCAGCTGCGCTTTACCGCCGACATCAGCCACTGGGTGGTGGTCAGCGAGCGCCTGCTGGATGACCCCAGCGATGACTTCAGCGCCTTTATCGACCGCGTGCATCACGTGCAGGCCCGGGTGGGCTACGACCAGGGGCCGCAGGTGCCGCACCCGGCGGCGCCTGAGTATCAGCCGGCGCTGGCCTTTGCCGAGCGCTTCTGGCAGCAAATCTGGCGTTCGCAGCGCCAGCGCGGCTACCCGCAGACCACGCTGACCCCGGAGTTTGGCGCCGACGGCTATCTGCACCATCTGCCGTTCACCAACGTTCCGGTGGCCGATCTCTGGTCGCTCAACGCCTGGATGGCCACGCGCCAGCAGGCCCACTTTCAGCAGTTTTTATCGCTCACTGAACAGGAACCGCAGCCATGACCGCCGTGAAGCACGCTTTTACTGAACTCCCGACCATCGATATCCGCGATCTGGCCGGCGATGACCTCGCCAGGCGTCAGGCGGTGGCCGACGCCATCGGCCGCGCGGCGCGCGAGGTGGGCTTTTTCTACATCACCGGCCACGGTATCGACCCGGCGCTGATCGCCGGCGTCCGCGAGGCGGCGAAGCAGATCTTCGCCCTGCCGATGGAGGAGAAGATGAACTATTACATCGGCCACTCCAAAAGCCATAAGGGCTACGTTCCGGAAGGAGAAGAGATCTACGGCTCCGGCAAGCCGGACCATAAAGAGGCTTTCGATATCGGCTTCCAGGCAGCGGATGACCATCCGCTGGTGCTCGCCGGTACGCCGCTGATCGGCGCCAACGAGTGGCCCGATCTGCCAGATTTCCGCGCGCGGGTGCTGGCCTACTACGACGCGGTTTTCGCCCTCGGCCACCGTCTGTTCGACGCTTTCGCCCTCGCGCTCGGCCTGCCGGAAGGGTATTTCAAACCGATGGTGACCTGCCCGCCGGCTAAGCTGCGGCTGATCCATTACCCGTTCGACGCCAGCGTCGAAGATGTTCCCGGAATTGGTGCACACACCGACTATGAGTGCTTCACCCTGCTGCTCGCCGACCAGCCCGGCCTTGAAGTTCTCAATGAAGAAAGCGTGTGGATCGATGCACCTCCCGTCAAGAACGCCGCCGGAGAAGAGGCGTTCGTGATCAATATCGGCGACATGCTGGAAGTGCTCAGCGCTGGCACATTTGTTGCTACAGCCCACCGGGTGCGCAAAGTGCCGCAGGAGCGGTACTCCTTCCCGCTGTTTTTCGCCTGCGATTACCACACGCTGATCCGTCCGCTGCCGACTTTTCTCGCCGCCGGCGAAGCCGGTGAATATCAGGAGCTCAGCATCGGGGAGCATATGTGGAGCCAGGCCCTGCAAACCTATCGCTACCTGCGCGAAAAGGTCAATCGCGGTGAACTTCAGCTACCGGAGCGCGCGCGCGGCACCAATACGTTTGGCCATTTGAAAAAACAGGCTCAGCAAAAAAACCCCTAACCACCCGTGAGGATCCATGATGACTAGCACCCTGAAAAAAATCTCGCGCCATGTCGCGCTTACCCTCGCCGTCAGCGCCTGTTTTTCCCCTGTCACCCAGGCGGCGGAACTGCTGACCGAGGGCGTCTTTAAGGTGGGAATGGAGGTCACCTACCCGCCGTTTGAGTCCTATGACAGCAATAACAATATCGTCGGTCTCGACCCGGAGTTTGCCGCGCTGATCGCCCAACATCTGCAGGCCAAACCGCAGCTGATCGACACCAAGTTCACCAGCCTGATCCTCGGCATCGGCAAGAAATATGACGCGGTGATCTCCGGGATGTACGTGACGCCGGAGCGCCAGAAACAGGCCGACGCCATCCCTTACGCCCTCTCCGGCGCGTCGATCATCGCCCTGAAGGGCGGCGCGGTGCAGCCGAAAACCGAAGATGAGCTGTGCGGTGTGAAGGTCGGTCTGCAGGCGGGCACCACCTGGGTGACCAGCCTGAAAAAACACTCCGATGAGTGGTGCCTGAAAAACGGCAAACCGGCCATCACCATTCAGGAGTTCCCGACGGCGCCGGAAGCCTCCCAGGCGCTGCTGTCGAAGAACATCGGCGCCCAGCTTGAGATTGCCCCGGCGGCGCAGATCATTGTCGACAAGAGCCGCGGCCGCCTGGCGATAAGCTCTACGCGCCTGGTCTACCCGCTGCCGCTGGGGATCTACGTCGCCAAAGGCAACACCGAGCTGGCGGAGGCGATCAAGGCCACCCTGGCCACGCTGAAGGCCAACGGCCAATATGCCGCGTTGATCAAAAAATACAACTTAGAAAGCATCGATTAAGACAATAAGCACTGCGCAACAGGAGTCAGTATGGCGTTCGATTGGGGATACTTTTTTTCATTGTTTAGCATTGGGGCATTCTGGCAGGCGTGCGTGACCGTCATCGTAATCAGCACCTTGTCCTGGGGTATCGGCCTGGTGGTCGGTTTTCTGTTAGCCTGCGCGAAGCTCTCGGCGCCGCGCTGGGTCAAGATCCCCGTCGAACTCTATATCTGGTTTTTTCGCAGCGTGCCGCTGATGGTGCTGCTGGTGTTTGTCTACAACCTGCCGCAGCTGTTTCCTGTGACCCAGCCGCTGCTCGGGGTGCCGTTTATCGCCGGGCTGGTGTCGATGACCGTCACCGAGGCGGCCTATATGGCGGAGATCCACCGCGGCGGGCTACTGTCGGTGGCCAAAGGGCAGAGCGAGGCAGGCCATGCGCTGAGCTTCAGCTTTATCGGCATCCAGCGGCTGATCGTGATCCCTCAGGCGTTTCGCATCTCGCTACCGACGCTGATCAATGAATACATCACCATCATTAAGCTGAGCTCGATTCTGTCGGTGGTCTCCTTACCCGAGCTGCTGCTCACCGGCCAGCGCTTGTATGCGCAGAATTTCCTTGTGATGGAGACCCTGCTGGCGGTAGCGGTGTACTACGTGATGGTGGTTACCGTCTTCACCTGGCTGTTCCGGGCGCTGGAAAATCGTCTCGATATTCAGCGTAAGCGTCCGCAAACCCTCAGCGAGGCGGAATGCCAGGCGCTGCGCCAGAGCCTGCCGGCGCTGAGCGAAGAGAGCAACACCCCGGCCGTCAACGGCGCGCCGCCGGCGCTCGATCTGCGGGGCATCCGCAAATCCTGGGGTCAGCATGAGGTGCTGAAAGGCATCGATCTGCAGGTGGAGAACGGGGAGGTGATCAGCATCATCGGCCCGTCCGGCTCCGGCAAAACCACCCTGATCCGCACCATCAACGCCCTCGAAAGCCTTGATGGCGGGGAGATCATTCTCTACGGCGAGGACTATCTTAAGGGCGGAGCTATCGTCGACAAACGCCAGATGCGCGCCGGGGTGCGGCGCATCGGCATGGTCTTCCAGAGCTTCAACCTGTTCCCCCACCGCACGGTGCTCGACAACGTGATGCTGGCCCCGCGCTATCACCAGCTGCTGGACCAGCCGGTCGCCCGCGAGCAGGCCCTGGCGCTGCTCGACCGCGTCGGCCTGCTGGCCCATGCCCACAAGTACCCCGGACAGCTCTCCGGCGGCCAGCAGCAGCGCGTGGCGATCGCCCGGGCGCTGGCGCTCAAGCCGGACATTATGCTGTTTGACGAACCGACCTCGGCGCTGGATCCCGAGCTGGTAGGCGAAGTGCTGAAGGTCATTCAGTCGCTGGCCCGCGAAGGCATGACCATGCTGATTGTCACTCACGAGATGGACTTCGCCCTGTCGATTTCCGACCGCGTGGTGCTGATGGAGAACGGCGTGGTGCAGGCCGATATCGCCCCGCAGGTGATCCGCAGCCCGCTGGAGGCGCCTTCTCTGCAACGAATCCGTGAATTTATGGGAGTACGCTAAATGGCAACTGAGCAACACCTGCGCCAGCAGCTGGCCGCCGCCTACCGGCTGGCGGCGCTGTTCGGCTGGGAGGATACCCTCTACACCCACTTCTCCGTGCGCCTGCCCGGCGACGGCGAGCCGCGTTTTTTAATTAATCCCTTCGGCATGATGTTTGACGAAGTCACCGCCAGCAACCTGATCGTAGTGGATATGCAGGGCAAGGTCGTAGCGGGCGACGCGCCGGCTAACTCGGCGGGCTTTACCATCCACAGCGCGGTGCATATGGCCCGGGAAGACGCCCACTGCGTGATCCACACCCATACGCTGCCGGGGATGGCGGTGGCCGCCTGCGAGGATGGCCTGCTGCAGCTCAACCAGATCAGCACCGAGTTTTACCAGCGCGTCGGCTACCATCCCTATGAAGGGGTGGCCTTTGACCTCGACGAACGGGCGCGCATCCAGCGCTCGCTGGGGAATAATATCGCTATGATCCTGCAGAGCCACGGCCTGCTGTCGGTGGGCCGCACCGTGGCTGACGCCTTTTATATCATGTACTACCTGAACCGCGCCTGCGAGATCCAGATGGCCGCCGCCCAGCTGGCGGCCCTCAGCCCGATCCACACCATCGCCCCGCACCTTAGCCAGCACGCCTGCGAGCAGCTGATGGGCGTGGAGCATGAACGTCAACAGGTCTGGCAGGCGTGGCTGCGCCGTCTTGACCGTCTCGATACCTCTTACAAAGACTAACGCCTATGTCTGATATCACTATCGTGGTGGATTGTAACGACGCGGATTTCGCCCGCGATATCTGCGCCGCCCTGCAGCAGTTTCCCGACGTCACGGCGCTTCTGCCCCATCACCAGGCGGCGCGCGACGCCCAGTACGCCAGCTGCTGGTTCCCGGACCCGCAGCTGTTGACCCGTTCGCCGGGGCTGAAGCTGATCCAGGCCGCGTCCGCCGGGGTCGATCATCTGCCGCCCGCGCTGTTCGCCAGCGAGATCCCGCTGTGCCGGGTGATCGATGAAGATTTTCGCCACGGCATGTTCGAATATGCCCTGTGGAGCGTCCTGTGGTTTCAGCGCCATTTCGACCGGGCGCTGGCCCACCAGCAGACCCAAACCTGGAAGCTCTATCCCCAGCGCGCCGCCGCCGACTTCCATATCGGCATTATGGGGCTCGGCGAAATTGGCGGCTATATCGCCGACCAGCTGGCCCGCCTCGGCTATCGGGTCTCCGGCTGGTCGCGCAGTGAAAAGCAGCTGGCTGGCGTCACCTGCTATCGCGGCGAGGAGGCGCTCGACCACTTTCTTGGGTCGCTTGACGGGCTGATTAACCTCCTGCCGCTCACCGCGCAGACCCGAGGTATCCTCGCCGCGCCGCTGTTCAGCAGGCTTCCCGCCGGGGCGGTGTTAATCAACTGCGGCCGCGGAGAGCATATGGTCAATGAGGATGTGCTGGCGGCGCTGGAGAGCGGCCAGCTCGCCGGAGCGGTGCTCGACGTCTTCCCGCAGGAGCCATTGCCGGCGGACGATCCGCTGTGGCGCCATCCGCAGGTGGTCATCACCCCACATATGGCCTCTGCGGCCTCTGCCGAGGTGATCGCCCGCCAGCTGCTGGAGAACATTCAGCGCCAGCGCCGCGGGCTGCCGCTGAAAAACCTGGTCAATAAGCACGCCGGTTACTGATCCCCGGCTATATCGCCGCTGCTACGCTTAATAGGAGATCCACAACCAGAAGGCAGGAACATGAAAATTGATTTAGCGGGAAAAGTCGCGCTGGTCACCGCCTCCACGGCGGGTATTGGCTTCGCCATCGCCAAAGGCCTGGCGGAGAGCGGCGCAGAGGTCATCCTTAACGGGCGCAGCGAGCAGAGCGTGAACGCCGCGATCGCCCGGCTGCAAAATGAGGTGCCGGGCGCGAAGGCGCGCCCCGCCATCGCCGACCTCAGCGACGCCGACGGCGCAGCGCAGCTGCTGCGGGCCGTGACCGGCGTCGATATTCTGGTCAATAACGCCGGGATCTATGGCCCGCAGGATTTCTACGCCACCGACGACGCGACCTGGGACAACTACTGGCAGACCAACGTCATGTCCGGCGTACGCCTGTCGCGGGGGCTGCTCCCGGCGATGGTCAGTAAAGGCTGGGGGCGGGTGGTGTTTATCTCCTCAGAATCGGCGCGCAATATTCCGGCGGACATGATCCACTATGGCGTCACCAAGACCGCGCAGCTCTCGCTGGCCCGCGGCCTGGCGAAATATGTCGCCGGCAGCGGAGTGACCGTTAACAGCGTACTGCCGGGGCCGACGATTTCCGACGGCTTTGCCGAGATGCTGAAAGACGACGTGGCGAAAACCGGCAAGTCGCTGGAGGAACTGGCGAAAGCGTTTGTCATGACCCATCGTCCGAGCTCGGTGATCCAGCGGGCGGCCTCGGTGGAAGAGGTCGCCAATATGGTGGTCTACGTCTGCTCGCCGCAGGCGTCGGCCACCTCCGGCGCCGCGCTGCGCGTCGATGGCGGCGTGGTGGATGATATTCTCTGAATCCCCTTTATGCAGGGGAGCCCCCTCCCCTGCCGCCTTCCCGGGCGCTAAAAAGCGCAAAATGTTAAAAAACAGCCGCAAAGTCGCACAAAGTGAACAGGAACATGTATTCCCAGAACTTATGATATTTGTTTTAAGCATAAGTTGTGGTGTTAATGTCTCTGTTACGAAGCTTGCTTTTCTTTTTCGGCGCGGCGGTCGCGGCCGCCCTCGCGGTACTCTGCCTGTGGGTGGATATTCGGGTGTTTGGCAACGACATCCCGGAGGTGTCGCTCACCGAAGTGGTCCAGGAGAGCGTGCTGGCCGTTATCGTGCTGGTTCATCTGCTGCTGGCGCGGAAATATGCCCACTTGCGCTATAGCAATATCCTCATCGGCGGCTTCTTTCTCGCCATGCTGATCCGTGAGCTGGATGGCCTGTTTGATTTACTCTCCCACGGCAGCTGGGTTTGGTTTGCCCTGCTGGCCACCGCGGGGTCGCTGCTGTTGCCGTTGCGCCATCTGCGTCAGACCCTGTCGCAGCTGGCGGAGTATACCCGCACCCCGTATTACGGGATGATGATTAGCGGCCTGCTGGCGATTCTGGTCTTCTCGCGGCTGTTTGGCATGCACGGCCTGTGGTACGCCGTGCTGGAAGAGAACTACGCCCGGGTGGTAAAAAATACGGTCGAGGAAGGCAGCGAGTCGTTTGGCTATATGCTGTGCCTGACCGCCACCCTGGGCTACGCCTGCTACTTTCGCGGTCTGGCGCGACAGGCACTGTCGCCGCAGCGCTAATCGTGGACGATAGCCACCGCCGGGCGTGTCTGCCGGCGGTGGCGCGCCGCCGCGGTTAACCGCGAATTTTCCACTTCCGTTTGAGAACCTCTTTGTCCTGGCTATCCAGCCACTGATTCACTTTCTTCAGCAGCGCCGGGTTATCTTTACTCATCATATACACCTTGTTGCTGGCGGTGCCGGCGAATGGCGTTTCGTTGGCAACGCAGAACACGCCGGGCTCTTTGCTCTGGTAATAGTCGCCTTCAATCAGATCGGTCACCATCATATCGGCCGTTTTCTGCCGCAGCGCCTGCAGGTTATCGACATTGTTCTGCACGCGGATAATTTGCGCCTGCTTGATGTGCTCATCGACAAAGCTCTGGTTTGTGCCGCCAGGGTTGACGACCACTTTCACGTCCGGGCGGTCAATTTTTTCCAGCGAACCGAGCCGCGGGGCGGCCTGGCAGTTGGCTAAGGCGATTTTTCCGTTCGCCACCACCGGATGGCTGAGGGCGAAGGCTTGCGCCCGCGCCGGGGTCTCGGTAACCCCACCCATCGCAATATCAAACTTGTCCGCCTGCAGATCGGCGGCGAGCGCGGGCCAGCTGGTGTAGACGAAGCTCACCTTCAGCCCGAGCGTGCGCCCGAGATCGCGGGCCATGTCCACGTCATAGCCCTGCAGTTCGCCGGCGGCATTGCGAAACGCCAGCGGCGCGTAATCGCCCGGCACGCCCACCTTCAGTTCACCGCTGTGCTCGATGGATTGCATATCGCGCGCCTGGGCGCCGCAGGTCATTATCGCCAGCGTCAGCGCCAGCCCCACCGTCAGTCTCATTTCGCCATCCTTAAAGTTATCGTTTTTCATGCCAGAGTGACCGGCCGCATCAGTCACAGTATCCGCCGCGCGAGCCAGGGCATTCATCCTATTTTTAAACACCGGGACATACAACCCGACGGCGCGGTTGCCGATCGCAAATCTGGCGATAAAACACAGCCCCATCCGGTGAATGATCCCTCATCCGCCGGGCATAGCCTTACGTGAACGCTCGTATTTTACACAATGAAGCGGGTTCGTTCGCTTGGCAAAAAAGAGCAATAAGCTATTTATAACACACTGATATAAAACAGAAAATTTTTTATTGAGAGTTATTTGGCATTCAACTCGCGTCAATAACCGTCTTATTTACGCCGCAATTCCCCCGCGCTACTATCCTGACAAAAGCAGCCAATAAATAATAAGCCAGTTTATTTCCAGGCATTAATAAATTAGTCAGTTAAATGAATAAATAAAAAAACATACCTGGCGCAAATAAGACTCATCAAAATAACGGCCCTGGCGCCAGCTTTACGGGCAATAGAGAAGGAAAGAAAATGAAAATAATCACGCTGTGTCTGGCGACGGTCTTTGCCGGACTGGCCGCCGGCTCTGCACTCGCGGCAGAGGGCAAGCTGAATTTCATCGGCAAGGTCGTGAACGCCTCCTGCAAGCTCGAAGGGGTGAGCGACAGCGGGGTCATCGGCGTCAGTATGGGCGCTATTCCGCTGTCGAGACTGAAAAACAGTCAGTCTGGGACCGGGCCGGCGGTCGGCATCGACATTCGCGTTAAAGATTGTGAGAAAGGCACTTACTATATTGTGGTTGACGGCCCCTCGCCTGCCGGCACGCCTGAAAACCGCGTGCTGGCGCTCGACGGCAGCGGCAAGCCGGCCAGCAACGTAGGTATTCTGCTCACGGACCGCACGGGCACCCCACTCAGCCTCGATGAACGCCTTGATCCGCAACACGATCCTCGCATAGAGATCTCGGTGGACGGCGGCTCCGGAACCTTCAGGCTGAACGCCTTCTATTACACCTGGGACAAAGCCCACGCCGATCCCGGCGACGGCAATGCGACGGCCCGATTTACCATTATGCAGGAATAGCTTCCCGGTCAGGGATGAAACTTCAAGGGAGTCCTCATGAAAACACAGCTGGCGGTTCTGCTCTGCGCAGTGACCTTTCAGGCCTGCGCCGGGATCACCATTAATGCCACGCGGGTGGTCTATTCCGGTAAAGAAAAGGTCGCCAGCCTGAACATTCACAATCGCAGCAGCACGCCTTATAAAGTGCAGATCTGGCTGGACGCCGGACTCAATACCTCGCGCATTGGCCTGCCGATAGTGGCGACGCCGCCGCAGGTCTATTTATCGCCGCAACAATCCGCCCAGCTGCGCTTTATCTATCTCGGCGGCGGGCTGCCCGGCGATCGGGAAAGCGTGTACTGGGTCAATATCCAGGAGACGCCTCCCGCAGCCGTCGGCACGCATACGCTGCAATTTGTCGTCCGTACCCGCCTGAAGCTCTTTTATCGTCCGCCCGCCATAACCACCACCCTCGCCAGAGAGGTGCAAAAGCTGCAGTGGCAGCAGAGCGGGAATAACCTGCGCTTTACCAACTTAGGCCCACTGCATATCACCCTGGTCAACGGGGCGCTGATCGATAATAAAGGCCACCTCTCGCCGATAAGAAACGTGATGCTCCGGCCATACAGCAGCCATACCGTGATGACCACCGACAGCACTCGCCTGTACCAGTTGAACTATATCGACGACTACGGCGCGGTGGTGCCCATCCCCCTGCAGAATGCCCATGTGCCGCCCCAGGCTAGTTATACTCCAGGGCGAAAGTCACCATGCTGTTGGCCGTACCGGCTCCCACCGTGGCGTCAGTCTGCACATACTGGGCGTTGAAATTGATCGCCTCGGCGGTACCGGCGCTGGCGCCGGTCACCCTTTTCAGGATCGGCAAGTTGCTGGCCTCATTGATCTTAACGCTGGTGCCGTCGGGCACTGCCGCACCGGGGTTATTGCCGTAGGTCAGCTTCACGCCGACGCCGCTGGCGCTGTTGCTGGCCTGGCTCAGGGCCAGGGTATCGCTCTCCACGCTGACGCCGAAAAAGCCGATGCGCACGTCGGTCGGCGTCGGACAGAAGACCGGAATCGAAAAGCGCTTCGCCTGGCCGCCGGTAGTCCCTTTGCCATGAAACTCCCCCCGGTTAACCGTACCCAGACTGACCTGGATCGTCGATGTCGCTACCTGGCAGCTGCCGCTGCTGCCAATGTCCACATTCAGGGCGGCGATATCGATGCTGACCGGCGCGCTGGCGACAAAGCTGGCGCTTGCGCTGGTCTGCTGTTCAATGGTCATCTCCCCCACCTGCGGCAGCGGCGGCGAGTTGGTATGCGTCCCGTCCGCCAGTTGCACCGTTCCGGTTTTATAGAAGGTTACCGCAATCCTCACCGTGGTTTGCTGCTGCGTCATCAGCGCCGGGAGCGTCGCACTGTCGCATATCACCACCGACTCGCCGCCGGCGGAGTGGCTGCCATCGACGGCACGCATCGGGCCGCCGGCGCACTGGAAGCTGAGGGCGTAACCAATGCCGTCGATAGCGCTGGGGTAGACATGCTGTCCGTTAATCACCATCGGCGAGCCGCCGGTTTTCAGCTGCTTATAGACGATGCGTTTGGCGCTCGCCGTCGGCAGCTGCAGGTCGCAGGAAAAAGGGATCCCGCTGCCGTTATCCGCCATCGCGCTGGTCATCTGGGTATTGACCGGCAGCGTGGGTAAATACTTGATATTAGGAATATTGACCGTGGTCTGGCCGATATTTGCGCGGCAGGTTTCAGCCCGCACGCCGGGAAGATAGGCGCTCAGCCCCAGCAGAAAGAGGAAAGGAAGTAGACGAAAAACAGATTTCATAGCCGCCTCAGCGTGTCTGGCACAGTCCGGAGACGGTTTTCACCGTATTCAGACTCTGCTGTGGGTTATCCGGAAGATGAAAATGCAGCGTGCAGCTCTGCGACTGGTTGTTGACGATCCAATTCACCGCCAGGGTTCCCTCCTGCGGCACACCGCTGAGATACACCTGGCCGCCGTCGGCCACCATGCCGCTCGGCGGATTGCCGCTCTCCTCCTCCTCGATCAGCCGCGCACTGGCGCCAAACGGTAGCGGCCCCTGGGCATTGCGCAGGGTAAACAGCACCCGGTTGCCAATGTGGGTCTGGTAGTTGGCCATCACCACCGCGCCGCCGCCGGGGATCACGGTCTGCCCCTGCTGGTCGACGTCGGTGTCGTCGGCCATCGACTCCGTATCGAGGGTAATGACATTTTTCCGGTAGGCGGTCAGGGAGGGCACCACGGCATAGCCGCGCCAGTCGGTGTGCACATTGTTGCCGTTTTGCACCGCCACGCCGGCGGCCCCCGGCGCCCGGACGATGGCGAAGCTCTCACCCACCGTCTGGCCGAAGGTGACGCCGTGCGGATGCGCGACCACCGAGCCGGCGCCTCCCCAGGTCAACTGGTTGCTGGCGGCGTCATGGCGATAGCCGATCTGGGCGTTGCCGAAGCCGCCGTGGTAGTCCAGGGAGGCGCTGCTGTTGCTGCCTCGTCCCTGGTTGCCATAACCTTGCTGAACCGAGTAGAACAGATTTGGCCGCGTCGGCACCGCGCCATACAGCGACATCTGCTGCGAGGTATAGCCATTGCTGTCCGAGGTGGTGTTGTAGCTCACCGCGCTGTCGGACAGCGGACCACCCAGCGGAATATTGATATTGAATGACCAGGAGCGGTCATTTTTTTGCTGGCCGCTGGTGCGGGTGTAGTAATAGCCCACGCCCCAGGAGATCCCTTTCCAGGCGCTGTAGAACCCAAGGTGCACCGTCTCATCCCGACTCTGCCGATGCCAGTACTCCTGCGACCAGGCGGAAACCGCCAGACTGCCCAGGCCACCAAGGCTTTGCGACACCGACAGCTCTTCCCGGCGACGCCGGTTGTCTACTTGCCCCTGGGCGCTTTCGAGGGCGCTGGCTTCGGCAAAATCGTAATAGCCGCTTGACGAGTAGCGATAGCTGGCGAGGCTGAACGCAGTGCCCGAGCTGACAAAATTTTTCTGATACTGAGCGCGCAGCGAATGGCCCGTATAGCGCTTGCCCGACGGCGTACGGGTGACGGCCTGGGTGACATCCCCTCCCAGCGATCCGAACTCGCCAAAACCGCGGCCCAGGCCCAGCGCCCACGCCTGATAGTCCCGGGCCAGCTGCGTACCACCGTAGAGGGTGAATCCCGCCGTCAAACCGTAGAACAAAGTGCCCTGCAGAAATTCCGGCGAGCGCACCGACTCCCCCCCGGAGTGGTAGCGGCCGGCGCTGAGACTGAATTTGCCGCGCCCTTCGCGCAGCATATATGGCACCGCGGAATAGGGCTGGGTAAAGGTACGCACCGCGCCATTGCTCTCGGTCACCTTCACCTCCAGATCGCCGCTCTGCGAGGTGGGGTAGAGATCGCTGATGGCGAACGCCCCCGGCGACACAAAGGTCTCGTAGATCACATACCCGTGCTGAGAGACGGTCACTTTGGCATTGCTGTGCGCCACGCCACGAATAGTGGGGGCAAAGCCGCGCTGGCTGTCCGGGAGCATTTCATCGTCAGACATCAGCTGGACGCCGCGAAACTGTATGCTGTCAAACACATCGCCGGTGGTGTAGGTATCGCCGATCCGCAGCAAGCTCTTCAGCGAGCGGACATCGCGCTGCAGCCAGGTGCTCTGGGTATCCCAGTGCCGGCGCTGCTGGTCATACTGCATTGAGGAGATGTTGCGCAGTCGCCAGGCGCCCAGGTTGAGGCCGCTGCGTAAATTGAGATAGTTTGAGCGGCTGCTCTCCCCTTCGTCGGCGTTCTTTATTTGCGCGCCGGAAAAATAGTAATCGACAAACGCGGCCGGCACGCCATCGTCCCAGCGCGACGGATCGACATAGCCGCGGCTTTGCACGTTCATCGCCGCCTGGGGAATACTCAGCGTCAGGCGCTGGTTAGCGAAGCTGAACCGACTGCTGGCGTCGGGAATAAACTTCTCGATCCGGGTGAAGGTTTCGCCTTCATGCAGCGCTTGAAAGGCGGGAAACGCGCTGACGTTGACGCCATACTCCGCCAGCTGACCGGGCGTCAGCACCGGGCGCAGCTGCCCGCCATCGTCAACAAACGTGATATCAGCCTGACCCAGCTCCTGGTCATTAACCACCACGGTGACAGGATAAGTCCCCGGCTGCTGGCCGCCGGGTTTGGCGAAGTAGTGCAGATCGGAGGTTTGCTGCTGCGGGTCAGCAAACTCCAGCGCCGCCGGGTCAAAATAGTCGTCGGCCATCGCCCGGCTCAACGGACTGAGACAAAACATCATCGTCGGCACCGTCGCCAGCGCCACCGCCCGCCCGGCGGTAACGGGCAACAAGGCATACTCCCGCACCCTGGCTGTTGTTATTCTTTTCATGCTGGCGCCGTCCGGTAAGCTCATCAAAAAGGGGAATTACTGCTGGGCGAAATCGCTGACGCCGCCGTAGTCGTTAATCGCCCGCCATTTGACGGTGCCGTGCCCGCTCACCGGCCACGTTTTCTCGCCGAAGGGAGCCACCATGCCGGGATCGTCGATGCTTTGCCCGCCCACCTCGACGGCGTAAAAAGAGACGAAGTAGGGAGTGGGATTTATCACCGTCAGCCGACCGCCGGACTGGCTAAACTTCAGCTGCTGCCAGGCCTTTGCCGGGTCGCCCGCCAGGTCGTTGGGGCGATAGAAGATTTTGAATTTCGATTTAATATTCACCTGCAGCTTATTCACCTCGCCCTGACGCGTCGGGGCGATACTTTTGACGTTCAGCCAGAAGACCGATTCACGGTCGCGGGGCAGCGAGGCGCCAATAAAGTTAATCCGCAGAACGTTATTTTGCTCCGGATCGAGACGGAACAAGGGCGGCGTTACAATGAAGGGCACCCTGGCCTTATCGTTTTCCGCGTAATTTTCCACCCACGACTGCACCAGATAGGGCGTATGGGTATCGGCATTGGTGACTGAAATAGCGGCTTCACGCTTCCCTTCCTGATAAATCACACGGGTTCCACCCATGACAATACCGGCCTGCGCTGCCGTGGTGCACAGCAGAAAAGCCGCAACGGCAATTATTTTCTTCATCATGACTTACCATCAGGTAAAAGTTGAACAGACAACAAAATAAAGCAGTGAATAACAGAGCCAGTACTCGACGGGATAATTAGCAAAAACAACTATACCGTCACGAATATATTTCGTGACTTCATGACAATTAACACTTTAGCTATCTGTAATTAATCAAGACGCAGTGGGCTGACTCTGAATAACGCGCAATTAGATCAGTTATAAATCATATTGAAATTAGCTGTACCGTCGGCTTTACCTGCCGTCACGGTCGCCGCGGTGGAGATATAGTCGGCGTAAAACTCGAGGTCGGCAGAGCCGGTGCCGCCGCTGGTACCCGGAGTGACCGTCTGTTTGGCTGACGTTTTACCGAGGCTGACAGCCGTCGACCGATCGTGCTCATACAGCTTAATCGCTACGCCGCTGGCGCCGCCGTTGATGGCCAGCAGGGAGTTATCAGACTGATCGCGCGCGCCGTCAAACAGCACGGCGACCGTAGTCACGCTGGCCGGGCAATCTTTCACTTTGATATGGAAGGGGGTTTTGGTGGTTTCAAAACCAGTGCCGGTAAAATAGTTGCTGGCCCATTTGCCCAGATCAACCTTCTGGCCATTAGAACTACTATCGACGTTGCAAGAGCTGTCGGTGATTGACCCATTGAAGATGACCTGCCCGCCGGCGCCTTCCGAACTGGTGCCCGAGTCAGGATTGATAGTGTTGGCCGCGGTAGCCTGCAAGGCTACGCCAGAAAGCAGCGCTCCTATGAGGATGGTTATAAAGCGAGGTTGTTTTTTCATTATTTATCTCATCGTTAACGAACATATTTTCCATCATCGACAATAGCCCTAAAGCTATCGCGAAACGGCTCGTCAGCTCCTCCCTGTAAATGTACGTTGCGTTCCTTCCGCAGGATATTAGGCACATCCCCCTCTACTCTGCCTTATTTCGCCAATAGATGGCCATGAATAACAAACAGAAGAAAAAAGAGTTATTTTGATGTGCGAAATAAATATATTACCCGAAGTATAAAAAGGCAACCCGGGAAGATGTTAACTATAAGTTAATAGCTATGCTCGCCATATATTTAATTTTTGAAATGGCTTTTCAATGTTAATTTACATATCTATACAAAAGAAATTCAAATACCTTTAAACAACAACAGATCAATTCAATTAACAAATTTAAAGACAATTGTTCAAAAATTCGTCTTGTTTTATTGTGCGCTCGTCAGAGCGCACACAAAAATTAGGAATTTTCCTGGTATTAATATTCATAATTTCTACACAAACGACGCCAGGGTGCGCCACCTCCACCCGCTAATCCCTTATTATGGAAGTGTTTTTATTTTCAAGTGAAAGCCAATACATAAGTGACATAAATACATGGGCGCTGCCGCCGGCAAAATAGCCACCCTCTTCGAATGGTTATTTTGAAGTAAAAAAAAATCCGCAACCCGAATGGATTGCGGACTGAGGATCGGTCAGAAATGAGATGGACTTCAGAACAGGCCCAGCGGCGCGGTGCCGTAGCTCACCAGCAGGTTTTTGGTTTGCTGATAGGCATCCAGCGCCATCTTGTGCGTTTCCCGCCCGACGCCGGACTGTTTATAGCCGCCGAACGCCGCATGCGCCGGGTAGACATGATAGCAGTTGGTCCACACGCGACCGGCTTTAATGCCGCGACCCATGCGATAGGCGAGGTTGGTATCCCGCGTCCACACCCCGGCGCCGAGACCAAACTGGGTCTCATTGGCGATAGCCAGCGCTTCCGCTTCGTCCTTAAAGGTGGTCACCCCGATCACCGGCCCAAAGATCTCCTCCTGGAAGGAGCGCATATCGTTGCGACCTTTAATCAGCGTAGGCTGAATATAAAAGCCATTATCCAGCGCCGGCGCGATAGCCGCCCGCTCGCCGCCGGTCAGAATTTGCCCACCCTCTTCCCGGGCAATCTGAATATAGGAGAGGATCTTGTCGAACTGCTGGCGGGAAGCCTGAGCGCCGATCATGGTGTCGGTATCTAACGGATCGCCGCGGCGGATCTGCGCCACCTTCTCCATGACCCGTGCCATAAAGGGCTCATAGATGGATTCATGGATCAGCGCCCGCGACGGGCAGGTACAGACCTCACCCTGGTTGAAGAAGCCGAGCACCAGCCCCTCCACCGCCTTCTCAATAAATTCCTCTTCTCCGTCCATCACGTCGGCGAAGTAGATGTTGGGCGATTTCCCCCCCAGCTCGACGGTGCAGGGGATAATATTTTCCGCCGCGCAGGCGAGAATATGCCGCCCGACCGGCGTGGAGCCGGTAAACGCCAGCTTGGCGATACGCTTGCTGGTGGCCAGCGCCTCGCCCGCCTCTTTGCCGAAACCCTGCACCACGTTAAGCACCCCGGCCGGGAACAGATCGCCGATCAGCTCCAGCAGCAGGGTAATGCTTAGCGGCGTCTGTTCCGCCGGTTTGAGCACCACGCAGTTCCCCGCCGCCAGGGCCGGGGCCAGCTTCCACGCGGCCATCAGCAGCGGGAAGTTCCACGGGATAATCTGCCCGACCACCCCCAGCGGTTCATGGAAATGATAGGCCACCGTGGTTTCGTCAATCTCGGCGGTGCTTCCCTCCTGAGCGCGCAGGCAGCCGGCGAAGTAGCGAAAATGATCCACCGCCAGCGGCAGGTCGGCATTCAGGGTTTCGCGGATCGGTTTCCCATTGTCCCAGCTCTCCGCCACCGCCAGATATTCCAGATGCTGTTCAATACGATCGGCGACCTGCAGCAGCAGCCTGGAGCGCTGTTGCACTGAGGTTTTACCCCACGCCGGCGCCGCGCGATGGGCAGCGTCGAGGGCGAAGTCAATGTCTCTGGCATCCGAGCGGGGAAACTGCGCAATGTTGCTGCCGTCGACCGGCGAAGTATTCATAAAGAATTCACCGCTCAGCGGCTCGACAAATCTACCGTCAATAAAGTTGCCGTAAGCCGATTTAAATGAAACCACGGCGCCGGGCTGGCCAGGATGTGCATAACGCATCGCAAATCTCCTTCTGTAGGGTTGAGACGCAGCGGCATATTGATTTTTTAAATTTGCCGCCGAACGCTTCTCACTTTGCAGGGGTTATGCCAGTTTTTTATTTTCTTTAAATATTTTTATTTATTAATACGTTGCCTTCACTAACCGAGCAGATGGTCAGCCACTGTCGCACGGGTTTCCACTTATGTGTTGCAAATCGCAACACCAAATAAACCAAATGGCTACAATATTGCAACACAGCAACATCGACCCAGAGGTGCCCTGTGGCAGGCAATCCCTTTCTTCTCGCACCAGAGGTTAATGCGAATCCCCTGCTGAGCGATTCGTGGTCTCGCTGCCAGCGCTACGGGCTGGATCCCGCCACCGAGGATTTTCCCCGCCTCGGCGCCGGCGAGCTGGCGGACCGGCTCGCCAGCCACCGCGGCCTGCAGCAGCTGGCGCAGCCGGTGGTGGAAGCCCTGTCGCGCCAGGTCGCAGACCTGCAGTCGGTGGTGATCCTTTCCGACCCCGACGGCCTGGTGCTGCATACTCTCGGCGATACCCAGGCGCTGCAAAAGGCCCAGCGCGTGGCGCTGGCTCCCGGCAATCTGTGGAGTGAAAGCGGGCGCGGGACCAACGCCATCGGCACCGCGCTGGCGATTGACGATGGCTGCGAGATCGATGGCCGTCAGCACTTTCTTACCCGCAACCAGAATCTGTACTGCGCGGCGATGCCGCTCCAGCGACCGGACGGAAGCATCGCCGGGGTGCTGGATATCTCCGGCCCGGCGAATTTTCCCCACCAGCACACCTTTGGCTGGGTAAAAGCGGCGGCAAAGCAAATTGAATATCTGTGGGTGAAACAGAGTCTGCATCCTGAGCAGTGGCTGATGAGCCTGCACCGGCAGGTGGACAAACTCGACAGCGTCGAAGAGCTGCTGCTGGTCTTTTCCGACAACGTCCTCACCGCCGGCAACCGGCTGGCGATGCGCGAGTTCGGCCTGAGCGCGGCGCAGTTTGGCCAGCTCACCTTTGCCTCGCTTTTTCCGACGCTGACGCAAACGGCGGTCAGCGTCCCGCTGCCGCTGACCACGCCGCAGGGCCGCTACCACTATCGCCTGCGGGAGCCCACCCGCCGCCGGGTGGCGGTAAGCGCCCCGCCGGCCATGCATCTCCCCTTTACCAGTCCGCGCGAAGGCGAAAAGCTGCTGCGGCTGCTCAACGCCGGCATCGCCCTGTGCATTGAAGGAGAAACCGGCAGCGGCAAAGAGTATGTCAGCCGCACGTTGCACCGGCACAGCCGCTGGCGCAGCGGTAAATTTGTTGCCATTAACTGCGCGGCCATTCCGGAATCGCTGATCGAATCCGAGCTCTTCGGCTACCAGCCGGGGGCGTTTACCGGCGCCAGCAAAAATGGCTATATCGGTAAAATCCGCGAGGCTGACGGCGGGGTGCTGTTTCTTGATGAGATCGGCGATATGCCGCTGGCGCTGCAGACCCGCCTCCTGCGCGTCCTGCAGGAGAAAGAGGTCGCTCCGCTGGGCGCCAGCCGCAGCGTGCCGGTGAATTTCGCCTTGATCTGCGCCACCCACCGCAACCTGACCCAGCGGGTCTGCGCCGGAGAATTCCGTGAAGATCTGCTGTGGCGCCTGCGGGAATACGCCCTGGCGCTGCCTCCGCTGCGCGAGTGGCCGGCGCTGGAAACCTTTATCGCCACCCTGTGGCACGACCTGGGCGGTGCTTCACGCCGGGTGACGCTTTCAAACGCGCTGCTGGTTCACCTCAGCCAGCTGCCGTGGCCGGGAAACGTACGCCAGCTGCAGAGCGTCCTGAAGGTAATGCTGGCTCTCGCCGATGAGGGCGACACGCTGACGCCCGACGCGCTGCCGGAGGCGTATCGCGCCACGCCTGCGCCGTTGCCGCGCGGGGGATTGCAGGCCCATGATGAGCAGTTGATTGTCGATACCCTGGCCAGGGTCAACGGCAACGTCAGCCGGGCGGCGCAGATACTGGGTATCGCCCGCAGCACGTTGTACCGCCGTGCCGCCCGTGCCGGACGGCCTCGTCGCTGAGCCTATGGCGTAAAGCGCGCCGGTAGCTTGCACGCTGTCGGAAAACCTCCGCCGCCATAGATGGCGGTTATATCTCTCTGCGCTAACCAGGTGTTGCGGTAAGAGGTAGCCCTTCCCGCAGGGCATCGATCGCCGGCCGCGTTTTTTGCGGCAGCCACGGCCCCTCCGGCCATACCGCGTGGATGGCGAAACGCACCTGAGCGCTGGGCGCCAACACCTGCTGCAATGTCCCATCGGCAAGCGCCTGCGCCACCAGCCAGTCCGGCAGCCAGGCGATGCCCATCCCCTGCTGCACTGCCGACGCGATGGCGGCAAAATCATCCTGTATCAGCCACGTCTGCGGACTGAAGCGCACGTCGCCCTGCTGCGGGTCATACAGTTGCCATTTTTGCAGCTGGCCGTTGTGCAGATAGCCGAGGGTACGGTGCTCGTTCAACCCGGCAATAGTCTGCGGCGCTGGCTGCTGGCGCAGGTACTCCGCCGCCGCGCACAGCACCATGCCGTGCTCTCCCAGCGCACGGGCCCGCAGCGACCCGGTATCGGCCAGGCTCCCGATACGCACCGCAAGATCAAACCCCTCCTCCAGCAGATTGACCTGCCGGTCGCTGTAGTGGAGCTCGAGCTTCAGTAACGGATAGCGCTGGCTGAGGCGGAACAGCAGCGGTGCCACGCAGCGCTGGCCAAACAGCACCGGCAGCGACACCCGCAGCCGCCCCTGCACCTCATCTTTGCCGCGCTGCAGCGTCTCTTCGGCCTCGCGGATGCGCTCCAGCGCTTCCCGGCACTGGAGATAGAATTGCTCCCCCTCTTCCGTCAGCAGTTGCCGTCGGGTGGTACGCTGGAATAACGCCACGCCGAGACGCGCTTCCAGCCGGGCAATGGTTTTTCCCACCGCCGAACGCGTCACATGGAGGATCGCCGCCGCGCTGGCAAAGTTGCCGCTCTCGACCACGGTGACAAATACCGGGATCGCATTCAGATCGTCGCGCACAGATTGGTTCCTTACGGGATACAATAGGGAAAAATAATGTCACTCCTGAGACAAAAAAGACAGTGTTAGTCTTTGCTTCTATCTTTCATTTGAGGCACTCATCATGGCTAACGTTCTGGTTTTAAAATCCAGCATTAATGGCGAAACATCCCTGACCAATCAGTTGATTAACGAATTTCTCGCGGCGCGCCAGGCGGCGGGACACGGCGATCGGCTCACCGAACACGATCTCAGCGCCATGGCGCTGCCAACGCTGGATCGCCCCCTGTTCGCCGCCCTGCGCGGGGCAGTGGATCCGCAGCCTGCTATCCGCGAGGCGGTCGCCCTCTCCGACCAGCTTATCGCCGAGTTAAAGGCCAGCGACCTGCTGGTGATCGGCGCGCCGATGTATAACCTCAACGTCCCGACCGATCTAAAAAAATGGTTCGACCTCGTGGCGCGGGCGCGGGAAACCTTTCGCTACACCGAGAGCTGGCCGCAGGGGCTGGTGGAGGGCGTCCGGGCGGTGGTCGTCAGCAGCCGCGGCGGTATTCACCAGGGAGAAACTACCGATGCCGTCACGCCCTATCTGCGCGCGGTACTGGGGCTGATGGGGATCCAGGAGGTGGAATTTATCTATGCCGAAGGGCTGGACAATCGCCCGCATGGTCGCGACGCCGGGATCGCCAGCGCCCGGGCGCAGATTGCCCGGCTCGCCGTTCCGGCCTGAGTCGTGAAGAAATTGTGCTGGCGCTGGCGGCCTTTTTATTTTAGAGTTATCTAAATTTAGACAAAGCTAAAATAAATGACCACACCTGAAGACCTGCAGGCCCGCGCCGGAGAAGCCGCCGCGCTGATGAAAGCGATGAGCAATCCTCACCGATTGCTGATCCTGTGCATGCTGTGCGATGCGCCCAGGGCCAGCGCCGGCGAACTCGCCCGGGCTACAGGGCTGAGCCCCTCCGCCACCTCGCAACACCTCGCGCGGATGCGTGACGAGGGGCTGATCGACAGCGAGCGCGACGCCCAGCGTATCCACTATTTCATTGCTCACCCTGCGGTACAGCAGGTGATCAATACGCTGAAAACGCTCTATTGCCCGTGAGGATCCTATGACCATCGCCACCTTAACTCCCGCCGAGGCCCAGGCGCAGATTGCCCAGGGCGCCAGACTGATTGATATCCGCGATGCGGATGAATATGCGCGCGAACATATCCCCGATGCCGAGCTGGTGCCGCTCGCCACTCTGACCAGCGGTGCGCCCCTCAATGCCCGGGCCGGAGAGACGGTCATCTTTCACTGCCAGGCGGGTTCCCGGACGCAGAATAATGCGATTCGTCTGGCCGCGGCCGCCGCGCCGGCGCAGCCTTGTCTGCTGGCAGGAGGAATTCAGGCGTGGAAAGCCGCGGGGTTGCCGGTAGTGGAAGATTCATCGCAGCCGCTGCCGCTGATGCGCCAGGTGCAAATTGCCGCTGGCGTCCTGATTTTACTGGGGGTGCTGCTGGGCTATACCGTTAACGGCGGCTTTTTCCTGCTCAGCGGCGCGGTCGGCGCCGGGCTCACCTTCGCCGGCGTAACCGGCTTTTGCGGCATGGCGCGTCTGCTGGCGACCATGCCGTGGAACCGGCGCCAGGGGGTTAAAACGCGCTCCAGATAAGCCAGGCAATGCCGCCGAAGAGCAGCCATTTGACGATGTAATAGACCGTCTTATTCCATTTTTTCAACCGCTTACCAACAATACGGATCTGGTAAATATAGCGAAACGCCCGGTTAATCCCGCCGGTGCGATCGCCGATATCGTTGGGCGCCGAAGCGGCGCTCATCAGATGACGTCCCAGCCAGTGGTTAACTTTCTGCGCCCAGCGGTAGCGCATCGGCCGTTCAATATCGCAGAACAGAATCAGGCGATTCTCACCACTGGTATTTTCCGCATAGTGGATATAGGTCTCATCAAACAGCACGCCTTCTCCATCGCGCCAGCTGTAACGCTGGCCATCCACCTCGATAAAGCAGCGGTCATCGTTCGGCGTTGCCAGGCCCAGATGAAAGCGTAGCGAGCCGGCGTAGGGGTCGCGATGGCGCGGCAGACGGCTACCGTCCGGCAGAGTGGCGAACATGGCCGCTTTCACCGACGGGATATCGCGCAGCAGCGCGGTAGTTTGCGGACAGAGCTGGCTGGCGGAAGGATGGGCATCCTCATACCATTTCAGATAAAAGCGTTTCCAGCCGGTTTTGAAAAATGAGTTAAACCCGGCATCGTTATATTTATCGGCCGCTTTAATCTGCTCCAGCTGCTGAAGGTGGAGACCTTCGTCGCGAATAACCTGCCAGTTTTGCTGCAATATCGCCAGCTCGGGAAACATCTCCGGCCGCAGATAAGGCGTATTCGGCACGCGGGAAAATAAATACATAAATCCATTCAGCGGCGCGGTAAATGTGGAATGGTCGGAGAGCTGCCGCCAGAAACGATAGCGCACCCGTCCGCGGTAATGGACATACAGTACAGCAATAACAATGATCAACAGAATGATATACTTCATGGTGTCTTTCCTGACCTGATTGGTGGTAACCCTACCCTCGCCGTCCCCCTTTCTCAGCAGCGGTATGGCGCCAGCAAAACATTAACAATGTTAATACATATAACTCCAAATTGTTTTAACAAAAAACAGCACGCCCGGTGTTCAGTGAGCGGGCGTTGAGCTATGGTTTAGGTTTATCCATGGTGTTAACAGTGAGGAGTGAATTATGTTTGCTGTCGGCGATCTGGTACAACCCCGAGCGGGCGGACCAAAACTGAAAGTGGTGGAAGTGCAAGGGGAGCAACTGGTGGTGGTTCAGGCCGCACAGGAGCAGGGAGAGCGCTATTCGCTGAAGTCGGACGAGGTCACGCCGTATCAGGAAGAGGGAGACTTCGGCGTCTGCTAAAGCCCCTCGCTTAAAGTCGTAAGGCCAGGCCGGTGGGTCTCTCACCACCGGCCTGGCGCTGGCCCGAAGGCGTTAAATTAAAAAGCTATCCAGCGATTTACCCTGGGCGACAGCCTCGGCAATCGGCTTCGGCATTCTTCCCTGTCCGGTCCAGGTTTTCTCTGCGCCAGTATGATCGGTATAACGATATTTCGCCGGGCGCGGTTGACGCTTTTTGCCTCCCGCCTTTGGCGGCTGAATATCGGCCACCAGCTCGTCAGGAGAAATACCGTCGGCGCGCATCAGTTCAAGCCAGGTATTCACTTTCTCCTGATATTCAGCCTGCTGCTGAGCTGCCTGCTGCTGTTGCGTACGTTTTTCTTCAGTGACGATCCTGAGCTTTTCCAGCATCTCTTCAAGCACGTCAATGGAGAATTCACGGGACAGGGCACGCAGTGAACGGATATTATTCAGTTTGTGTAACATTGAAGACATAAAATTAAAAAATTCCAAATAGCAAATTAAAAGATACAACGCGGCAAGTGTAATAGAAACGTTTATTTATTTCCAGCCTTCGGCTGTCCAGATAAATATATAAGGTGGATATTAGCGGTTATCCCCTGGAACTATATTGGCAAATACCTGAGCCTTTTTCATAAGCATAGGCAAAAAAGAGAGTGAATAAATAAAAAAGGCAGAATGACGGGAAAAACCACCGTTCTCGCCAGGAATATTAGCTTTATGGTCAGCGGGTTACCTGCTGTTCATACGTGGCCGCACTGATACATACCTTTGGCCGCAGTGAATAGTTAATCAGAAAATGGGAATAAAACAACAATTCGCAATTCAGAATTTTTCACCATAAAAACGCGACTTACGGCATAAAAAATCCTAAAAGAGAGCGGAATCACACACTCGCGTGATGTTGCGCCATGGTTGGCTATCAGGCGCCGTTCCCTCGGCCAGTCTCGATTTCGCAATCAAGAGTAACACATTGATAAATATTGATATTTGCAAAAACAGGAATAAAAGTAGCGTAACGAACAAAAAACAAACCAGCGCAGAGTATTTTATCGACAAAAAGGCGATAAATAAAAATTTATAGCTAGTTGCCACTTTTAATGCAGAGATATACTCTACGCACATCAAAACAGGCAGCCCAAAAACGCTATACCAACGCGCATTTTTCGGCGTTAATGACTTCATTTTCGAGGAGCACTCCGATGTTCTCTGCGCACTCCCGCTTGCGGCATGCGGTTGCAGACACCTTTGCGATGGTGGTTTACTGCACCGTCGTCAACATGATGATCGAAATTTTTCTCTCTGGTATGACGTTTGAGCAGTCGTTATCGTCGCGTCTGGTGGCGATCCCGGTCAACATTATTATTGCCGTACCCTATGGGATTTATCGCGATTTCGCCATGCGTCAGGCCCGGCGCATCAGCCCGGCCAGGTGGATGAAAAATATGGCCGACGTGCTGGCCTACGTCACCTTTCAGTCGCCGGTGTATGTCGCTATTCTGTGGAGCGTGGGTGCTGACTGGCACCAGATTGTCGCCGCGGTGAGCTCGAACCTGGCGGTATCGATGATGATGGGCGCCGCCTACGGCTACTTCCTCGACTATTGCCGCCGCCTGTTCCGCGTGGCGCCCTATCAGCAGGCGAAGGCCTGACCAACGCGTTAGCAGCGACTGGCTCTGCCAGTCGCCTCTTCCCGCCAGCCCGCCTCGCCTGGATCCTTAAATGCCTATCGCCGTATTAATTCGTCGACATTGCCGGCTGGGCTTCGCCAAATAGCCCATTCAGAAAACGCTCAAGCGCCATGCGTGAGCTAAATCCATGCGGAATACCATAATGTTGTTGCGCATCCCCGGCTAAATACAGCGGAAACTGTTCATAATGATCACAGGTTTTGATATCTGAAGCCGGTTCGGCCAGCATATTGCTGCGCTCTTTTAACGCCGGATGAATAACTAACGCTGTTCGCCCCATGCGCGCTTCGCGGTTCACATAAACATAATTATCGCCGCGGCGATAGCCGTACGCTTTTTGCGTCACAACATCCATGGTGAAGCCGGCTTTTTCAAGAACACGCGCCACCTCATCGGGTCTTAAATACATACTGATTCCTCGTTATCTTTTACCGCACATTGACCTTACCTTATTCATTAAGGACAGTGCTTTCGGAAAATTCCAGAAACCACAACAGTAAGCATAATTCAAAATCTTGTCCTACACTTACTCACTCGATGGAATTAAGGGAGATAACGATGGCTAACCATGTGAACCGCAACAATTTTGACGAGAACGCCGAAGATATTCATAACGATGTCAGCCAATTAGCGGATACGCTGGAAGAGGTGCTGAAATCATGGGGCAGTGACGCCAAAGAGGAAGCGGAAGCGGCGCGTGTCAAAGCGCAGTCGCTGTTAAAAGAGACTCGTGCCCGCCTTAATGGCCACAACCGGGTGCAGCAGGCGGCGCTGGATGCGCGCCAGGCAGCGTGCGATGCGCTGGGCTGTGCCGATACCTACGTGCGCAATAAACCGTGGCACAGTGTGGGCGCCGCCGCCGCCGTCGGGGTATTTATTGGCGTATTGCTCAATTTACGTCGATAATAGCTTAAGCGTCGGCTGCCGCCGCGCGATTGGCGCGCGGTAGCCCGCGAGCTTTACGGAAGGCAATGAAGATAACAAATACGCGTCAGCCCCTGCGCGCCTCTGGCCGCAGGGGTTTTTCTGCTTCCCCGACTTAAGCGCCATCAAATCGCAATCGCCTCTCTCAGCCGTCGGGCAAGTCCGTCAGCCATCGCCGGCGAACGTATATTGGTAAAACTCATCAGTAATCCCCCCTCGCCCGCGTGGCGAATCCGCCAGTCGCTCAGCGCCTGCACCGCCAGCCCGGCCACAACCGCCCGCCGCGCGAGCAGCCGATCGTCGCCGCTGACCGACATAACCAGTTGAATTCCCCCCAGCTGCGGCGTGACCTGAAAGCCCTGCGCCTGCAGAGCCGACTCCAGCCACTGTCTACGCTGGCTATAGCTGGCACGCATTTTCTTCAAATGACGCCAAAAATGTCCCTGCTGGATAAAATCCGCCAGCGTCTGCTGCCACAGGGTGGGAACGGTGCAGGACTGGCGCTCCGCGGTCTGGTGAAAACGCGCCACCAGCGGGGTCGGCACCACCAGCCAGGCGGTGCGCAGCGCCGGGAACATCGACTTACTGAAGGTGCCCGCGTAGATGACCCTCTGCGGCGCATCAAGGCTTTTCAGCGGCGGCAGCGGTTTGCCGTGATAGCGAAACTCGCTATCGTAATCGTCCTCAATGATCCACGCGTCGCGCTCCGCGGCCCACGCCAGCAGCTGGCGGCGTCGGGGAAGCGACAGCGCGACCCCCAGCGGACTCTGATGGGCTGGTGTGAGCAGGGCAAATCGCGCCTGCGGGTGATGACGCTGGCCCCAGCCGACGTCCATCCCTTCGTCGTCCACGGGAATCGCATCCACCGCCAGCTGCCCAGCCTCGACGACCGGCCGGATAAAGGGATACCCCGGATCTTCCATCCACATATGCTGTCCCGGCTGCGCTAGGGTACGCAGGATAAGGTTCATGGAGGCGGCATAGCCGCCGGTGATCAACACCTGATCCGGCTGACAGTCGATACTACGCGACAGGCGTAGATAATCGACGATAGCCTGGCGCAGAAGCGGATCGCCGCCGGGATCGCCGGGTGCAAGATCGAACCGCGACTGCGTCCGCAGCCGACGCCCCATCACCCGCGCCCACTGCCCGCGCGGAAAGAGATCCAGCGCCGGCAGCCCCATCTGAAACGGCAGCGGCTCCGTCGGCGCGGCCGGTTGCACTGGCGGTACCGGCGCCAGCTGGCGCGGGCTGAGCCGCTCGCTGACAAAGGTCCCCGCCTGCCCACGCCGCTCGAGCCATCCCTGGGCGACCAGCTCTCCCCAGGCGTTTTCGATGGTCGCCCGGGAGACGCCCTGCTCCTGAGCGTACACCCGGCTGGCGGGCAAACGGCTGCCCGGGGTCAGTTCGCCACGTTCAATCGCCGATTTCAACTGGCGGGCGATACGCTGATAAAGCGGGAGGTTAATTGCTTCCATTATGGTCTGCTTTTTTCATCAGAATATGGCTATCTTTTGCAGTCCATTATAGTGCTATTTTGGCTGCCGTCTTAGAGAGGAGAACACCATGAACCAATTACGTCAGCCATTCAGTGAACTGAGCCCGGAAGTCTATAAAGGGCTGGTACAGGCCAGCATCGCGCTGGAGAAAAGCGAGCTGGGCAACGCCCTGGTAGAGCTGGTTTATTTACGCGTCTCGCAGATCAACGGCTGCGCCTTCTGTCTTGAGAAACATAGCCAGGCGCTGCGCAAAGGCGGCATGGCGCAAAGCAAACTGGATGCCCTTGCGGGCTGGCGGGTAAGCGCCCACTTTACTCCGGCCGAACGCGCGGCGCTGGCTTGGGCCGAGTCGGTCACCGACATTGCCACCAGCCATGCGGAAGATGAGGTTTACCAGCCGCTGCGCGAACATTTTACCCCGCGTCAGATAAGCGATCTGACCTTCGCCGTCAGTCTGATGAACGCCTTTAACCGCCTCGCCGTGGCCATGCGCCTGTAGTTCCGCACAGCCTCCCCCCTCCTCCGCCGATCTATCCCGGCGGGGGACTCGCTTGCCAAAAACGCTATATATTGAGTGGTTGAAGTTTTAAATAACTACATCTAGTATTTCCTTATCGAATGGCCCACTACGTTCGACGCTATGTTTAGCGCCGTGCTGTTATCTTAAATGGAAATACGAATCATGCGCATTATTATTTACACTCGAAATGACTGCGTGCAGTGCCATGCCACCCGGCGAGCCATGGAGAGCCGGGGACTGGCCTTTGAAATGGTCAACGTCGACCAGCAGCCGGATGCCGCCGACACCCTGCGCGAGCAGGGATTTCGCCAGCTGCCGGTGGTGATCGCCGGTGAGCTGCGCTGGAGCGGCTTCCGCCCGGATATGATCAATCGCCTGCGCCCCTCCTTTACGGCGGCCAGAGCATGAGCCTCATCGTCTACTTCTCCAGCCATTCGGAGAATACCCATCGCTTTGTGCAGCGCCTGGGGCTGCCGGCGGTGCGCATCCCGCTGAACGAGCGTGAACATCTGCGGGTAGACGAGCCCTATATTCTCATCGTTCCCAGCTATGGCGGCGGCGGCACCGCCGGCGCGGTACCGCGTCAGGCGATCCGCTTTTTAAACGACGTGCATAACCGCCAGCTGATCCGCGGAGTGATTGCCGCCGGCAATCGCAACTTTGGCGACGGCTGGGGGCGTGCCGGAGATGTCATCGCGCAAAAATGCGCCGTGCCCTATCTCTACCGCTTCGAGCTGATGGGAACCCCCGACGATATCAACACCGTGCGTAAAGGAGTCAGCGAATTTTGGCAACGACAACCGCAGAACGTATAACCGCCGCCGTGGATTTTCACGCCCTCAACGCGATGCTGAATTTGTACGACAGCGAGGGCCGCATCCCGTTTGAGAAAGATCGCCAGGCGGTTGAGGCCTTTATGGCGACCCAGGTTCAGCCCAACGCCCTCACCTTCCCCAGCCAGGAGGATAAGCTCAGCTGGCTCGTCAGCGAGGGCTATTACGATCCGCAGGTGCTGGCCGGCTATGACCGCGGGTTTGTGCTGGCGTTGTTCGCCCATGCCCGGCGCGCTCCGTTTCGCTTTCAGACCTTCCTCGGCGCCTGGAAGTTCTATACCAGCTATGCGCTGAAGACCTTTGACGGCAAGCACTACCTCGAGGATTTCGCCGAACGCAGCGTGATGGTGGCCCTGACGCTGGCCCGGGGCGATGAACAGCAGGCGCGGCAGCTGACGGAGGAGATACTCAGCGGCCGCTTTCAGCCCGCCACACCGACCTTCCTTAACGCTGGCAAACAGCAGCGCGGGGAGCTGATCTCCTGCTTCCTGCTGCGTATTGAGGATAATATGGAGTCCATCGGCCGGGCGGTGAACTCGGCGCTACAGCTGTCGAAGCGCGGCGGCGGGGTGGCCTTTTTACTCTCCAACCTGCGCGAGGCCGGGGCGCCGATCAAGCGCATCGAAAACCAGTCTTCTGGGGTGGTGCCGGTGATGAAGATGCTGGAGGACGCCTTCTCCTATGCCAATCAGCTCGGCGCCCGCCAGGGGGCGGGTGCGGTCTGGCTGCATGTTCACCATCCCGATATTTTACGCTTTCTTGATACCCGGCGTGAAAATGCCGATGAGAAAATCCGCATCAAAACCTTGTCGCTGGGGGTGGTGATCCCTGATATCACCTTCCAGCTGGCGAAAGAAGATGCGCAGATGGCCCTGTTCTCGCCTTATGACGTCGAACGGCTGTACGGCAAACCTTTCGCCGATTGCGCCATCGGCGACCTCTATCCGCAGCTGGTGGCCGACGAGCGGGTCCGCAAGCGCTGGATCCGCGCCCGCGACCTGTTCCAGCGCCTGGCGGAGATCCAGTTTGAATCCGGCTACCCGTACATCATGTTTGAAGACACCGTGAACCGCGCCAGTCCGGTGGCCGGGCGGGTCACCATGAGCAATCTGTGTTCGGAGATCCTGCAGGTCAGTACGCCGTCCGCCTATAATGAAGACCTCAGCTATGCGCATATCGGGGAAGATATCTCCTGCAACCTCGGCTCGCTGAACATCGCCCACACCATGGACTCGCCGGATTTCGGCCGCACAATCGCCACCGCGGTGCGCGCCCTGACCGCCGTGTCCGACATGAGCGATATTCAGTCGGTTCCCTCGGTGGCGGCCGGCAACGCGGCCTCCCACGCCATCGGCCTGGGGCAGATGAATCTGCACGGTTACCTGGCGCGGGAAGGCATTGCCTACGGCAGCCCGGAGGGGCTGGACTTCACCAATATCTACTTCTACACCGTGACCTGGCACGCGCTGCACACCTCGATGCAGCTGGCCCGCGAGCGCGGCCAGCGCTTCGCCGGCTTCGAGCAGTCGCGCTACGCCAGCGGGGCGTACTTCGACAAATATCTGCAGGAGGAGTGGCAGCCGAAAACCGAACGGGTGCGCACGCTGTTCGCCCGCGCCGGCATCTCTCTGCCCGACCGGGAAAGCTGGCGCCAGCTGCGCGACGATGTCATGCGCTATGGCATCTACAATCGCTATCTGCAGGCGGTGCCGCCCACCGGCTCGATCTCGTACATCAACCATGCCACCTCCAGCATTCACCCGATCGTCTCGAAGATTGAGATCCGCAAAGAGGGGAAAACCGGGCGGGTGTACTACCCCGCGCCATTTATGAATAACGACAATCTGGCCCTCTACCAGGATGCGTATGAGATAGGGCCGGAGAAGATCATTGACACTTACGCCGAGGCGACGCGCCACGTCGACCAGGGGCTGTCGCTGACCCTGTTCTTCCCCGATACCGCCACCACCCGCGATATCAACAAGGCGCAAATTTACGCCTGGAAGAAAGGCATCAAGACGCTCTACTACATCCGTCTGCGCCAGCTGGCGCTGGAAGGCACTGAAATTGAAGGCTGCGTGTCCTGCGCGCTGTAAGGAGAACAGGATGACCCATTTAACGCGCGTCAGCGCAATCAACTGGAACCGCATTGATGACGATAAAGATCTTGAGGTCTGGAACCGTCTCACCAGCAACTTCTGGCTACCGGAGAAAGTGCCGCTGTCGAACGACATTCCCGCCTGGCAAACCCTCAGCGCGGCGGAGCAGCAGTTGACCATTCGCGTCTTTACCGGATTGACCCTGCTTGACACCATTCAGAACACCGTCGGCGCCCCGGCGCTAATGGCGGACGCCTTAACCCCGCATGAGGAGGCGGTGCTGTCGAACATCAGCTTTATGGAGGCGGTTCATGCCCGCTCTTACAGCTCCATCTTTTCCACGCTGTGCCACAGCAAGGAAGTGGATGCCGCCTTCGCCTGGAGCGAAAGCTGCGATCCCCTGCAGCGCAAGGCGCAGCTGATGCTGGGTTACTATCAGGCCGACGAGCCGCTGAAGAAAAAAATCGCCAGCGTGTTCCTCGAATCCTTTCTCTTCTACTCCGGCTTCTGGCTGCCGATGTACTTCTCCAGCCGGGGAAAGCTGACCAACACTGCGGATCTGATCCGCCTGATCATTCGCGATGAAGCGGTGCATGGCTATTACATCGGCTACAAGTACCAGAAAGGACTGGAGATCGTCAGCACCGGCAAGCGCGAAGAATTGAAAAATTTCGCCCTCGATCTGCTGATGGATCTTTACGACAACGAACTGGCCTACAGCCGGGAGCTGTACGGCGAGAGTGGCTGGTTCGACGACGTCAGCGCTTTCCTGTGCTACAACGCCAACAAAGCGCTGATGAACCTCGGCTACGAGGCGCTGTTCCCGGCGGAGATGGCGGCGGTCAATCCGGCAATCCTCGCAGCGCTGTCGCCCAACGCCGACGAAAACCATGACTTTTTCTCCGGTTCCGGCTCCTCCTACGTGATAGGAAAAATGGAAGAGACCGCCGACGACGATTGGGACTTTTAACCGTACTTTCACCAGGAATATCGCAGGCGGATTCCTGGTGATTAATTTCAAAAAATAGCGTTTAATCCACCAAATATTCTCTCCATGACCTAACCGTCATCACTTCGTCATATTTAGCAGAAAACCGGTCCATTTCAGTCGAATTATCCAAAGATAATCAAAAAATATCACCAACAACAAATTACCGCCCAGCCCTTATATCACGGGGGCTTAGCCACAGTTGCCCCCATCTGATTTTGCCGAGAGTATGCCATTGAGGGTTGTCACAGAATCTGAGTATGTTAGGGTGTAAAAAGATCATAATCACCATCGGGTATCATATCGCAATAAACAAATAACAGGAACTTCTCTATTGCATGGCAATTAAATTAGAAATCAAAAATCTTTATAAGATATTTGGCGAGCATCCACACCGTGCTTTCAAATATATTGAGAAAGGACTCAACAAAGCGCAAATACTGGAAAAAACGGGGCTGTCGCTTGGCGTCAAAGACGCCAGTCTGGCCATTGAAGAAGGCGAGATATTCGTCATCATGGGGCTCTCCGGCTCGGGGAAATCCACCATGGTTCGCCTTCTCAATCGCCTGATTGAACCCACCCGCGGCCAGGTGCTGATTGACGGGGTCGATATCGCCAAAATGTCGGATGCCGAGCTGCGCGAGGTGCGTCGCAAGAAAATTGCGATGGTTTTTCAGTCCTTTGCGCTGATGCCGCACATGAGCGTGCTCGACAACACGGCGTTTGGCATGGCGCTTGCCGGCGTTCCCGCCGCCGAACGAGAGCAAAAAGCCCGGGAGGCGCTGCGTCAGGTGGGGCTGGAGAATTATGCCCACGCCTGGCCGGATGAACTCTCCGGCGGCATGCGCCAGCGCGTCGGTTTAGCTCGCGCCCTGGCGATTAATCCCGATATTCTGTTAATGGATGAAGCCTTCTCTGCGCTCGATCCGCTCATTCGTACCGAAATGCAGGATGAGCTCATCAAATTACAGGCGAAGCATCAACGCACTATCGTCTTTATTTCCCATGACCTTGATGAAGCCATGCGAATTGGCGATCGTATCGCCATTATGCAAAATGGCGAAGTGGTCCAGGTCGGCACTCCGGATGAAATATTAAATAATCCGGCCAATGATTATGTGCGCACCTTCTTCCGCGGCGTGGATATTAGCCAGGTATTCAGCGCGAAAGATATTGCCCGCCGCAGCCCGGTTGGCCTGATTCGTAAAACGCCTGGTTTTGGCCCCCGTTCGGCGCTGAAATTATTACAGGATGAAGACCGGGAATATGGCTATGTCATAGAGCGCGGTAATCGCTTTGTCGGGATTGTCTCGATTGATTCTCTGAAAACAGCCCTCAGCGCCGGGCAGGGGATCGAGGCGGCGCTGATTGACGCCCCGCTGGCGGTGGAAGCGCAAACCCCGCTCAGCGATCTGCTCTCCCACGTCGGCCACGCTCCGTGCGCCGTGCCGGTAGTGGATGAAGAACAACAATATATTGGCATCATTTCCAAACGGATGTTGCTCCAGGCTTTAGATCGCGAGGGGGTGAATCATGGCTGATCAGACCAATCCGTGGGGCAGCGCCCCGTCAACCGACAGCGCCGCGCAGGCTGCCGACGCCTGGGGTGGCGCCTCTACTGCCGCGCCGGCTAATGGCGGCGGCGCCGACTGGCTGCACAGCGCCCCTGCGCCGCAGCCGGAACAGTTCAATATCATGGATCCGTTCCATAAGACCCTGATCCCGCTCGACAGCTGGGTGACCCACGCCATCGACTGGATCGTGCTGCACTTCCGTCCGCTGTTCCAGGGGATCCGCGTGCCGATCGACTACATCCTCAGCGCCTTCCAGCAGCTGCTTTTGGGGATGCCGGCGCCGGTGGCGATTATCGTCTTCGCGCTAATCGCCTGGCAGATCTCCAGCCTCGGCATGGGGGTCGCCACTCTGGTATCGCTGATTGCCATCGGCGCCATCGGCGCGTGGTCGCAAGCCATGGTCACTCTGGCGCTAGTCCTCACCGCCCTGCTGTTCTGCATGGTTATCGGCTTGCCGCTGGGGATCTGGCTAGCGCGCAGCCCGCGGGCGGCGAAAATCATCCGCCCGCTATTAGATGCCATGCAGACCACGCCGGCGTTCGTCTATCTGGTGCCGATCGTGATGCTGTTCGGCATCGGCAACGTACCGGGCGTGGTGGTGACGATTATCTTCGCCCTGCCGCCGATCGTCCGTCTGACCATCCTCGGGATAAACCAGGTGCCTGCGGATCTGATCGAAGCGTCGCGCTCATTTGGCGCCAGCCCGCGCCAGCTGCTGTTTAAGGTGCAGCTGCCGCTGGCCATGCCCACCATTATGGCCGGGGTTAACCAGACCCTGATGCTGGCCCTGTCGATGGTAGTGATCGCCTCGATGATCGCCGTCGGCGGCCTCGGCCAGATGGTGCTGCGCGGTATCGGCCGCCTGGATATGGGCCTGGCGACCGTCGGCGGGGTGGGGATCGTGATCCTGGCGATTATTCTTGACCGCCTCACCCAGGCCGTCGGTCGCGACGCCCGCAGTCGCGGCAACCGCCGCTGGTACACCACCGGCCCGCTGGGGCTTATCACTCGCCCTTTCTGTCGATAAGTCGATAACAGCGCCGCTCCCCGACACCAGCCGATGCCCGGGAGCGGCCCTTCCCGTTAAACAATAAGAGGAACCACCATGCGACATAGTACGATGTTGGCCACCGCCGCCTTTGCCACCCTGCTCGCCACCAGCGCCTTCGCCGCCGACCTGCCGGGTAAAGGGATTACGGTGAAGCCCGCTCAGAGCACTATCTCCGAAGAGAGCTTCCAGACCCTGCTGGTCAGTCGCGCGCTGGAGAAGCTGGGCTACACCGTCGAGAAACCCAGCGAAGTGGACTATAACGTTGCCTATACGTCGATTGCCGCCGGAGATACCACCTTTATCGCCACCAACTGGCAACCGCTGCACGATGACATGTACGCCGCGGCGGGCGGTGATAACAAATTCTATCGCAAAGGAGTGTACGTCTCAGGCGCCGCCCAGGGCTATTTGATCGACAAAAAAACCGCTGAGCAGTACCACATCACCTCCATCGATCAGCTCAAAGATCCGCAGATCGCCAAACTGTTTGATACCAACAATGACGGTAAAGCGGATCTCACCGGCTGTACCCCAGGATGGGGCTGCGAAGCAGTGATTAACCATCAGATTGACGCCTATGGCCTGAGCAAAACCGTCACCCATAACCAGGGCAACTACGCGGCGATGATGGCCGACACCATTGCCCGGTATAAAGAGGGTAAACCGGTGCTCTACTACACCTGGACGCCGTACTGGGTTAGCGACGTGCTGAAGCCTGGCAAGGACGTCGTCTGGCTGCAGGTGCCGTTCTCCTCCCTTCCGGGCGAGCAGAAAAACATCGACACCAAACTGGCCAACGGCGCCAACTATGGCTTCCCGGTGAACACCATGCACATCGTCGCTAACAAAGCCTGGGCGGAGAAAAATCCGGCCGCCGCCACTCTGTTTAGCATCATGAAGCTGCCGATCGCCGACATCAACGCCGAGAATGCGATGATGCACGAAGGCCATGCTTCCGAAGCCGACATTAACGGCCACGTTGATGGCTGGATCAAAGCCCACCAGCCGCTGTTCGACAGCTGGGTGAAAACCGCCCTCGCCGCGCAGCAGTAAACCCGCTCACGGATAAGGCCCAGCGCCTTATCCGGCCCCCTTGCCCCTTTCTCCTGGCCAGGTCATAGAAAAGCGATTCCAGGAATTTCCATAGTGTTAAGGCGCATCGCGCTCTGTTAAGGTGGAGACATCGGTCAAATTGCCACCTTCACATGGATCCAGCGATAAGTTATTCATATGGAAAACCCCGCGCCCTTAACCTGTGCCTTACCTGAACGCGTCGCCACCGTCGGCGAAGGCGTCAAAGACAGTCTCCCCATCGTCATCAGCTACCTTCCGGTGGCATTCGCCTTCGGACTCAATGCCACCCGGCTGGGCTTCACCCCGCTGGAAAGCCTGTTCTTCTCCTGCATTATTTACGCCGGCGCCAGCCAGTTTGTGATCACCGCCATGTTGGCCGCCGGCAGTTCGCTATGGGTCGCCGCCCTGACGGTGATGGCGATGGATGTCCGCCACGTGCTGTATGGCCCCTCATTGCGCAGCCGCATTCGCTCAGCGCTGGATAAAAAGAAAACCGCCCTCTGGGCCTTCGGCCTGACCGATGAGGTTTTCGCCGCCGCTACCGCCAGGCTGGTTCGCGATAACCGCCGCTGGAGCGAAAACTGGATGCTCGGTCTCGCTTTTACCTCGTGGGCATCGTGGGTGTGCGGCACGCTGGCCGGCGCCTGGTCCGGCAACGGCCTGCTGGTGGATTATCCGGCGGTGGAAGCCGCCCTCGGCTTTATGCTGCCGGCGCTGTTTATGAGCTTCCTGCTGGCCTCTTTCCAGCGTCAGCAGTCACTCTGCGTCACGGCGGCGCTGGCGGGCGCGCTGGGCGGCATTCTGTTATTTTCCATTCCGGCGGCGATCCTCGCCGGAATTGTCTGCGGGTGTCTGACGGCGCTGCTTCAGGCCATGCTCAAGGGGATGCCGGATGAACAGTGAAGTCCTTCTGCTCGGGGTGATAGTCGGCGGCGTCAACTATCTCTTTCGCTATCTTCCTCTGCGTTTGCGCGTCGGCCACGCCCGTCCTGCCCGCCGCGGCCCGGTCAGCGTGCTGCTGGATACCATTGGCATCGCCTCGATTTGCGCGCTGTTGGTGGTCTCCAGCGTGCCGGAGATCCTCGCCGATGCCCATCGCCTGGCGCCGACGCTGACCGGCTTCCTGGTGCTGGGGGCCGCCTTCTGGAAAACCCGCAGCATCATTGTCCCGACCCTGCTGTCGGCGTTTGCCTATGGTCTGGCATGGAAAATCACCAACGGGCTCTAAGCTTTACGTATCAATTTTGGTCAATAATTCATTTGATTTATTTGTCACAATAGTTATTATATCGGCTGTAATTAATGAGGTCATACCCAAATGGATAGTTCGTTTACTCCCATTGAGCAAATGCTCAAGTTTCGCGCCAGCCGCCATGAAGATTTCCCGTTTCAGGAGATCCTGTTAACTCGTCTTTGCATGCATATGCAAGGTAAGCTGCTGGAAAATCGCAATAAAATGCTCAAAGCGCAGGGAATTAACGAGACATTATTTATGGCGCTGATTACGCTGGAGTCACAGGAAAACCACAGCATCCAGCCGTCCGAGCTGAGCTGTGCGCTGGGCTCGTCACGTACCAACGCCACCCGTATCGCTGATGAACTGGAAAAACGCGGCTGGATTGAGCGCCGCGAGAGCGATAACGATCGTCGCTGTTTGCATCTGCAACTGACCGAAAAGGGCCATCAGTTTTTGCGTGAAGTCCTGCCGCCGCAGCATAACTGCCTGCATCAGCTGTGGTCTTCACTTAGCACCAGCGAAAAAGATCAGCTCGAACACATCACCCGTAAACTCCTGAGCCGCCTTGATCAGATGGAAGAAGAAGGCGTGCTAGCGGACTCTCTACGCTAAGGGCGGCGTCGCTCAGCCCATTTTTACGTTGCAAGGAAAACAGCCAGGCCAGCAGATCTCTGCTGGCCTTTCTGATAAACAGGTCGGCTCAGCCGATGTGAAATAATAAGATCGTGGAGAATAACATGAGTGCAAATGCGGAGAGCCAAACCCCGCAGCAACCAGGCAGCAAAAAAGGAAAGCGTAAAGGCGCCCTTCTGTTGCTGACATTGCTCTTCATTATTATTGCCGTGGCATATGGGATTTACTGGTTTCTGGTACTGCGTCACTACGAAGAGACCGACGATGCCTACGTGGCAGGGAATCAGGTACAAATTATGGCTCAGGTCGCGGGCAGCGTGACCAAAGTCTGGGCTGACAACACGGACTACGTGCAGAAAGGCGATCCGCTGGTCACGCTCGATCGGACCGATGCCCAACAGGCGTTTGAAAAGGCTAAGACCCAACTGGCCGCCAGCGTCCGTCAGACCCGCCAGCAGATGATCAACAGCAAGCAGCTGCAGGCAAATATCGACGTCAAAAAAACCGCCCTCGCCCAGGCGCAGGCTGACCTGAACCGCCGCATCCCGCTGGGCGCCGCGAACCTCATTGGCCGCGAAGAGCTGCAGCACGCCCGCGATACCGTCGCCAGCGCACAGGCCGAACTCGACGTGGCAATCCAGCAGTACAACGCCAACCAGGCGATCGTGCTGGGCACCAGGCTGGAACAGCAGCCGGCGGTGCTCCAGGCGGCCACTGAAGTGCGTAACGCCTGGCTGGCCCTGCAGCGTACGCAGATCGTCAGCCCGATTAGCGGCTACGTTTCCCGTCGCTCGGTACAGCCTGGCGCGCAGATCGGCACCACCACGCCGCTGATGGCGGTGGTCCCGGCGACCAACCTGTGGATCGATGCTAACTTTAAAGAGACTCAGCTGGCGCATATGCGTATCGGCCAGCCGGCCACCGTGATCAGCGATATCTATGGCGATGACGTGAAATACACCGGTAAAGTGGTCGGTCTGGATATGGGCACCGGCAGCGCCTTCTCTCTGCTGCCGGCGCAGAATGCTACCGGCAACTGGATCAAAGTGGTACAGCGTCTGCCGGTTCGTATCGAGCTGGATGAAAAACAACTAGCGGAACACCCGCTGCGCATCGGCCTCTCGACGCTGGTGGAAGTCAACACCACCGATCGCGATGGTGAAATGCTGGCCAGCCAGGTGCGGAGCTCCCCGGTTTACGAGAGCAATGCCCGCGAAATCGCTCTCGATCCGGTTAATAAGCTGATAGACGAGATCATTCAGGCCAACGCCGGATAATTCGGGGTGAGTGTAATGCAACAGCAAAAACCGCTGGAAGGCGCGCAGCTGGTCATTATGACCATTGCGCTGTCGCTCGCGACGTTCATGCAGGTGCTGGATTCCACTATCGCCAACGTGGCGATCCCGACCATTGCCGGCAACCTTGGCTCGTCGCTGAGCCAGGGGACCTGGGTCATCACCTCGTTCGGGGTCGCTAACGCCATCTCCATCCCGATCACCGGCTGGCTGGCCAAGCGCGTCGGCGAGGTGAAGCTGTTCCTGTGGTCAACCACCGCTTTCGCCATTGCCTCCTGGGCCTGCGGCGTCTCCAACAGCCTGACGATGCTGATTTTCTTCCGCGTCATTCAGGGGATCGTCGCCGGACCGCTAATCCCGCTGTCGCAAAGTCTGCTGCTCAGCAACTATCCCCCGGCGAAGCGCTCTATCGCTCTGGCGCTGTGGTCGATGACGGTGATTGTCGCGCCCATCTGCGGTCCGATCCTCGGCGGCTATATCAGCGATAACTATCACTGGGGCTGGATCTTCTTTATCAACGTGCCCATTGGCGTGGCGGTGGTGCTGATGACCCTGCAGACCCTGCGCAACCGGGAAACCAAAACCGAACAGCGGCGGATCGACGGTGTCGGTCTGGCGCTGCTGATCATCGGTATCGGTAGCCTGCAGGTGATGCTGGACCGGGGTAAAGAGCTGGACTGGTTCTCCTCCAATGAGATTATCATTCTGACCATCGTGGCGGTGGTGGCGATAAGCTTCCTGATCGTCTGGGAGCTAACCGACGATAACCCGATTGTCGATCTGTCGCTATTTAAGTCGCGCAACTTCACCATCGGCTGCCTCTGTATCAGTCTGGCCTATATGCTCTACTTCGGCGCCATCGTGCTGCTGCCGCAGCTGTTGCAGGAGGTATACGGCTACACCGCGACCTGGGCCGGCCTGGCGTCGGCGCCGGTGGGGGTGATCCCGGTCATTCTGTCGCCGATTATCGGCCGCTTCGCGCATAAGCTCGACATGCGGCGGCTGGTCACCTTCAGCTTTATTATGTACGCGGTCTGCTTCTACTGGCGCGCCTGGACCTTCGAACCGGGGATGGACTTTGGCGCCTCGGCGTGGCCACAGTTTATCCAGGGCTTCGCGGTGGCCTGCTTCTTCATGCCGTTGACCACCATCACCCTCTCCGGCCTGCCGCCGGAGCGGCTGGCGGCGGCGTCGAGCCTGTCGAACTTCACCCGTACCCTTGCCGGCTCCATCGGGACCTCGATCACCACCACCCTGTGGACCAACCGCGAGGCGCTGCATCATGCACAGCTCACCGAATCGGTGACCCCCTTTAACCCCAACGCGCAGCAGATATACGATCAGCTGCAGGGCATGGGAATGACGCAGCAGCAGGCGTCCGGCTGGATAGCGCAGCAGATAACCAACCAGGGGCTGATTATCTCCGCCAACGAAATCTTCTGGATTTCTGCGGCTATTTTCATCCTGCTGTTGGGGCTGGTGTGGTTCGCCAGACCACCGTTCAGCGCCGGCGGCGGCGGCGGCGGCGCGCACTAAGCCTCACATAAAGGGACCTCCGGGTCCCTTTTTTACGGCGTCAGGTTGTCCAGTTCTCGCTAGTTTCTGTCTCGTTTGCGAAAGCCCGTCACCCTGCGCTCGGGCAGGATAAAGGCTGACCATTAAGGAGAACACTATGCTGAGCCATCCTGCTGAAAAGTACCGTCCCTATCCGCCGATCGCCCTGCCTGACCGCCGCTGGCCAGACCGGCAAATCAGCCACGCCCCGCGCTGGCTGTCGACTGACCTGCGCGACGGCAACCAGGCGCTGGCGGAGCCCATGGACAGCGCCCGCAAACTGCAGTTCTGGGATCTGCTGCTGGAGTGCGGCTTTAAAGAGATTGAAGTCGCCTTCCCTTCCGCCTCACAAACCGATTTCAACTTTGTCCGCCAGCTGATTGACGAACAGCGCATCCCGGAGGATGTCACCATCCAGGTGCTGACCCAGGCGCGAGACCCGCTGATCCTGCGCACCTTTGAGGCGCTGCGCGGCGCCCGCCGGGCTACCGTCCACCTCTACAATGCCACCGCGCCGCTGTTCCGCGAGCTGGTTTTCGGCATGGACAAGGCCGAGGTGATCGCCCTCGCGACCCGCGCCACCCGGCTTATCCGTCAGCAGTGCGAACAGCAGCCGGAGACCCGCTGGCAATATGAATATTCGCCTGAAACCTTCTGCTTCACCGAGCCCGAGTTTGCGCTTGAGATTTGCGAAGCGGTGGCGGATGTCTGGCAGCCCTGCGCCGAGCGACCGATGATCATCAATCTGCCGGCGACGGTGGAAGTCAACACCCCCAACGTCTATGCCGATCAGATCGAGTATTTTTGCCGCCACTTCTCCCGCCGCGGCGAGGTCTGCATCAGCGTGCACCCGCATAACGATCGCGGCACCGGCGTCGCCAGCGCCGAGCTGGCGGTGATGGCCGGCGCCGATCGGGTAGAAGGCTGCCTGTTTGGCAACGGCGAACGCACCGGCAACGTCTGTCTGGTGACTTTGGCGATGAACCTCTACAGCCAGGGCATCGACCCTGAGCTTCGCTTCGAGCAGATGAACCGGGTGGTGGAGGTGGTGGAAAACTGCAACCAGATCCCCGTTCACCCTCGCCACCCGTGGGCGGGAAGCCTGGCTTACACCGCCTTCTCCGGCTCCCATCAGGATGCGATCAAAAAAGGGTTTGATGCCCGTCAGCCTGGCGATCCGTGGCAGATGCCCTACCTGCCCATTGACCCGCAGGATATTGGCTGCAGCTATGAGGCGGTGATCCGCGTCAACAGCCAGTCGGGGAAGAGCGGCAGCGCCTGGCTTATCGAACAAAATCATGGTCTGAAACTGCCCCGCGGGCTGCAGCAGGACTTCAGCCAGCACGTTCAGCAGGCCACCGATAGCGACGGCAAAGAGATGACCCACCATGCGCTGTGGCAGCTGTTCCGCACGCGCTACGGGCTGCAGGCGCAGCCGGCGCTGACGCTGCTCGATTATCAGAGCGCCAGCCAGCAGGATGGCCAGCTTTCCCTGCAGGCAACGCTGCGTCACCACGGCGAAACCCGACGCCTGCAGGGCCAGGGCAACGGCCTGCTCTCCGCCGCAGCCAGCGGGCTCAGCGCGCTGTTTCGGCAGCCGTTTATGATCAAGGACTATCATGAGCATACCCTCGGCGCGCGCAGCGACAGCCGGTCGGTGGCCTATATCCGCTGCGTTTTTCCGCAAGGAGAAAGCTACTGGGGCGTGGGTATCGATAATGACGTGGCGCGCGCCTCGCTGCAGGCGCTGTGCAATGCGCTCAGCGCCGCCGATCAGGCCGGGGGACGAAAATAGTCGCTGGGGGCGACGCCCATCACCCGACGAAACATGGCGCTGAAGGCGCTGTGGCTACCGTAGCCCAGCTCCAGCGCCACCCGCAGCACGGAGTGGCCCTGCGCCAGGCGCACCAGCGCTTCCATTAGCTTCGCCCGGCGCACCCACTCGCTCCACGTCAGGCTAGTCTGCTGCTGAAAATGGCGGTTTAGGGTTCGCTCGCTCATGCTGCACGCCTTCGCCGCCTGGCCGCTGCTCCAGGCCTCCCCCGGCGCCTCGCGTACCTGCTGGCACAGCCGACGCAGCGTTTCGCTTTGCGGCTCCGGCAGGCCAAACGGCAGGATCGCCATCCCGCGGATCTCATCGAGGATCAGTTCATAAATTCTTTCGTCGCGGCTGGCGGGGGCATAGCGTTCCGCCAGCGCCAGGGATGACACGATCAGTTCCCGCAGCAGCGGCGTGATCTGTACGATCTGGCAGCCCGCCGGAAGATCGGCGCGCGCCAGCGGATCGATAAACAGGGTGCGCGCCGCCACGTTGCCGGTCATGCGCAGCGCGTGCGGCGTTCCCGCCGGCAGCCAGACGCCGCGCCCGGGCGGCACCACCCAGTAGCCTACCGGCGTCGCGACCCGCACCACGCCGCTTAGTATATGCAGCAGCTGGGCGCAGTCATGCTGATGCCAGTCTTCCTGGTCACCATGGGCATAATCATGGGCAAAGGGCACCAGTGGGCGGTGCTGAAAGGAGAAGGAAAGCGTCGTCGTCATCGCGGCGTCAGAAGAGCGGCCCGGCGACAGGCGTCGGGCCGTGGCGGAAGCACTAGATGTGCAGTTCCTGCAGTTTTTCTTTCGGCAACGCCAGTTCGTCGTTGCTGTTGATGCGCACATCGCGCTCAATGATATGGCGAGCGATGTCCTGGGCCTCTTCCAGCGAGTGCATGGTGTAAGTCCCGCACTGGTAGACGTTGAGCTCCGGGATCTGGTTCTGATCTTTCACCTTCAGCACATCGGCCATCGCCGCTTTCCAGGCGTCAGCGACGCGCTGCTCGTCCGGCGTACCAATCAGGCTCATATAGAAGCCGGTGCGGCAGCCCATTGGCGAAATGTCGATAATTTCCACGCCATTCCCGTTCAGATGATCGCGCATAAAGCCCGCGAACAGATGCTCCAGGGTGTGGATACCGCGTTCCGGCATCACTTCCTGGTTCGGTACGCAGAAGCGCAGATCGAAAACGGTGATTTCATCGCCATGCGGCGTGTTCATTTTCTTCGCGACACGCACCGCTGGGGCTTCCATTCGGGTATGGTCGACTGTGAAACTATCTAACAACGGCATTCGTCACCTCCGGGAGTGAATTTTTTTAAAATAAAATGAACTCTTTGTTCAGCCGCGAGTCTCAGTATATGAAAGACGCGCATTTATTATCATCATCATCCCTGAATCAGAGATGAAAGTTTGGCCACAGTGATGTGGCCTTTTTCTTTTCCAGCGCTACGCGTGCCGCGCCAGCAGCGCCTCAAACGGCTCGCTGTCTTCAGCTTCCACTTTCTTTTGTCGCGCCACCGACGCGTCGCGCTCGGCGATAAAATCGTCTTCGCTCAGGATCTCCAGCGGCTCTTCGCGCAGCTGCGTCCGGTAACGATCGGCAAGCGCACGGCCGGTACCGCCAATGCCTTCTTCAATCATAGAACGCAGAATGCGGGCTGAGAAGGTTAATTCCGGATCGTCAAAGCAGGCCAGCAGCTCGTCGCAGACCTGCTGATATGCCTGGCCACCGTGGATACTGTCCAGGGTCTGCGCCACGCGGCGTAAATCGCGGAACAGATCTTTGCCCACCTGAGCCAGCGGGAACTGCGCGCTTTCGCAGCCAATCCCCAGCGTTAAGCCCGGCTTACGCCCTTCCAGAATAACCCGATTCCAGTTGGTGCGGGTGCACAGCAGCTCATCGCTGCTCATCTCCGGCGCGTCGGCCAGCGCGCACCAGACCATAAACAGGTCGAGGAAACGCACCTGCTGGGCGTCAACGCCGATCGGCGAGAACGGATTGATATCCAGCGAACGCACTTCGATATACTCAATACCACCGCGCAACAGCGCATCGGACGGGGTTTCGCCCCGACGGGTGACGCGTTTCGGGCGGATCGGCGCATAAAGTTCATTTTCAATCTGCAGAATGTTGCTGTTGATCTGCAGATACTTGCCGTCTTTCTGCAGCCCGATTTTGGCGTACTCTTCCGACGGCGTTTTAATCGCCCGCTTCAATCCTGCCACATACTCGTGCAGATCGTTAAACGTAATTCCGAGATTGCTTTGCGACTTATTGGTATAACCAAGGTCGCTGAGGCGCAGCGAGGTGGCATACGGCAGGTAATACATGCCGTTGCCCGTTTCCTCAAAGGGCAGCGTTGTCGGTTTGCCTTGCAGGAATGAGGAGCAAATCGCCGGCGAGGCGCCAAACAGATAGGGGATCACCCAGCCAAAGCGATAGTAGTTACGAATTGAGCGGAAATAGCCCGCCGAAATGGCCTCTTTACCACTCTCGGCATCTTCCACACCACATTTTGCCTGCCAGAAGGCCATCGGTAGGGAGAAGTTATAGTGCACGCCGGAGATAGTCTGCATCAGCGCGCCATAGCGATTCTTCAGCCCCTCGCGATATAGCGTTTTCAGGCGCCCCACGTTAGAGGTGCCGTACTGCGCCAGCTCAATATCCTGACCGGGGGCGATATAGCATGGCATGCTCAGCGGCCACATCCGCTCGTCGCCAAGCTGACGCGCGGTATAGCGATGGACATCGCGCATAAAGGTCAGCATATGCTCAATATCGCCATCTACTGGCGTAATGAACTCAAGTAAAGCTTCGGCAAAATCGGTGGTAATCCATTTATGCGTTAGCGCTGAGCCTAACGCCGGAGGGTGACCGGTCGTTGCAAGGGTGCCGTCTGCGTTCACGCGCAGCGTTTCCCGCTCCAGACCACGTTGAATACCCTGCAGAGCCTGCGGATGTTTTTCCAGCCAGGCCAGCGCCTGTGATACGTCCGGGATCAATTTGACCTCCCGCCTGTCGAAATCGTTTGAATAAGCATAATTGTAATGGATGAACTGTCAGTCCAATTAGTGCCACCACGTCATGCCCTGAAGCGTCGCTGCCGCAATAGCGATATAGCGCAGCGCCTTACCAAGGCATAAGAAAAAGAGTACCGGTCCCCAGGAAATGCGCATCCATCCCGCCAGCAAACACAGTAAATCGCCGACAACCGGCGCCCAGCTCAGTAAGAGCGTGACCGCGCCGTAGCGCTTAAGCCAGCCGGCCGCCCGCTCCTGCCAGCGCGAGGTTTTGCGCAGCGGAAACAAGCGCCCCAGAATAACGTTAGTTACCCCTCCAAGGCTATTGCCGATTGTTGCTATTAATACTAACCACCACGGATGACTGACCCCTGCAAGTAGCATAGCCACCAGCACAACCTCCGAATTGCCGGGGAGCAGCGTGGCGCTTAAAAAGCTACTGGCAAACAGCGAGGTGAGTGACAGCGCGTCGCTCACAGCAAACGCACGTCAACTGCGTCCATTCCCGCGCGCTTCGCCGCCTGCAGACCAAAGTCGGCATCTTCGAAGACGACGCATTTTTCCGGCGCGACGCCCATGCGCTCGGCGCACAGCAGGAAGGTATCGGGCGCGGGTTTATGGTTGACCACATGATCGGCCGCCACCACCGCGGAGAAGTAATGACGCAGCCCCAGGTGCGCCAGCAGCGCTTCGGCGACGGCGCTCTCGCTGCCGGTTCCCACCGACATCGGGCGACGGCCGTGCCATGCCTTAACCACCTCAATCAGCGGCAACGGGCGTACGCTGTCCAGCAGCATCGCTTTGACGGCCTGGGTTTTTTCCTGCGCCAGGCGATGTGGATCGAGATCGGCCTGGTTGAGTTCGATAATCGCCTGGGCGATTCGCCAGGTTGGTGAGCCATTGAGCGCGACCATCGCCTGTTCGTCGAAACGCATACCGTAGCGGCCCAATACCTCGTTCCATGCCTGCCGATGGGTCGGCTCGGTATCGAGAATGGTGCCATCCATATCAAAGATCAGTCCTGCGTAACCTTCGTACATTGTCTTCTCACCAACCGGTTTGGGAATGATTACTGTAACGCAAAAGCCCGCCGTTGTCGCGGCCAGCGGCGCAGACGACAAAGGCGCCCTCAGGCGCCCCCAAACATTAGGCCGGATAACCAGCCTTATTTAATACGCAGATCGTTCTCGACCATTCGCACGCCCTGCACTCGGCGTGTGACTTCTACGGCTCGTTTAGCGCTCTCCGCGGAGGAGACAAATCCGCTCAGCTGGACGCGGCCTTTAAAGGTCTGGACGCTAATTTCTGAGGACTTAATGTCTTTATCGTTAAAGAGCGCCGTTTTCACCTTGGTGGTCACCACGGTATCGTCAATATAGCCGCCCGTACTCTCCTTTGTAGCCGATCCCGCACAGCCAGCGAGGGCCGTCGTTACCAGCAGCGTCGCGCAAAAAGCAGGTATTGCTTTGAACCATTTCATGGATTTCTCTCCTTGCATTTATCTCAGCCTGATAACGCTGATATACAAGGATAAATTATAGTGGAAAGCGCGTCTTGCCAATAAAAAAGTCAGGATGAAGCCAGTGATGGAAAACGAGGTAATCGGGATGGTGAGAGAAGAGTGAAGATTATGCATTCAGAACGGGTGCTGCGATAATTTCGCAGCCTACGCAACAACATCGTCGTTGTTACTGAGGAGAATATGGTGCATCCGGGAGGATGACTCGGCTACGCCTCGCCCTTTGGGCCGTTGCTTACGCAACGTTATCCCCCCTGGTGCTGGCGATGATTTCGCAGACCATAAAACAACATCGTCGCTGTTACTAAGGAGAATATGGTGCATCCGGGAGGATTCGAACCTCCGACCGCTCGGTTCGTAGCCGAGTACTCTATCCAGCTGAGCTACGGATGCATCGGGAAAGCTATTTTACTGCGGGGTTACTCTCCTGGCACTTACGATGGTTTCGCAAACCAGATAACAACAATGTTGCTGTTACTAAGGAGAATATGGTGCATCCGGGAGGATTACTCGGCTGCGCCTCGCCCTACGGGCCGTTGCTTACGCAACGTTATCCTCCCTGGTGCTGGCGATAATTTCGCAGACCATAAAACAACATCGTCGCTGTTATCAAGGAGAATATGGTGCATCCGGGAGGATTCGAACCTCCGACCGCTCGGTTCGTAGCCGAGTACTCTATCCAGCTGAGCT
>OFRN01000024.1_pt1 | contig 120934 bp, 104 predicted proteins | sample 1541701 | NCBI WGS metagenome assembly OFRN01 (sample SAMEA4413046, study PRJEB24355) | metagenome | biome: human; feature: gut; material: faeces | place: United Kingdom | collected 2010 | reverse complement strand
GGCGCAGGCGCTGCTGAAGTAAGCGGCCTGGCACCAGCCAATAAGAAAGCCGGTCATCGTGACCGGCTTTTTTTATGCCATCACCCGATGGATCTGCAAATACTGCAGCAGCATGATGGTCTTGCCGTCTTTAATGCGGCCGTCGGCGATCATCGCCACCGCTTCGCTGAACGGCAGTTCGATCACTTCAATATCTTCATCTTCAATGCCGCCGCCGGCCGCACGCCGCTCATCGTCATGGTATTCGGCGATAAAGAAGTGCACGATCTCGGTCACGCCGCCCGGCGACATGTAGGCTTCGAAGATTTTCTTGACCTCGCCCACCTGAAAACCGGTCTCTTCCACCGCTTCGCGGCGCGCGCACTGCTCCGGAGAATCGGCGTCCAGCAGGCCGGCACAGGCCTCGAGCAGCATGCCGCTCTCGTTGCCGTTGACATAGGTCGGCATGCGGAACTGGTTGGTCAGCACCACCGTGCCCTTGGCGCGGTTGTACAGCAAAATGGTGGCGCCGTTGCCGCGATCGTAGACCTCGCGCATCTGTTGCACCGAACCGCCGTTTTTGCGTTTCAGATCGAACGTGTACTTATGCAGCACATACCAGTTGTCCGACAGCAGCTCTTTCTTCACATTCTCAATTTTCGACGACATGACCCTTTTTCCTTGAGTTGCAACCTGAAGATCATACCGCGATTACGCCGCGCCGCGGCAGACGATTTGCAACAAAACATCATCGGCCCCGGCGACGGCCCGACCTGAAATCATCTTAAAGTAAGCACATCTAAGTAGCGGAAACCCTGAAAAAAAACCATAAGGGATAGCGCCACATCATCCTAATAACACGCGCCTCTTTTACTTTTCAACGCCTCTTTAGGGAAAACCAACGTGAAACTGACTCATCGCTGCTTGTTACCATTAAGCCTTTTATTGATGGCCAGCGCCGGCGCTCAGGCGGCGGACTGCGCTAACGTGCCGGAATGGGCGGCTAAAACCTACGCCATCAAAGGCACCCAGGTCATAAAGGACAATACGCTGTTCGCCAATAAATGGTGGGCAGAAAAACACCATATCCCCGGCGTAGCCGGTTGGGTCGGCGAACCCTGGCAAAACCTCGGCCAGTGTGCCGCCCAGGAGACTCCCTGGTGGCAAGCCTATGCCGAGCAGGAGGGATTCAACGATGCGCTGCGTTACATCGGCACCAGCCTGGATGCGCTGAATCAGGACGCCGAACAGGCGCTGGCGGACTCGCAAGATGCCCGCACGCCGCTGTATTGGCTCAAACGCACCATGCAGATGTACCCGTCAGACACGCCAAATGTCTACCGGCTGCCGATCGTTCACGCCGCCAGTTGGTACAACTCCTTGTATGGCAGCATGGCGCGCGGAATTTTCTTCTACACCCGCACGCTGGGGAATCAGGGCGACAGCGTCACGATAAAGGCCGGAACTATTCCGGCAGGCAGCTCATGTTTTGCGGCGACCAGCGCCCGTTTCGATAACGTTGACAACATCTACTCGAACAAACGAAAGCTTGATGCCAACAAGGAGACCACTTATACCTTCGCGCAAACCGGCGTCCTGGCCTTAGGCTGCAGCCATCCGCAAAAACAGCAAAACGGCGAATTTGTCCGGTTAGAGGTGAGCGGCGGTGGCGACAGCAACCTGCACATTCTCGGTCAGAATACGCAAGGCGACTGGGAGCAACAGAAGGCCGGCGCCGGCATCCTGGGCGGCGCCGTGTTGTATGACGGTAAATCCAATCACTTCGTACCGAAGAAAATCACCGACAAAACGCAGGAGATCATCAATAAATCGCTGGGGGAAAGCCTCAGCATCGCCGCGCTGTATGAAGCGGTGAACGGCATGGACGGCACCCACGAGATGTTCACGGCATCACAGGGTTCCCTGTTCCTCAACTACAGCAAATGCTGCAGCGCCGAATACCGCGAGGGCGCGGTCAACGTCGGTTTCTTCACCGACAAGACCACCCGCGCCAACGCCGCCCACTGGGGACTTTGGCACGAACTGGGGCATGAGAACGAACCGCAGTGGGAATACAACGTATTCCCCGAAGTGCAGGTCAACCGTTATTCGGTACTGGCTTGCCGCCTGTTGTCGGAACGCAACGATTTCGACTATGGCCCAACCTGCAAACTGGGCACCGACAAGGAGTGGGATCGGGATGCGGTGCGTAAGTTCCTCGCATCAGAAGTGCGCTATGACGAATTCCCGAAGAAGCAGCATGATGTCGCGCTGGGGTTTTTTACCCATCTGTTGCACGCTTATGATGAATCCTTCTTCCCGCGGATTAATCAGGAACGGCTGAAGCAGACTTTCGCGGCGCCGGGTAACACCATGCAGGATAAATATAAATACGTTTTCGGCACGCCGCAGAAGGTCATCGACTTCAGCGTGGTCGTCTACAGCCGGGAGGCGGGGCAGGATCTGCGCGAGTACTTCACCCGCTGGGGGCTGCGCTTCAGCGACCACGCAGCGAAGCAGGTGGCCGCGATGAATCTGCCGACGCCCTGAAGCGCGGCAATAAAGCGCCCCCAGAAACAGGGGGCCTTCTGCCTGATTTCATCCGCGCTAAAGGCAAATCTTCAGAGAAAACCGGCCCGCCGCTGAACATCGGCGGGCATTTCGCTATTCATTTGATTACACAACGACAATTGTTCCCGTTTTGTTGACAACTTGATACAAATCGCGGTGCAATTTAGTTGCAAAAGTTATAGTTTTGCTTTCGAATGAAACTGGCGAAGCGCCTCACCTGAGAGAAAAGGATTCCGTGATTGCTTGTTAAACGTTCCGTGACCGGCAGCCTGGCCAGAGCGCTGTTCGGCATCGTGATACTGTCGGTGCTCGCCACCGGGTTGGCGTTGACGACCGTCGCCGGCAGCCAGAGCGATGCCGAGGCGATCAACATTGCCGGTTCGCTGCGCATGCAAAGCTACCGCTTGGCCTTCGATCTCGAGCGGCAGAGCCCGGAGCTGGAGCTGCACCTGCAGCAGTACCGGCAATCTTTGCAGGCGCCCGCGTTGCAAAAGCTGACTCGCTTTTACGTCCCGGCCGAGGTGCGCAACCACTATCTGGCGCTGCAACGAACATGGCAAACGATGGAGCGGCAGATCCGCGACGGGCAGGCGGCCGCCTACCGGGCTGAGGTCGCCGGCTACGTCAACCGCGTCGATCATTTCGTTTCCGCTCTGCAGCGTTATTCCGAGTTGAAACTCACCCTGGTGGCCGCCGTCAGCGTACTGGGCTACGCCGCCATCATCGGTCTGGTGCTGTTCTGCATCCGCTTTATGCGCCGCCAGGTGGTCACGCCGCTGCAGCATCTGGTCGACGCCAGCCAGCGCGTGCAACAGCGCGACTTTCGCCATCCGCAGCTGGACGTGGCGCTGCCGAACGAGCTCGGCGTGCTGTCGCAAACCTTCAGCGCCATGTCTGACGAGCTGGCCCGCCTCTATCAGTCGCTGGAGCTGAAAGTGCAGGAAAAGACCCAGCGCCTGCAGCAGGCCAACGACACGCTGGAGGTGCTCTATCGCTGCTCGCAGGCGCTGAGCGTGCGTCAGATCGATCAGCAGGCGTTCGAAAATGCGCTGCGCATCGTGCGCCAAAGTGAACGACTGCGCTGCATCCGGTTGAACGTGGCGGACGATCATGGCCAGTGGCAACTGAACGAAGGAGAGCCGGCGCCGGCGCAAACCTGGAGCGCGCTGCCGATCACCCAAGGCGATAAACTGCTGGGCGAGTTGCGATGGCAGCCCGAAGCACAGCCGCCGCATCCTCACCTGATGCAGAGCCTGGCCAACATGCTGGGGCGCGGCGTCTACTTCAACCGGGCGCAAAAGCAGCACCAATATCTGCTGTTGATGGAAGAGCGTGGAACCATCGCACGCGAGCTGCACGATTCGCTGGCGCAGACGCTGTCGTTCCTGCGCATCCAGCTGACGCTGCTCCGGCGCGCCGCCGACGATCCGGCGGCGCAGGCGATTATCGACGATTTCGAGCGCACGCTGGCCGATGCCTATCGCCAGCTGAGAGAATTACTGGCCACCTTCCGCCTCAACATTCAGGAGGCGGACCTGAATGCCGCGCTGGAGCAACTGTTGCAGCCATTAAAGGCGCTAACCCCCGCGCGGATTCAGTTACACTGTCGGCTGCCCTCGCAGGCGCTCAACGCCCAGCAGCAGGTGCACGCGCTGCAGATCGTGCGCGAGGCGGTGCTCAATGCCGTCAAGCACGCCGGAGCGAACGAGATCGCGGTATGTTGCGAGGTCAACGCCGCAGGCGACAACGTATTCAGCATTACCGACGACGGTTGCGGCATCGCCAGTCTGGAAGAACCGGAAGGGCATTACGGCTTGACCATCATGAGCGAACGCGCGGCGCGACTGGGAGGAACGCTGCGCATCCGGCGCAGAAGCGGCGGCGGCACGGCGGTCTGCCTGACATTCTCGCCCTGACCTTGCGGCTGTTCACTCTGCGTTACGGTTGCCGCCGGCCTGAAGGCCGCCCGGAGAGGTTTGCGGTGCAGAATGCCGCTATTTTTGAAGAGACAGTCCCACTGTGAAGCACGCCTCCGGGCGCGTTTGAGTGGCTTTACTTGCTACAGGGAGCATATTTCATGGTGATGAAGCAATACCGAGTCATGATCGTTGACGATCATCCGTTGATGCGGCGCGGCATCAAACAACTGCTGGGACTGGATGCGCGATTTGGCGTGGTGGCAGAGGCCGGCAACGGCAGCGAGGCGGTTGCGCTGGCGCTGCAGCACGCTCCGGACGTGATCTTGTTGGATCTGAACATGAAGGGCATGTCGGGGCTGGATACGCTGCGGGCCCTGCGCGACGAAGGCGTGGACGCGCGCATCATCGTGCTGACGGTCTCCGACGCGCGCAGCGATCTGTATGCGCTGATCGACGCCGGCGCCGACGGCTATCTGCTAAAAGACAGCGAACCCGAACAACTGCTGGAGCACATCAGCGCCGCCGCCGAGGGCCAGAACGTGATCAGCGACGCCATGGCCGACTATTTGCTGGCGCGCAGCGAGCAGCGCGACCCCTTCGCCGCCTTGACCGAACGCGAACTGGACGTCCTGCAAGAGGTGGCGCGCGGCCTGTCCAACAAGCAGGTGGCGGCGCAGTTGCATATCTCTGAAGAAACCGTGAAGGTGCACATCCGCAACATACTGCGCAAGCTGGACGTGCGTTCTCGCGTGGCGGCGACGGTGATGTACCTGGAGTACAAAAGCCACTGATCGCCCCGCCCCGGCCGATCCGCCGGGGCCGCTTACTCGATGGCGCTGAGCAGCGCCTGATGATGCTGGTGCACCCAGCTCTTGTTGAACGGCCCCCAGCTTTCCAACTGATAGAAACCGTCGTTGTTGCGCACGCCCTGCTGCACGAACTGCAGCTCGACGCCCATGCCGGGCAGCGCCTTCAGCACATCCTGCAACGTACGGCGCGGCCAGCCGGTCAGCGCCATCAACCGCGGCACATTGGGCCGCTCACTGTGGCTGATCAGCCAGCATAAATAAAGCCGACGGGCAAATACCGGGTTAATTCCCATGCCAAGCTCCTGCTGTAAGGTGAGGCCAGTTTTTACTTTTCGATTCCCTGCGGCGAAAAAATGCGCAAGGCCTTTGATAGTAATAAAAATGTCTTAATAGCGTACAATTACCGACGCCGATACGCCCACGCCGTTTCCCGCTACCGTTATTTACACTATCTCCTTTTTTTCTCCACGCTTTCCTCGGCTATCCCGAGTAAAGTGCAATAGCGCCGGAATCCTTCCCTGCCGCTGAAATGCATATTTCCGATGCGTTTTAAAGATAGAACAAGTCATAACGAGGTTCGCGCTGCATGGCCAATTTTTTTATTGATCGCCCGATTTTCGCCTGGGTGCTGGCAATTATTCTTTGCCTGACCGGGGCGTTGGCGATTTTTTCTTTACCGGTAGAACAATACCCGAATTTGGCGCCGCCGAACGTGCGCATCAGCGCAACTTACCCAGGTGCTTCGGCGCAAACGCTGGAAAACACCGTTACCCAAATCATTGAACAGAATATGACCGGCCTCGACAACATGATGTACATGTCGTCGCAGAGCACCAATACCGGCCAGGCGACCGTGACCTTGACGTTCGAAGCCGGCACCGATCCCAACGAGGCGATGCAGCAGGTGCAAAACCAGCTGCAGGCCGCGATCAAACGCCTGCCGCAGGCGGTGCAAAATCAGGGGGTGACGGTCTCGAAATCCGGCGACACCACGCTGATGATGGTGGCGTTCGTCTCCACCGATGGCAGCATGGACAGGCAGGACATCGCCGATTACATCGTCTCCAACCTGCAGGATCCGCTCAGCCGCATCAACGGGGTCGGCAGCATGGACGTGTACGGCTCGCAATACGCCATGCGCATCTGGCTCGATCCCAACAAGCTCAACAGCTATCAGTTGACCACCCAGGATGTGGTCAGCGCCATTCAGTCGCAGAACGCCCAGGTCGCGGTCGGCCAGTTGGGCGGCACGCCATCGGTCGATAAGCAGGCGCTGAACGCCACCATTAACGCCCAGTCGCAGCTCCAGACGCCGGAACAGTTCCGCCAAATCACCCTGCGGGTCAATCAGGACGGTTCGCTGGTGACGCTGGGCAACGTTGCCACCGTCGAACTGGGCGGCGAAAACTACAACTACCTCAGCCGTTACAACGGCATGCAGGCCGCGGGCATGAACATCAAGCTGGCCTCCGGCGCCAACGAACTGCAGACCGACCAGTTGGTGAAAGACAAGATCGCCGAGCTGTCGCAATACTTCCCGCACGGGCTGGAGGCCAAAGTGGCCTATGAAACCACCCCCTTCGTCAAAGCCTCGATCAAGGACGTGGTGAAAACGCTGCTGGAAGCCATCCTGCTGGTGTTCCTGGTGATGTATCTGTTCCTGCAGAACTTCCGCGCCACGCTGATCCCCACCATCGCCGTGCCGGTGGTGCTGCTGGGCACCTTCGCCATCCTTTCCGCCTGCGGCTTCAGCATCAATACCCTTACCATGTTCGCCATGGTGCTGGCGATCGGCCTGCTGGTGGACGACGCCATCGTGGTGGTGGAAAACGTCGAACGCGTGATGAGCGAAGAAGGCCTGCCGCCGCGTGAAGCCACGCGCAAATCCATGGGGCAAATTCAGAGCGCGCTGGTCGGCATCGCCCTGGTGCTGTCGGCGGTGTTCGTGCCGATGGCGTTCTTCGGCGGCACCACCGGCGCCATCTATCGCCAGTTCTCCATCACCATCGTTTCCGCCATGGTGTTGTCGGTGCTGGTGGCGATGATCCTGACCCCGGCCCTGTGCGCCACGCTGCTCAAACCGATCGCCAAGGGGCACCATCACGGCAAGCGCGGCTTCTTCGGCTGGTTCAACCGCATGTTCAACCGCAACGCCGAACGCTATGAGCGCGGCGTGGGGCGCATTCTGCACGCCAGCGGCCGCTACATGGTGATTTATCTGCTGTTGCTCGGCGGCATGGCGCTGCTGTTCATCAAGCTGCCGACCTCGTTCCTGCCGCAGGAAGACCGCGGCATCTTCACCGTACAGGTACAGCTGCCGGCGGGCTCGACCCTGCAGCAAACCTCTAAAGTGGTGGAAAAGGTTGAACAGTATTTCCTCACCGAAGAGAAACAGGACGTGTTGTCGGTGTTCGCCATCATCGGCTCCGGGCCGGGGGGCAACGGCCAAAACGTGGCGCGTCTGTTCGTTCGGCTGAAAGACTGGGATCTGCGCACCTCGGGCGCCAACAGCTCGTTCGACATCATCGATCGCGCCACGCTGGCATTCAACAAGATTAACGAAGCGCGGGTGATCGCCAGCAGCCCGCCGGCGATCACCGGCCTTGGCAACTCCTCCGGCTTCGACATGGAACTGGAAGATCACGCCGGGTTGGGGCACGCCAAACTGATGGCGGCTCGCGACCAACTGTTACAGCTGGCGGCGCAAAATCCGCTGCTGTCGCGCGTGCGCCACAACGGCCTGGACGACAGCCCGCAGCTGCAGATCGATATCGATCAGCGCAAGGCGCAGGCGCTGGGCGTATCTATCGACGACATCAACAATACCCTCTCCACCGCCTGGGGTTCGACCTACGTCAACGACTTCGTCGATCGCGGCCGGGTGAAGAGAGTTTACGTGCAGGCCGCCGCACCGTTCCGCATGCTGCCGGAAGACATCAACAAATGGTATGTGCGCAACAGCGCGGGCGGCATGGTGCCGTTCTCGGCCTTCGCCAGTTCACACTGGGAATACGGCTCGCCGCGGCTGGAACGCTATAACGGCAACTCGGCGCTGGAAATCGTCGGCGAGGCGGCCAACGGCGTCAGCACCGGCACCGCCATGGCGGAAATGGAAAAACTGGTCAGCCAGTTACCGACCGGCTTCGGGCTGGAATGGACGGCGCTCTCCTACCAGGAACGCTTGTCCGGCTCGCAGGCGCCGGCGCTGTACGCCATCTCGCTGCTGGTGGTGTTCCTGTGCCTGGCGGCGCTGTATGAAAGCTGGTCGATACCGTTCTCGGTGATGCTGGTGGTGCCGCTGGGGGTGATCGGCGCGGTCGCCGCCACCTGGCTGCGCGGCCTGGAGAACGACGTTTATTTCCAGGTCGGCCTGTTGACCATCATTGGGCTGTCGGCGAAAAACGCCATTCTGATCGTCGAATTCGCCAACGAGCTGAACCACAAAGGGCAGGATCTGATGTCCGCGACGCTCGACGCATCACGCATGCGTCTGCGGCCGATCCTGATGACTTCGCTGGCGTTCATCTTCGGCGTGCTGCCGATGGCCACCAGCAGCGGCGCCGGTTCCGGCAGCCAGCATGCGGTCGGCACCGGGGTGATGGGCGGCATGATCTCCGCCACCCTGCTGGCGATTTTCTTCGTGCCGCTGTTCTTCGTGCTGGTGCGCCGCCGCTTCCCGGGCAAAGCGCATCCGGCAGGCAATACGACGGCCGCCGGGGAGTGATAGCCTGGGCATAAAAAAAGCAGCGTCGGGTTACCGATGCTGCTTTATTTCGAACGATAATCTCGTTCCCAAGGTGTTTCAGTGACTTTCCAATGACTCAACCTTGCCATCTGCTTCAACGCTGTGTCAGTTGCCCAACATCTCATCAATGAAGTCTTTCCAGTTTCCTAATTCACGATCAACCATAATACTTTACAACCTCAATTATTTGACGAAGCGGATTCTACGCCTGTTTTTTGACCATGTGAAGGGAAACGGGAACGATGCCAGGCCCGGAAACCGGGCTTAGCGCACATTTTCGTATTTATCTGATCAATACTCAGTGCTGCTATTCCCTTGTGATATCAATTTCTCCGCGGTAGCGTGTAAAAGGTATAAAAATACGACAATGGAGCGCCGACATCCGCGGGTATCAGCACGCCATTCGGCACTATGCCGCCGACCTCAGTCTTATTGGTTAGAGGAAAACGATGGAAATTATCACCGACCGGAACCGCCGCGCCATCGACTGGCAGCGGCTGTGCGAGTTGCTGGAGGCCGCCGGGCTGGGCAAGCGCGATCCGCACACCCTGCGGCGCGTTTACCAACACAGCCAGTTTTGCTATTGGGGGTTTATCGGCGACGAGCTGATCGCCACCGCGCACGCCATCAGCGACCTGACCTCGGTCGCCTACCTGGCCGACGTGGCGATCGATCCGCGCTTTCAGGGGCAAGGGCTGGGGCGCCGGTTGATGGATCGGGTGATGCAAGATTTGGCGCCGCTCGGCAAGATTTTCATCTATTCCGTGCCGGAAAAACTGGCCTTCTATAAAAAGTACGGCTTTCACGATTTGACCACCGGCATGGTGTATGCGGACGGCGCCTCACTGCAACGGTTGCAAAACGGCGGTTATATCCGCTGATCATCTTGATCAAAATACTTTTCTCAGCAGAATACAGCTGACGATATGCTTGAGACAGATAAAACGCTTAGCCAAAACGCCCCAGAAAAAACACACACTCTCTTTTAACTTTTTATTTTCACTATTATTCACCTCTGCAACCATGAATGAGAAAACGTTTGAACTTCCTGTCAGAGATATTTCTTAGTCATTAGACCTCTTACAAAGATATCACGAACCAAAAGATCGGTAAAAACGATCGAATATTAATTTACGATAGGAACAATCTATGATATTTCCTTTTAATTATCCTTGATTGATAGCTGGCATCTATTTAAAAAGCTCTACCCCTCTTGCGGCAGTTTTAACTTAAATTTTTTATTACTTAATTATCAATAAGTTATTAAACAATTCAACTAAACCAGCGGTATAGGTAAATGTTGAGATTCATCATTGGAAATAATTCAACATTTAATTATTTCGATTATTTCTATTTTTATACTTTAAGATAACCGTCGCCACCGGGAATAAAAAATAAAGGATTATAATAATATGAAGATCGATATTTTCAGCGAATGTACCTATACCATTATCGGTATCAGACAACTGATAAATCAAACATGGTCAGAAAAAAACACGCCAGCCGACTTTAACCGCAGAAGGGTCTGCTTTATCGATGTCACCCTCGCCAATTTTGAAGCGCGTTACCGCGATGAATATGCCAACCCCAAAACCTACAAAATAGTCATTATTACCGACTGCCCGCATGAGATGGTGATTGTCGACAATAAGACCATTATATTATCAAACCTTATATCTTTAAGCCGTTTCAGCCACCTGATCGGCGATTTATATACGCGCTACAGTCACTATACCGAGCCGCCGCAGCTCTCCCGGCGCGAGTCCCTTTTCCTGTCGGAGTGGTCGACGGGAAAATCGCTGACCGATATCAGCAACGCTATGAATATAAGAAACAAAACCGCCAATCATTACAAATCGAGAATCATGAAAAAGCTTGGCGCCAGCAGAATAAAACCGCTGTTGCATATTACCCGCGTACGGTGTTTAACCGATCGTTTAAATATAAAAATTAATAAAGAATAGTTCCTCTGAGCCCAGATCCGCATTGGCGGCTGAACGCGTTCGCCGACGTCTTTTACAAGCACCGTCGGCGAAGTCTGCCGTTCAACCACATTGCCAACTTCTCTCCCTGGTGCTCAATCGCATCTCGCGCGCATCGTTGTCTGGATCTCGCCGCCGCTTTACTGGCATTATCTCTGCTATCGCCGGGCGGCGAGAAGGCCTAAGACCGCGCCCGCCGCCCAGTATCGACTCGACGAGACAGGTAGCTTTACGCCATGGCAAACAAACCGCAACAGACAACGCTGACGATGTACGGCATCAAAAACTGCGACACCATCAAGAAAGCCCGCCGCTGGCTGGAAGATCAGGGCGTGGCCTATCATTTTCACGACTACCGCGCCGACGGCCTGACCGAACAGCAGCTGCGCGGTTTCGTCGCGCAACTGGGTTGGGAGCCGCTGCTCAATACCCGCGGCACCACCTGGCGCAAGCTGGATGAAGCGCAGCGCAACGCCTGCGATAACGCCGATGCCGCCATCGCGCTGATGCTGGCGCAGCCGGCAATCATTAAACGCCCGCTGCTGGACGACGGCAACGGCCGCGCCCTGCTCGGTTTTAACGCCGACACTTACCAGCAATTTATCGCCGAGGTCGCCGTATGACTTGCCCGGTTATCGAACTGGCCCAACAGCTGATCAAGCGCCCTTCCCTCAGCCCGAATGACGAAGGCTGCCAGCAACTAATGATCGATCGTCTGCAGGCGATCGGCTTCACCGTCGAAGCGATGGACTTCGAAGACACCCAGAATTTCTGGGCCTGGCGCGGCGAAGGGCAAACCCTGGCGTTTGCCGGGCACACCGACGTGGTGCCGACCGGCGATGAAAAGCGTTGGGACAACCCGCCGTTTGAACCGGCGATCCGCGACGGCATGCTGTATGGCCGCGGCGCGGCGGACATGAAAGGTTCATTGGCCGCAATGGTGGTGGCCGCGGAACGCTTTGTCGCCGCCAACCCGGATCACCGGGGCCGCCTGGCATTCCTGATCACCTCGGATGAAGAGGCCAGCGCCACCCACGGAACGGTTAAGGTGGTCGAAGCGCTGATGGCGCGCAACGAACGGCTGGATTACTGCCTGGTCGGCGAGCCGTCCAGCACCGAGCGCGTCGGCGACGTGGTGAAAAACGGTCGTCGCGGCTCCATCACCGCCAACCTGCATATCCACGGCGTACAGGGGCACGTCGCCTATCCGCACCTGGCGGACAACCCGGTGCATCGCGCCATGCCGGCGCTGAATGAACTGGTGGCGATCGAATGGGATCGCGGCAACGAGTTCTTCCCGCCGACCAGCATGCAGATCGCCAACGTGCAGGCCGGCACCGGCAGCAACAACGTGATCCCGGGCGATCTTTACGTGCAGTTCAACTTCCGTTTCAGCACCGAGCTGACCGACGCGATGATCAAGCAGCGCGTGGAAGAGCTGCTGGAACGCCACCAGTTGAACTACAGCATCGAGTGGCGGCTGTCCGGCCAACCGTTCCTCACCTCGCGCGGCGCGCTGGTGGATGCGGTGGTCAACGCCGTCGAGCACTATTCTGAACTGACGCCGCAGTTGCTGACCACCGGAGGCACCTCCGACGGCCGCTTCATCGCGCAGATGGGCGCGCAGGTGGTGGAGCTGGGGCCGGTCAACGCCACCATCCACAAGGTCAACGAATGCGTCAACGCCGCAGATCTGCAGCTGCTGAGCCGCATGTATCAACGCATCATGGAGCAATTGGTCGCATGATCAACGCAGAGATGCTCACCGGCCGCTCAACCGAACACCTGGCGCCGCTGAACGGGAACCATTGGCTGCAGCCGCAGGCGGTCAACGCCTTCCTGGCGATGCAGCAAGCGGCGCGTGAGGCGGGATTCGATCTCCAGCCCGCCAGCACCTTCCGCGATTTCGACCGGCAGTTAGCGATCTGGAATGGCAAATTCTGCGGCCAGCGGCCAGTATTAGATAAGGACAGCCGCCCGATCGACGTCGCGCCGCTGCCCGCCGCCGAGCGCTGTGAGGCGATCCTGCGCTGGTCGGCCCTGCCGGGCGCCAGCCGCCATCACTGGGGCAGCGATCTGGATGTGTACGATCCTTCGCTGCTGCCGGAAGGGAAAAAGCTGCAGCTGGAGCCGTGGGAATATGAAGAAGGCGGTTACTTTGCGCCGCTCAACCAGTGGCTGACGGCGCATATGGCCGAGTTCGGTTTCTACCGCCCCTTTACCGAAGACAGCGGCGGCGTGGCGGTGGAGCCGTGGCATCTGAGCTACCGGCCGCTGGCGCAAGAGGCCGAACGCTTGCTGACCCCGGCGCTGTTGCTGGCGGCCTGGCAAGACAAGGAGGTCGCCGGTGCCGAATGGCTCGAACGCCATCTGCCCTCGATTTTTTCGCGTTTTATACGCAGTGAAGTAAAGGAGTAGCTATGCAATGGTTAGCTGATTACTGGTGGATTATCCTGCTGGTTCTGGTGGGAATGGTCGTCAGCGGCATCAAGGAACTGCGCCGCGTCGACGTGAAAAGCTATCTGGCCAACAAGCCGGAGATACCGCCGCATCGCGACAATAATGCCCAGTGGGATGACGAAGACGACTGGCCGAAAAAGAAATGACACCAGGGCGCTTATCGGCGCCCTGAGTTTTTAGCGAAAGGCGATCAGCTCGCCGCGCTTGCCGGACAATGCCTCGTCCCAGTAGCGCTGCGGCACATAATAATGCAGCCTTTCCAGCGCGGCGTTCATCATGCCCTGGTTGATCGCGTGCCCGACGTTTTCCTCTACGTCCAGCGTGAAATCGGCGCCGCCGGCCCGAAGCGCTTCCGCCGCCGCGTGAGCGTGTTGCACCGCGATCACCGCGTCCTCTGCACCGTGGATCAAATGCACCACGCTGTCGCCGAAAGCCTGTTCAGGCAGCTGGGCGAAACGCCCGCTGAACGCCACCACGCGCCCGGCCAGCCGGGTTTCCGCTTTCAACGCTTCCAGCGCCATAATGGCCCCTTGCGAGAACCCCACCAGCGCCGTGCCGGCATAGCCCACGCCGCTCAGTTGCTGCCAATGGCGCACCACCGCCACAAACTGCGGCATCACGTCTGCAATACGGACCGCGCGGTTCTCTTCGGTCACGTCCTGCACCGAAAACCACTGGCGCCCGGCGCCGTTGCCAAACGCTTCGGGGCCACCGATGCTCACCACCTGCGCCTGAGGAAACTCTTTGGCGAAGTAGCTGCCGATCTCCCCCATCGCCACCGGGTTGTCGCCGACACCGTGAAACAGCAAGATCAGCTGCGCCGCCGGGGTCGCCGGACTTTGGACAACGAAATGCTCATGTTTCATCGATGACTCCTTAATAGTAACCAAACCTGGTGCGAGGACAGTCGCCGCCGCACCGCTGACAGTGACTATACGCCGTTGAGAAAGCGGGAAAATCGGGTTTTATTGAGCGAGTTGTTCAATTTATTGCAACGACTGCGCCCAGTCGCGCCAGTAGCGGCAGTGCTGCGCATTCAGCTGTTCCAGCGCCTGCGCCGTTTCATGCCGCCAGTGGCGCAGCAAGGCTTTCTGGCCGCTGACGCCCGCCTGCTCCGCGCAGGCCGCCGGGGATTGCCGCCGCTGCAGATGGCCGCGCAGCGCGGGCAGCGGCAGATTGCTGGCCAACAGCAAACGCTGCAATGCCCCCAGGCTGGCCTCCAGCGGCCGGTGGGCGAAAGCGAACCCGGCCAGCTCACGCCAGTCCTCTTCGCCGAGCGACGTATCGCCGTCGTCGCCCGGGATCGCCAGCGCGAGTTCGATGCGCTGCCGCAGCCAGGGCCAGTCGCGCGCCAGATGCTTGTGCGCCGCGTGCCGCAGCGCCTCCCCTTGCTCGCTCAAGGGCAAAATAGCCATCGCGGTATAGCAGCCGCTGCTGGCCTCCGGCTTGCTGCCGATGCGCACCAGCTCGAAACCGCAGGATTGCCAAAAGCGCCACAGCGGCTCGGTATAGCCGAAGCTGACCGACAGGAAATCCAGCCCCTGCGCCTGGCGGCGTTGCCGTTCGATCAGCTGACGCGCGATACCCTGCCGCCGCAGCGCCGGCAGCGTCGCGATGCGGGTAATGCGCCGTGAACGCAGCGTCGGCGCCCACCATTGGCCGCCGTGCGCCGCCAGCGACTGCGCCACCAGGTTGCCGCGCGGCCGACGGCGGCCGGCCCACACATCGTGCGCCAACTCGGTGCTCAAGCCGCCTTCGTCCACCAGCCACACGGCGCCGACCACCTCTGGCCCGGCCTGCGCCAGCCCGTAGTGCATGCCGGGCGCATCCATCAGCCTGCGCAAGTCTAGCGGCGAGGTGCGGTAATGCGCGCTGCTCAGCAGGGCGTAGAAACGCGCCAGCCGCTGCGGATCGGCGCACAGCTCACGCTGCTCTGCCTGGCTGTAATCGATCGCCTGGCCATCCGCCGGCCAGGCGGGCAGCTCATTGAACAACAGCGCATTGTCCGTGACCCGTTCCAGCGCATCGCCCTGTGCCCAGCGCATCGGCTGTTGCAGGCTCAACGCCTGATAAGACGGCAGCCCGGCGCAAAACTTCAGCAGAAAACCGCGGCCGGTGCCCTCATACCCCTGCACCGTAGTGGTCAGCAGCACGCGCGGGAAATAACCGATCAGCTGCTGCAACAGCGGCGCGGGGATCGCCGCCGCTTCATCCACCAGCAGCCAGCCCACGGCGCCGACGTCCCCCTCCCGACACTGCGCCAGCAAGGCATCGGGCGCCCAAAACTGCGCGCGCCCCTGCGCCCATTCCCCGGCCACCTCCGTGGCGGCGCGGCTCGGCCCGGTGATCCAACAGGTCAGCGGCGACTGCGCCACCAGCATGCCGGCCAGCGTCGATTTGCCGCGGCCGCGGGCGGCGGTCAGCACCCACACGCCGGATTCGGCCTGCAGCAGCGCCGTCAAGATCGCCTGTTGCTCCCCGGTCGGCCGGCCATCCGGCGGCAGCCAACCCTCGCGCGCCGGCAGCGCGGCCAGCGTCAGAGGCTCATCCTGCCGCCAGACCGTCACTTCTCGGTCGTCGGCCAGGTGCTGCTGCAGATGGTGAATGAAATGCGGGGTGGTGATCGGCTGTGGGCAATCGCTCCAGCGCAGGCTGTCGCCGTCCGGCTGCTGAGGCCATTGCCGCCAGGGCGGCGTCAGCAGCAGCAGCCAGCTGCCGGCGCGCAGTGCGCCGCACAGCGCCGCCAACGCCTCCACGTCCAGCGATTGGCCGGCGTCGAACACCGCGTGCAGCCGCTCCTGCCCCAGCAGTTGGCGCACCGCGCCGCTCGCCAACGCCGTCAGGCCGGGCGGCGGGTTTTCCCCCACCCACGGCCAGTCGCCCGGCAGCGTCGCCGCCAGCCGCTGCGCCTGTTCGCGGCACCAGCCGGGTTCACCGCTGAGCACCAGCAGGCGCCGGATGCCCTGCCGCCGCATGAGTTGTTGCGCTGCCTGTAACATAAGGCTGTATCTCAATCCGAAAAAAATGCCGGAGTCAGGCTCCGGCACTTGAGGCGTTAACGGGATGCAAAGGTGTTGCAGGTATTGGGATCGCCGCTGTCGAAGCCCTGCTTAAACCAGGTGTAGCGCTGCTGCGAGGTGCCGTGAGTGAAGCTGTCCGGCACAACGCGGCCCTGACTTTGCTGCTGCAACCGATCGTCGCCAATCGCCTGCGCGGCGTTCAGCGCCGCCTGCAGATCGCCCTCTTCCAGCATCTGCTGCTTCTCGGCGTATTTGCCCCACACCCCGGCGAAACAGTCAGCCTGCAGCTCCATTTTCACCGACAGACGGTTCACTTCCGCCTGGCTGGCACCCTGCTGCATCTGGCGCACCTTGGGCTCGATGCCCAACAGGTTCTGCACGTGGTGGCCGACTTCGTGCGCCACCACATAGGCCTGAGCGAAATCACCGCCGGCGCCCAGCTTGGTTTTCATGTCCTGATAGAAAGACAGATCGATATACACCGTTCTGTCACCCGGGCAGTAGAACGGCCCCATTGCCGCCTGACCGGTGCCGCAACTGGTGCGCGTCACGCCGCGATACATCACCAGCTTCGGCGGTTGATAGGTTTTGCCCATGCGCTGGAAAATCTCTTTCCAGTTGTCCTCAGTCGAGGCCAGCACCACCGAGGTGAATTTGGCCAGCTCATCATCTTTCGGACTGATGTTGGCGCTCTGTTGTTGCCCCTGCGGCGCAACGTTACCGCCGTTCAATAGCGGCGACAGATCGATGCCGTAATAGCCGGCCACCAGCACCACCACCAGAATGACGATGCCGCCCTTGCCGCGCACCGGCACGCGGAAGCCGCCGCCGCCCAAACCTGAAGATTGCCCGCGACGATCCTCAACATTGTCACTTTCCCGACGCCCTTGCCAACGCATAAATATACTCCAGATATTTCCCCTGCTCGTTGAAGTTGCGCCGCGATGGTAAGCGCAAAGGCAGCTTCAAGCCTGAGTGGGATAGGTTTTAGTCATCTCGCATCCATTATTATAAATGGTCTGCCGCAGAGGAAATGTAGAAATTTTCTGGAAAAACGCAGAATAGCGGGACGATCCGGCCGGATCGCCCCGAATGGCGGTGCCGACGCTTAGTCGAGCTTAACGCCGATGCGGCGCGCCACTTCTTCATAGGCTTCGATCAGGCCGCCCAGGCTTTGACGGAAACGGTCTTTGTCCATCTTGTCCAGGGTGTTTTTGTCCCACAGGCGGCTGCCGTCCGGCGAGAACTCATCGCCCAGCACCACTTCGCCGTTGAACAGGCCGAACTCCAGCTTGAAGTCGACCAGGATCAGGCCGGCGTCGTCGAACAGCTGGGTCAACACGTCGTTGGCGCGGTAGCTCAGCTCGCGCATGCGCGCCAGATGCGCTTTGCTCACCCAACCGAAGGTTTCGCAGTAGGATTCGTTGACCATCGGATCGTGCATGGCATCGTTTTTCAGGAACAGATCGAACAGCGGCGGGTTCAGCACCAGGCCTTCTTCGATGCCCAGACGCTTCACCAGCGAACCGGCGGCGCGGTTGCGGATCACGCATTCCACCGGCACCATGTCCAGCTTTTTCACCAGCACTTCGTTGTCGGACAGCAGACGCTCCATCTGGGTCGGGATGCCGGCTTCTTCCAGTTTGCTCATGATGAAATGGTTGAACTTGTTGTTCACCATGCCTTTGCGATCGAACTGCTCAATGCGCTGACCATCCAGTGCTGACGTATCGTTGCGGAACTCCAACACCAACAGATCGGGATTCTCGGTGGTGTAAACGGTTTTTGCCTTTCCGCGATACAGCTCAGCTAGCTTTTGCATCTTACTTACTCCAGTGATGTATCCCCGATGTCTCCCGAGCGCGGCCCGAAATTAGGGGGTATAGAATTGACCTAATGAATTCTTTGGCGTGCCGGGCACTATTGTGCCAAACCTGCGACGCAAACGATACCGTATAGACAAAACAAAAAGGGGCCGCAGCCCCTTTTCGATTAGTTAACGCTGGTTTTACTGAAGGCAGACTGGAATGCCGCCACCAGTGCGTCGTTTTTCGACTGGGTCAGCGGTTTGCCTTTCGGATCGATGAATTGCAGGCTGGTGCGGTTGTTGAGATCGCCGACCTGCAGCTTGTAATCCCCTTCCGCCAGTTCAGGATCCTTGACGCCCAACGCATCCCAATCGCTGCTGCTCAGGGACTTGTAGGTCACGGCGACGGTGCCCTGCGGACGGCTGCGGTCACCCACTTTCATCCCCAGTTTTTCGAGCGCCGGCGGCAGGCGATCCCACACCACGGTGTACGGGCCGCGCACCACCAGCATCGGCAGGCCGGTGTCATCGGCGCCGCTCTGCACGTCCAGCGCGCCGAAACGGCTGGCGGTCTGGCTGCTCGCCAGGTTGTCCTGCTTGTCCAGGCCTTCGATCAGGGTGTTGATCATCATGCCGTTGTAGCGCTGGATCTCAGACTGATCGGTCACCTGTTCGGTCTTGCCCTGCTGCTGCAGGCCAACGCTTTTCACCACCAGCGCCTGCTGGTAGCCCTGTTGCTGCACGCTGATCTGATAACGGCCTTCGTACTGGTTGTCTTCGTCCAGACGGTTCCACTTCACCCAGTCGGTGGTCAGGGTCTGACCGGCGTCCTGGCGCGAAGCGATCGCGATGTTCTTCGCCTGCAGCAGGCTGACCACGCGCGACCACAGGTTCTGGTTCTGCGGGCTGTTTTCCAGCAGCAGCGTGCCGCTGTCGCCGGCGTATTGCGCGCGTGAACCGCTCAGCAGCGCCAACGGCTGCACCGGCGGACGAATGTCCAGCTGCTTGCCGACGTTGCCTTGCAGCGTCGTGGCGGGAACGTCATAGTTGCCGCTCTGCACCGGCAGGATCATGCCGGACGGCGCGTTCAGCGCCTTGAGCGGAGCCGCGTCGAGGTAGGCCTCGTCGCCGCTGACCTGGCGCTTGTAGCGCTGATCGCTGCTGCAGGCCGCCAGCATCATCACCAAAGAGATGCCCACTACTTTTGCTACCGTCGACTTTTGCAATGAATAAGCCATCAAATTTCCCTTAGAGTTACAGCAAACCGACGCTTTTCAGCGCGCGCTCCACCACCGGGCGGGCGGCTTCGCTCAACGGCGTCATCGGCAGACGCAGCGTATCGGTTGCCATCAATCCCAACGCCTTACAGGCCCACTTCACCGGAATTGGGTTTGCTTCTACAAATAGATCCTGATGCAACGGCATCAAGCGCTGATTTAAGCGGCGCGCCTGCGCAAACTTGCCCTGCGCCGCCAGCGCGCAAAGTTCCGCCATCTCGCGCGCGGCCACGTTGGCCGTCACGGAAATCACCCCTTTGCCGCCCAGTTGCATGAAGTCCAGCCCGCTGGCGTCGTCGCCGCTCAGCAAAATGAAATCTTCATCGTCAACCAGCACTTGGATCTGACTAACGCGACTTAAGTTCCCCGTCGCTTCTTTTACAGCAACAATATTCTTGATTTTCGCCAGCCGAGCGATGGTCGGCGGCAGCATGTCGCAGCCGGTGCGCGAAGGCACGTTGTACAGGATCTGCGGCAGCTCGGTGCTCTCGGCGATCGCCTTGAAGTGCTGATACAGCCCTTCCTGCGTCGGCTTATTGTAGTACGGCGTCACCGTCAGGCAGCCCACCACGCCGGTGTTGGCGAAGCGGGTGGTGAGCGCGATGGCTTCGGCGGTGGCGTTGGCGCCGGTGCCGGCGATCACCGGAATGCGGCCGTCAGCCAGCTCCAGCGTCTGCAGCACCACGTCAACGTGCTCGTCATGGGCAAGCGTTGCGGACTCGCCGGTGGTCCCTACGGAAACGATCGCCGCGGTGCCACTGGCTACATGATAATCGATCAATTTTTTCAGGCTCGCGCGATCGACAGCACCTTTGTCGTCCATCGGCGTAACCAGTGCAACAATACTTCCCGTAAACATTGGCCGTCCCCTCCACAAACAAGTCACTCATGGTACTTTTGCTGCCTATCCAAAAGCAAGCGCACAACCGCGTTGTAAGCGCTTGGCAGGCGGTTTTTTTTATGTTTACCATGGTAACCCCATTAAGCACGACAGGAAGCGCTATTTTGCCTCAGTCAGACGAACACTATCTCGTGATTACCGCGCTCGGCGCCGACCGCCCCGGAATCGTCAATACCATCACCCGCCACGTCAGCAGTTGCGGATGCAATATCGAAGATAGCCGTCTGGCCATGCTGGGAGAGGAGTTCACGTTCATCATGCTGCTGTCCGGCAGCTGGAACGCCATCACCCTGATCGAATCCACCCTGCCGCAAAAAGGCGCGGAGCTGGATCTGCTGATCGTGATGAAGCGCACAAACTCGCACGAAAGGCCGCCGATGCCGGCCACGGTGTGGGTGCAGGTGGAAGTGAAGGACTCGCCGCACATCATCGAACGCTTTACCGATCTGTTCGACTCCAGCCAGATGAATATCGCCGAACTGGTCTCGCGCACGCAGCCGGCGGACGGCGACCTGCCGCCGCAGCTGTATATCCAAATCACCGCCCACAGCTCCGGCGATCGGGACGCCTCAAATATTGAGCAAGCCTTCCATCGCCTATGTACAGAATTGAACGCGCAAGGCAGTATTAGCGTGGTGAACTATCCACAGCATGACGAGAAAGATGGAGAGTAGTGATGAGCCCATTGAAAGCCGGTGACACAGCGCCGAAATTTAGTTTGCCTGACCAGGACGGTGAGGAAATTAATTTGGCCGACTTCCAGGGACAGCGAGTTTTGGTTTACTTCTATCCGAAGGCGATGACGCCGGGCTGCACCGTGCAAGCCTGCGGCCTGCGGGACAACATGGACGAATTGAAAAAGGCCGGCGTCGAAGTGCTGGGCATCAGCACCGACAAACCGGAAAAACTGTCGCGCTTCGCCGAAAAGGAGCTGCTCAACTTCACGCTGTTGTCTGATGAAGATCATCAAGTGTCGCAACAGTTTGGCGTGTGGGGCGAGAAAACCTTCATGGGCAAGACCTACGACGGTATTCACCGCATCAGTTTCCTGATCGACGCCAAAGGCAAGATTGAAAAAGTGTTTGATGATTTCAAAACCACCAATCACCACGACATCGTTTTGAACTACCTGCAGCAGTAAATCTCACGAAGCGCAGCGGCCTGCTGCGCTTCGTTATTCCCTCTCAGCCGGCCTCGTCTTCCACCTCGACCCGCAGTTCATCCGGCCAGGCGTGAATCACCGCCTTCACCAGCGTCGCCAGCGGAATGGCGAAAAACACCCCCCAAAAGCCCCACATCCCGCCGAACACGATCACAGAAAGGATAATCACCAGCGGATGCAGGTTGACCGCTTCGGAGAACAGGATCGGCACCAGCAGGTTGCCGTCCAGCCCCTGCACCACCAGATAGGCGACGATCAGCGTCCAGAAATCGGCGCCGACGCCCCACTGGAACAGCGCCACCACCACCACCGGTATGGTGACCAGCACCGCGCCGATGTAGGGGATCAGCACCGAGAAGCCCACCAGCACCGCCAGCAGCAGCGAATAGCGCATGTCCAGCACGGCGAACACCAGGTAGGTCGCCACGCCGACAATCACCATCTCCAGCACCTTGCCACGAATGTAGTTGGTGATCTGCTGATTCATCTCGTTCCAGACCTGCCCCGCCAGGCCGCGATTGCGCGGCAGCACGCGGCGCACCGCGTTCAGCAGCTGCTCTTTGTCTTTCAGCAGGAAGAACATCATCATCGGCACCAGGATCAGGTAGATAGCCAACGTCAGCAGGCCGACCAGCGACGCCAGCGAGAATTTCACCACCGACTCGCCCATGCCGGACAGCCGGCTGCGCAGGTTTTCCGCCATCATGTCGATGATGCCGGCATCCACCAGCGCCGGGTAACGCTTCGGCAGCGTCGCGGCGAAGTTATAGAACTGGTTGAGCATGCCCGGCAGATCGCTCATCAGATTGATGCCCTGTTGCCAGGCGGTTGGCGCGACGACGAACACCAGCAGCATGGCGACGCCCGCGAACACCAGCAGCATGATGCTCGCCGCCCAGGTGCGCGAACAGCCGATGCGCTGCAGGCGCGCGGTCGGCCACTCCAGCAGATAGGCCAGCACGATGGCGACCAGCAACGGGGTCAGAATGCCGTGCAGAAAATAGAGAATGAGGAAGCCGGCAACCAGGATCACCAGCAGCGCGATAGCCTGCGGATCGGTGAAGCGGCGGCGGTACCACTGTAATAACATCTCCAGCATCAGAGCGGGCTCCTCGAGGTTTGACGGGCGGGCATGGCGATTCCTGTGATGGGCGTGATTAAAGCATAGATAGAACGGGCGCACGCGAGGTGTGCAAAGCACTCAGAGTACTCAAAGTTCGCCATACATCAACCGCAATTTGGCTGATTTTATCGCGTGGGCAGGCGATCGGCGCAAAAATCCGCAGACGCGGCGACAGGCGCGGTGAGCGGCCCCGAACGGGGCCGCGGAAGATTACAGCGAGGTACCGATAGAAAGGGGCGAACCGACCGCCAATGCGAACAACAGCACACAGCCAATCGCGATCGCCGCCGCCAGATCATTTTTCATTTTCCCATCCCCTGATGCTTAAACTGATTATCGTCACGAACTCTGTCGGTTCTTGCGTTGCGGCCTTTTCTGATGCACGTCATTAAAAACCCCCGCCGCAGCGGGGGAGAAAACGTTCTGGTGCATCAAGTGTTACAAGGAGGTCATGAGGGATTGCTAACCCTAAATGACTATTTCAAGCTAGGATTATTCCCAGAGCATGGCAAGCGATCGCGTCGAGGTTATCCGCACTTTGAGATAAACCTCATAAAAAAATCCCGCACGGCAGCGGGATGAAGGGATGATAACGTCATGAATTTTTTATGCGGACAATGAGGCGGTATTGTCGTCATTTGGCGACAATACCGCGCCGGCACGGCGGTCACAAGGGAAATTTGGCCACGGTGAGGAAATCAGAATTTCGCCACTGCACGCGATCGTGCGCCCGCCAGCATCAACGAAAAAATGAGATTTTCGTCAGACAGCCGCCGGGCAAAAACCGGTAGCATGGCCGATATCATCCCAAACGCAGTAGGGGAAAAAAGATGAACAGCAAACCGTGTGAATTTGATGAAGCCATCTGTCTGGCGATCGGGCGTGGCGTTTGCGAAGTCGTGAAGATAGGGGATGAAATCAGCGTTTTCTCCCTGCTGGAAGCCATCGAGAGCTTCATCGAACGGCAGGCGCTCAGCGAAAGCGAAATCGCGGCGGCGGACGACGCGCTGGATCTGATCAGCGTGCTCACCCATCGGTCATAGTGAAAAACGATCCCCCGGTGACGAAGAAACCGACGGCCCATCACATGTGGGCCGCCGTCGTTTCTGTATCGCTTAGAAGTCGTAAGTTACCGACGCTTTCAGCGTTCTCGCCTGTCCCTGGAAGACGTAAGTGCCATTGCTTTCTACGCCGGACCAATACTTCTCGTTCGTGACGTTGTCCAACCCCACACGCCATACCAGCGTATTTTGATCCTCATTCAAACGCATGCGATAGCGAAGACCGAGATCCAGGGTCGTGAAACTATCGAGCTTTTTGGTATTGGCGGAGTCGGCATATTGCGAACCGGTATGCCGCACTTTCGCCGTCGCCGTCAGGCCATCGACCGGCCTGATATCGTATTCCGCCCCCAGCACCGCGTAGAAGTGCGCTACGCCGATAGCGTCTTTGCCATCGTTACGGCCGCCCTGGGTTTTGGTCAGCTCGGGCGAAAGCCAGGTAGCGCTGCCGTTAAGGCGCAGGCCGAAGGCCGGTTCGCCAAATACATTCAACTCCACGCCGCGGTTACGTTGCTCGCCGTTCAACGTGTAGTAGTTGTTGCTGTCGATCATGGTGGCCGGCTTTTTGATTTCAAACAGCGCCAACGAGCCGCCCACGCGTTCGAAATCAACTTTCACGCCCACTTCATTTTGCTTGGAACGGGCGATACCGGTACTCTGCCCGAAGTTAGCCGCCTCTTTCGGCGCAATGCCGCCAGGCTGCAACGCCTCGGTATGGTTGGCATAAAGCGACACCGTTTCCCACGGCTTGTAGACCAGCCCGAACGTCGGCATCCAGCGGCTTTGCGTATAACGGGAGGCGGTATCCTCCAGGCCGGTGGCGTTGCTGTAATTACGCACCACCACTTTCTGATGGCGCGCCGCCGCCGTTAACAACACCCGGTCGCCGAAAAAGCCCAACGTATCGCTGAACAACCAGCCCTGCGTCCGGTTACGCGCCGTGGTCAGCGGATCGCTGTAGTTGCCGCCGAAATAGGCGTTGTCCGGTATTGCGACATCATGGTTATCGTAGATATTGGTCGTCGGATTGTTGGCGGACATGCGCCACGCGGTTTTGTCGCGTTTAATCTGCGCGGAATAGCCGACGTTGACCCGATGCGAAACCGCCCAGGTCGTGAACTTGCCCTCAAGCCCCGCCATGCCGCTGAAAGCGTCGATAATGCGGTTGGTGTCCAGGCGCCCAACCGTGGCGTCGCCGTTGGCGTTGATGAGCTTCGGTGCGCTGTAAACACCGGTTTCATGGCCATGCTGCGCGCCCAAGCCGGCATAGGCCTTCCAGTCGCGGGTTAAATCATATTCCGCTTTCGCCATGCCGAATTCGTTCTCGATATCGCTGTAGCCCCACTGCTGACTGTAATTTTTACGGGTGTCAGGCACCGCGGGTATCACATCGATGCCGCTGATGTTGACCCCCATCGTTCCCCCATGGAAAGTCTTTTTCTGATAACCGAAGTCCAACGATGAACGGAAACGATCGCCGCGATAGTCCAGCCCAACCGATGCCAGCGTCGTGCGCCGCTTATCATCCTCAACCGCCGTTTCACCCTCACGGTGCACCAGGTTGACGCGAGCGCCAAACTGGTTGTCGTCACCAAAACGGCGGCCCAGATCCAGCGTGCCGCCCACCTGAGAATCGGAGGTGTAGTCGAGGCCGATCTGGGTGGTCGGCGTTTCTTCCGCCCGCTTCGGTTCAAGATTGATCATGCCGCCAACGCCGCTGGAAGCCAGGCCGTTCAATAGGGCGTTCGCCCCTTTGAAGATCTCCACCCGCTCCAGCATCTGGGTATCCATCACCTGGCGCGGCACCACGCCCGGCAGCCCGCCCATCGTCATGTCGTCGCCGTCCAGTTGGAAACCGCGGATACGATAGGTTTCGGCGAAGTTACCGTACCCCTGCACCGCCTGTACACCCGCGTCGTTGCTGACCACGTCGGCGATGGTCTTCGCCTGCTGATCCTGTACCAGCTTCGCGGTATAACCTATGACGTTGAACGGAACGTCCATCGCTTTCTGTTCGCCCAACATTCCCAGGCGGCCGCCGTGGGCGACCTGTCCATCCAGGTAGGCAGGAACCAAATCATTGCCGCCGGAGTTGAAATCGCCGTGTTTTTCGGCCCGGACAACCAGGGTGTCCTCCTGGTTTTTCTTGGCGCCGCCGTCTGCGGCCAGCGCCCCCTGGCTCAGCGCGCCAATAGTCAGCGCCAGCAGCGTTTTACGTAAAGGGAAATTCGTTGTACTGGTGTTGTGCATAATTCACTCATGAATGAGGATAAAAGTTAAATGGCCCGTCGCCGGGCCGATGGGGCTTATTTATTCAACGCGATGCGAACCACGCTGTCCGGCCCCTGAGTGGAATGATCTTTGTTAAACGGCTGTTTGACCGTAACGAACAATGTCTGGCCGTCTGCCGACAGCAGCAAGCTGTTTGGATTCGGCGGCAGCGGCCAGCGCTGTTTCACCGCATAGGTCGTCGCATCCAGGCTCAGCACATTGCCGGATTCACGCTGCGAGATGTAAATTTCGTTGAGCCGTGGATTGAAAACGACAGCCAAAGAGTCGCCCACATCAAGCCGCTTCAATAACTTCCCGGTGTGAATATCCAAGACCAGCGTGGTCTTCGCTTTGGAGTTGTCGGTGACGAACAAACGACCGGTAGCCTCGTCCTCCGCCATATTGAGCAGCAGTGCGGGTTGGTCTCCCAACGGTTTCCAGCGTTTTTCGATGCGGTTGGAACGCGGGTTGATCACCAGGATCTCGCCGCTGCCATTGGCGGCATACACGCGTTGGGTCTGTTCGGAGTAATGCAGGCCGGTCATCCATTTGCCGGTATTTTTAATGCGCGTTTTCAGCTTGAGCGATTCAGCGTCAACCACCCAAATTTGCGCCGGGTCGGCCACCGCCCCCACATACAGCGTGTTGTCGTGAGCCAGAATTTGGCGCGCACCATACGGCAACCCTTTCTCATTGCGCTCGCTGAACAGCAAACGCCCTTTCACCTTACCGTCGGCGGCGCCGATTGCGCTGATACCGCCGTCCAGCGAATTGCTGACATAAAGGGTTTTCCCATCCGCAGAGGCCTGCATGGCGAAATTTTTCAGATCGGTATGCGTCGTGCCAAGGGTTTTCAGGGTCTTGGCGTCCAGCTTATAGACCACGCCACCCTGTACATCTTTAAAACTTTCGGCACTGGCGACGTACAGCGCATCTCCCCCTGGCGTCAGCGCCATTTCATACAAGCCATAAGCCAGTTGGCGTTTGACGACGCTGTCGGATTGCGCCACTTGCGCGAGAGTTTGCACAGCAGGAGAAGAGGAATTGGTTTGGTGCGGCGCGCAGCCGCTTAGCGCCATACCCGTCAGCAGGGCAAGCACAGAGATTTTCATTTTCATCGGGGAAATCCTTGACCATTCAAAACGGTGTTTACGGCGGGCTCTGCAGTTTAGTTTTGAGCTTTCTCATCACGAGAAATGAGCGCCACCGCGCGTCTCAGTGTTTCCCTGTGAATCAACTATCACGCTAATGCAGGCTAATAACTCCTTCGTGCGCCCGCGAACAACAAAGAGAATGAGAAACATACTCATTATTATTTACGCAATCAAGCGTAATTATTTTCCTTCCTTCTCTAAAAGTCATGGCGACATCTCGTATTATCAAAACCAATCCGCCAGCTATCGATCCCGGTGCCGTGCATGGTTATCTCGCCTTACACCGTCGATAAACGGCCTCACCCTGCGTACAGGCACTTAACAACGAACGAACAGACAACAGGAGAAGCCCCCTCATGACAACCCCTGCCCCACGGGAGTGGCAGCGTGCGGACTATCTCGTCAGCACCGATCCCGCTCTGCTGGAGCTCGATGCCATCCATGCATTTCTGACCCGTTCGTCATGGGCGGAAGGCATTGATAAAGAGACCGTCCGCCAGTCCCTCGCCCACAGCCTGTGCTTCGGTTTGTATCACGGCGCCAGGCAGATCGGTTTCGCCCGGCTGGTTACCGATTACGCCACTTTCGGCTATCTGTGCGACGTGTACGTGCTGGAAACGTACCAAAAAAGCGGGCTGGGTCTGTGGCTGGCGGAATGCTGCCAGGCCCATCCGCTGATGGCGACGCTGCGGCGAGTCATGCTGGTCACCAGCACCGCCCCCTGGCTCTATGAAAAAGTGGGCTATAGCGCCATCAACCGCCCCGACTTTGTCTGGCAGATCGCCCGGCCGGACATCTACCGACGATAGGTGTTTTCGCTGACCAGGCGCTATTTCAGCGCCTGCTCGGCCAGTAGCCCGAGGGCGATGACGATCATCGCCGCGCCGGAGATGCGCCCCACCACCTTCGCGGCCTGTGGGCGCGTGCGCAGTACCGACTGCGATCCGAATCCCACCAGCAGATACACCAGGCCGCAGCTGATCAAATGCACGACGCCCAACGCCAGCATCTGCATCGGCACCGACCATTCGGCCCGGGCGTCGGTAAACTGCGGCAGCAGCGCCAAAAACAGCAGAAACACCTTGGGGTTCAGGCCGCTGACGCACACGCCCTTGCCGGCCCAGCGCAGCCAGGAATCGGAACGCTGATCTTCACCGGCGCCGGGCACCGGCGGGTGCAGCAGCATGTTGCAACCGATCCACAAGAGGTAAGCCGCTCCCAGCAAGGTAAGCGCCGTCAGCGCCAGCGGGTTGCCGATCAGCAGCGCGCCGACGCCCGCCACCACGATCGCAATCATCAACAAATGGCCAAACAGCAAACCGGCGACGGCGGGCACCACCACCCGGCCGCGAATGCCCGCCGAGATCACATAGGCCCAATCCATACCCGGCGTGATCACCAATAAAATCGATACCGCCCAAAAAGCGGCGAACAGAGCGAGCGTCATACCGCCGCCCTCTCAAACGCGCTGCGCCACACCGAACAGAGAACCATTGCGCTTTCCTCGTGGAAGGAGAACGGCCCCGCCTGCCGCGGCGGCCGTCAAAACCGTTCAACAGATGGCAAGAATATCCTCAAGGGATTAAAATGTGCTTTCAATTACTTGCCTGAAATCGGCATAAGCGGGGAAATTCTTCTAAATGGATAAGATTGATCGCAAGATTCTTGCTGAACTGCAGGCCGACGGCCGTTTGTCGGTGACCGAGCTGGCCGAGCGGATCGGGTTGAGCGTATCCCCCTGCCACCGCCGGGTGCGGGCGTTAGAGGAATCCGGGGTGATCAGAGGTTACCGCGCCCAGCTCGATCCCGGCAGCCTGGGCTATAACTTTTCCGCCCTGGTGTTCGTCACCATGCGCGAAGGCGATCGCCGCGCCGTTGAAACTTTCGAAAACGCCATGATGGACATTCCCCAGGTGGTGCAGGCGCAGCGGCTGTTCGGCGATCCGGACTATCTGCTGCACGTGATCGCCCGCGATCTGCCCGCCTTTCAACAGCTTTACGACGAGAAACTCTCCGCTTTGCCGGGCGTGCAGCGCCTGAGCTCCACGCTGGTGATGAAGACCGTGGTGCCGGAGCGCTCGTTCCTGCCGCTGGGAAAATGACGACGGGAGCGTTGCCGCTCCCGTTTTGACTTCTTTAAGGCACAATCACGAAATCCGGATTGGCTACGGCGAACAGCGCCTCGCGATCCGCCGCCGGTGGATAAATCCACTGCGTATTGATCTCCTGCTTAATCTTTTTGCCTTCCTGACGGGTAAAACGCACCTGGCGATCCCAGCCTTCGGTATACAGCGCGCCCCAGGGCCCCAGATCCAGACAGGTCACATACTTCGGCTGGCTGTACGGGTGCGTCGGCAATCCCGCCAGCTCCGCCGCCGCATTGTGGCCGGCCACGCGGCCAAGGCTCATCGCATGCTGGCAGGTCATCAGGTTGTGGTTGCCGAGATCGTCGGTCGCCGCCTTCACCGTATCCCCGGTCACGAAAATGCCCGCCGCCGCCGGCGCGCGCAGGAAGGCGTCGCCGATCACCCGGCCGCTGCCGTCGCGCTCGCCGGGGATCTGCTCGGTCAGCGGATGCGCCCGCACGCCCGCCGCCAGGATCACCGTGTTGGCGGCGATGCGCTCACCGTTCGACAGCATCACCCCCTCGGCGTCGATGGCCGAGACGCGCAGACCGGCCCGCGCTTCCACGCCGCACTCCGCCAGCGCCTGGCGTATCACCGCCCCCGGCTCCGCCCCCATCCCGGCGCCCACTTCCGGCGCGGTATCGACGATCACCACGCGCACGTTCTCGTCTTTGCCCAGCGCATCCCGCAGCCGCTGCGGCATCTCCGCCGCGCTCTCCAGCCCGGTCAGCCCCGCGCCCACCACCACGGCGGTGTTGCGCGCCGGCGTCGACGGTTTGGCCGCCAGCGCTTTAATATGGGCATCCAAACGCTGCGCGCTTTCCAGCGTATCGACGTTGAAACCGTATTCGGCAAAGCCCGGCACCGCAGGCACGGAGAGCCGACTGCCGGTGGCCCACACCAAGCGGTCGTAGACCAGCTCAAGGGATCCCCCCGTCGCCTGCGCCACCGTGAGCGTTTTGGCGGCGGCGTCGATGCGTTCTACCGTCCCGGCCAGGTGGCGCACGCCGACGGCGGCGAGCTGCGCGGAAATGTCCGGGTTCATGTTTTCCAGCACCGCTTCATACAGGCGCGGCCGGATGGTGACCGTGGGCGTCGGCGAAACCATGAGCACCTCGATCTCGTCATGCTTACCGGCGATGTTAATGGCGCGCATGGCGGACACGGCGGCCCAAAAACCGGCAAAACCGGAACCGGCAATCACTATTTTCTGCGTCATGGGATGACTCCTTCATACAGGGTTAACCGGGCGATAAGGCTGCCCGCAAGTTTTCGGATGAACGATGCCGTTCCGCTCCCGTAACAGGGTGCAGAAGGCCCGCCCGCCCCTTCCGAAGAGGCGGGAAAAAGTGTGTTTTGCTTTAAGGAAAGGCGGTGGTTAGGTCTTGGCGCGCGCCGTTTTGCCGCTGCGCGCGGTGCGTTCCGTCATGCGCTCGTCGAGCCAGAGGTTGACCTCACCGAAGAAGCCCTGCGGCGCCTTGCGGCCAAAGCGGGCCGCGACGGCGCCGAGGGTCTGCGCCGCCAGCGCGTCGCGCATCGCTTTCTCCGCCTGCAGCATCACCGCGTGGATGGCACATTTGCCGGAAACCGCCCAATCCGGCGGGGAATCGTCGAACACCGCACAGCGCCCGCGCACCTCCTGGCAATCGAACAGCGGCTTGTGCCCTTCAATGGCGTCGATGATCTCCAGGAAGCTGATCTCGTCCGCCGGGCGCGCCAGACGATAACCGCCGCGCACCCCTTCACTGGCGGCGACGATCCCTGCCTTTTCCAGCTTGGGGAAAATCTTGGCCAGAAAGCTGGGGGAGATGCCTTGCAGCTCGGCGAGTTCGCGGCTGCTGAGCGCGCGCTGGTTATCGCCGACCAGCCACAGCAGGCAGTGGATGCCATATTCAACGCTGGTTGTGATGTACGCCATGTGTCCGTTTTCGACCGTCAATGAATCTTCAATAACGCAGACTATATGAGTCTGCGTTTCTCTTGTCAATAAAACACGGACAAAGTTGATCCGTGTTTTATTCGAAATGCATGCCGCCAGCGACGAAAAAACGCCCTTCAAAATGAAAAATAAAACTTTTTTGCCCGATCCGCGCCCGGCTAACGTTTCCTTGTCGCCTGCGGCTGACTATGATGTGATGGGTGCCGCCGCCTCGGTTTGTGAGCCGCCGCACTTTCGCGCGGATTGCGCCGCGGGAATAAAGAACTCTTGTCTGCTGCTGACGTCTTAGAAATGATTATTTAAGGGAAACGCCTGACTATGACCAACCGGTTGACCAAAACCGCGTTAGCGGTGCTGCTGCTCGGCACGCTGAACGCCACCGCCCTGGCGCCAGCACAGGCGGAAAGCCAGGATCAGTTGCCGGATATGGGCACCTCCGCCGGCGGCACCCTGAGCATCGGACAAGAGCTGGCGATGGGCGATTTCTACGTGCGCCAACTGCGCGCCAGCGCCCCGCTGATCAACGATCCGCTGCTGAGCCAGTACATCAACCAGTTGGGCAACCGGCTGGTGGCCAGCGCCTATTCGGTGCGCACGCCGTTCCATTTCTATCTGGTGCGCAACGACGAGATCAACGCCTTCGCCTTCTTCGGCGGCAACGTGGTGCTGCACTCCGCGCTGCTGCGCGTCAGCGACAACGAAAGCCAGCTGGCTTCGGTGCTGGCACACGAAATCTCGCACGTCACCCAGCGCCACCTGGCGCGCGCAATGGAAGATCAGCAGCGCAACGCCCCGCTGACCTGGGTGGGGGCACTCGGCTCCATCCTGCTGGCGATGGCCAACCCGACCATGGGCATGGCGGCGCTGAGCGGCACCCTGGCCGGCACCCAGCAGGGCATGATCAGCTTTACCCAGTCGAACGAACAGGAAGCCGACCGCATCGGCATTCAGGTGCTGCAGCGCGCCGGATTCGATCCGGAAGCGATGCCCGACTTCCTGCAGAAGCTCTCGGATCAGTCACGCTACGCCTCCAAACCGCCGGAAATGCTGCTGACGCACCCGTTGCCGGACAGCCGCCTTTCCGACGCGCGCAACCGCGCCAACCAGATGCCGAAACACATCGTGCAGTCTTCGCAGGATTACCTGATGGCCAAGGTGCGCGCACTGGGCATGTACAGTTCGGAGGGCTATGGCCTGAACGAAGAGCTGCTCGGCTCGCTCAGCAAGGGCAACGTGCGCGAACAGGCGGCCGCCAAATACGGCCGCGCCATCCTGTTCTATGAAGCGAAAAAATACGACGACGCGCGCAACATCATTCAACCGATGCTGGCGCAGGATGCGAAAAACGTCTGGCTGATCGACCTGATGACCGACATCGATCTCGGCCAGAAACGCGCGCCGCAGGCCATCGCCCGGCTGCAGGCGGCCAACGCCGCCCAGAGCAACAACCCGGTGCTGCAGCTCAACCTGGCCAACGCCTATGTCGAAGGCAACCAGCCGGCGCAGGCCTCGAAGATCCTGAACCGCTACACCTTTGCCCATCCGGACGATCCGAACGGCTGGGATCTGCTGGCGCAGGCCAGCGCCGCCCAAGGGCTGCGCGATGAAGAACTGTCGGCCCGCGCCGAAAGCCTGGCGCTGACCGGCCGGCTCGATCAGGCCATCGGCCTACTCAGCAATGCCAGCTCGCTGCAAAAACTCGGCAGCCTGAAACAGGCGCGCTACGATGCGCGCATCGACCAGCTGCGCCAACTGCAACAGCGCTTCCGCCAATACCAGCGCAGCTGATGCAACAAGGAATGAACGCCATGAAAAACGTCACGATTTACCACAACCCGCGCTGCTCCAAGAGCCGTGAAACCCTGGCGCTGCTGGAACAGCACGGCGTCGATCCCAAGGTGGTGCTGTACCTTGAAACGCCCCCGTCGGCCGATGAGCTGAAAAAGCTGTTGAAGGAACTGGGCTTCACATCGGCGCGCGATCTGATGCGCAAGAAAGAAGACCTGTACAAGGAATTGAAGCTGGCGGACGACAGCCTGAGCGAAGAACAGCTGCTGGCGGCGATGACGGCGAACCCGAAACTGATCGAACGCCCGATCGTGGTGAAAGGCAGCAAGGCGCGCATCGGCCGGCCGCCGGAGCAGGTGCTGGAGATTTTGTAACTTCGAATTCGGGCGCGGACTTGAACTGCGCCCTTTCTTTTGCGGCGGCCGCTACAGCCCCAGGATCTCTTTAACGAACGGGATGGTCAGCTTGCGCTGGGCGGTGATCGAGGCGCGATCGAGTTGATCGAGGGTCATAAACAGCGTGCGCATCTCGCGATCCAGCCGTTTCAACAGGAAGCGGCCCACGTCTTCCGGCAGCTCGAAGCCGCGCAGTTTGCCGCGCAGCTGCAGCGCCAGCAGTTTCTCTTCGTCCGACAGCGGCTGCAGCTTGTAGATCTGCCCCCAGTCCAGGCGCGAAGCCAGATCCGGCAAACGCAGGTTCAGCTGGCGCGGCGGGCGATCTCCGGTGATGAACAAACGGGTGCGGCCGGTTTCCAGAATGCGGTTGTAGAGGTTGAAGATCGCCATCTCCCACTCTTCGTCGCCGGCGATGCATTCAATATTGTCGATGCAGACCAGCGCCAGCTGCTCCATGCCGTCCAACACTTCAGGCACGAAGTAGGCGCGCTTGTCGAGCGGCACATAGCCCACCGCCTCGCCCTTCTGCGAAAGCTCGGCACAGGCCGCATGCAGCAGATGGCTGCGCCCGCCGCCTTCACGCGACCAAAAATAGATATAGCTGCCATGTTCCTGACGGACGGCGGATTGGATCGCGGCTAATAGGGATGGGTTCTCGCCCGGATAAAAACTGGCGAAAGTTTCATCATCGGGAAGATAAAGTGGCAGTGAAAGCTGTGCCGGCGTATTCAGAGAAGCACCTCAACCAAAACTGGCAGAAAAACGTGGGCAGTTTAACACAGAAAACGGGCGCTGTTGAACCGGCAGGATCTTATGCCGCAATAGTGAGCAATGCCTAAGCGCCGCTTGATCGGCTGCGGTGTCCGCCAAGGCAAGAATTGTCCGATATCATTCCCTAACTCCATGCCTGCGCAGGTTAAATTTGTAATTTAAGTAAAATCTGACCTAGTATAGGTAGGCTAAATGCAATCACCATCAACAAGGTTTCTGCAAGGATATAGACGATGAAAGTATGGAATAAAGTGCTGTTGGCCTCCTTTATCGGGTTGTTGGTTGCCGGCTGTGATGACTCGTCCAAGGTTGACGCCAACCTGGATAAAGCCAAAGACAGCGCCGAGCAGATGAAAGACGCCGCCCAGAAAAAAGCGGACGATCTGACGGACAAAGCGAAAGCAACGGCGGATGAAATCAAAAAAGAGGCCGCCACCCAGGCTGACCAGCTGAAAGACAAAGCCTCGGCGATTAAAGATGAAGCTGCCAAACAGGCGGACGCCATCACCAACGACGCCAAGGCCAAGGCCGCCGCGATCAAGGATGACGCAGGCAAACAAAGCCAGCAGCTGGTGGATCAGGCCAAGGCCATCAAAAACGACGCCATCAACGGCGCTAACGATCTGACCGAGCAGGCCAAGGCGAAGACCGAAGCCATCAAGAACAGCGCCGAAAACAAAGCGCAAGAGTTGAAACAAGAGACCGATGCGGCGGTGAACGGCAATACGCAGCCGGCCACCCAGCAGTAAGCTATTCTCAGCCACAAAAGAAAGGAGCAGTAAATGGGGATTATTTCCTGGATTATTTTCGGCCTGATCGCCGGTATTTTGGCTAAGTGGATCATGCCCGGCAAAGACGGCGGCGGCTTTATCCTGACCATCGTGCTGGGGATCATCGGCGCCGTGGTCGGCGGCTATATCAGCACCTTCTTCGGCTACGGCAAGGTTGACGGCTTCAACTTCGGCAGCTTTGTGGTGGCGGTCATCGGCGCTATCGTGGTGCTGTTCGTGTACCGCAAAATTCGCAGCTAATATGATATTGGGGGGGCTGAGGCTCCCCCTTTTTCACTATTTGACCATGCGTCCGTCATTAAGAATGAACGCAGTTCTACCGTCCCAAAACTCAGCAATAAAAATATCTTTCGGCTCTATACCGTGTTCACGGATAGTTTGGCTCAACCACTCCTCATCTTTATTAATCTCCTGCAGCTCATAAGGCCTGGCCCTGCCATTTTTCATAATGATAATCGAAGGCAGCTCATTTCCCTCACATACCGCGGTGATCTGACCGCCCGGCTCAATTTGCGCATAGACAATCTCCTGAAAGGCGTGAATCCCCTGCGCATGCAGCTGTGAGGAAACGTTCAAGATGTCGATTTTATTTTTCTTGGCTAAAATATTTTCCATCAAAAAGCGGCCGTTTTTTATAATTGGTATCGGGTTGCCGATAGTGACCGAACGAAAGAAGTTGCAGTGTTTACTGATTGCATTCAACAGAGAAATTAGCCCTACCCCGATAAGCAGTACAACGACATACTGGTACAAGGGGATGCTGTCGCTATAGATAACGCCCCCAATAATGCCCCCGAGCACAAAGTTGCCGATAAAATCCACAGGGGTCATTTGCGATAGCTGGGTCTTTCCGGACAAGTTCAAGTGGGTGATAACAATGACAAAGCCAATAACAAATTTGAGCAAAATATATCCGTAGTACTCCATATCCTTTTCCTTTTAATCGATGTTGTTAATGCTATCAGCTACTTTATCCCAACGGATGTAAAGGCAGAAATACGAGTAAAAAGGGCAGCCCCTGGGCTGCCCTTTTCGTTACTTCTGCTCCGCCGGTTCGTCCGGCGCGTCGAGCACCTCTTCTTCCTTGCGGAACAGGCTGATGACCTTGAACAGCAGGCTCAGGCCGATACCCACGATGGTCGCCAGCGCCATGCCTTTCAGCTCCGCCGCGCCGATATGCACCTTGGCGCCGCTCACGCCGATGATCAGGATCACCGAGGTCAAAATCAGGTTTTGCGCTTTGTTGTAATCCACTTTGGACTCGATCAGCACGCGAATGCCCGAGGCGCCGATCACGCCGTACAGCAGCAGGGAAACGCCGCCCATCACCGGCACCGGCACCGCCTGGATCGCCGCCGCCAGCTTACCGATGCAGGACAGCAGGATCGCCAACACCGCCGCGCCACCGATCACCCAGGTGCTGTAGACCTTGGTGATGGCCATCACGCCGATGTTCTCACCGTAGGTGGTGTTCGGCGTAGAGCCGAAGAAGCCGGAGAACACCGTCGAAATGCCGTTGGCGAACATCGAGCGGTGCAGCCCGGGATCGCGTATCAGATCTTTCTTCACGATGTTGGCGGTCACCACCAGGTGGCCGACGTGCTCGGCGATCACCACCAGCGCCGCCGGCAGAATGGTGAAGATGGCGAACCACTCAAAGCGCGGAGTGTAGAAGGTCGGCAGCGCGAACCAGTGCGCCTCGCGAATCGGAGTCAAATCCACCACGCCCATGAAGAACGACAGCGCATAGCCCACCAGCACGCCGATCAGGATCGGGATAATCGCCAGGAAGCCGCGGAACAGCACCGAGCCGAGCACCGTGACCGCCAGCGTCACCAGCGAAATGGTGATGGTAGTCGAATCAGCGCTGGTGCCTTCCGCCGGCAGCAGCCCCGCCATGTTGGCCGCCACGCCCGCCAACTCCAGCCCGATGACGGCGACGATCGCCCCCATCGCCGCCGGCGGGAACATCACGTCCAGCCAGCCGGTGCCGGCCTTTTTCACGATCAGCGCCACCAGGCAGAACAGCACGCCGCACATGATGAAACCGCCCAACGCCACTTCGTAACCGAGCGGCAACAGCAGCAGCACCGGCGAGATAAACGCGAAGCTGGAACCGAGGTAGGCCGGGATCTTGCCTTTACAGATGAACAGATACAGCAGCGTGCCAATGCCGTTGAACAGCAGCACGGTCGCCGGGTTGATCTTGAACAGGATAGGCACCAGCACGGTGGCGCCGAACATGGCGAACAGGTGCTGGAAGCTGAGCGGAATGGTCTGGAGCAGCGGCGGGCGCTCGCTGACGCCGATGGCGCGACGGGTCATGTGTGCTTTTCCTCGGTTTATTGGTTTTATAGGTTTTAGTCAAAAAAAAGCCGACTCGTTAAGTCGGCTCAAATGTTTACTTGGTACCAAATATCTTGTCGCCCGCATCGCCCAGGCCAGGCACGATGTAGCCCTTGTCGTTCAGGCACTGATCGATGGAGGCGGTGTACAGCTCAACGTCCGGGTGCGCTTTCTCCAGCGCGGCGATGCCTTCCGGCGCCGCCACCAGAACCAGCACCTTGATGCTGTGGCAGCCGGCTTTCTTCAGCAGATCGATAGTGGCGATCATCGAACCGCCGGTGGCCAGCATCGGGTCGACGACCAGCGCCATGCGCTCTTCGATGTTGGAAACCAGCTTCTGGAAGTACGGCACCGGCTCCAGGGTTTCTTCGTCGCGGTATACGCCCACCACGCTGATGCGCGCGCTCGGCACGTGCTCCAGCACCCCTTCCATCATGCCCAGGCCTGCGCGCAGGATCGGCACTACGGTAATCTTTTTCCCTTTGATCTGATCCACTTCAACTGGCCCGCACCAGCCTTCGATGGTGACTTTTTCCGTCTCCAGATCGGCGGTCGCTTCATAGGTCAGTAAACTACCCACTTCTGAGGCCAGCTCACGGAAGCGTTTGGTGCTGATGTCATTTTCGCGCATCAGGCCAAGCTTGTGTTTTACCAGCGGGTGTTTCACCTCAACGATCTTCATCATTTTTCTCCTATTAAGGTGGTTGCGGCCAAAAAAATCGCGGGATTATACCTCCTTTTTTTCGCCGCGCCACCCACAATAGCCCGATCGGGATCAACAAAAGTTTGAATATCAGTATAGATGACGAAAAAGCGGAGCCGGTTCACAAGCCGCTCGCAAACGTTTGCCTGCGCTGTTAGAATTGCCGCGCCTTATTCCGGAATCAACATCGGAAGCACAGTTTTCAAACCGCAAACCGTCGTGGGGAATCGCGCAGTGACCGACAAAACCTCTCTCAGCTATAAAGACGCAGGTGTCGATATCGATGCTGGCAACGCATTGGTAGACCGCATCAAAGGTGTAGTTAAACAGACCCGTCGCCCGGAAGTGATGGGCGGTCTGGGCGGGTTTGGCGCCCTGTGTGCGTTGCCGCAGAAATACCGCGAGCCGGTGCTGGTTTCCGGTACCGACGGCGTGGGCACCAAGCTGCGTCTGGCGATGGATCTGAAACGCCACGACACCATCGGCATCGATCTGGTGGCGATGTGCGTCAACGATCTGGTGGTTCAGGGCGCCGAGCCGCTGTTCTTCCTCGACTACTACGCGACCGGCAAGCTGGATGTGGACACCGCGGCCAGCGTGATCACCGGCATCGCCGAAGGCTGCAAACAGTCCGGCTGTGCGCTGGTGGGCGGCGAAACCGCTGAAATGCCGGGCATGTACCACGGCGAAGATTACGACGTGGCCGGTTTCTGCGTCGGCGTGGTCGAAAAATCCGAGATCATCGACGGCAGCAAAGTGCAGTCCGGCGACGCGCTGATCGCCCTGGGCGCTTCCGGCCCGCACTCCAACGGCTACTCGCTGGTGCGCAAAATCCTGGAAGTGAGCAACACCGATCCGACCGCCACCCAGCTGGAAGGCAAACCGCTGGCCGACCACCTGCTGGCGCCGACCAAGATTTACGTGAAGTCCGTGCTGGAGCTGATCGAGAAGGCGGACGTACACGCCATCGCTCACCTCACCGGCGGCGGCTTCTGGGAAAACATTCCACGCGTGCTGCCGGAAGGCATGCAGGCGGTGATCGACGAAGCCAGCTGGCAGTGGCCGGCGGTGTTCACCTGGCTGCAGCAGGCCGGCAACGTCAGCCGCCATGAAATGTACCGCACCTTCAACTGCGGCGTAGGCATGGTCATCGCCCTGCCGGAAGCCGAAGTGGAAGCGGCCATCGCGCTGCTGACCGCGGCAGGTGAAAAAGCGTGGAAAATCGGTAAACTGGCCGCCTCTTCCGACGAACAACAAGTGGTCATCAACTGATGAAAAAGATCGTGGTGTTGGTCTCCGGCCAGGGGAGCAATCTCCAGGCGCTGATTGACGCCTGCCAGCAGGGCCGCATCGCCGCCGAGATCGTGGCGGTGTTCAGCAACAAGGCGCAGGCTTACGGCCTGCAACGCGCCGAGGCGGCCGGCATCGTCGCCCAGGCGCTGGATGCCAAGGCCTACGCCGATCGCACGGCGTTCGACGCCGCGTTGGCGGACGCCATCGACCAGCACCAGCCCGATCTGGTGGTGCTGGCCGGCTACATGCGCATCCTCAGCCCGCAGTTCGTGCAGCGTTATGCCGGCCGCATGCTGAACATTCACCCTTCCCTGCTGCCGAAATACCCGGGGCTGCATACTCACCGTCAGGCCATCGACAACGGCGACAGCGAACACGGCACCTCGGTGCACTTCGTGACCGAACAGCTCGACGGCGGCCCGGTGATTTTGCAGGCCAAGGTGCCGATTTTCGCTGACGACGAAGAGGATGACGTGGTTGAACGGGTGCAAACCCAGGAACACACGATCTATCCGCTGGTGGTGAGCTGGTTCGTCGACGGCCGCCTGGCGATGCGCGATGGCGCCGCCTGGCTGGACGGCGAACGCCTGCCTGAGCAGGGCCACGCCGCCGACTGATGCGCGCAGCCTGAACCTTGCCTAAACGGCGCCCACGCGGCGCCGTTTTTTTTTCGCCTTCATCCATTCTGTGAAGTTATACTTTGCACAATTTCACGGCACAGAGGAGCCCACATGTCCAGCACTGCCAGCGTCAGGTTACGCCCATTGGAACGGGACGATCTGTCGTTCGTCCACCAGATGGACAACAATGCCAGCGTTATGCGCTATTGGTTTGAAGAACCCTACGAAGCCTTTGTCGAGCTTTCCGATCTCTACGACAAACACATCCACGATCAGAGCGAGCGCCGCTTTATCATCGAGCACGAAGGCGCCAAGGTCGGCCTGGTGGAGCTGGTGGAGATCGATCACATCCACCGCCGCGCAGAGTTCCAGATCATCATCGATCCCGCCCACCAGGGCAAAGGCTATGCCAGCACCGCCGCCCGCTTGGCGATGGACTACGGCTTCTCGGTGTTGAACCTGTACAAGCTGTACCTGATCGTCGACAAAGAGAACCCGAAGGCGATCCACATCTACAGCAAGCTGGGCTTCAACGTGGAAGGCGAGCTGATCGACGAGTTCTTCGTCAACGGCGAATACCGCACCGTGCTGCGCATGTGCATCTTCCAGCCGCAATACCTGGCGAAGTTCAAAACGCCCAATGATAAGCCGCTGGTGAAGTGACGCATAGCGAGAAAAAAGTGAAAACCCGCGCATGCGGGTTTTTTATTGGGAAATAAGTGGCTAGTATTAAGGCATGCTATTTTATCGTCAGGAAATAGCCTGATGAATACGGAAATAAATAATATTTCCCGAGATAATTAATCGAACAATAATTAATGGTGATAGTAAGAGTTACCCTCTGCCTCTACAAAGGAAAAATGCCATGACAACCGTCTCAAACCTGCTGCTTTTTATCGGCCTGGCGATGCTCGCCATCGCCGCCGGTCTGAATACCTATAGCGGCTACGCGCCTGCAGATCCCAATAGCGCCCCGCTATTTTCCCCGCTCTGGTGGACGCGCTGGTTCCCGCTCTATGCCTCGGGGGCTGCGTTGCTGCTGGTGGGGGTAGTGCTGCGAATTTCGGGGCGGGGACGTTAAAAAAAAGAAACGGCTGCGAAGAGCCGTTTCCATACGTGGGTCAGCAGCCTCCATAAACGGTATTATTTACCTATTTATGATGCATAGCACGTTGCTGAAATAGGGGCGAAGCCATTTCCTAACTTATTTCCTTGATAATATTCTGTACGATAGGTGTAACAGCTGCTGTCAATTTTTCATTGTCAATAGTGAAGATCAAAAGTTCAATATCGCTTTCCGCATCAAGTAGCAACTGTCGTAACCATTTTTCCTCTATCGCTACAATACTGTTACCTGCGTTATCTATTTCTGATTGAACTTCAGCCACAGATAGTTTTCCCTCTAAAAAGGCCACACAGGAAAACCTAAGTTTTTTAATTACATCGGGATAAATCCACTCACTCATTTTTCACTCCTACGAAGGATTGTGATTATGATGTTACCATTGTTTTCAGTAACCACACCAATGTCACCAGCCCGATAAATTGTCCTTTGAATACCATTGGATATGCTTGTTTCAGTAACACCTGTTTTAATTACATGTTCAACTATATTTGGAGAAATGGTTTTTCCAGGTCCAATGGTTCCTGCTGGGGAACCTAAGCTTGTTGGTTGCATTCGGTCAACGGCATGTTGAGAGTAAAGACGATCACCTATACGTGCGTATTGACGTCCATCAACTGTTTTTTTCGGATAATTTTGCCAAGAGTCCCACGGAAGTTTCGTCTCACTTTTGGGCATGCGGTCTAGAGCAATTAATGTGTTTTTCTCGGCAGCTTTGGAAGTAGCTTTAAGCGTGTTACTAGTTATTTTTACACCCAGCTTACCTGCGCCGGCGGCCCCAGCAAACAGCCCTAGCCCAGCCATCGTTAGTTTACCAAACTCCAGACCTGCACCAAAAGCGCCATCCACGCCGGCATGTTCGTACTTCGTCTTGAATGTTTCGACCCGCCCCAGGTATTCCTGTTTCACACTCTCGCCGATAATCGAGAAGCGTTCATCATTTTTATCAGGATTAAAAATCTAAAACCCCTAGCAATCCAGAATACAAAACGCCCGACAAAACTTATCAGGCGTTATAGGACTGGAAGTGTCAACCGCTATCAGAGCCAGTCAATTTAAAAGGTTACTCGGCGGGCCACGATAAACCGTTTTTAAATTTTTCGTACCAGAATAACCTTGAATATTGATCATCTCGTTCGAAATGGTAAACCAAGTCACGAGTATGTTCATCCAGGTGAAATTCATATTTATACAATGCTATCGCTAATTTTTCTTGTATATTATAAATCTCATCAAACTTCAATTGGCTTTCCTCATAAGTAAGCCTGGCTATTTCTGCGATTAATTCTTCACAGCGTGAATTATACTTGATAACATATTGCTTTATTAAATTCACACTATCTTGGTAACGTTTTAGCTCTCTCTCCATATCACTCCAAACATCCATAATAATCACCTATTTATTTCTCATTGGTTGAATGTGCCCAACTTGCTTAGTTGATGGATTATATATCATTTCTAATCCAGCCCCCTCATACTTAAAATACCCCGGAGCTCCTCTTGGATCTGCGACTACCTTCGGTTTGCTGTTCATAATTTCACGTGCTTGTAAGAAAGGAGCTGGTCGTCCCTGTCCCCATAGCCTTTCATAGTATTCTTTACTGAATTTAAAGTCATCAGCAGAATAAAATTTACCGTCAAAGACTATCGGCTTGCTACGACCACCTCGAGAAGCTTCAAGGACTACCCCTGCGGTTGATAATAATATTGCGGCCCCTTTCACAGCCTCTTTAGATAGCCCTGAAAATTTACTAGCATTTTCAATCCATTGATTCAATACAAAATCACTACCATCATTTAATTTGTCACTTTCAGTATAAGTAAATAGCTGAGACAGCTCCATTTCAGGATAGAGAGGATAGTTACCATAGCGTTGCTTTTCATGTAAAACCCAGTAATTAGCAAGTAATTGATCTTCATATTTGGTGCTTTTATATTTTTCCATCAAAGCTTCATAGTTAACACGTTCCTCTGAACTAAGAGACTCCTGTGCAGTACAATTAACTTGTCGACATGAGGCTGCCAACAATCGGGCCTCTTTTTCCTTGTCTCCTTTAGCCAACTCTTTAATCGCGTTCAACTCATCCAGATGCAGTTGACGATTAAAACGCTCAACGACTTCAGCAGCATTTGCTCCGCTATTAGCTCCATTAGCCTTGCCTGTCGCCAGCGCTCCGGCAAAGGCGCCCGCTACGCGGCTGATTTGAGCCTGACGCTCTTGCCAGCCTTCACTTCTGACCAAATTATCATTGATGATCACCCCGGCCAGCTCCGCCGCCAGCGCCCCTGCCGCTGCGCCTTTGGCATTGCCCTTGCCGATTTCTGCGGCCACGCCCGCCAGAACGGCATGGCTTACGGCACGGCCCGGTATATTGAGAACCTGACCGTTATCCCCAATCAGGTTGGCGCCTTCGGCCTGAACCTGGCTGCCGATGTTCGCCAGCAGCGCATTGGTCAGGTTGTCCTTGAAGCTGCCGCCGTTGATGGCGGTATTCAGGCTGGAGCTGATGACAGATTGCCCGGCCACCCGCTGCGCCACCTTGCTCCAGTCGCCGTTGCTCAGCTGCGGCAGTTTGACGTTGTTTGGATTGAGCGGTTTGCCCGCCGCGTCCTTGCTCCAGCCCATCGCGCTGTCGAAACCGTTGAGCGCGCCGCCGATCGCCATCGCCGTGGCGGTCGCCTTGACGTTCTCATTGCTACCCAGCGCCTGCAGGGTTTTTGACAGGTTGCCCTGGTTCTCCACCAACGCCACCGCCGCCTGGGAGGCCAGCGAAGACATCCCGGCGGTGACCGCGCCGCTGGTTACCGCCCCGCCGCCCACGGCGCCGGAAACGCTGGAGGCCGCCGAGGCCGCCAGTGAACTGCCTGCGGTCACCGCCGCTGCCGCGATGGCGATCACCGCCGCCACCGCCGGGTTCAGGTGCTGGCTCTTGTAATCCCAGCTGTCGTAGGCGTCCTTGACCTTGCTCCACTGCACGTCGTTGCGCTTGTTCAGATCTTTGACCCAGATGGTGCCCGGCGTATTGCCCAGGGCGTCGATGGCGCTTTGCAGCGCCTGGCCGTTTTTCACCTTCACATCAGCGCTGACGCCCTTGGCGGCCTCTACGGTCAAGGCGCCACCGGTATGAATGCTCGGCAGCACCCACTTATTGTCTTCGTACCCTTTATTGGCCTGCTTGATAAAGAAGCCTTTCGAATTGCTGACGGTCTGTTCGAAAGAGGTGTTTTTCACCGCGCGGAAGTTAACCTGGCCACGGGAGCTGGTCAGGCGTGCGTTTTGTCCAGCGGCGATTTTGCTGGCTTCATAGGTGCTGTCGTCGCGGCTCATCAGCGTGATATTGCCGGCGGCGGTAAACTCGGTAACCTTGTTGGTCACGTCGTGGCGGGTCTGCTTAACCTCGGTTTTCTTGCCCCACCATTTGCGCTTGGTTTCCTTTTTCTCGAAGTGGCTGGACTCTTCCATCGCCTGGGCGTAGAGATAGCCGCCCTTGGCGGCGATATCCATATTGCCGACACGCCGAGCCTCTGCCTGGTTGTGGGCATCGACCTGGGCTTTCAGCCTTGTTTCTTCCGCATGTTTAGCTTGGGCTTCCTGTCGGACGCTAACTAATTTCCTATTTGCGTTTACCTTTTCACTATCAACAGAATTCAACGCTTGTTGGGCGGCGTGTATCTCATTCTTTTTTTTGATTATGCGTTGACGCAAATTTTCATATTCATCTATCGTCTTTTTTCGAATTGCCAGCGCAATCTCATAACCATCACCGGATGTTTCCGCAGGATCGACACCATAAGGGAATGGGTCAAATGCCTTCCCTCCCTCATTAAGCAATCTATCCAGATCTGAACGGGTTTTTATTTCAATATTCCCCATATCGAGGTGATAAGTCCCCGTACCCGGTATCATTACAGAACTACTGTGCTTGTATGAAATAGGATGCTGAGCAGGATTATCGAGTAACAAACCTTCAGGCGTATTTCTAACGTTGTTCAGTACATTCTGTTTTTGATTAACATTTTGCTCTGCATTTCTAACCGCCTGCTCCGCCGCCGCTATCCGACTTCCCCAATCCGTCACCGCCACCGACGGTTTCCAGTTCGCCCCTAATCCTTTAACCACCAGCTTGGTCGCCTGGAACAGAATGCTGCCGCCGGCAATCACCGTCATAAGGCCGCCGGCATTCAGCTCGGTGCCCTGCTGAGTACGGGTTTCGGTGAACTCGTTGCCGCCCTCGCGGTAAGTGTGATTTTGCACCGCCTCGAAACGCATATCGCCGCCGGAGGTCAGCGTCATGTTGGCGCCGGAGGTCAGCCTGGCGCCGTAAGTCAGCAGTTGGTTATTCGCCGACGCGGTCAGGTTTTTACCCGCGCTGAGGGCTGTGACCACATGGCGGTCGTCTTTGTTGTTGTCGTTGGCGGCATCAATGGCGGAATAGGCCAGGTTCGACAACCATAGATTCTGCCCGGCCAGCAGCGTGATATTGCCGTTAGCGGAGAGCGCGCCGCCCTGGGTGCCGATGTCGCGGGCCGAGTTAATCAGCAAATTGCCGCCGGCGTGTACCCGGCTACCCAGTTCAGGCGTGCGGGACACAGGGAAAAGCGCATTGAATCGGCCGTCAAGTTCACGGTAGTTAAGATCGGCGTTATGGGCGGCTAACAGCGTAACGTCCTTGTCCGCATTAATCTTGGCGCCGCGGAGCGCCAGATAGCCACCGCTATTGAGCAGAACCGAACCCGTTGCCCTCATTTGGCCACTGGCCAACAGCTGGTTGAAGTATTCCTGCCGTTTAGCCGGAGAAACCGGCCCCCCCAATAGCGCCCCCTCCAACAACGCGCTGTTTTTTACGATTGCAATGCTGCCGTTAGCCGTCATGGCGATATTGCGACTTTGCGGCGCCAGCAGCGTATTCAGCAACGTAATGGTACTGCCAGCCGTGAGAGACAGATCGCGTGAAGCCTCAAGGCTGCCCAACCAACGCGAACCGTCAGGGCGGAAGTAGTGAGGTTTCTCGCTGGAATGTATCTTTATCTCACCGTTTTTGGCGTTTAGCGTGACGTCCTGCCCTTTCAGCTCACTTTGCCAGGCGTCGATGGCGTTGACCGCCGTCAGAGACAGCTCTTTTCCGGCGGCCAAAATGCCTTGCCCAAGAACAATCCGATCTTCGGCAATCGCGGTGATATTGCCGTCGGCACGAATCGCATCAGTACCGACGATATTTTTGGCATGCAGCAGAACATTCCGTGCCTTTAGCGACTCTGGCCTGCCGGAGGTGACCACTTCATTCAGCTGATTTTCATGAGGCGTCGGCGTACTGATCTCTATCTTATTTTTAAAATCCGCAGTGAGATTATTGCCGGCGGTAATCGATGATTTTTGCTGCCCCTTTGCTCGCCAGACGACAAGTTCCTGCTGCTTGGTATAAGGCGCTTTTTCCGTGACATACAGCAGATCCCAATCTCCGGGAGGCGCATCTTCGTCACGGGCAAACGCCCCAACGCCAAACGTGTTCGTTCCCAGACGCCAGTACCGATCTTTCTGGCCGAGTTGAATGCTCTTTACGGTAAAATCGTTCCCCGTCAGGATCAGATCTTTGGCCGCGCTGATATTCGACTGATCGTTCCATAACGTTGTCGCGTTGATATAAGCGTTGTTGCCTGAATTTATCACCCCCGGCGCCTGCGATTTCACCAGAAGATACTCGTCTTTCCCCACATTAACCTTGTCGCCTTTCGACAGGTTGATTTCGCCAAACCAACTGCCGATGCCAAAGTCCTTCAGTTCAGGCTCCAGCAGCACAATAGCGTCAACACCTTGCCGTGAGTCGTAATAACTTCCTACCAAGGATTTATTGAACGCTTTAGAGTTAGCGGGAGTATTTTTCCAAACGGCTTGAACCTCTTGCCTGACATTGTTCAAATTCTCCGTGCGTATAACCAAGTCACCGCTGTTGGTCTGAATGCGTGCAGAGCGGTTTTCTATCTGTTTGGCTTTATTCCCCTGAGCGTCTTTCTGAATCCAGAGATTATTGTTGCTATGCAATGCGGTGTTGTCGCCATCACGTAGTGCCACATTGCGTACCGTATCGGCAAACACCCGCATATCGCGATGCGCCGTAACATTGCCGTTGTTATTGAGCGTATCGGCAGCCATTGTCACGTCACGTTCACCGCGCACCTTAACACCCGATGAGATATGAATTTCCCTGGCGCTGGCGTTCAAGTCTGTCGCTGCCTGTGTATTGCCCAACTCAATCCGCCCGCTAACGCTCAGCGTAATATCCCGCTGTTTGCTGGTGAGGTCTTTCAGGTTAACCCCTACCCCATCCTCATTGGCCACCAGGCGGATTTTGTTGGCGTACATGCCGCCCAGTGCCTTGGTGTCCACCGCCAACACTGGTTTGGCGCCTTCGCCGGCGATCGGCTTGATGGTGCCGTCTTTAAAACTGATGCGGTTAGCGCCCTGGGTCAGCGACAGGTTTTGCGCGTTGATTTTGCCGTTCAGCTCGGTGGCGCGGCTGATGATGTCAACATAGTCGGCGCCGCTGCCGTCCAGCCCTTTACCGCCGATGGTGACGCCGCCTTTTTTCACCTCCAGCGCCTCCAGCGCGCCCTGCTTGTCGAACTGCGGTTTGCCGGTGGTTAACGTCACGCCCGGCGCGTTGATAAAGCCGCAGCCGTTGCAGGTGATGCCATTCGGGTTGGCGATCATCACGTTGGCTTTGTTGCCGAACACCTCGAGCTTGCCCTGCAGCTCGGAACGACTGCCTCCGGTGACTTCGTTGATGATAAGTTCTGCTGGCTTCCCTTTCAGATTCGGGTTGCCCTTTGCATTCTCAATAGTCACGCCCAGTTGGGTCTTGCCACCCTGGATGGCATTATTCAGCACCGCACCGGGCGTACCGACGTTAAAATCCTTGTAGGTATTGTGTGAAATCCCCGCGCCGTTCGGCGTGGCAATATTCACCACCGGCACGTTGCCCGGTTTCATATGAACCTGCGTATTGCCGTTAGCGGCGGTAATGCCGGCGGCGAACGCCGGGTGCAACGGCTGGAAAGCCGTCAGGTAGATCAGCAAATAGCTGGCGCCCCGCGCCAAAGGGGAAGTGGACTTATCCATATTCATTCCTTCGAAAGGATGTTGTTTTGAACGCCGAGGCGCTCCTGCTGTGTGCTGGCGTTATAACGTGACGGTGGCTTGCCAGTAGGCCACCCAACGATCCGGTTGCAGGCTGCCTGGGTGCGTCAGCGGTTTACCGACGGTGACCGCCTGATTGAACCAGCGGCCGTTTAGCGTCGCGCTCAGCGCCGCGCCGGCGACGCTGCCGCCGTCTATCAGCCCGGCGCGCCCCTGCAACCAACCGGCGTCTAACGCGCCGGTGAAAGAAAGCTCTCCCAGCCCCGGCAACGTCCGCCATTGCCAGTTGAGTTCATTGCGCCAGTAGGCGCCGCGATTGCCGGTCAGGTACTGCTCTTTAAAGCCACGCACCGAGTATTGCCCGCCAATGGAAATGCGCTCGCCGGCATACAGGTTGTCTGCGCTGGTTTGCCCATAGGCCGAGGTCAGGTAATAGAGAGAGGGGGCGAGCGGATAAAAGTAGCTGGCGCTGAGGCCAAGCTTGCGGAACTCGCTGCGCGGCGCTCCGTCGCGCTCAGGATCGTCGGCGGTGGCGCCTAGCATGCGCAGCCCGCGGCTTACCGTCGGGTTCAGCGTCATATAGCCGCCGCCCGCAGCCGCACTGTAATTGAGGCCCAGGCTGGCGACGCTGAGCGTCGGGCTGCTGACGCCCAACCGTTCCCCCGCCAGCTTATTTTCCGTGGTACGCCGCGCCAGCCCGATATCGACGGCCAGCTTGCGTTTGCCATCCCGCAGCAACGTGCGGTTGGCGCCCAGACGCTGGGTCTGGTTGTTGCCCTGATAGCGGTAAGCCGCGCCGTTGAACGGCACCCGCTGGAAAAAATCGTTCCAGGCGTACTGGTAACTGAACAGCCAATAGCCGTAGGGTAAGGTGACGCCGCCGTTCAGGCTGCGGCTGCGGTAATGCGGGCTGAAATCGTTATTGCGCGCTGCGGAAAGCGACCATTGATCGGCGAGGCGCAGTGGGTTATCCAGCGTGAAGGCGGCGTTCATCTGCCCGGTGCCGGTGCTTCTCTGGCCGCTGTTATCGGCGCCGAAAGAGAAAGAGACCGGCGCGCGCCGGGCGCCACGCAGCAAAACCACGTTGGAAAAGCCGGGTTGTTCGCCGGGTTGAATATCGATAACCACCTGTTGCGATGGCAGGCGGTTGAGCTGCTCCATGCCCTGCTCAATATCGCGCAGATTCAATACGTCGCCAACCAGGCCGGGAAACGCCATTTTCAGCGCCAGCGTCTGCTCGCCGTTCTGCGTGATGGACTCGATTCGCCCTTCGCTGGCGCTCACGGTCAACACGCCGCGGGAGATATCCTGCTCCTGTAGCCAGGCCTGCGAGGTGACATAGCCGCGTTGCAGATAAGCATTGGTGGTTTCGCGCACCAGACGGTTGATGTGCTCTAGCGTCAGGCAGCGCCCTTGATACGGGCGAACCAGGCTTTCCTTCACCGACCAGGAAAGATGTTCGGCGCCCTGAAAAACGATCTGCCGCACCGGCTGGCAAACCGCCCCTGCGGCGGCCGACACAGGCAGCGGCAAGGCCGGCAACTCAACGTTATTTTGCAGCGCCTCGCGTTGCTGCTGCGCCTGTTCCAGCAACGTTTTCTGCTGCTGGGTAATGCTGTCGCGGTCAGCAGGGCTGGCGATCTCCGCACACCACGCCGGAGCGCAGAGCGCCAAGAGTGCAGGCCAAATCCCGGGCTTCCATGCACACATTTAAACACATCCATTTACGTTAGTTTACATAGCTTATCGAAGTATATACATTTTACACCGACGATCAATGATAATGAGAATTGTTTTTGTTTGATCGGGTTCACAACGTGGTTAAACATCAGGAATATATTTTATCGAGCTTGCCGCCACATTTCCTGATGGCGGATATTATTACCACATGAATTAAAAACCCAAATAATTGCCAATAATAAATTCAAGAGTTAAATAACACGCACAATATCGCTAAAAATAAAAAATAAAGTTTACAAAATTAACCCGCCGTCTTACCGTGATATTTTGTTTAATGCAATTATTCATGAAAGCCATAATTTACAACTAACCAATCAAGAACCTCGAACAATATCAGGATTTCCTAATGCCAGAACGTGATATAGAACTGTTTATTCGTGATTACGTTAATGATATCAAAGCCGGCAGCGCCGCGCTATTTGCCGGCGCCGGGCTGTCCATACCCGCCGGTTTCGTCAGCTGGAAAGAGCTTATCGGTGATATCGCTTATGAATTGGGGCTGGATATAGAAAAAGAAAGTGACCTTATTTCTCTGGCTCAATATCATCTCAATGAAAAAGGCAACCGGCATAAGATAAATCAAAAAATAATTACAGAATTCGCTGAGCAAGCGGAAGAAACTGAAAATCATCGGATCATTGCCAGATTGCCGATAGCGTCACTCTGGACAACCAACTACGACGATCTGATTGAAAAAACCTATGCCCGTTATAATCGCGTCTGCGACGTTAAAACCACGCCGGAAAGTCTGACCAACAATATTCACAAGCGCGATGTTGTCTTATATAAAATGCATGGTGATTATAGAACCCCCAACCAGGCGATTATCACCCGCGAACAATACGAAACTTACTCCCGTACACACCTTCCTTTTATCAACATGCTGATGGCGGAGTTGACCGCCAAAACCTTCCTGTTTATCGGTTTCAGCTTTGAAGACCCCAACCTGCAATACGTATTGAGTCGCCTTTACGCGCAGTACGGCGAAGGGAAAAGAAACCACTACTGCATCATGCGGCGCGTTCAGGCTGGCGACAGCGGCAGCGAGGATCAGGCGTCTTATGATTACAACAGCCGAAAACAAAGCCTGATGATCAACGATCTGCGCCGTTACGGCATTCAAACGCTGCTGGTGGAGGACTATCGGCAAATCACCGACCTGCTGTATGCCATCGAAACGCAATTCAAGAAAAGCACGGTGTTTATCTCCGGCAGCGCCGACAACTACCACCCCTATGCCCGTGAAGAGTCCATCCAGTTCATACACCGCCTGGCGCGCCTGCTTATCCGCAAACAGTACCGCATCGTCAACGGCTTCGGTTGGGGCGTGGGCACGGCGGTGATCAACGGCGCATTGGAAGCCATTTACGCCAGCGGGGGGAAAATCAGCGAAAGCCAGCTGGTATTGCGCCCTTTCCCCCAATTCGCCAGCGGGAGCATTACGCTGCCGGCACTTTGGCACGAATACCGCCAGAACATGATTTCGCTCAGCGGCATCGCGGTTTTTTTGTTCGGCAACAAGCGTAACGCCGAAGGCGAATGCGTGCTGGCCGACGGTTTATTGAAAGAGTTCCACATCGCTGCGGAACAAGGCTGCGTCTGCATTCCTATCGGTTGTACCGGCGGCGCATCCGCCGAGATCTACCGAAAAATCAAGGAGGAGATGAAAGACACCCTCTATCACCGCCATCCCGTCGCCATGAACCTGCTGGATCAACTTAACGAGCCGGGCAGCCTGGCGGAGAAGAAAACATGCCTGTTGGCACTTATCGATATCATTACTAAGGATAATCCTCGATGACCAGAAAATGTTTTTACAGTTTCCATTATGAGCCGGACAACTGGCGCGCTTCTCAGATACGCGAAATGGGCTCGCTGGAAGGTAACCGGCCGGCCACGGATAACGATTGGGAGGAAGTGAAAAAAGGCGGTGACGACGCCATCGCCGCTTGGATCAAAGGCCAGTTGGACAATCGGAGCTGCGCTGTGATTCTCGCGGGTAAAGATACCGCCAATCGCAAGTGGATCAACTTCGAAATCTGTGAAGCCTGGAAGAAAGGCATGGGCGTGCTGGTGGTGTATATCCATAACCTGAAAGACAGCGCCGGCGAACAAGCCCGAAAAGGCAACAACCCGTTGGATCATATCAAGCTGGGGGATAGAAAGCTTTCCGGAATCGCCAAAGCCTATGATCCGCCTTATTTGACCAGCACCAATGTCTATAATCACATCAAGGAAAATCTGGCGGAGTGGGTAGAAGAAGCGATCCGCATTCGCGAAAATTACTGACGGCCGCCCTAAAGACGAAAGGCTGCATTATCCCGCAGCCTTTCGTTCGCTAGGGGTGCGGCACGTCGCTCACCCATACCGCCCGGTAATATAATCCTCGGTGCGGCGCTGGCGCGGCGAGGTGAAGATGGCGTCGGTATCGTTGTACTCCACCAGCCGCCCCTGATGAATAAAAGCGGTGTAGTCGGAGACGCGCGCTGCCTGCTGCATGTTGTGCGTCACCAGCACCACGCTGTAACGCTGTTTCAGCGCGGAAATCAGCTCCTCGATGGTCAGCGTGGAGATCGGATCCAGCGCCGAGGTCGGCTCGTCGAGCAGCAACACTTCCGGCTCGATGGCGATGGCGCGCGCGATCACCAGGCGCTGCTGCTGGCCGCTGGACAAGCGGAACGCATTTTCACGCAGCCGATCCTTCACCTCATGCCACAGCGCGGCGGCGCGCAGCGAACGCTCCACCGCTTCATCCAGCAAGCGCCGGTCGCGCACGCCCTGCAGCCGCAGGCCGTACACCACATTTTCATAGATCGATTTCGGGAACGGGTTCGGCCGCTGGAACACCATGCCCACCCGCCGCCGCAGCGCCGCCACGTCAATCTGCGCGCCGGAGATCGTCGCGCCGTTCAGCTGCAGATCGCCCTCGATGCGGCAGTTGTCCACCAGATCGTTCATGCGGTTGAAACAGCGCAGCAGCGTCGATTTGCCGCAGCCCGAAGGGCCGATCAGGGCCGTCACCCGGTGCTTCGGAATGCGCAGCGAAATGTCGTGCAGCACCTGTTTGTCACCATAAAACAGGTTCAGTCCGTTGACCGCCAGCGCGGTCTGTTCATCGTCGAGATGCTGGACATCCAGCCGGGGCAAACTGCCTGGCGTCATCAAACCCATTACGCACTCCCCAAAAATAGCGTCATTGTTACTGCGACCATGCTCGGTACCGCTCCCTCAGCGAATGGCGGATACCCATCGCCGCCAGATTCAAACTCACCACGATCGTCACCAGCAGGAAGGCGGTGGCGAACACCAGCGGCCGCGCCGCCTCTACGCTCGGGCTCTGGAATGCCATATCGTAGATCTGGAAGCTCAAATGCATAAACTTCCGTTCCAGGTGCAGATACGGGAAAATCTCGTCCACCGGCAGCACCGGCACCGATTTCACTACCCCCACCAGCATCAGCGGCGCCGTCTCCCCGGCGGCGCGCGCCACCGCCAGAATCAGGCCGGTCATCATCGCCGGCGCCGCCATCGGCAGCACGATGCGCCACAGCGTCTCGGCCCGGCTGGCGCCCAGCGCCATCGAGCCCTGCCGCAGCGAGGTGGGAATGCGCGACAGCCCTTCCTCGGTGGCGACGATCACCACCGGCAGCGTCAGCAGCGCCAGCGTCAGCGCCGCCCACAGCACGCCGGGCGTGCCGAAGGTCGGGTTGGGCAAGGATTCAGGATAGAACAGCTGGTCGAGCGTGCCGCCTATCATATAAACGAAAAAGCCGAGGCCGAAGACGCCGTAGACGATCGAGGGCACGCCGGCCAGGTTGACCACCGCGATGCGAATCACCCGCGTCAGCAGATTGTTGCCGGCATACTCGTGCAGATATACCGCCGCGATCACGCCAAACGGCATCACCACGATCGACATCAGGATCACCATCAACACCGTGCCGAAAATGGCCGGGAACACCCCGCCTTCGGTATTCGCCTCGCGCGGGCTGTCGGTGAGGAACTTCTTCACCTGCTCGCCCCAATGCGCCAGCTTCTCGCTGGTGTTCATGGCGTTCGGGTACCAGGCATCGCGTACCTGGCTGAGCGGAATGGTCAACGTCTGGCCATGCATATCGCGCAGCAGCAGCGCATCACGCTGGCGATCGCGGTTCAGCCCCGCCAGGCGTTCGGACAGCAGCTGGTATTGCCGCTGCAACTCCAGCCGCTCGGCCTTGATGGCGTCCTGCGCGCGGGCGTCCAGCTTATCGTCGCGCTGCAGGCGCTTTTCCCGCAGCCGCAGCGCGTCAAACTGCTGATTGATGCGCGCCATATCGCGAAATTGAATGTCGTGCGCCTGGCGCGAGAGCGCGGCGATTTGCGGCAGCCGCTGCTGCAACGCCTGCCCCAGATTGCGGCCGGTCAGCGGTTGCCCGTCCTCCAGCAGCCCCGCCAGATAGCCGTAAGCGGTGCCGTGGCTGTCGCGCTCCAGCACCAGCAGGCTGCGCGGCGTGCTTTGACTGCCGATGTCGCTGGCCAGCAAGGTGCGGAAATCCTGCCCTTCACGCTCGCGGTTACCGACCTTGATCAGATAACGTTCGACGCTTTGCGCCTCGCCCGGCGGCGTCACGCCCGCTTCCGTTAGCTGGCGGCGCGAAATGCTTTGCTGTTGATACAGCTCGCCGATCACCGTCACCGGCCCGGCGCCGTTCTGATTCAGCTCGAACTGATAAACCGGGCTCGGCCAGAAATAGCGCATCCCTTGCCCGGCCAACAGCAACAGAATGCCGATCAGCGCCAACAGGCTGACGGCGACCGAACCGGCGGTCAGCCAAATCCACGGCGACCCGCTCTTCACCCAGTTCTTCATGGCGCCTCCTGATTCGGCGTGTAGCGCTTACGCAGCCGCAGGCGCACCGCCTCCGCCAGCGTGTTGAACACGAAGGTGAAGATAAACAGCACCAATGCGGTCAGGAACAGCACGCGGTAATGGCTGCTGCCGGAGACCGCCTCCGGCATTTCGATGGCGATATTGGCCGCCAGCGCTCGCAGCCCCTGGAACAGGCTGCCGTCGATAATTGGCGTATTGCCGGTGGCCATCAGCACGATCATGGTTTCCCCCACCGCGCGGCCAAAGCCGATCATCAGCGCGGAGAAAATCCCGGCGCTGGCGGAAGGCAGCACCACCTTGATCACCGTCTGCCATTGGGTGGCACCCAGCGCCAAAGAGCCCTGGCTCAGGGTAGCCGGCACGCTGAACAGCGCATCCTCCGCCAGCGAGAAGATGATCGGCACCAGCGCGAAGCCCATCGCCACGCCCACCACCAGCGCATTGCGCTGGTCGTAATTATCCCCCAGCCAGAAATGCAGCGGCTCACCGAACAGCGCCACCTCCAGCCGCGGCCCCAGGCTGAGCGCCAGCCACACCGTCAACGCCAGCAGCGGCAACAGCAACAGCAGATCGACACCCGGCCGGCAACGCGGCATAAAGCGATGGGTTAACGCGCCGCACAGCAGCACCGCCGCCGCCAGCAGCAGCGGCAACGCCAGCACCGCCAACAGGTATTGCTCGATGATCGGCGCCAGCCAAATGCCGGCCACCAGCCCGATCACCACCGTAGGCAACGCGCCCATCACTTCGATAGCCGGTTTGATCACCCGCCGCAGCCCCGGCGTCATAAAATAAGCGGTATAGATAGCGCCGGCCAGCGCCAGGGGAATGGCGAACAGCATCGCGTAAGCCGCCGCCTTGAAGGTGCCGAAGATCACCGGCATCAGGCTGAATTTCGGTTGATAACTGTCTTCGCCGGAGGTGGATTGCCAGACGTAGGCCGGCTGCGGGTAGTTCTCATACCACACCTTGCCCCACAGCGAACGCCAGGTGACGTCTGGATACGGATTGTCGAGCGCATAGCGCTGCCAGCCCTGCGCGCTCTCCAGCAGCAGGCCATCGCCGCGCGGCGCGAACGCCATCTGCCGCACCTCGGCGCCCAAGCGGGCATTCAGCAGCGGCTGCGGCCGAATGGCGGAGAACAGCGAAAAACCGCCGTCGGGCCGCAGAGTGGCGAACACCCGGCGGTAAGGCTCGGCCACCGTCAGCTCCCGCCCGTCGGCGCCGTGGTCGAAATGCTGCACCGGCGTCAGGCGCCAGCGCTGCTCTTTTTCTACTTCGAACCACTCGCGCAGATTGCCGTCGGCGCCCTTGATCAGCAGCGCGCTGCCGCCTGGCAGCGCCGTCATCTGATACGGGGCATGTTCGCCAAGGGTACGCGTTTCACGCAGCTGCAGCTGCGCGCCGTCGATCTGATAACGCGCCAGCCGGTTGCCGGTCAGCAGGTAAAGCTGGCGGCCATCCGGCGTCAGCACCAGCTGCTCTCCGTCGTGTTCCAGCGGGCGCTCGCTGAACTGCGGCGGCCGGTCGGGGCTGAAACGGCCGAACACCAGGCGCCGATCGTCGGTCACCCCGGCCAGCAGATACTGCCCGCGATGCGCATCCGCCAGCGTCATCAGTTTCAGCGGCTTGCGCTGTGGATCCAGCGCCAACGGCTGCTGCCCGAGCGGGAACAGCCACTGCGGCCGGCCGGTCTCCGCCGTCGCGAAATCCGCGCGCGCCACCACCAAGCGGCCGTCGGCCTGCGCCAGCGCAAACAGATCGCGCTCTCCGGCGGCCTGCGCGAGCAGCGCCGGCTTGGCCAACAGCGTCTGCTGCGCCAGCGGCGCCTGGGGCTGGCCGTTCGGGGTCGGCGTCAGGCGATAAAATTGCCCCGCGCCCTGCGCGTCAATGCGGTAACCGACGCGCTGCTGCACGTCCATGCCCAGCGCCAGCGCCGGGGCCGACGCCGCGATCGGCAGCGGCTGCGCCTGGCCGAGCGAGGCCGGTTTGAACAGCGGCAGCACCGCAAACAGCAGATAAACGAAGATCAGCATCAACGTCATCAGCACCATCAGCCCGCTGGCGGTCACTGCCGCCTGCACGCCGCGGTCGATGCGCCCGCGCATGCGATCTCGGGGATGTTGATTGGCCGTCGTCTGTGTCATGTGTCTCGCTGTCGCTGATGTAATCGGGCTTGCGCCGTAAGATAACCGGGCATCTTATGTCAGTTTTATGACGTTTGCATGACAAAGTTACCCTGCCTTGCCCAGGTTTTTTACACTGCAAACAGACAATATGGCGTCGGTATATTGCTGAAAAATGACCGTAAACACGATTAATATCACCAAAAATGAGCCTGCCAATCGTCATTTCATGCTACTCAATTCACTGCCGGGCGTCCCGCCTCGGCGAAAATTTATTGCCGCCGAAAAATGCCGCGCGCCAACGCAATGGATATGTTGGACTTTCCTGTCAATCTCTCGCAATAATGATCAAGGACACTAGAGCGGCATCCGGGCGCTGCGTCCCGGATCCTATTCTAAATTTGAACTGGAGTGGCAATGGGTCAGGAAAAGCTCTACATCGAAAAAGAACTAAGCTGGTTATCCTTTAATGAACGCGTGTTGCAGGAAGCCGCAGATAAGAGCAATCCCCTGATTGAACGTATGCGTTTTCTGGGCATTTACTCCAACAACCTCGACGAATTCTATAAAGTCCGCTTCGCCGATCTCAAACGGCGCATCCTGATCAGCGAAGAGCAAGGCTCCGCCGGCGCCTCGCGCCACCTGCTGAAAAAGATCCAGGCCAAGGTGCTGAAAACCGATCAGGAGTTCGACGGCCTGTATAACGATCTGCTGCTGGAAATGGCGCGTAACCAGATCTTCCTGATCAACGAACGCCAGGTGTCCGAGAACCAGCAAATCTGGCTGCGGCAATATTTCAAACAGCATCTGCGCCAGCACATCACGCCGATCCTGATCAATCACGACACCAATCTGGTGCAGTTCCTGAAAGACGATTACACCTATCTGGCGGTGGAGATCATCCGCGGCGCGCGCATCGACTATGCGCTGCTGGAGATCCCGTCCGACAAGGTGCCGCGCTTCGTCAATCTGCCGCCGGAAGCGCCGCGCCGCCGCAAGCCGATGATCCTGCTGGACAACATTCTGCGTTACTGCCTGGACGATATCTTCAAGGGCTTCTTCGACTACGACGCGCTCAACGCCTACTCGATGAAAATGACCCGCGACGCGGAGTACGATCTGGTGACCGAAATGGAATCCAGCCTGCTGGAACTGATGTCCTCCAGCCTGAAACAGCGCCTGACCGCCGAGCCGGTGCGCTTCGTGTATCAGCGCGACATGCCGAACGAAATGGTGGAACTGCTGCGCGGCAAGCTGGGCATTTCCAACTACGATTCGGTGATCGCCGGCGGCCGCTACCACAACTTCAAAGATTTCATCAGCTTCCCGAACGTCGGCAAGGCCAACCTGGTCAACAAGCCGCTGCCGCGCCTGCGCCACATCTGGTTCGACGGTTTCCGCAACGGCTTCGACGCCATTCGCGAAAAAGACGTGCTGCTCTACTATCCGTACCACACCTTCGAGCACGTGCTGGAGCTGCTGCGCCAGGCGTCGTTCGATCCGAGCGTGTTGGCTATCAAGATCAACATCTACCGGGTAGCGAAAGATTCACGCATCATCGAATCGATGATCCACGCCGCGCACAACGGCAAAAAAGTCACGGTGGTGGTCGAGCTGCAGGCGCGCTTCGACGAAGAAGCCAACATTCATTGGGCGAAGCGCCTGACCGAGGCCGGCGTACACGTGATCTTCTCCGCGCCGGGCCTGAAAATCCACGCCAAACTGTTCCTGATTTCACGCCGTGAAGGCGATGAAATTGTGCGCTATGCTCATATCGGCACCGGCAACTTTAACGAAAAAACCGCGCGCATCTACACCGACTATTCGCTGTTGACCGCCGACTCACGCATCACCAACGAGGTGCGTCGGGTGTTCAACTTTATCGAGAACCCCTACCGGCCGGTCACCTTCGACAACCTGATGGTGTCGCCGCAGAACTCGCGCCTGAAGCTGTATGAGCTGATCGACAACGAAATCGCCAACGCCCAGGCCGGGGAACAGGCTGGCATTATGTTGAAAATTAATAATCTGGTGGATAAAGGACTGGTAGATCGGTTATATACCGCGTCCGGCGCCGGCGTGAAGATCCGCCTGCTGGTGCGGGGCATGTGTTCCCTGATTCCCAACCTGCCGGGGATCAGCGACAATATTCAGGTGATCAGCATCGTCGATCGCTTTTTGGAACACGACCGGGTTTACGTTTTCGACAATAAAGGTGACAAACGGGTGTATCTGTCCTCCGCCGACTGGATGACCCGCAACATAGATTACCGTATCGAAGTGGCGGTATCGCTGCTGGATCCGGCGCTGAAACAGCGCGTTCTGGACATTCTGGAGATCCTGTTCAGCGATACGGTCAAGGCCCGTTATGTGGATAAAGAACTGAGCAACCAGTACGTGCCGCGCGGCAACCGCCGCAAAGTGCGTGCCCAGGTGGCTATTTACGAGTATTTAAAAGCTCTGGAACAACCAGGACAGTAGGCCAGCAACTATGCCGCTAAAAAACACTGCAACGAACAAACCGCAGGAAATCGCCGCCATCGACCTCGGGTCGAACAGTTTCCACATGGTGATCGCCCGCGTCGTCAACGGCGCCTTACAGGTATTGGGCCGTTTAAAACAGCGGGTGCATCTCGCCGACGGATTGGACAGCAACAACGTACTCAGTGAAGAGGCGATAGAACGCGGCCTGGCCTGCCTGGCGCTGTTTGCCGAACGGCTGCAGGGCTTCCCGGCGGATAACGTCACCATCGTCGGGACGCACACCCTGCGTCAGGCGGTGAACGCCGAAGTGTTCCTCAAGCGCGCCGCCAAAGTGATCCCCTATCCGATCGAAATCATCGCCGGCCAGGAAGAAGCGCGCCTGATCTTCATGGGCGTGGAGCACACTCAGCCGGAGAAAGGCCGCAAGCTGGTGATCGACATCGGCGGCGGATCCACCGAGCTGGTGATCGGCGAAGACTTCGAGCCGCTGCTGGCGGAAAGCCGCCGCATGGGCTGCGTCAGCTTCGCCCAGCTGTTCTTCCCGGGCGGCGAGATCAGCAAAAACAACTTCCGCCGCGCGCGGCTGGCGGCGGCGCAAAAATTGGAAACGCTGGCCTGGCAGTACCGCATTCAGGGCTGGCAGTACGCGCTGGGCGCCTCGGGCACCATCAAGGCCGCCCACGAAGTGCTGGTGGCGATGGGGGAAAAAGACGGTCTCATCACCCTGGATCGCCTGGAAATGCTCGCCGAACAGGTGCTGCAGTTCAAAAGCTTCAGTTCGCTGAGCCTGCCGGGGCTGTCAGAGGATCGCCAATCGGTGTTCGTGCCGGGGCTGGCTATCCTGTGCGGCGTGTTCGACGCGCTGGCGATCCGCGATCTGCGCCTGTCCGACGGCGCGCTGCGCGAAGGCGTGCTGTATGAAATGGAAGGCCGCTTCCGCCATCAGGACATCCGCAGCCGCACCGCCAAGAGCCTGGCCGATCATTACAACATCGACCGCGAGCAGGCCAAGCGGGTGCTGGAAACCACCGAGCTGCTCTACTCGCAGTGGATGGCGCAAAACACCAAGCTGGCGCATCCGCAGCTGGAAGCGCTGCTGAAATGGGCCGCCATGCTGCACGAGGTGGGGCTGAGCATCAACCACAGCGGTATGCACCGCCATTCGGCCTACATTCTGCAAAACTCCAACCTGCCTGGCTTCAACCAGGAACAGCAGCTGCTGCTGGCGGCGCTGGTGCGTTTCCACCGCAAAGCGATCAAGCTCGAAGAGCTGCCGCGCCTCAACCTGTTCAAGAAGAAGCACTACCTGCCGCTGATCCAGCTGCTGCGTCTGAGCACCCTGCTCAACAACCAGCGTCAGTCGACCACCACGCCGGAAACGCTGCGTCTGACCACCGACGACAACCACTGGACGCTGCGCTTCCCGGCCGGCTACCTGGCACAAAACAACCTGGTGCAGCTCGATTTCGAGCGCGAGCAGGCCTACTGGAACGACGTCGTCGGCTGGAAGCTGCTGATCGAAGAAGAAGGCTCGCAAAACGAACAGCGCTCCGCCTAGCGCTCCGCCTGATCCCCCCCCCTGCCAGACAGGGGGTTTTTCTTTCCGCCCTCGCCCCGTCAACCTAAACGAAGCCCTAATGCACCGCCCCGCACGCCGGAAAAAAATGGACAACTTTTGTCATCAGCGCCTAAAATCCGCTTACAAATTCTCGAGCGAATAACACAGGACACCGGCATACCGGGTGATATATGCGCAAGAAAACCACCGGACAGATGACGAAGATAGTGTTGTTTATCAGCTTTATCATTTTAGTCGGCCGACTGCTGTACGCCGCCGTGGTGGCGGTGCCTCATCATCAGGAAAAAAAGCAGGCCGCTGCGCAAAACGCCGCCGAAGTCAGCGCGCCGCAACAGGACGCCTCCTCTGAATAACCGCCGCACCCCGGCCGTTTCATAAAAATGACGCCGGCACCCGCTATGCTCTATCTTTTAATGAGCCTGCGTCAGGAACGCCGAGCGCCCGTAAAGGAACACCATGTCAGCCGCAACCCATAACGTCAAAAAAGTCGCTGAATACCGCCAGCGCATTCTCACTCTGCTGTTGAACAATAAGGAGTTGGTCGACGGCATTCTCGGCCGGCCAGGGGATGAACACGCCCTCAGCCAAAGCGAACTGCTGAACCAGACGGCGGAAATCACCGGTCTGTTGGACGATATGCACGCCGCCGACCTGGCGGACCTGCTGGAGGCGCTGCCGCAGGACGAACGTATGGCGCTGTGGCGGCTGGTGGGCAACAGCAAGCGCGGCCAGACGCTGGTGGAGGTCGCCGAACCGGTCTGGGACAGCCTGATCGAGGAAATGAGCGACAAAGACCTGCTCAAAGCGATCAAAACGCTGGACGTCGACGAACAGGCCTACCTGGCGCAATACCTGCCGCGTAACCTGATGGGCCGGTTGCTGACCTCGCTGGAGCCGGAGCAGCGCGCCCAGGTGCGCGAGATGAGCCAGTACGCCAAAGACAGCGTCGGCTGGATGATGGATTTCGAACTGGTGACGGTGCGGCCGGACGTCACGCTCGGCGCGGTGCATCGCTTCTTGCGCATGCGCAAAACCATTCCCGACGCCACCGATAAACTGTTCGTCACCGATCGCAAAAACACCCTGTTGGGCGAGCTGCCACTGACCGCAGTGCTGCTGAACGATCCGGAGATCCCGGTGCGCGAAGTGATGGACAGCGATCCCGCCACCTTTCAGCCCGAAGACAAGGCCGATGAAGCGGCCGGCGCGTTCGAACGTTACGACCTGATCAGCGCCCCGGTGGTTGACGCCAAGGGCAAACTGATGGGCCGCCTGACCATCGAAGAGATCGTCGACGCCGTCAACGAAGAGAGCGACACCAACCTGCGCCGCATGGGCGGTTTGAGCCCGGAAGAAGACGTGTTTGCCCCGGTCAGCAAGGCGGTCAAGACCCGCTGGGCCTGGCTGGCGATCAACCTCTGCACCGCATTCATCGCCTCGCGGGTGATCGGCCTGTTCGAACACACCATTTCCCAGCTGGTGGCGCTGGCGGCGCTGATGCCGATCGTCGCCGGCATCGGCGGCAACACCGGCAACCAGACCATCACCATGATCGTGCGCGCGCTGGCGCTGCACCAGATTGAAGTCGGCAACATCTCGCGCCTGATGCTCAGAGAGCTGGGCGTCGCCATCATCAACGGCGTGGTGTGGGGCGGCATCATGGGCGTCATCACCTGGCTGCTGTACGGCGACGCGGCGATGGGCGGCGTGATGACGCTGGCGATGCTGCTCAATCTGCTGCTGGCGGCGCTGATGGGCGTAGTGATCCCGATGACCATGCTCAAAGTGGGCCGCGATCCGGCGGTCGGCTCCAGCGTGCTCATCACCGCGCTGACCGATACCGGCGGCTTTTTCATCTTCCTCGGCCTCGCCACCCTGTTCCTGCTGTAATACGCGAAAAGCCGGCCGCGCGCCGGCTTTTTCGCCATTCTGTCGCCGGGTTTGCGTTAACGCAGTAAAGTCGGCCATCCCGGTAGGTTTTCCTCTCGCGCTGTACTACCCTTTGCCAATAAATCGTCTTAATTCATCCACGTCATGAATCCAATCACTGACAGAGGCCATCGGTAAGGGTGTCTATGGAGATCAGCGCGCCGAACACGTTCGGCACCCACAAAGGCGTCGTGCTGACGCATTCCCTGTTAGTGGCGCTGGCGACGTTTCTGCTCGCCTTGCTAAGCCTGTCGCTGTCCAGCGAAGCCAGCCACTTCACCCCGCTGTGGTTTCCGACCGCCGCCGCGATCGCGGTGCTGTACCGCCACGCCCCGCGCCACTGGGGCCTGCCGCTGCTGGCCAGCGGCCTCGGCATCGTGCTCGCCAGCTTCTTGCTGTTCGGCGTCAGCGCCACTCCCATCAAGCTGGCCGCCATCAACCTGCTGGAAGCGGCGGTTTGCGCCCTGCTGCTGCGCCGCATGCTACACCCGTACGATCCGTTGAACGATCTCGCCAGTTGGCTGCGTTTTGTGGTGTGCGCGGTGATTTTTACCCCGCTGTTCAGCGCGCTGCTGGCCGCCGGCCTGGTGCCCGCGCCAGGCCAGCCTTTTTGGCAGCCGTTCGGTACCTGGTTCATTTCCGAAGCGATAGGGGTGCTGTCGCTGGCGCCGATCGGCCTCTCTTATAACCGTCGCACCCTGACGGCGCTGAACCCGTTTCCATTATTGCTGACGCTGATGGTTACGCTGGCTTTCAGCTTTATGGCGCTGACCTACCTGCCTTTTCCGTTCACGTTCGTGATTTTGCCGCTGCTGTGGGCAGCCATCGCACTGCCGCGTTTTGAGGCGTTCACCGTTTGCTTCTGCACCCTCTTGCTGATCACCGTGATGATTTCGCTGGGGTTGCTGCATTTCCAGGCTTCCGGTAAGCACCTTGGCGATCTCGGTCTGTACTTGCCGATGCTGCTGATTTTAATCCCGGCGCACGCGATGGCGGTGGTGATGCACGCCTTTCGGGTGGAAAAACAGCACATCGTCGAGAGCGAAAGCCGCTTTCGCAGCGCGCTGGAGTATTCCGCCATCGGCATGGCGCTGGTGTCGCCGCAGGGGAAATGGCTGCAGGTCAATCAGGCGCTGTGCGCGCTGCTCGGCTATACGCCTGAGGCGCTGCATAAGCTGACCTTTCAAGAAATTACGCATCCCGACGATCTCACCGCCGATCTAAGCCAGTTGCACGACCTGCTCGATGGCCATATCAGCAGCTACACCATGGAGAAACGCTACATCCGCAGCGACGGCCAGACCGTCTGGGCGCTGCTGGCGGTCTCGCTGGTGCGCGACGCCGAAGGCCTGCCGCTGTACTTCATCTCGCAGGTGGAGGACATCAGCGATTTGAAGCGCAGCCAGGCGGAAAACAACCGGCTGGTGGAGCGCATTACGCTGGCCAATCAGGTGGGCGGCGTCGGCATCTGGGAATGGGTGATGAGCCAGGAAAACTTCACCTGGGATCAGCGCATGTTCGAACTCTACGATCTCAATCCCGACCAAACGCCGACGCTGGCGCTGTGGCGCACGCTGTTGGTGCCGGAAGATCGCGACCGCACCGATCGCGAGCTGGCCGCGCTGTTGGCCGACCCCAAGCCTTTCGTCATGGAATACCGCATCGTGACCCGCCAGGGCAGCGTGCGCCATATTCGCGGCCAGGGCAACGTGATCCTCGACGATCAGGGCAGGCCGCTGCGCATGATCGGCACCAATATCGACATGACCGAGCTCAAGAGCCTCGCCGAAGCGCTGCACGAGGAGAAAGAGCGTTTGCACATCACCCTCGACGCCATCGGCGAAGGGGTGATCTCCACCGACAGCCACCTGCGCATTACCTTTATGAATCCGGTGGCCGAGCAGATGTGCGGCTGGCCGCTCGATCTGGCGATCGGTATGCCCGTCGCCGGCGTGGTGCGCCTGACCAACGGCAAAGACGGCCCGGAAATCGAAAACCTCACGCAATATCCACGGCAGTGGCCGGCGGATTACGCATTGGTGCTGCACAGCCGCGACGGGCGCTATTTCGACGTGCAGCAGTCTGTCTCACCGCTGAAAACCCTCGACGGTGAAACCATGGGCGCGGTGATGGTGCTGCAGGATGTCACCGCCTCGCGCGAACTGATGAAAAAGCTCAGCTACAGCGCCTCGCACGACGCGCTGACCGGCCTGCCGAACCGCGCCAGCTTCGAGAAGCAGCTGAAAGCGGCAATCGTCGCCGGCGGGGAACCGTCACCGCCGCATTCGCTGGTGTTCCTCGATCTGGATCGGTTCAAGGCGGTGAACGACACCGCCGGCCACGCGGCGGGCGATGCCTTGCTGCGGGACATCGCCCAGCTGATGCGGCACCAGCTGCGCAACAGCGACTGCCTGGCCCGGCTGGGCGGCGACGAATTCGGCCTGATCCTGTTCGACTGCCGGCCGGAGCAGGCCAAATCGCTGATGCAACAGGTGGTCAACCAAATCAGCCAGCATCCGTTCTACTGGGAAGGGAAAATTTATCGCGTCGGCGCCAGCGCCGGCATCACGCGCATCGGCGGCGACGCCAAAAGCAGCGAGCTGCTGGCCCAGGCCGACATCGCCTGCTACACCGCCAAGCACCACGGGCGCGGCCAGGTGTATCTGTATGAAGCGCGGCAAAAACAGCTGCTGGAGCGGCAGCATGAATTGCTGAGCCTGCAGGAAGTGCAGACGATCGTCAGCGAGGGGCAGCTGCGGCTGCTGACCCGCGCGGTCGCGCCGCCGGCGACGCCGCTGTCGGCCGCGTTCCACCAGGTGAAGCTGCAGGTGATGGTGCCGGACGATCGGCCGCTGCCGCACGAAGCATTCATCGCCGCGGCGCAGCTGTACGGCCTGATGCCGGACATCGACCGCTGGACGGTGGCGCAGCTGCTGGTGCACTGCGCCGACGACATCAAGCGCAAGGGGCTGTCGCTCGCGTTGCCGCTGGCCACCGACAGCCTGCTGAACACCGACTTCCAGCGCGAGCTGACGGAAAGGGTGCGCGCTTCCTCGCTGCCGCCGCAGGCACTGTTGTTCAGCGTCGATGAGGCCGTGGTGCTGGAACACGCCGCGCAGTGCCGGGCGTGTCTTCGCGAACTGCAGCAACTGGGCTGCCGGCTGATCGTCAATGGCTTCGGGCATAACATCAATGCCTTCGATGAGCTGGGCGATCAGAAAATCGACATCATTCGCGTCGATGAACGCTTTATCACCAACGTGCACTGCAACCAGATGGATGAACTGATGGTCTCGATGCTCAACGGCGCGGCGCATCGGATCAAAGCGCAGACGCTCGCCGGGCCGGCCCACCAGCCGGTGACGCTGCAGGCGCTGCGCGATATCGGCGTCGATCTGGCGGATGGCGATCAGGTAGCGCTGGAGCAGCCGCTGGCGGTGTTGCTCAGCGACGGCTACTTCGGCATTCGCTAACCCCTCCCCCTCCCCCTCACCGGCGCCGTCTCGCGGGCGGCGCCGCACTCCCGTTATTCACATTGTGTTAACCCATGCGAGATTAGTGATATAAATAACACCTGAAGCTTAAACGATTAAATAAGATGAAACTCCCATGCGAACATCAGCGTATCCGTTGATTTTCCTCGACATGTGATGGCTCAGGGATAAGGGACTATGGAAAAGAAATGGTTTTCCGCCAGGGAACTGATGGGCAAGGCGGGGTTGCCTTCAACCCCGCAAGGGGTCAATTTGATGGCCCGGCGCGAAGGCTGGCTAAGCCGCCGCCGCAGCGGCGTGCAGGGCAAAGCGCTGGAATACCATATCGACAGCCTGCCGTACGGCGCGCGCAGCCTGTCGGCCTTGCGCGAGACAGACCCTCCGGGCTACGACGTCAAACGCCAGGATCCGATACGGGTCTGGATCGAGTATTACTACCACCTGACGCCGGCCGAGCGGGAAAAGCTGCTGGCGTTCCTGATGCGCGAGGGCATGAGCCGCCTGCTGCAGCTGATCGAGCCCCCCCGCTAGCCCGAATGCTCAATCCTCCCCTTCCGGCGCCCAGCCGTCGTTGTGCCACAGATGCAGCGTGGCGTAAGAGCGCCACGGGCGCCAACGTTCGGCATAGCGTTCGATCTGGCGCGGCGTCATGCCGGGAAAACGCTGTTTGATCAGGTAGTCGCCGGCCAGAAACACGTCCGGCCAAGACCAGGCGCGCATCGCGATATAGCTGGCGGTCCAGCTGCCGATGCCCGGCAGCGCGGTCAGCGCCCTGATGCCCTGGTCGATATCCAGCACGTTGTCGAGCTGCAGCCGCCCTTCGCCCAGCGCGCGGGCGATCTCGATCAGCGCCGCCGCGCGCTTCAGCTGCACCCCGAGCGGGCGCAGTGCTTCGGGCTGCAGCTGCGCCACCCGTTCGGCGCTGGGGAAAACGTGGGTAATGCCCTCGTGCGGCGCCGCCAGCGGCTCTCCCCAGCGTTCGGCCATCCGCCCGGCGAAGGTCGCCGCCATTTTCACGCTGACCAACTGCCCCAGCACCGCCCGCGCCGCCTGCTCGAAGCTGTTCACGCAGCCCGGCAGGCGCAGCCCCGGCGCATCGGCCGCCAGCGAGCCCAGCGCCTCATTGATGCGATCCGGCGCGGCGTCCAGATCAAACAGCAGGCGCACGCGGCGCAGCACCTCCGTCGTCACCAAACTGAGCGCAGGCGCGATCTCGACCCTGACCCGGTTGCGCGCTTCCTCCGGCTGCACGCTGACCCAGCCGCGATGTTCCGTGCCGCCCTGGTTGACGGCGATCGAACGCAGGTAGCGGCGTCCCTCGACCCGCTCCACGCCCTGCACGGCGCGCGCCTGCAGGAAATTCAGCATGCGATCCCAGTCATAGGGCGGCCGATAGCCCAGATGGAACACCAGCCCGCTGGCGGCGGCCCGCTCACCGCGCGCGCCGCCGCTGCGCAGCGCAGACGGGATCAGGCGATAGCGCGCCTTGAACAGCTCGTTGAAACGCCGCAGGCTGCCGAAACCGGCGGCGAACGCCACCTCGCTGAGCGGCAGATCGGTGTCCGCCAGCAGGCGTTTGGCCTGCAGCAACCGGTGCGACTGCGCGTAATCGATCGGCGAAGCGCCAAACTGTTCGGCGAAGATGCGCCGCAGGTGGCGATCGGAAATGCCGAGCCGCGCCGCCAGCGCTTCGCAGCTGTGTTCGGACAGATAGCCTTGCTCGATGAGCTGCACCGCCACCTGCGCATAGCGATTGCCCAGATCGATCAGCGCCAGGCCGGGTGCCAGCTCCGGCCGGCATTTAAGACAGGGGCGAAAGCCCGCCAACTCGGCCGCCGCCGCGCTCGGATAGAAGGTGCAGTTTTCCAGCTTCGGCGTGCGGGCGCTGCACACCGGGCGGCAATAGATGCCGGTGGAAGAGACGCCGACGAAAAAGCGGCCGTCGAATTTGCGGTCACGCGCGCGCAGCGCGTCGTACAACGCTTGCTGTTGAGTATTCATGGCAACGCTCGGGTTCGGTTTTTTCTGCATTATGGGGCTCGCCTGGCGCGCTGACGTGCGGAATTCGGACATTAAGTTAAGCATGCCGATGCCGCGCCCGCTAAATTTTTCGACACTCGCGCATTGGCGCATTGCCCGCCGGCCCCGTCTCGGGTAAAGTCGCCCCCCTTCATTGGCATGGGGACAAAAAAGAGATGTTTATTGGATTCGACTACGGGACAGCCAACTGTTCCGTCGCGGTGATGCGCGACCACGGCCCCGAGCTACTGACGCTGGAAAACAACGAACCGTATCTGCCTTCGATGCTGTGCGCGCCGACCCGCGAAGCGGTGAGCGAATGCCTGCACCGCCATTGGCAGGTGCCAACCGGCAGCGAAGAAAACCAGCAGCTGCTGCGCCGCGCCATCAGTTACAACCGCGAAGAGGACATTCCGGTCAACGGCGACAGCGTGTTGTTCGGCCTGCAGGCGCTGGCGCACTACATGGAAGATCCGGAAGAGGTGTACTTCGTGCGCTCGCCGAAATCCTTCCTCGGCGCCAACGGCCTGAAACCGCAGCAGATCGCCCTGTTCGAAGACCTGGTGTGCGCCATGATGTTCCACATCAAACGCCAGGCGGAAAACGTGCTGCAGACCGGTATCGAGCAGGCGGTGATCGGCCGGCCGATCAACTTCCAGGGCATCGGCGGCGAAGAGGCCAACCGGCAGGCGCAGGGCATTTTGCAGCGCGCCGCCGAACGCGCCGGTTTCAAAGCCATTGAATTCCAGTTCGAGCCGGTGGCGGCGGGGCTGGACTTCGAGGCGACGCTGAGCGAAGAGCAAACCGTGCTGGTGGTGGACATCGGCGGCGGCACCACCGACTGCTCGGTGCTGCTGATGGGGCCGCAGTGGCGCGACCGCGCCGATCGCCAGCAAAGCCTGCTGGGGCACAGCGGCTGCCGGGTCGGCGGTAACGATCTGGACATCATGCTGGCCTTCAAACAGTTGATGCCGCTGTTCGGCCTGGGCGGCGAAACCGCGAAAGGCATCGCCCTGCCGGCGCTGCCTTACTGGAACGCGGTGGCGACCAACGACGTGCCGGCGCAAAACGACTTCTACAGCGCCGCCAACGGCCGCGTGCTGCGCGATCTGATCCTCGACGCGGCGGAGCCGGAAAAGGTCAAACGCCTGCTGAAAGTGTACCAGCAGCGCCTGAGCTACCGACTGGTGCGCGCGGCCGAAGAGAGTAAGATAGCCCTGTCCGGCCAAACCGCCATCAGCGCGCCGCTCGGCTTCGTGCAGGCCGATCTGGCGGAGAGCATCAGCCAGGCTCAGCTCGCCGACGCCATCTCGCAGCCGTTGATGCGCATCCAGGAACAGGTCAGCGCCGCGCTGGCCAGCAGCCAGACCGCGCCGCAGGTGATCTACCTGACCGGCGGCAGCGCGCGCTCCCCCCTGCTGCGCGCCGCGCTGCAACAGCAGCTGCCAGGCATTCCGATCGTCGGCGGCAACGACTTCGGCTCGGTCACCGCCGGGCTGGCGCGCTGGGCGCAAACGCTGTTCCGTTGACGGCCCAAGGGCGCGGCTCATCGCGCCCTTGCTCATTGGAGGCTATGCATCATGTCAACCATCCTTACCCTTGACAGCGCCAGGCTGCGCCTGCGCCCCTGGCGCGACGAAGATCTGCCGGCCTTCGCTGCGCTTAACGCCGATCCGCAGGTGATGCGCTATTTCCCGGCGACGATGACGGCCGAGGAAAGCCGCGCGCAGGCCGAACGCATCCGCGCCTTCATGCAACAACATGGCTGGGGGCTATGGGCGGTGGAAGTGAAAGACGGCGCGCCCTTTATCGGGTTTGTCGGGCTGGCGCGGCCGGGCGACGATCTGCCCTGTTCCCCCTGCGTGGAGATTGGCTGGCGGCTGGCGGCGGCCCACTGGGGCAACGGCTACGCCGCTGAAGCGGCACGCGCGGCGCTGGCGTGCGCCTTCGACACGCTTCACTTGCCGGAAGTGGTGTCCTTCACCGCCGAAAACAACCAACCGTCGCGCCGGGTGATGACGCGCATCGGCATGCAGTTTGACGGCGAAACCTTCCTGCACCCACGCCTGCCGGCGGGCCATCCGCTGCAAAAGCACGTCTTGTACCGGCTGAACCGGCAAACGTGGCGCGAACGTCGCGGCGATTAATACAGCGTATCCTTCAGCCGCTGCGGCAGCGCCTGGTCGTACTCCTCACCGTCGAAGCGCGTTTGGCTCACCGCGGCCAAAATATGGCCGGGGCTGGGCAGCGCCGAACGTTCGAGGCGGCTGCCCTCTTCCCAGAGTCCCGAACGCAAGATCGCCCGGCTGCACTGGAAGAACACCGCCTCCACCCGAATGCGCAGCACCGAACGCGGCAGCTGATTGCGGTGGGCGAAGCGCTGCAGCACCGCCGGCGCCACCACGATCTCCGCCCGCCCGTTAATCCGCAGCGTTTCGCCGATGCCGGGGATCAGCAGCAGCAGCGCCACCCGGTTGTCGTGCAGGATATTGCGCAGGCTGTCGATGCGGTTATTGCCGCGCCGATCCGGCAGCAGCAGGGTTTTCTCGTCTTCGATATGGATAAAACCGGCCGGATCGCCGCGCGGGGAGACATCCATGCCGTCCGGCCCGACCGTCGAGAGGGCGGCAAACGGCGCCGCCTCGATAAACGGGCGGTACGCCGGGTGGATATAGCTGACTTCTTTAAACACCGAGGGCGCGGCGGGTTTGCCGTACAGCTGTTCCAGCGTCGCGAGGTCGTTGATGGTATCGCCAGACATTGCAGTTTCCTGAATAAGTCATATTGACCCCTTCAGCATAGAGCAAAATCGCCGGCGGCTCTTACTCAGCGCTGGCGTGGTTCAGCGTCTGAATGTCGTCCGCATCCAGCGTCAGGCGGGTGGCGCTGACCAACTCATCCAACTGCGGCAACGAGGTGGCGCTGACGATCGGCGCGGTGATGCTCGGGCGCGCAATCAGCCAGGCCAGCGAGACCTGCGCCGGGGAGCTGCCGTGCTTGCCCGCCACCTGATCCAGCGCCGCCAGAATGCGGAAACCGCGCGGGTTAAGGTAGCGTTCGACGATGCGATCGCCGCGCTGGCTTTTGCCCTCGTCCGCTTTGCTGCGGTATTTGCCGGTCAGGAAGCCGCTGGCCAGCGCGAAGAAGTTGATCACCCCGAGCCCGTGGCGCTGCGCCACGCCTTCCAGCTCGGCCTCATACCCTTCGCGCGCATACAGGTTATATTCCGGCTGCAGGGTTTCGTAGCGCGCCAGCCCGTTGCTTTCGCTCACCCGCAGCGCTTCTTCCAGGCGATCCGCCTGATAATTGGAGGCGCCGATCGCCCGCACCTTGCCGGCCTTGATCAGCGCATCGAACGCCGCCAGCGTCTCTTCCAGCGGCGTATCGCGGTCATCGTCGTGCGACTGGTAGAGATCGATATAATCGGTTTGCAGACGGCGCAGCGAGTCCTCCACCGCCTGCTGAATATAGCGCGGCGACAGCCCCTGTTTGCCTTCGCCCATCGGTTTGCCCACCTTGGTGGCGATGATCACCTGGTCGCGCTTGCCGCTCTTCTTGAGCCATTCGCCGATGACGGTTTCCGATTCGCCGCCCCGGTTGCCCGGCGCCCAGCTGGAATAGACATCGGCGGTATCGATAAAGTTGAGCTGATTATCCACCAACGCATCCAACAGGCTGAAAGAGGTCGCCTGATCCGCCGTCCAGCCGAACACGTTGCCGCCGAAGGTCAACGCCGGCACCTGAATGCCCGAACGGCCCAGTTGTTTCTTGCTCATCACAAAGGCTCCATGAGTTAAATGATTTGCCTGTTAATTATTAGCGCCAAACACAGGAAATCGTTAAAACGCATTGGCTATAAGCCGGAATAAATCACTTATAAACATAGCACGCTCAAATCACCCACTTATTAGGACAATGCTGACGGTTCCTCCATATTTCCTTCATTTTTATGCCGTCTTCACTGGCTAAACTAGTATCCTGTAAGGAGTGTCATTTTTGTGGCAATGAGTGCCCGCGCCCCTGCCTTTTGGAGAGAATTTTCACCACCATGAATGCAAAACCCCAACGTCGTTCCCTGCTGCTGCGCCTGCTGGTTGCGGCGATTGCGATCATCGTCGCCGTTCTGGCCTGGCGCCATTTCAGCGCCACCCAACCGGCCGCCGGGACGACGCCGGGCGCGCACCAGGCCGCCGGTAAAACGGGAGCAGGCCGCGCAGCGGGCGGCAGACGCGGCGCGCCGATGTCGCCGGTGCAGGCGGCGACCGCCACCCGCCAGACGGTGCCTCGCTATCTTTCCGGCTTGGGCACCGCCACCGCCGCCAATACCGTGACCGTCACCAGCCGGGTCGATGGCCAGCTGATGGCGATCCACTTTACCGAAGGCCAGCAGGTGAAAGCCGGCGATCTGCTGGCGGAGATCGATCCCCGGCCGTTCCAGGTGCAGCTGACCCAGGCGCAGGGGCAGTTGGCAAAAGATCAGGCCACGCTGGCCAACGCCCGGCGCGATCTGGCGCGCTATCAGCAGCTGGTGAAAACCAATCTGGTTTCCCGTCAGGAGCTGGATACGCAGGCCTCGCTGGTGCAGCAGACCGAAGGCGCGATCAAGGCCGATCAGGGCGCGGTCGACAGCGCCAAACTGCAGATCACCTATAGCCGCATCACCGCGCCAATCGACGGCCGCGTCGGCCTGAAACTGGTCGACGTCGGCAACTACGTCACCAGCGGCAGCACCACCGGTCTGGTGGTGATCACGCAAACGCACCCGATCGACGTGGTGTTCACGCTGCCCGAAGGCAACATCGCCGATCTGCTCAAGGCGCAGAAAGCCGGGCCGGTGAGCGTCGAAGCCTGGGATCGCACCAATCAGAACAAGCTGACGACCGGTTCGCTGCTGAGCCTGGACAACCAAATTGATACCGCCACCGGCACCATCAAGCTGAAAGCGCGCTTCACCAACGAAGATGACGCGCTGTTCCCCAACCAGTTCGTCAACGCGCGGCTGCAGGTGGATACTCTGCACGATGCGGTGGTTATCCCGACCGCCGCGCTGCAGATGGGCAACGAGGGCAACTTCGTCTGGACGCTCGGCGAAGACAACAGGGTCAGCAAACACCGTGTCACCGCCGGCGTGCAGGACAGCCGGCAGGTGGTGATCAGCGCCGGCCTCAACGCCGGCGATCGGGTGGTGACCGACGGCATCGATCGCCTGACCGAAGGCATGCAGGTGGAAGTGCTCGCGCCGAGCGAAGCGCCGGCGGCGGCCAACGCCAAGCGCGAACCTGACGTTCAGAGGAAGTCCTGATGCAGGTGATGCCTCCCAACGCCGGCGGCGGTCCGTCCCGCCTGTTTATTCTGCGTCCGGTCGCCACCACGCTGCTGATGGTGGCGATATTGCTGGCGGGGATTATCGGCTATCGCGCGCTGCCGGTGTCCGCCCTGCCGGAGGTGGATTACCCCACCATCCAGGTGGTGACGCTGTATCCCGGCGCCAGCCCGGACGTGGTAACCTCCGCCATTACCGCGCCGTTGGAACGCCAGTTCGGCCAGATGTCCGGCCTCAAACAAATGGCGTCGCAAAGCTCCGGCGGCGCCTCGGTGGTCACGCTGCAGTTCCAGCTGGCGCTGCCGCTCGACGTCGCGGAGCAGGAAGTGCAGGCGGCGATCAACTCCGCCACCAACCTGCTGCCGACCGATCTGCCCTACCCGCCGATCTACAGCAAGGTTAACCCGGCCGATCCGCCGATCCTGACGCTGGCCGTGACCTCCACCGCCATGCCGATGACGCAGGTGGAAGACATGGTGGAAACCCGCGTGGCGCAAAAAATTTCTCAGGTGACCGGCGTCGGCCTGGTGACGCTGGCCGGCGGCCAACGCCCGGCGGTGCGCGTAAAATTGAACGCCGCGGCGGTCGCCACCTATGGCCTGAACAGTGAAACCATCCGCGCCGCCATCAGCAACGCCAACGTCAACTCGGCGAAAGGCAGCCTGGACGGCCCGACCCGCTCGGTCACCCTGTCCGCCAACGACCAAATGAAATCCGCCGACGACTATCGCCAGCTGATCGTCGCCTATCAGAACGGCGCGGCGATCCGCCTGCAGGATATCGCCACCATCGAACAAGGAGCGGAAAACACCCGGCTGGCGGCCTGGGCCAACAAGCAACAGGCGATCGTGCTGAACATTCAGCGCCAGCCCGGCGTCAACGTCATCACCACCGCCGACAGCATCCGCGAAATGCTGCCGACGCTGATTAAAAGCCTGCCCAAGTCGGTCGACGTCAAGGTGCTGACCGATCGCACCACCACCATCCGCGCCTCGGTCAGCGACGTGCAGTTCGAGCTGCTGCTGGCGATCGCGCTGGTGGTGATGGTGATCTACGTGTTCCTGCGCAACGTACCGGCGACCATTATCCCCAGCGTGGCGGTGCCGCTGTCGCTGGTCGGCACCTTCGCCGCCATGTACTTCCTCGGCTTCTCCATCAACAACCTGACGCTGATGGCGCTGACCATCGCCACCGGCTTCGTGGTGGACGACGCCATCGTGGTGATCGAGAACATCTCGCGCTACATCGAGAAAGGGGAAAAACCGCTCGACGCCGCGCTGAAAGGCGCCGGCGAGATCGGCTTCACCATCATCTCGCTGACCTTCTCGCTGGTGGCGGTGCTGATCCCGCTGCTGTTCATGGGCGACATCGTCGGCCGCCTGTTCCGCGAGTTCGCCGTCACGCTGGCGGTAGCGATTTTGATCTCCGCCGTGGTGTCGCTGACGCTGACGCCGATGATGTGCGCGCGCATGCTCAGCCACGAATCGCTGCGCAAGCAGAACCGGTTTTCCGCCGCCTCCGAACGCTTTTTCGACCGGGTGATCGCGCGATACGGCCAGTGGCTGAAAACGGTGCTTAACCATCCCTGGCTGACGCTCGGCGTGGCCGTCGGCACCCTGGCGCTGACGGTATTGCTGTACCTGCTGATCCCGAAAGGCTTCTTCCCGGTGCAGGACAACGGCATCATTCAGGGCACGCTGGAAGCGCCGCAGAGCGTCTCGTTCAGCAATATGGCCGAGCGCCAGCAGCAGGTCGCGGCGCAGATCCTCAAAGATCCGGCGGTGGAAAGCCTGACCTCGTTCGTCGGCGTCGACGGCAGCAACGCCACGCTCAACAGCGGCCGGCTGCAGATCAATCTGAAGCCGCTGAGCGAACGCAGCGAGCGCATTCCGGCGATCATCAGCCGCCTGCAGCAGCAGACGGCGCAGTTCCCCGGCGTGAAGCTGTATCTGCAGCCGGTGCAGGATCTGACCATCGATACCCAGGTCAGCCGCACCCAGTACCAGTTCACCCTGCAGGCGATGTCGCTGGACGATCTCAGCCTGTGGGTGCCGCAGCTGATGGATGAACTGAAGCAAACCCCGCAGCTGGCGGACGTCACCAGCGACTGGCAGGATCAGGGGCTGGTGGCCTACGTCAACGTCGATCGCGATTCGGCCTCCCGCCTCGGCGTCACCATGAGCGACGTGGACAATGCGCTGTACAACGCGTTCGGCCAGCGCCTGATCTCCACCATCTACACCCAGGCCAACCAATACCGCGTGGTGCTGGAGCACGACGTCAGCGCGACGCCGGGGCTGGCGGCGCTCAATGAGATCCGTCTGAGCGGCAACGACGGCGCCGTGGTGCCGCTGAGCGCCATCGCCAAAATCGAAGAGCGCTTCGGCCCGCTGTCGGTCAACCATCTCGACCAGTTCCCGTCGGCCACCGTTTCGTTCAACGTCGCCGACGGCTACTCGCTCGGCGAGGCGGTCGACGCGGTCACCCAGGCGGAAGAAAATCTCAACATGCCGAGGGACATCACCACCCAATTCCAGGGGGCGACCCTGGCCTTCCAGGCGGCGCTCGGCAGCACGCTGTGGCTGATTTTAGCGGCGGTGGTGGCGATGTACATCGTGCTGGGCGTGCTGTATGAAAGCTTCATTCATCCGGTCACCATCCTCTCCACCCTGCCGACCGCCGGGGTCGGCGCGCTGCTCGCGCTGATGATGGCCGGCAGCGAGCTGGACGTGATCGCCATCATCGGCATCATCCTGCTGATCGGCATCGTGAAGAAGAACGCCATCATGATGATCGACTTCGCGCTGGCGGCGGAACGCGAACAGGGCTTATCGCCGCGCGACGCCATCTATCAGGCCTGCCTGCTGCGTTTTAGGCCGATCCTGATGACCACGCTGGCGGCCTTGCTCGGCGCACTGCCGCTGATGCTGAGCACCGGTGTCGGCGCGGAGCTGCGGCATCCGCTCGGCGTCTGTATGGTCGGCGGTTTGATCATGAGCCAGATCCTGACGCTGTTCACCACGCCGGTGATCTACCTGCTGTTTGACAAACTGGCGCGCAACACGCATCGCCAGCCGGATACGCAGGAGCTACAGTGAAATTCTTCGCCCTGTTCATTCACCGGCCGGTGGCCACCACCCTGCTGACGCTGGCCATCGCCATCAGCGGCGCGATCGGTTTTCGCCTGCTGCCGGTGTCGCCGCTGCCGCAGGTGGATTTTCCGGTGATTTCGATCAGCGCGTCGCTGCCGGGCGCCTCGCCGGAAACCATGGCGTCCTCGGTGGCGACGCCGCTGGAGCGCGCGCTGGGCCGCATCGCCGGGGTTAACGAAATGACCTCGATGAGCTCGCTCGGCAGTACCCGGGTCATTTTGCAGTTCGATCTCGATCGCGACATCAACGGCGCCGCGCGCGACGTGCAGGCGGCGATCAACGCCGCGCAAAGCCTGCTGCCGACCGGCATGCCGAGCCGCCCCAGCTACCGCAAGGTCAACCCTTCCGACGCGCCGATCATGATCCTGACGCTGACCTCGGACACCTACAGCCAGGGGCAGCTTTACGATTTCGCCTCCACCCAGCTGGCGCAGAAGATCAGCCAGACCGAGGGCGTCGGCGACGTTTCCGTGGGCGGCAGCTCACTGCCGGCGGTGCGGGTGGAGCTGAACCCTTCGGCGCTGTTCAATCAGGGCGTGTCGCTGGACACCGTACGGCAGGCCATCGCCAACGCCAACGTGCGCCGCCCGCAGGGCGCCGTGGAAAACCCGCAGCAGCGCTGGCAGATCCAGGCCAACGACGCGCTGAAAACCGCCGAGGCCTACCGTCCGCTGATCGTTCATTACAACAACGGCTCGGCGGTGCGTTTGGCCGACGTGGCCGAGGTCAACGACTCGGTGCAAGACGTGCGCAACGCCGGGATGACCGACGCCAAACCGGCGATCATTCTGGCCATCAGCCGCGCGCCGGACGCCAACATCATCGAAACCGTCGATCGCATTCGCGCCGAGCTGCCCGCCCTGCAGGAGAATATCCCGGCCTCGATTAAACTCAGCGTCGCGCAGGATCGTTCGCCGACCATTCGCGCGTCGCTGGCCGAGGTGGAACAGTCGCTGGCGATCGCCATCGGGTTGGTGATCCTGGTGGTGTTCATCTTCCTGCGCTCCGGGCGCGCCACGCTGATCCCGGCGGTCGCCGTGCCGGTGTCGCTGATCGGCTCGTTCGCCGCCATGTATCTGTGCGGGTTCAGCCTCAACAACCTGTCGCTGATGGCGCTGACCATCGCCACCGGCTTTGTGGTGGACGACGCCATCGTGGTGCTGGAAAACATTTCCCGCCACGTCGAGGCCGGCATGAAACCGATCAACGCCGCGCTGCTGGGCGCGCGGGAAGTCGGTTTCACCGTGCTGTCGATGAGCGTTTCGCTGGTGGCGGTGTTTATCCCGCTGCTGCTGATGGAAGGCCTGCCGGGGCGCCTGTTCCGCGAGTTCGCCGTCACCCTGTCGGTATCGATCGGGCTGTCGCTCATCGTCTCGCTCACGCTCACGCCGATGATGTGCGCCTACCTGCTGCGCCACCAGCCGCCGCGTTCGCAGCGGCGGGCGCGCGGCTTCGGCAAAATGCTGCTGGCGCTGCAGCAGGGCTACGGACGCTCGCTTAACTGGGTGCTCGGCCACTCGCGCTGGGTGCTGGCGGTGTTCCTCGCCACCCTTGCGCTCAACGTCTGGCTGTATATCAGCATCCCGAAAACCTTCTTTCCGGAACAGGATACCGGGCGCCTGATGGGCTTTATCCAGGCCGACCAAAGCATTTCGTTCCAGGCGATGCGCGGCAAACTGGAAGACTTCATGAAAATCGTGCGCGAAGATCCGGACGTGGAAAACGTCACCGGTTTTACCGGCGGCTCGCGCACCAACAGCGGTTCGATGTTCATCTCACTGAAACCCCTGTCGGTACGCAGCGACGACGCGCAGAAAGTGATCGCCCGCCTGCGCGCTCGCCTGGCCAAAGAACCGGGCGCCAGCCTGTTTCTGATGGCGGTGCAGGATATCCGCGTCGGCGGCCGGCAGGCAAACGCCAGCTACCAATACACGCTGCTGGCGGACGATCTCGCCGCGCTGCGCGAATGGGAGCCGAAGATCCGCACCGCGCTGGCCGCATTGCCCGAGCTGGCGGACGTCAACTCGGATCAGCAGGATAAAGGCTCGGAGATGGATCTGGTCTACGATCGCGAAACCATGGCGCGTCTCGGCATTTCGGTATCCGACGCCAACAACCTGCTGAACAACGCCTTCGGCCAGCGGCAGATTTCGACCATCTATCAACCGCTCAACCAATACAAAGTCGTGATGGAAGTGGCGCCGCCCTACACCCAGGACGTGAGCTCGCTGGACAAAATGTTCATCATCAACAGCGAAGGCAAGGCGATTCCGCTCTCCTACTTCGCCAGTTGGCGGCCGGCCAACGCGCCGCTGTCGGTCAACCATCAGGGGCTGTCCGCCGCCTCGACCATCTCCTTTAACCTGCCGGACGGCGGCAGCCTGTCGGACGCCACCGCTGCGGTAGAGCGCACCATGACTCAGCTCGGCGTGCCGTCTACGGTGCGCGGCGCGTTCGCCGGCACCGCCCAGGTGTTCCAGGACACCCTGAAGTCGCAGCTCATCCTGATCCTGGCGGCGATCGCCACGGTGTATATCGTGCTCGGCGTACTGTATGAGAGCTATATCCATCCGCTGACCATCCTTTCCACGCTGCCTTCCGCCGGCGTGGGCGCGCTGCTGGCGCTCGAGCTGTTCGGCGCGCCGTTCAGCCTGATCGCGCTGATCGGCATCATGCTGTTGATCGGCATCGTGAAGAAAAACGCCATCATGATGGTCGACTTCGCGCTCGAGGCGCAGCGCAACGGCGGCATCAGCGCCCGCGAGGCGATTTTTCAGGCCAGCCTGCTGCGTTTCCGGCCGATCATGATGACCACGCTGGCGGCGTTGTTCGGCGCACTGCCGCTGGTGCTGACCAGCGGCGACGGCGCGGAGCTGCGCCAGCCGCTCGGCATCACCATCGCCGGCGGTCTGGTGATGAGCCAGCTGCTGACGCTGTACACCACCCCGGTGGTCTACCTTTACTTCGACCGGCTGCAGGCGAAGTTCCGCCGCAACAAGCAACTGGCCCCGCTGCCCCATTAATGGCCGACAGATGCTGATAAAACACGCCGCCACGGTACGCTGGCAACTCTGGATAGTGGCATTCGGCTTCTTTATGCAGACGCTGGATACCACTATCGTCAACACCGCCCTGCCCTCGATGGCCGCCAGCCTGGGGGAGAACCCGCTGCGCATGCAGTCGGTGATCGTCTCCTATGTGCTGACGGTGGCGGTGACGCTGCCGGCCAGCGGCTGGCTGGCGGACAAGATCGGCGTACAGCGGGTGTTTTTCAGCGCCATCCTGCTGTTCACCCTCGGCTCCCTCCTCTGCGCCCGTTCGGAAACCCTGAACGAGCTGATCGCCTCGCGCGTGCTTCAGGGCATCGGCGGCGCGATGATGGTGCCGGTCGGCCGCCTGACGGTGATGAAGATCGTGCCGCGCGAGCAGTATATGGCGGCGATGACCTTCGTGACGCTGCCGGGGCAAATCGGCCCGCTGATGGGGCCGGCGCTGGGTGGCTTCCTGGTGCAATACGCCAGCTGGCATTGGATTTTCCTGATCAACATTCCGGTGGGCATCGTTGGCGCCATTGCCACGCTGTTGCTGATGCCCAACTACCAAATGCAGACCCGCCGCTTCGATCTCAGCGGCTTTATCCTGCTGGCGATCGGCATGGCGGCGCTGACGCTGGCGCTCGACGGCCACAAGGGCATGGGGCTGTCCGGCGGCGCCATCGCCGGCCTGGTGGCGCTGGGCGCGGCGGCGCTGTTGGGGTATGTTTGGCATGCCTACGGCAATAGCCGCGCTCTGTTCTCGCTGCGGCTGCTGCGCACCCCGACCTACAAGATCGGGCTGCTGGCCAGCCTGCTGGGGCGCATCGGCAGCGGCATGCTGCCGTTCATGACGCCGCTGTTTCTGCAGGTCGGCATGGGCTTCACGCCGTTCCACGCCGGGCTGATGATGATCCCGATGATCATCGGCAGCATGGGCATGAAGCGCATCGTGGTGCAGGTGGTCAACCGCTTCGGCTACCGTAACGTGCTGGTGGCCGCCACGCTGCTGCTGGCGCTGGTCAGCCTGAGCTTCCTGCTGGTGGCGATGCTCGGCTGGCTGTGGCTGCTGCCGGTGGTGCTGTTCTTCCAGGGGATGGTCAACTCGCTGCGCTTCTCGGCGATGAACACCCTGACGCTGAAAGATCTGCCGGACCGGCTGGCCAGCAGCGGCAACAGCCTGTTGTCGATGGTCATGCAGCTGTCGATGAGCCTTGGCGTCAGCGTCGCCGGCATCTTGATCGGCAGCTTCGCCCATCATCAGGTGGTGGCCGATAGCCCGGCCATTCACAGCGCATTTATTTACAGCTACTGCTGTATGGCGTTGATTATCGCTCTGCCCGCGCTGGCCTTCGCGCGCGTGCCGGCCGATAGCGCGCCCAACCGCACGCTGACCAAAGAGCCGGGTACCGGCTCAACGAGGTTGCAATGAGGATAGGCATTACCGGGAAACTGTTCCTGGCCATTTTCGCTACCTGCATGCTGGTGTTGATCACCATGCATTGGGGGGTGCGCGTCAGCTTTGAGCGCGGCTTTATCGATTACATCAAGAGCAGCAACGAGCAACGCATCAATATGCTGAGCGAAGCGCTGGAGGAACAGTACAGCCACCATGGCAACTGGATATTCCTGCGCAACAACGATCAGGTGGTCTACCAGATCATGCGTTCATTCGAGCAGAACAGCGACAGCAGCCACAATCTGCCGCCCAAGGGCTGGCGCACCCAGTTTTGGGTGGTGGACAGCCAGTTCAATCGTTTGGTCGGGCATTCTGGCCCCCTGCCGAAAGAGGGGCCGCGCCACCCGATCCGCTACAACAACCAGATCGTCGGCTGGGTGCTCACCACCCCGGTCGAGCGCCTGACGCGCAATACCGATATCAACTTCGATCGCCAGCAGCGGCGCACCAGTTGGATTATCGTCGCGCTCTCCACCCTGCTGGCGGCGGCGGTGACCTGGCTGCTGTCGCGCGGCATGCTGGCCCCGGTCAAGCGTCTGGTGGCGGGCACCCACCGCCTGGCGGCGGGCGATTTCACCACCCGCGTGGCGGTCAGCAGCCAGGATGAACTGGGCCGGCTGGCGCACGACTTCAACCAGCTGGCCACCTCGTTGGAAAAAAACGAGCAGATGCGCCGCGCCTTTATGGCCGACGTATCGCACGAGCTGCGCACGCCGCTGGCGGTGCTGCGCGGCGAACTGGAAGCGCTGCAGGACGGCGTGCGCCAGCCGACGCCGGCGTCGCTCAGCTCGCTGCAGGCCGAGGTATCCACCTTGACCAAACTGGTCGACGACCTGCACCAGCTGTCGCTCTCCGATCTCGGCGCGCTGGCCTATCGCAAATCGTCGGTGGACTGCGTGCACCTGCTGCAGATCGCCGTCGCCGCCTTTCGCGAACGCTTCCGCGCCAAAGGGCTGGAGATCGTCACCCATCTGCCGCCCCAGGCGCCGCTGTTCGGCGATCCCGATCGCCTGAACCAGCTGTTCAATAACCTGCTGGAAAACAGCCTGCGTTACACCGACGCCGGCGGCCGGCTGGAGATCGGCGCTGAGCTGCAGCCGGGGCGGCTGATCCTCTACTGGCAGGACAGCGCACCGGGCATCAGCGATCAGCAACTGACGCGCATTTTCGAACGTTTCTACCGGGCGGAAGGTTCACGCAACCGCGCCAGCGGCGGTTCCGGGCTGGGGCTGGCGATCTGCCACAACATCGTGGAAGCGCACGACGGGAAAATCCGCGCCGAGCATTCGCCTTTAGGCGGCGTGCGCATTACAGTAGAATTTGCTACCCCGATAAAAAATAAGGCGCCCTGATGGACATTCAGAATCAACCCGTGCAGATCATGATTGTTGAAGATGAGCCCAAGCTGGGCCAGCTGCTGGTGGATTATCTGCAGGCGGCGGGCTACGCCACCCGCTGGCTGACCAACGGCAACGAGGTGGTGCCGACCGTGCACCAGCATCCGCCGGCGCTGATCTTGCTCGACCTGATGCTGCCGGGCGCCGACGGGCTGACGGTGTGCCGCGAGCTGCGCCGCTTCAGCGACGTTCCGATCGTGATGGTGACGGCGAAAATCGAAGAGATTGACCGCCTGCTGGGGCTGGAGATCGGCGCCGACGATTACATCTGCAAACCCTACAGCCCGCGCGAAGTGGTGGCGCGGGTGAAAACCATCCTGCGCCGCAGCTATCGGCCGCAGGAGAGCGCGCGGGAAGATGACCTGCTGCACATCGATGAACCGCGCTTCCAGGCCAGCTATCAGGGGCAGTTGCTGGATCTGACGCCGGCGGAATTCCGCCTGCTGAAAACGCTGGCCAGCCAGCCGGGCAACGTATTTTCTCGCGAGCAGCTGCTGAACAACCTGTACGACGACTACCGGGTGGTCACCGACCGCACCATCGACAGCCACATCAAAAACCTGCGCCGCAAGCTGGAACTGATCGACGGGGAAAAATCCTTTATCCGCTCGGTATACGGCGTGGGCTACCGCTGGGAAGCCGAGCCCTGCCGGCTGGTGAATGGGGTTTAGGGGGAAATCAGCGCGTCCAGTCTTCAACCGCCAACCCGGGCACCATGGCGAATGCGCGATCGTTGGTCACCAACGTCGCGCCACGGCTCTGCGCGTGAGCGGCGATCAGTTGATCCAGCGCGCCCATGATTTTGCCTTTTTTCTCCATGTTCGCGCGCATTTCACCGTAGCAGCGGGCGGCCTCGCTATCCCATGCATAGACCGTCACCGCGGCAAGAAAGGCCTCGACCATGCTTTGCAACGCCTTGTTCCGCCGTTTAGCCACACCGTAAAGCAGTTCCGCCTCCGTGACGCAGGAAATACATACGGCAGAAGGCGGGAGCTTTTCCATGACGTTAAGCACCTGCGGATGCTGCCGAAACAAGTGGCTGACGGTGTTGGTATCAAACATGTACATCGCCTACTCTTCCTCTGAGAATGGATCGCGGTCTGCAACCCCTTGCTGACGATCTTCCGCGCCAAGAAACTCTTGCGGCACCGGCGTTTGGGCGATAATGCTCAGCAGCGGTGCCCAGCTGTCCGGCTTTGCCGGATATTTGGATAAAATCACGTTGCCCTCCCGATCGCGACGGATATAGACACGATCCGTATCAAATTCAAATTCCACCGGTAACCTCACCGCCTGATTTCTGCCGTTTTTAAACAGCTTTGCGATTCTTTCCATCTCGACAACCTCCACAGCAGGCATAGGCCAAAGCATATGCCTGTAGCGTGTCGATGCCAAGATGTATCGCTCATTTTTCATCCATATTGACGAAACGGCCAAACCGTAACGCACAATCTCACGGGGTGAAACCCTGTTCCCCTTGTTATGCGGCGCACTGCGCAATCACCGCGCCTTCCCTTAGCTTCCCGTGCGGCGCCAGGTTCACCGAATGAAAACTCCGCGCCGGCGCAAAAAAACTGCGCATTTTTTCGACTAAGCTGCTGTGAGGTTTAGCCGCCGATTTTCAAGCGATTGGCTACACTTACATCACGAATCGGAACCTACAGGAGAAGAACCATGGCAATCGGTCATTATGAGCTGAAAAAAGCAAAGAACGGGCAGTACCACTTCAACCTGAAAGCCAGTAACGGCGAGAGCATCCTGGCCAGCGAAATGTACGCCAGCAAAGCCTCGGCGGAGAACGGCATCGCTTCGGTGCAGACCAATTCGCCGCACGAGGCGCAGTACGAACTGAAGCACAGCACCAGCAATCAGCCCTATTTTGTGCTGAAGGCAAAGAACCATCAGGTGATCGGCGTCAGCGAAATGTACAGCTCCGAAAGCGCCGCCAAAAACGGTATCCAATCGGTGATGAAAAACGGCCCGACCACCGATATCCGCGATTTGAGCGCCTGATATTTCCCTTTCTCCCGCGCGGTGGCCCGCCGCCGCGCATTTTCCGTTTGACCAAGATCAATCTCCCCTGAATAAATCCGGTTAACTGCTGATTTCTTGCCGCGCTGCGGCTACAATTCCCCGCTTTTACTGCGCCATCAGGTGGCGTGGTGCTGACCTGAAATCAGACCGAGACACACTATGTTTACACCGGAACTTCTCTCCCCGGCCGGAACGCTGAAAAACATGCGTTACGCCTTCGCGTACGGCGCCGATGCGGTTTACGCCGGCCAGCCGCGCTACAGCCTGCGGGTACGCAACAACGAGTTCAACCACGAGAATCTGGCGCAGGGCATCAATGAAGCCCATGCGCTGGGCAAAAAATTCTACGTGGTGGTAAACATCGCCCCGCACAACGCCAAGCTGAAAACCTTCCTGCGCGATCTGAAGCCGGTTATCGATATGGGCCCGGATGCGCTGATCATGTCCGATCCCGGCCTTATCATGATGGTGCGCGAAGCCTTCCCGCAGATGGACATCCACCTGTCGGTGCAGGCCAACGCCGTTAACTGGGCGACGGTGAAGTTCTGGCAGCAAATGGGCCTGACCCGCGTGATCCTCTCGCGCGAACTGTCGCTGGAAGAGATCGCCGAGATCCGCGCCGAAGTGCCGGACATGGAGCTGGAGATCTTCGTGCACGGCGCGCTGTGCATGGCCTACTCCGGCCGCTGCCTGCTGTCCGGCTACATCAACAAGCGCGATCCCAACCAGGGCACCTGCACCAACGCCTGCCGCTGGCAGTACAAAGCGGAGGAAGGCAAAGAGGATGACACCGGCAATATCGTGCACCTGCACGAGCCGATCCCGGTGCAAACCGTCGAGCCGACGTTGGGCATCGGCGCGCCAACCGACAAGGTGTTCATGCTGTCTGAAGCGCAAAAGCCAGGCGAATATATGAGCGCCTTCGAAGATGAACACGGCACCTATATCATGAACTCCAAGGATCTGCGCGCCATCCAGCACGTGGAGCGTCTGACGCAGCTCGGCGTGCACTCGCTGAAGATCGAAGGCCGCACCAAATCCTTCTACTACTGCGCCCGCACCGCCCAGGTCTACCGCCGCGCCATCGACGACGCAGCCGCCGGCAAACCCTTCGATCCGACTCTGCTTACCACGCTGGAAGGCCTGGCGCACCGTGGCTACACCGAAGGCTTCCTGCGCCGCCACGTGCACGAAGCGCAGCAGAATTACGACTACGGCTCCTCGCTCTCCGAGCGCCAGCAGTTCGTCGGCGAATTCACCGGCGTGCGCCGCGAAGGCTGGGCGGAAGTCGACGTGAAGAATAAGTTCGCGCTCGGCGACAGCGTCGAGATGATGACGCCGGGCGGCAACGTGGTGTTCACCCTCGAGAGCATGCAAAATAAGAAAGGCGAGCCGATTGAGGTGGCGCCGGGCAACGGCCATATCGTTTATTTGCCGATCCCGCAGGATATCGATCTCAATTATGCGTTGCTGATCCGCAATTTGGCGGAAGAAAATAGCGCCGGGGCATAAAAATGAATCGCCGTCATTCGGCGGCGATTTTTAGCAAATATTAGAATTGGATCACATCAATGTGCGCGCAGCTTGGTTACTATCACGCTGCTTAAAACGAACAACGAAAATATTTGCATAGCAATACTAGGAACCACCTCCTTAGCCGGCCCAATCTCCCTTGGGCTGGCTTTTTCTTTATGGGTGCGCCTATTTTTTTCGCCGCGCCGATTTCCATAACTTATTCCCGTTATCCGTTTTAATAATAATAATCACGCCGCTTCGATATATAAATAACGCTACAGCGATTAATCCTCTCGTCTTTAAAACCTGGCTTATTTCCGGGTAAAATTCAGATAAATTCGCCTTGTTTCTTATTCACTGAACGCCGGGAAATAACCAGAATTAGCTGAATATTCTGATGGCCTGGTGGCGGCAGCTGGTTTATCTTGAGGCATTCTTGGTTTTCCGCCGGAGGATATCGGCAATGCCTCAACACTCACATGCGCCCGCCCTGCTTATCATCAACGGCAAAGGCGCCGGTAACGAAGAGCTGCGTCAGGCGGTCAAACGCCTGCGCGCAGAGCAAATCACGCTGCACGTGCGCGTGACCTGGGAGCACGGCGACGCCGCGCGCTATGTCGCAGAAGCCACGCAGCTCGGCGTCGGCACCGTCGTCGCCGGCGGCGGTGACGGCACCATCAACGAAGTGGCCGCCGCGCTGGTGCAACTGCCGGCGCACAACCGGCCGGCGCTGGGCATCCTGCCGCTCGGCACCGCCAACGACTTCGCCATGGCCTGCAACATCCCCCCTTCGCCGGAACAGGCGCTGCAGCTGGCGATCAAGGGCCGCTCGGTGCCGATCGATCTGGCGAAGGTCAACGGCGAGCGCTACTTCATCAACATGGCCACCGGCGGCTTCGGCACCCGCATCACCACCGAAACGCCGGAGAAGCTGAAGGCGGCTCTCGGCGGCGTGTCCTACTTCGTGCACGGCTTGCTGCGCATGGATACGCTGCAGGCCGACCGCTGTGAAATCCGTGGGCCGGACTTCCGCTGGGCCGGCGAGGCGCTGGTGATCGGCATCGGCAACGGCAAACAGGCCGGCGGCGGCCAGGAGCTGTGCCCCAGCGCGCTGATCAACGACGGCCTGCTGCAGCTGCGCCTGCTGATCGCCGATGAGCTGCTGCCGGCGCTGGTCGCCGCCCTGTTCAACGACGAAGAGAGCAACAGCATCCTCAGCGCGGCGCTGCCGTGGCTCGAGATCGACGCGCCGCATGAGATGACCTTCAACCTCGACGGCGAACCGCTCAAGGGTCGCCATTTCCGCATCGAAGTGCTGCCGCAGGCCATCGAATGCCGCCTGCCGCCTAACTGCGCCCTGCTGGGCTGACCTTGTCGGGCGCAGCCGCTGCGCCCCGTTTCTTCCCCCGTTTACCCGCTTCCGCTCGCGATCAAATGTGATCCTCTCCGGCAAATTCATCAAATCATACTTGTATGGTAGTTAGTTCATGACGTATTTTCGCGCTATCTCTCCGCAGCTACAGGATGTGAAGGTTATGAAAATCGTCAACGCCGAGGTGTTCGTCACCTGCCCGGGGCGCAATTTTGTCACGCTGAAAATCACCACCGATGACGGCATCGTCGGCCTCGGTGACGCCACGCTAAATGGCCGCGAATTGCCGGTGGCCTCTTACCTGAAAGATCACCTCTGCCCGCAGCTGATCGGCCGCGACGCGCAGCGGATCGAAGACCTCTGGCAATTCTTCTACAAAGGCGCTTACTGGCGGCGCGGCCCGGTGACCATGTCGGCCATTTCCGCTGTCGACATGGCGCTGTGGGACATCAAGGCCAAGGCCGCCAACATGCCGCTGTATCAGCTGTTGGGCGGCGCCTCGCGCTCTGGTGTGATGGTGTATTGCCACACCACCGGCCACTCGATCGACGAGGTGCTCGACGACTACGCCAAACATAAAGAACAAGGCTTCAAGGCGATCCGCGTTCAATGCGGCGTGCCGGGTATGAAAACCACCTACGGCATGGCCAAGGGCAAAGGCCAGGCCTATGAGCCGGCCACCAAGGGCGACTGGCCGGAAGAGCAGCTGTGGTCGACGGAAAAATACCTCGATTTCACCCCCAAACTGTTCGACGCGGTGCGCAACAGGTTCGGCTTCAACGAACATCTGCTACACGACATGCACCACCGCCTGACGCCGATCGAAGCGGCGCGCTTCGGCAAAAGCGCCGAACCGTATCGCCTGTTCTGGATGGAAGATCCGACGCCGGCGGAAAATCAGGCCTGTTTCCGCCTGATCCGCCAGCATACCGTCACGCCGATCGCCGTCGGCGAGGTGTTCAACAGCATCTGGGACTGCAAACAGCTGATCGAAGAACAGCTGATCGACTACATCCGCACCACCCTGACGCACGCGGGTGGCATTACCGGCATGCGGCGCATCGCCGACTTCGCCTCGCTGTATCAGGTGCGCACCGGCTCCCACGGCCCTTCCGATCTGTCGCCGATTTGCATGGCGGCGGCGCTGCATTTCGATCTGTGGGTGCCGAATTTCGGCGTGCAGGAATACATGGGCTATTCCGAGCAGATGCTCGAGGTGTTCCCACACAGCTGGACGTTCGACGACGGCTATATGCACCCGGGCGACAAGCCGGGCATCGGCATCGAGTTCGATGAGAAGCTGGCGGCGCGTTATCCGTATGAACCGGCCTACCTGCCGGTCGCGCGTCTGGAGGATGGCACCTTATGGAACTGGTAAACACCATGCGCAGCGTCGTGATCGAACAGCCCGGGCGCCTGGCGCTGCAGACGCGCGCGCTGCCGCAGCCGGCGGCCGGCGAGGTGCGGGTCAAGGTGAAATTCGCCGGCATCTGCGGCTCCGACGTCCATATCTATCACGGCCATAACCCGTTCGCCCGCTATCCGCGGGTGATCGGCCACGAGTTCTTCGGCCTGATCGATGCGCTGGGCAAAGGCGTCGATCCAGCGCGCCTCGGTGAACGCGTCTCGGTAGATCCGGTGGTGAGCTGCGGCCACTGCTATCCCTGTTCGGTCGGCCGCCCCAACGTCTGCACCTCGCTGCAGGTGATCGGCGTGCACCGCGACGGCGGCTTCAGCGACTACGCCTGCGTGCCGGCGCGCAACGCCTATCCGGTTCCGCCCGCCATCAGCGATCGCCACGCCGCGATGATCGAACCCTTCAGCATCGCCGCCAACATTACCGCCCATCTGCAACCGCGCCCCGACGACATCGCGCTGATCTACGGCGCCGGGCCGATGGGGCTCACGGTGATCCAGACGCTGAAAGGCGTGTACGGCGTCAAGCAGGTGTGGGTCGTCGATCGCATCGCCGAACGGCTGGACATGGCGCGCGCCAACGGCGCCGACGTGACGTTCAACAACGCCGAGGCCGCATTGCCGCAGATGCTGCAGCAGCGCGGCGTTCAGCCGACGCTGATCGTCGATGCCGCCTGCCACCCCGCCATTTTGCCGGAGGCGATCTATCTGGCCTCGCCGGCGGCGCGCATCGGCATCATGGGCTTTTCCGGCGACGCCTGCACGCTGACCCAGCAGAGCATCACCAGCAAGGAGCTGTCGATCTTCTCCTCGCGCCTGAACAGCGCGCGCTTCCCGCAGGTGATCGGCTGGATGGCGGACGGCAAGCTAGACCCGCAGCGGCTGCTCACCCACTGTGTGCCCGCCGCCGACGTCGAACGGGCGATGCTGATGTTCGAGCGGGATCAGCGCACCTGCTGCAAGGTGCTGCTGCAGTTCGAGTAACGCCAAGGCAGCATCGGGGCATTGGGCGGCCCCCGCCGCCCGTGCAAACAACGAAGCATCACGATTAAAACGACACCCAGTGGAGTGCTTTATGTTTAAAAACCTGCGTTGGACCATCGTGTTCCTGCTGTTCATGGTCTACATGATCAACTACCTCGATCGCGTGGCGCTGTCGATCACCGTGCCAATGATCGAACAGGATCTGATGCTGAACGCCGAACAGTTCGGCCTGATCTTCGGCAGCTTCTTCTTCGGCTACGCCATCTTCAACTTCGTCGGCGGGCTGGCGGTCGACCGTTTCGGCCCGACGCTGGTGCTGGGCGTGGCGGTCGGTCTGTGGTCTATCTTCTGCGGCATGACGGCGATCGCCACCGGTTTTTACTCGATGCTGATCCTGCGCGTCCTGTTCGGCATGGCCGAAGGGCCGATCTGCGCCTCGGCCAACAAGATGATCAACGGCTGGTTCCCGAAGAAGCAGGCGGCGACCGCCATGGGCCTGCTTAGCGCCGGTTCGCCTTTGGGCGGCGCGGTGGCCGGGCCGATCGTCGGCTATCTGGCGCTGGCGTTCGGCTGGCGACCGGCGTTTATGATCATCTGCGCCATCGGCATCGTCTGGATGCTGGTGTGGTTCTTCGTGGTGGCGGATAACCCGGCGAAAAGCCAGCGCGTCAGCGCCGAAGAACGGGCGCTGATCGCGCGGCTGAAACAGGAAAACCTCGGCGAGGAAAGCGCGCTGAGCGACGCCGCGCACGGGCTGGGTTACTACCTGAAGCAGCCGATCATTCTGGTCACCGCCTTCGCCTTCTTCTGCTACAACTACATTCTGTTCTTCTTCCTGAGCTGGTTCCCCTCGTATCTGGTGCAGGCGCACAACCTGAACATCAAAGAGATGAGCCTGACCACGATGATCCCGTGGATCGTCGGCTTCGTCGGGCTGGCGCTCGGTGGCTATATTTCCGACAAGATCTTCAACATCACCGGCAAATTGCTGCTGTCGCGCAAGATCGTGCTGGTCACCAGCCTGCTGGCGGCGGCGGTGTGCGTGGCGCTGGCGGGCACCGTCAGCAGCGTGGTGCCGGCAGTGATGCTGATGTCGGTGTCGATCTTCTTCCTTTACATCACCGGCGCTCTCTACTGGGCGATCATCCAGGACGTGGTGCATAAATCCCGGGTCGGCGGCGCCAGCGGGTTCATTCATTTGATCGGCAGCGTCTCCGGCATCATCGGGCCGATCGTCACCGGCTACATCGTGCAGAACACCGGCAAATTCGACAGCGCCTTTATGCTGGCGGGCGGCGTCGCCGCGCTGGGCGCGCTGCTGGTGCTGCTGGTGATCAAGGCGCCGCGCGCGACGGCGGGCGTGCAAATCTTAAAACCATAACGCCAGGCGGGGCGGCTTCGCCCCTTTGCTTACCTCTCCAGGGACATTGAACATGAGACTTTCCGACCACAGCGCGCTGCCGGCCGCCGTTCTCCGGCCCGGCTACGCACGTGAGCGCGTGAAACCGCGCATGGCGCATATCGGCTTCGGCGCGTTTCACCGCGCGCACCAGGCGATGTACGCCGACAGGCTGGCCAGCGAGCACGGCAGCGACTGGGGCTACTGCGAAATCAGCATGCAGCACGGCCGGCAAAAGATCGCCGACCTGCAGCAACAGGACCTGCTGTTCTCGGTGGCAGAGATGGACGACGACGGCTGGCGGGGCAGGGTCATCGGCGTGGTGCGCCAGGCGCTGCACCTGCAAACCGACGGGCTGGCGGCGGTGCTGGCGGCCCTGACGCAGCCTGAGATCGCCATCGTCTCGCTGACCATCAGCGAAAAGGGCTATTGCCACCACCCTGCCAGCGGCCGGCTGATGGCGGAACACCCGGCGATCGCGCATGATATCGCTCACCCGGCGCAGCCACAGTCGGCGCCGGGGCTGCTGTTGGCGGCGCTGCGCCTGCGCCGCGAACGCGGGTTGCCGCCGTTCGCCGTGATGTCCTGCGACAATATGCCGGCCAACGGCCGGGTCACGCGCCAGGTGCTGCTCGACCTGGCGCAGCGGCAGGATCCGGCGCTGGCCGACTGGGTGCGTCAAGAGGTCGCCTTCCCTTCCACCATGGTGGATCGCATCGTGCCGGCGATGACGCAGGAAGTCCGCGGCCAGCTCCATGCTTGGTTGGGCGGCGTAGAGGATGAGGTCGGCGTGGCCTGCGAACCGTTCAGCCAGTGGGTCATTGAAGACCGCTTTCCCCAAGGGCGACCGCTCTGGGAAAAGGTCGGCGCCGAGCTGGTAAGCGACGTGCTGCCGTATGAGGAGATGAAGCTGCGCATGCTGAACGGCAGCCATTCGTTCCTCGCCTATCTCGGCTATCTGGCCGGTTATCAGCACGTCGGCGACTGCATGCAGGACGCAGATTTTGTCCGCGCCGCCCGTCACCTGATGCTGGCGGAACAGGCGCCGACCCTGCAGGTGCCGAACGTCGATTTGGCGCAGTATGCCGACTCGCTGCTGCAGCGTTACCGCAACCGCGCGCTGAAGCACCGCACCGCGCAGATCGCCGTGGACGGCACGCAAAAGCTGCCGCAGCGGCTGCTGGACGCGATCCGCTGGCATCTGGCGCGCGGCAGCCGCTTCGACTGCCTGGCGCTGGGCGTCGCCGGCTGGATGCGCTACGTCGGCGGCCGCGATGAGCAAGGCGCGCCGATCGACATCAGCGATCCACTGCGCGACCCCATCGCCGCGTTGGTCGCCGGCAGCGAGGAAGGCCGGCCCCGCGTCCTGGCGCTGCTGCAGCTCGACAGCGTCTTCGGCCAGGATCTGCCCGACTCGCCTGACTTCGTCCGCGCCGTCAGCCACGCTTATCATCAACTGCTGAGCCTGGGGGCCAAAGCCGCCGTCGCCGCTCTGCCGCTTACCGACCGGGGGGTTTCCGATGACCGTCACCACGCATAACGCCGTCAATACCGGCAATCAACCGCTGCTGCGGCGCGTCGCCAGCGCTTCGGCCATCGGCACCGCCGCCGAATATTATGATTTCTTCGCCTACGGCACCGCCGCGGTGCTGTTCTTCGGCCAGCTGTTTTTCCCCAGCGCCGATCCGCTGATCAGCACGCTGGCGGCCTTCGCCACCTACGCGGTCGGTTTCCTGGCGCGCCCGCTGGGCGGCATCGTGTTCGGCCACATCGGCGACAAGGTCGGCCGCAAGAAGGCGCTGGTGATCACCATCCTGATCGTCGGCCTCGGCACCTTCTGCATCGGCCTGCTGCCCACCTATGAGCAGATCGGCATCTGGGCGCCGCTCGCGCTGATCTTTATCCGCGTGCTGCAGGGCTTCGGCGTCGGCGGCGAACAGGCCGGCGCGGTGCTGATGACCGCCGAATACGCGCCGCCGCCGCGGCGCGGCTTCTACGCCAGCTGGGTACAGATCGGCGCGCCCGCCGGTTTCCTGCTGCCATCGGGGCTGTTCGCGCTGCTGACCGCCGTGCTGTCGCCGGCGCAGATGCTGGACTGGGGCTGGCGCATTCCGTTCCTGCTCAGCCTGCTGCTGGTGATCGTCGGGCTGTTTATTCGCCTGAAGATCGACGAGTCGCCGGTGTTTACCCAGATCCGTGCCACCAAGGCGGTGGAGAGCCGGCCGGTGGTGGAAGTAGCCCGCAGCTACCCTGGCCTTATCGGCAAAGGGGTGTGCGCCAAGCTGATTGAAGCCTGCGCCTTCGCCATGTTCACGGTGATCGTGCTGGCCTACGGCAAGGCCAATCATCTCAACGAAAGCATTCTGCTGGAGGCGATGATCGTGGCGGTGCTGCTGGAGATTTTCGCCATTCCGCTGATGGGCCGCCTCTCCGATCGGCTGGGGCGCAAACCGGTATACATCGCCGGCGCGCTGCTGCAGGTGGTGTGCATCGTGCCGTTCTTTATGGCGATCAACCTCGATAATTTCTGGGTGACGCAGATCGCCATGATCGTGGTGCTGACCTTCGGCCACAGTATGTGCTACGCGCCGCAGGCCTCCTACTTCCCGGAACTGTTCCCCACCCGCGTGCGCTGCAGCGGCATCGCGCTGATCTGGCAGATCGGATCGCTGATCGGCAGCGGCATTCTCGGGCTGCTGGCGGTGAAGATCCTGCAGGTGACCGGCGGCCACTACTACGGGCTGGCGGGTTACATGATGGTGTTGGGCGTGGTGTCGGCCATCGGCCTGAGCCTGATGCCGGAAACCGCGCCAGGGCGGCGCAAGCAGGAATATCAGGATTGGCATCACTGAGTTACCCTGCCCGGCGGGTGGATTTATCCACCCGCCCTCAACCAATAATCTGCTAGTATGGTGGCATTCGAATTCCAGCCAGATGCCTGATTGTCGCCATGTCTGAAACGTACAGTCTCACCAACAACGTCCCGGTCAACCAACAGATCTATCGCTTCCTGCGCAAGGATATCGTCGACTGCACCATCCCCCCCGGCACCCTGTTGTCCGAGAAAGAGATTTCTACGCGCTTTTGCGTTTCGCGCCAGCCGGTGCGCGAAGCTTTCATCAAGCTGGCGGAGGCCGGCCTGGTGCAGATCCTGCCGCAGCGCGGCACTTTTGTGATGAAAATCTCCGCCAAGCGCGTGGCCGACGGGCGCTTTATCCGCCAGGCGGTGGAATGCGCCATCGTGCGCCGCGCGGCCGAGCGCGCCACCCCGGCGCAGCTGATGACGCTGGAGCATAACCTGCACCGCCAGGCGCTGGCGGCGCAGAACGGGCAAACGCGCGAGTTTCTGGCGCTGGACGACGAATTCCACCAGCTGCTGACCCAGTTCGCCGACTGCCCGCTGGCGTGGGAGACCATCGAAACCATCAAGGCCACCATGGATCGAGTGCGTTTCCTCAGCCTGAGCGAAGTCTCGCCGCCGGAGAGCCTGATCAAGCAGCACTACCGCATCTACGAGGCGCTGAAAGCGCGCGATGCCGAGGCGGCGGAGCGCGCCATCCACGATCACCTGCAGGAGATGATCTACTCCATCACCCCGATTGCCCAGCAGAACACCGAGTGGTTCGAGATCGAATAATCAATCGTTTAGCGCGCCGGGGGCGATCGTCCCCGCGTATTTGGCCTCGCAAATGGCATTTCCTCTCAATCGCATCTATTGTTTGTCCTTGCCGGATCCAGTTCGGTAGTATCGCTTTACAGCTTCAATCACCGCTTTTTTACTGCGCCGGTGGTCAAAAACCCTTGCATTGCCGGTGTATGAAGAAGCTTAATCGGGAGTGAATCATGACTGATATTGTGCAGTTGCTAGGAAAGGAAGCGGAAGATCTGCTGCAACACCGCTGTACCACTATCCCCGCCGAGAATCTCTACCTGCCGGGCGACGACTTCGTTGACCGCGTAATGATCGATAACAACCGTCCCAACAGCGTGCTGCGTTCGATGCAAACCCTGTTCAACCACGGCCGCCTGGCCGGCACCGGCTACCTGTCGATCCTGCCGGTCGATCAGGGCATCGAGCACTCCGCCGCCGCCTCGTTCGCCGCCAACCCGCTGTATTTCGATCCGAAGAACATCGTCGAGCTGGCGATTGAAGCCGGCTGTAACTGCGTCGCTTCCACCTACGGCGTGCTGGCGTCGGTATCGCGCCGCTACGCGCATAAAATTCCGTTCCTGGTCAAACTCAACCACAACGAAACGCTGAGCTACCCGACCCAGTACGACCAGACCCTGTACGCCAGCGTCGAGCAGGCGTTCAACATGGGCGCGGTGGCGGTCGGCGCCACCATTTACTTCGGCTCCGAGCAGTCGCGCCGCCAGATCGAAGAGATCTCGATCGCCTTCGAGCGCGCGCATGAGCTGGGCATGGTCACCGTGTTGTGGGCCTATCTGCGCAACCCGGCATTCAACAAGGACGGCGTGGACTACCACTCCAGCGCCGATCTGACCGGCCAGGCCAACCACATCGCCGCCACCATCGGCGCCGATATCGTCAAACAGAAAATGGCGGAAAACAACGGCGGCTACCGCGCGGTGAAATTCGGCTATACCGACGATCGCGTCTACACCAAGCTGACCACCGATCACCCGATCGATCTGGTGCGCTACCAGTTAGCCAACTGCTACATGGGCCGCGCCGGGCTGATCAACTCCGGCGGCGCCGCCGGTGAGAACGATCTGCAGGAATCGGTGCGCACCGCGGTGATCAACAAACGCGCCGGCGGCATGGGCCTGATCCTGGGGCGCAAGGCGTTCAAGAAATCGATGAAAGACGGCGTGGCGCTGATCAACGCCGTGCAAGACGCCTACCTGGACAAGAAGGTCACCATCGCCTGATGTGACGGACCGCCTGTCCCCAAGCCCGGTTCGCCGGGCTTTTTTGTGCATCGAGGGAGGTCTTGACAAGGAAATAATGCAACCGAATGTATTTTATGAGCAAAAATAAGAGCTGGTTTTTATTTAATCTCCCTGCGCTTTTTTTATTCCAAATATGCGAAAGAGAACGACATAAATCATTAAAGATTGAAAGTTAACCTTATCAAATTTCAAATTTCCCACCTTTTCCGAAAACACAAAAACTTAGCGCATTAATAATTATTATAGTTCATTGTTATTTATGGACTTTTGACTAAATTTTACGCTAGTTAATCCACATTTTTATGGTGGTGCCATCATGAAAGTCAATATTGTAATCATCTCCCTGCTCATCCTTTCGCTATCGTCTTGCGCGCTATTTAAATCTCCAGCCTCTAGGCATGAGTTGAAACCTGGTGAAACGTATTGGTTTGACTATGACTCAACAAGAAGCAGCGCCATTTATATTCCCGCAGACTCAAATATCAAGTACTGCGTGGCTCCACCGCCTGATGTCGCGCAGTTCGTTATTGCCGCGCTGAAAGCTGAAATGAGCACGGAACAAATTCAAAAAGTCAGTGGCGATGCAGAGTTCAGCACCGCCGTAGTCGATCTGGCTCGGCGCACGACCACGGTAAATTTTATCCGCGATACGTTGTATCGCGTCTGCGAAGCCAGACTACAAGGCCCGCTCACCGCGACGGAAAAAGAAATTTTCCTGGCCGCGATAGCCGCCGCCAAAGATATGGCAATCGCTGAAAAAGACAAACAAAAGCAAGAACTGGCTCAAACGGCCGAAAGAAACGGTGCTTCCGTAGAGACAATACAAAAGATTCTCGAGCAGTAACAGAAACACGCTAACAACGGCGATTTCCGTATACCCCCTACCCAAAGCCCGGTTCACCGGGCTTTTTTGCGCCCGCGCTCTCCCCCTCATGCCACAGACCTTCTCTTTCTTTCATTTTAAACTTTCAAAATAAAATATTTATCTTTCAAATTGTGATCTATTTAAAACAAATGGCCCAACAAAGTGACTACTGTAAGGCCCATGGCGACAGAGCCGCCGTTCGCTCCAGGCCATATCAGTCCATTACAGGAGAACATAATGATTGAGCTAATCACCCACGGCGCCGAGTGGTTTATCGGCCTGTTTCAGAAAGGCGGTGAAGTGTTTGTCGGCATGGTGACCGGCATTTTACCTTTGTTGATCAGCCTGTTGGTTATCATGAACGCGCTGATCAAATTTGTTGGCCAGGAACGTATCGAACGATTGGCGCAGCGCTGCGCGGGCAACCCCGTGTCGCGTTATCTGCTGCTACCGCTGATCGGCACCTTTGTCTTCTGCAACCCGATGACCCTCAGCCTGGGGCGCTTCATGCCGGAGAAATACAAGCCGAGCTACTACGCGGCGGCCTCCTACAGCTGCCACTCGATGAACGGCCTGTTCCCGCACATCAATCCGGGCGAACTGTTCGTTTACCTCGGCATCGCCAGCGGCCTGACCACCCTCGGCCTGCCGCTCGGCCCGCTGGCGGTGAGCTATTTCCTGGTGGGGCTGTTCACCAACTTCTTCCGCGGCTGGGTCACCGATCTCACCACCAGCCTGTTCGAACGCAAGATGGGCATCCGTCTGGATCGCCAGGTGCAACTTTAATTCGTGGAGTGCAGCATGAGTGCTTATATCCGTATTGAAAAAGGCGCCAGCGGCTGGGGTGGCCCCCTGGAGCTGCCGATCGAGCCCGGCAAGAAAGTGGTGTACATCACCGCCGGCACCCGACCTTCGATCGTCGATCGCCTCAGCGAATTGACCGGCTGGCCGGCCGTCGACGGCTTCAAAGAAGGTGAACCGCCGGCGGAAGAGATCGGGGTGGCGGTGATCGACTGCGGCGGCACCCTGCGCTGCGGCCTGTACCCGAAACGCCGCATTCCGACGGTCAACATCCACGCCACCGGCCAGTCCGGCCCGCTGGCGCAGTTTATCCTCGAAGACATCTATGTCTCCGGCGTGCGCGACCACAACATCAGCCGAATCGAAGCGGCAGATAGCCAACCCGCCGCCACCGTTGCAGCGCCGCCCAAGGCGCGCGACTACGACACCAGCAAGAAGATCACCGAGCAAAGCGACGGGCTGCTGGCGAAGGTCGGCATGGGCATGGGATCGGTGGTGGCGGTGTTCTTCCAGGCCGGGCGCGACACCATCGACACCGTGCTGAAGACCATCCTGCCGTTTATGGCGTTCGTCTCGGCCTTGATCGGCATCATCATGGCCTCCGGCCTCGGGGACTTTATCGCTCACGGCCTGACGCCGCTCGCCAACAGCCCGATCGGCCTGGTGACGCTGGCGCTGATCTGCTCATTCCCGCTGCTGTCGCCGTTCCTCGGCCCCGGCGCGGTCATCGCCCAGGTGATCGGCGTGCTGGTCGGGGTGCAGATCGGCCTCGGCCATATTCCGCCGCAGCTGGCGCTGCCCGCGCTGTTCGCCATCAACGCGCAGGCCGCCTGCGACTTCATTCCGGTCGGCCTGTCGCTGGCGGAAGCCAAGCAGGACACCGTGCGAGTCGGCGTGCCCTCGGTACTGGTCGGCCGCTTCCTGACCGGCGCGCCGACGGTGTTGATCGCCTGGGCCGCCTCGGCCTTCATTTATCAATAAGCTGATTTCCAGGGAGACGTTTATGCACACCATTTTTCACACCACCATCACGCAGATCGGCGGCTGCGCCCGCGACGCGTTGCTGGACAACATGCTGATCACCTTCCGTGAAGGCGCGCCGGCGGATATCGAAGAGTTCTGCTTCATCCACCGCCACGGCGCGACCGCCGGCGAGCTGCAGGTCGGCGGCGTGATGGAACTGGCGCAGCGGCGCTACGCCATCACCGCCGTCGGTAGCGTCGCCACGCAGAATCTGCGCGAGCTGGGCCACATCACCGTGCGCTTCGACGGCGAAGCCGAAGCCGAATTCCCCGGCTCGATCCACGTATCCGGCCCGACGCCGACCGATATCCCGTTGGGCAGCACGCTGTCATTTATCGCATAAGGAGTAGACCATGTCTGAAGTAGCTGTAGTGATTGGCGGCGGCCAAACGTTAGGCGCCTTTTTGTCCCACGGGCTGGCGCAGGCCGGTTATCGGGTGGCGGTGGCCGATCTGAACGCCGACAATGCCAATCAGGTGGCACAGCAGATCAACGAAGCGTTTGGCGCGGGCAGCGCCTGCGGTTTTCAGGCCGACGCCACCGACGAGCAGAGCGTGATCGCGCTGGCGGCGGCGGTTGACCGGGCGTTCGGCCAGGCCAACCTGCTGGTGTACAGCGCCGGCATCGCCAAGGCGGCACCGATCACCGATTTTCCGCTGGGCGACTTCGATCGCTCGCTGCAGGTGAACCTGGTGGGTTATTTCCTCTGCGCCCGCGAGTTCTCGCGCCTGATGATCCGCGACGGCATCGCCGGGCGCATCATTCAGATCAACTCCAAGTCCGGCAAGGTCGGCAGCAAGCACAACTCCGGCTACAGCGCCGCCAAGTTCGGCGGCGTGGGGCTGACGCAGTCGCTGGCGCTCGATCTGGCGGAGTACGGCATTACCGTGCATTCGCTGATGCTCGGCAACCTGCTGAAGTCGCCGATGTTCCAGTCGCTACTGCCGCAGTACGCGCAAAAACTGGGCATCGCGCCGGACCAGGTGGAGCAGTACTACATCGACAAAGTGCCGCTGAAGCGCGGCTGCGACTACCAGGACGTGCTGAACACCCTGCTGTTCTACGCCAGCGACAAGGCCTCTTACTGTACCGGCCAGTCGATCAATATCACCGGCGGCCAGGTGATGTTCTGACGCCATCGACGCCCCCTTCCGCGCAAGGGGGCTAAGGAGAACCCCATGACTCAAGCTCTGATCGCCTTCGCGCTGCTGGCCTGGCTGCTGCAAATCGCCTTCGGCTGGTGGCAACTGCAGCGCTTCAACCGCGCCTTCGACGGCCTGTGCCGGCTGGGCGCCGTTGGCGTCGGCCGTTCCGGCGGCCGTTTCCGCCCGCGAGTGGTGCTGGCGCTGGCCTTCGACGCCGATCGACGGGTGTGCGGCAGCCTGTTGCTGCGCGGCCTGACCGTTTTCGCCCGGCCCCGCCCGCTGCCTCGATTGCACGGTTTGCATCAGCGGGATTTGCGCCCGGATGTGATCTTCCCCGAGGATCGCGCATGCCAGTCTGCACTATCGTTAGCGATTGAACCCAAATCGTGATATTTTCACATTAAAAGACATTACCTTTCATAGTGAATTATTCAGCGAGGGGAAATGCCCAACTCTTGTGAACGGGAATCGCGATGAAACCAAAGCAGCGGCAGGCCGCTATCCTTGAATATCTGCAGCGGCACGGCAAAACGGCAGTGGATGCCCTGGCCGAGCATTTCTCTACCACCGGCACCACCATCCGCAAGGATCTCACCCTGCTGGAAGAAGAAGGCGAGGTGATCCGCACCTACGGCGGCGTGGTGCTCAGCCGCGACGACGGCGATCAGCCGATCGACCGCAAAACCCATATCAACACCGAGAAAAAACGCCACATCGCCAGCGCCGCCGTGGCGCTGATCGCCGACGGCGACTCGCTGATCTTCGACGCCGGCAGCACGGTGCTGCAGATGGTGCCGCACCTGGCGCAGTTCAATAACATCACGGTGATGACCAACAGCCTGACCATCGTCAACGCGCTGGTGGAGCTGGACAACGATCAGACCATCCTGATGCCGGGCGGCACCTACCGCAAAAAATCGGCCTCGTTCCACGGCAGCCTGGCCGAATCGGCGTTTCAGCAGTTCAGCTTCGACAAACTGTTTATCGGCGCGGACGGCGTCGATCTCAACGCCGGCGTCACCACCTTCAACGAAGTGCACAACGTCAGCAAAGCGATGTGCGAAGCCGCCGGCCGCATTATTCTGTTGGTAGACTCCTCGAAATTCGGCCGCAAGAGCCCGAACGTGGTGTGCGAACTCAGCGCCGTCGACACGTTGATCACCGACCGAGACATCAACCCCGATTACCTCGCCGCCCTGCAGGCGAAAGGCATCAATATCCTTCTGGTAGGAGACCCCGATGAGTAACGCCAACGCCCTGCTCGCCTTCGCCCGCGAAACGCTGGAGATCGAGCTGACCGAAGCGCAACGCCTGCTGGCGCGCCTGGACGACAACTTCGTCTGCGCCTGCGAACTGCTGCTGAACTGCCGCGGCAAAGCGGTGATTTCCGGCATCGGCAAATCCGGCCATATCGGCAAGAAAATCGCCGCGTCGCTGGCCAGCACCGGTACGCCGTCGTTCTTTGTGCACCCGGCGGAGGCGCTGCACGGCGATCTCGGCATGATCGGCGCCGACGACGTGGTGGTGTTCATCTCCTACTCCGGCCGCGCCAAAGAGCTGGATCTGATCCTGCCGCTATTGGCGGAGAACGGCATTCCGGTGATCGCCGTCACCGGCGGCAAAGAGTCGCCGCTGGCGCAGGCCGCAGCTTGCGTGTTGGATATCGGCGTCGAGCGCGAAGCCTGCCCGATGGGGCTGGCGCCGACCTCCAGCGCGGTCAACACCCTGATGATGGGCGATGCCCTGGCGATGGCGCTGATGCGCCAGCGCGGTTTCAACGCGGAAGATTTCGCCCGCTCGCACCCGGGCGGTAGCCTGGGGGCGCGCCTGTTGAACCGCGTGCATCACCTGATGCGCACCGGCGATCGCCTGCCGCGCGTGAGCGAAAGCGCCAACGTGATGGAAGCGATGCTGGAACTGAGCCGCACCGGGCTCGGGTTAGTGGCGGTCTGCGACGCGCAGCAGCGGGTGGTGGGCGTGTTTACCGACGGCGACCTGCGCCGCTGGCTGGTGAAGGGCAACAGCCTGCAGGATCCGCTCAGCCCGGCGATCACCCGCCCCGGCTATCGGCTGCCGGAGCAGTGGCGCGCCGGCGAGGCGCTGGAGGCGCTGCACGAACAGCACATCAGCGCGGCCCCGGTGGTCGATATGGACGGCGTGCTGGTGGGGGCGCTCAACCTGCACGATCTGCATCAGGCCGGCATCGGCTGATCAACGCCGGGGGCGCCGTCACCGGCGCCCCCGCTCAGATCATTTCCAGTCGGGATTGTTCTCGAACTGCTGCTTCAGCAGCGCCTTCATGTCGTCATCCGGCTTGCCGAGCCACTGATACTTGGCGTATTTCTTCGGATGGTCGACGGCTTCCGGCCGGTCTTCCACCGCCACTCGCACGCCCCAGGCCTGGGATTTGTCCGCGCTGAACGCCACGATCAAAAAGTTGTTGCCGCAGTCGTGCGGCTTGCACAGGTTGCCGACCAGATACTCTTTGCCCTTCCAGCTCAGGTTCTGCGCCGGCGTCGAGGTGCCGACGCCCTTGCGCGCCCAGCCCGGCATCCGCGCCTGGCCTTTCACCATGTTTTGCCAGCTGGCCTGATACCCCGGCTGCTGAATCAAATCCGACGTGGTGACGATTTGCTGAGCAAAGCTGCCCGCGCTGAAGCTGAGCAGTGCGCCGAAGAGGGCGCAACGCAGCGCCTGGTGTCCCGTCATAGTCCTTCTCCCTAGGTTAAATCAGGTTTCGCCCATAAAACCGGGCCTGAACTAGTCAGACCACGGTTGCGGCAAAAAGTTGACTCACCACCAGGCGTGGAAATGATGCACCGGCCCGATGCCGTGCCCCACTTCCAGCGTGTCCGCCTGTTGCAGCGCTTGTTGCAGGTAGTCCTTGGCGGCGGCCACTGTAGCCGCCCAGTCGGCATGGCGCGGCCGTAGCGCCGCCAGCGCGGCCGAGAGCGTGCAACCGGTGCCGTGGGTGTGGCGGGTGGCGACGCGCGGCGCGGTAAAGCGCTGCTCGCCTTCTGCGGTAAACAGCCAGTCCGGGCTCTCGCTTTCGCTCAGGTGGCCGCCCTTCATCAGCACCGCCCGGCAGCCCATCGCCAGCAGCGCCCGCCCCTGCTCGCGCATCTGCGCTTCATCTTCCGCCGGCGCGCACGCCAGCAGCGCCGCCGCTTCCGGCAGGTTCGGCGTAATGATCGACACCAGCGGCAACAGCTCGCGTCGAATAGACGCCACCGCCTCCGGCGCCAGCAACGGATCGCCGCTTTTCGCCAGCATCACGGTGTCCAGCACCACGAATTCCGGCCGGTAATGGCGCAGCCGTTCGGCCACCGCCTGCACGATGTCGGCGTTGGCCAGCATGCCGATCTTGACGCTGTCGATGCGCACGTCGCTGAACACCGAGTCCAGCTGCGCGGCGACGAACGCCGGATCGATGTAATACACCGACTGCACGCCGCGGGTATTCTGCGCCACCAGCGCGGTGATCACCGAGGTGCCGTAGGCGCCGAGCGCAGAAAAGGCCTTCAAATCGGCCTGAATGCCGGCGCCGCCGCTGGGATCGGTGCCGGCGATGGTCAGCGCGTTAATGCGTTTCATCACAGATCCTCCCCGCGCAGCTGATACAGGGCATCGAGGAACGCCGGCGTAAAGCTGCCCGGCCCGCCGGCCTGCCTGGCCGCGAGACCGCCGCAGTGGGACATCACCCGGCAGGCGGTCGCCACGTTGTCCAGGCGATCGCCCGGCAGGGCGCAAAACGCCGCCGCCACCGCCGACAGCGCGCAGCCGGTGCCCACCACCCGCGTCATCAGCGGGGAACCGCCTTCGATCGCCCAATCGCGTTGGCCGTCGGTGACGTAATCCACCGCGCCGGTGACCGCCACCACCGCGCCGCTGCGCTGCGCCAGCTCACGCGCGGCGGGCAATGCCGCCAGCGAATCGTCGCCGCTGTCCACGCCGCGGCCGCTGGCCAGCAACCCGCTGAGCGCCATGATTTCCGAGGCGTTGCCGCGTATCGCCGCCGGTTTCTCGTCCAGCAGCTGTTTAGCAAAGGCGGTGCGGTAGGAGAGCGCGCCGACCGCCACCGGATCCAGCGTCCAGGGCTTGCCGGCCTGATTGGCGGCGGCCACCGCCGCCCGCATCGATTCGGCGCGCAGCGCATTGAGGGTACCGACGTTGATCAGCAGGCCGTCGGCCAGCGCGCTGAACTGCGCCGCCTCTTGCGGCTCCACCACCATCGCCGGGGAGGCACCGAGCGCCAATAGCACGTTGGCGGTCAGCGATTGCACCACTTCGTTGGTCAGGCAGTGGATCAGCGGAGGCCGCTGTTGGAATTGGGTCAGACAGGCCGCGGCGCGCGCGCCGGGTAGTGCATCAGGTCGAGCGATCATATTCCTCCCAACCGGCGTTCAAGAAGGCGGCGCCGGCTGGGCGGCCGTGACTTCCCTACGCTGGCATTATCCAGATCAGGTAATACGGGTATTTCTCAGCCTTCACGTAGAAGGGCACCCCGAGTCATGAAAATCAATAGGTTGTGATCAACGTTGCGTTAATCCCTGCAGGGGATCATGCCAGCGGCGACGCAGACAAACAAGCGAATAAATTGCCCGGCGGGCATACGCCACGCAATGCGCTATAGTGAGCACAAACCACCGGGAGATGCCATGCAGATAAGACCCTACCAAGAAACCGATCGCCCCTTCCTGCGCACGCTGTACCTGGCGTCGCGCAAGGCGGCGTTCGGCTGGCGCGATACCTCAAACTATCAGTTGGAAGATTTCGACGGCGCGACGCTGGGCGAAGCGATTTGGGTGGCGGAAGACGGCGGCGTGCTGCTGGGATTCGTCTCCATCTACCGCGAAGACAACTTCATTCATAACCTGTATGTCGATCCCCATCAGGCGCCGCGCGGCGTCGGCAGTGCGCTGCTGCAGGCGGCGCAAGCCACCTTCACCGCCACCGGCTCGCTGAAATGCCTGGTGAAGAATGAAAAGGCGCTGGCGTTCTACCGCAAACACGGCTGGCGCATCATCTCTACCGGCAACGACGGCGAAGAAGATTATTACCTGCTGCATTCGCCGGCCCGCTAACGCTGCCTTTCCCGTCACAGAACTTATTAATGATAATGGATTTCATTATCACTTAAGCATACCCTTCCTTGTCTCTCTCAATGAACTTTGCAAGGAAGGTTATGCAACACCAAACGGATACTCGCTTCCCCGATGCCGCGGCGGCGGACTACGATCGCCGTATTCTGACCCTGGTGCCCGGCTATCAGTTTGCTCAGGCGCTGCTGACGGCGACGCTCGCGCAGACACTGCCGAATGACGCCACGCTGTTGCTGGCCGGTTGCGGCACCGGCAGCGAACTGTCGGCACTGGCCGCCGCCAACGCCAGCTGGCGTTTCAGCGCCGTGGAACCCTCCGCCGGCATGCTGGCGGCCGCACGCGCCAAGGCCGAAGCCGCGGGTTATGCACAGCGGGTGAGCTTCCAACCCACCTTGCTGCAACAAGCGCCGCAAACCCGCCACGACGCGGCGGTGTGCTCATTGGTGCTGCACTTTATCGCCGACGATGGCGCCAAACTGGACTTCCTGCAGCAGCTGGCGCAGCGCCTTTCCCCCGCTGCACCGCTGCTGCTGTTCGACTATCAACCGGATGGCCTGCCCGCCAGCCACTACCAACACTGGCTGCAAAGCGCCGGGCATTCGGCGGCGCAGGCGCAGGAGGTGATCGAACGCACCCGCCGCAACTGGCACCCGATGGCGGCGGCGCGCAGCCGTCTTCTTTTGGCGGAAAGCGGCTTCACCGCGCCTCAGCAGTTGTGCGGTGCGCTGGGCTTCCAGCTTTCACTGCTCCACCGCCGCCGTTGAGGGCGGCATGCCGCGCAGCGTCAGCCGCCAAAACAGCAACGCGCTTAGGCTGACGCCCGCCCCCAGCCAGCAGACGCCGCTCCAGCCCGCCCAGGCATACATATGGGTGCCGGCAAAGGCGCCCAGCGCGCTGCCGACGGCATAAAACAGCATGTAGCAGCCCACCAGCCTGCTGTGCGACTGCGGGTGCGCGCGGAAGATCATGCTCTGGTTCAGCACGTGGATCGCCTGGCCCGCCAGATCCAGCAGCACGATGCCCGCCACCAGCCAAACCAGGCCGCTGCCGAGCAAACCGAGCGGCAGCCAGGCCAGCGTCAACAGCAGCAGACACACGCCGCTGGCCGCCTGCCCCAGCCCGCGATCCGCCAGATGCCCGGCGCGCACCGCCGCCAGCGCGCCCACCGCGCCGACCAGGCCGAACGCCCCGACCGCGGCATGGGTGAAGTTGAACGGCGCCTGGCTCAGCGGCAACACCAGCGAACTCCAAAAGAGGCTGAAAGCGCCGAACATCAGCAGCGCCAACATGCCGCGAATTTGCAGCGTGCGGTCATGCAACAGCAGGGTCAGCATTGAACGCAGCAGCGCGGGATAGCTCAGCGTACTGGGAGCGGTGCGCGGCGCAGGTAGCAGGCGCGACAGGATCGGCAGCAATACCAGCGTCACCCCGGCAGAGAAGAAGTACACCGTGCGCCAGCCGCCGACGTCCGCCAGCGCGCCGGACAGGGTGCGCGCCAGCAGCAACCCCAACACCACTCCGCCCTGCGCCGCACCAACCACCCGCCCGCGCTCCTGCGGCGCCGCCAGGGCGGCGGCGAAAGCGATCAGCCCCTGCGTCATGGCGGTGCCCAATAAGCCTACCAGCAACATCCCTACCAGCAGCCAGGGCGCGCTGTGCGCCCAGCCCACCAGCAGCAACGCGCCGATCAGCCCCAGCTGTTGCCCCGCCAGCAACCAATGCCGGTTCAGCCGATCCCCGAGCGGCACCACCAACAGCAGCGCCAGCGCGCAGCCCAGTTGGGTCACGGTGATCACCATACCGACCGCCGCCAGGCTGATGGAAAAATCATGGGCGATAGCGTCCAGCAGCGGCTGCGCATAGTAAACGTTGGCCACGCTAAAGGCGCTGGCGGCGGCCAACAGCAGCACCAGAGGGGCCGGCAGGCGCCCCAGCGCCGCACAGGGGGGATCCAGCAGTTTGTCGCTCATCGCATACCTCAATCTGGTTTCATTATTAAACCCAATGAACTTTAGGCGCAGAGGTTTTATAATGCAACCAGAATGTGCAGCTGGAGATAACCGTCGTGAAACGTAAAAGCCTGGAAGACGCGCCGTGCCCGGTGGCGCGCACGCTGGATGTGATTGGCGACTGGTGGTCGCTGCTGATCGTGCGTGACGCCTTCGACGGCGTCACCCGCTTCAGCGAATTTCAAAAAGGGCTGGGGATGGCGAAGAACATCCTTGCCACCCGCCTGCGCGCGCTGGTGACGCACGGCGTGCTGGAAATCGTGCCCGCCGCAGACGGCAGCGCCTATCAGGAATATGTGCTGACCGAGAAAGGCCGCGCGCTGTTTCCGGTGATCGTCGGCCTGCGCCAGTGGGGGGAAGATCATCTGTTCGCCGAGGGAGAAGCGCACTCAACGCTGGTGGAAAGCGACAGCGGCCGCCCCGTCCCGCGCCTGACGCCGATCGGCAGCGCCGGGCAGACGCTCACCCCGCTGAATACCCGGGTGGTGAAGGTGGAGGAACGGTGATGAGAGTTAGTGGCGGTGCCCGCAGCTCACCCGCTGAAAAACCTGGCGGATAAAGAGCCATTCCAAACACCCGGCCAGCAGATAAACCGCGCCAAAAATGAGCGCACCAAACCATTCCGTATCGTTAAAATGGAAAAACTCGCTGGCGTCAATCAGCCAAGCGGTTTGATCCTGGTTTAGCCTGGGTACAGGAAAAAGCTTTATTGTCAGCACAGCCAGCCCAACAACAGCCAATACGTTAGCGAGCAACAGGGCAAGTTTTTTCTTAGCCTTTCATTCTACAACCTAACGCAGTCCAACAAACTGAACCTAAGAACATGCGTTAATGGTTAACCCTCAGGTTGCCCCGTTCGTCGGAGACAACCATAAATGCGGCGGTAATCAAATGCGAACCTTCGGGTGTCTGTATATCGTAGGCGACGGAATAACGCTTCCCTGGCCGAAAAGCATAGTCGAATACCGGCATGCACCTCCCCGGTTCAACGAAGAAAACGTCATTATCGATAGCTTTAATGAGCTTATCGCCTGATTCGCTATAAATCTGAACGAAGCGGATATTATCCCCCGCCTTCATAGAAGAAAGAATGCAGACATGGTTATCTTTGGCAGTGACAACGGCGGGGAAGCGCGGAGCCAGCTTATCGCCAGGCCCCGGACAGCCGACCAGGAAGCAGGCCGTGAATAGAACCAAATATTTTTTCATACTACCCATTCCTTATACGCGGCTCTGTATACCGCAGAGGCTCCCTATCGGCTAATGCTCACTCATCGCTGTCTGAATTGTTTTATTATCCTAACCTGCTTAAAAAAAGAATCTATACCATAACGTCTAACGTGAATCACGTCCGGAAGCCTTAACGATTCGCTTCGCAGCGTCATCCGGGTAATGTATAGTCCGCGTTTTACGGAGATCCCATGCTGACTAACTCATCCATTCGTTTGAACAAATACATTAGCGAGAGCGGTATCTGCTCACGCCGCGACGCCGATCGATACATCGAACAGGGCAACGTTTTCATCAACGGTAAACGCGCCACCGTTGGCGCTCAGGTATTTGCCGGGGATGTGGTGAAGGTTAACGGTCAGTTGATCGAACCGCGCAATGAAGAAGATCTGGTGCTGATCGCGCTGAACAAACCGGTCGGCATCGTCACCACCACCGAAGACGGCGAGCGCGACAACATCGCCGACTTCGTCAACCACAGCAAACGCATTTTCCCGATCGGCCGCTTGGACAAGGATTCGCAGGGGCTGATCTTTCTGACCAACCACGGTGACCTGGTCAACAAGATCCTGCGCGCCGGCAACAATCACGAGAAAGAGTATCTGGTGACGGTCAACAAGCCGGTGACCGACGAGTTTATTCGCGGCATGGGCGCCGGCGTGCCGATGCTGGGCACGGTGACCAAAAAGTGCAAGGTGAAGAAAGAGGCACCTTTCGTGTTCCGCATCACGCTGGTGCAGGGGCTGAACCGCCAGATCCGCCGCATGTGCGAACACTTCGGCTACGAGGTCACCAAGCTGGAACGCACGCGCATCATGAACGTCAGCCTGAAAGGCTTGCCGCTGGGCGAATGGCGCGATCTGAGCGATGACGAGCTGATCGAGCTGTTCAAACTGATCGAGGGCTCCTCGTCCGAGGCCAAGCCGGCGAAGAAGGCTCCGGCCAAATCCGCCGCGGCGAAAAAACCGAGTGCCGGCGGCCCCAAAAGCGCCGACAAAGCCGCTGCGCCGGCCGGCCGCAAGCGCTTTACCCAGCCAGGGCGCAAGAAAAAAGGGCGTTAACCCCCGCTCACGCTTCTCGCCAAGCCCGCCGTTGCGCGGGCTTTTTCATCATAAAAGTCAGCCACAGGCCGCCACTGAGTTCTCACCATAAAAAAGGCCCGCATCAAGCGGGCCAGTCAGTACCAGAGAAGTCTAGAGGAAGAATCAGAACGACCAGCGCAGGTTGGCGTTGACCGAATTAACGCGGGTATCGGCGCCGAATTGCCCCTGATAGCCGACATCCAGCGTCGCGGCGCGCGACAGTTTCACGCTCACGCCGATATCGCCCACCATCACGTTGTCATCCACGGCCTGGCCCTGAGTGACGAACGCGTCGCTGCCGGCAAACGCCATGCGCGATGAGGTGTTCTTATCGCCGTAGGCGTGCTGCCAGCCGAGCGAGCCGTAGAGGCTGACGTTCTTCGGCAGTTCGGTCACACCGCGCACCCCGAGCGTGGAGTAGAAGGTGTTCATCGTTTCATTGCGCACGCTCAGCGCCGCCGCGCCACCCGACTCCTGGAAGCTGTCGGTATGCAGACGGATGTAGCTCAGGTTGATGAACGGTTCGACGTTCATCTCCGGCTGGCCGAAACGGTAGCCCGCTTCGGTGAACGCCAGCAGCGAGTTGGCATCGTAGTCCGACTTCAGCCGATCCGAGAAGCCGCTGAAATCGACGTTGCGCTTGCCTTCGATCTTGTGCCAAGTGTAACCCAGCGCGCCGCGCAGCGAGAACGCATCCTGCTGCCCCGCCGCATACAGGCCGAGGTGGTAGTTGTCGGTATCGGCCTTGGAACGGCGGCTGTCGACGTCGTAGTCGCCGCGGCTGTAACCGAAGTAGCCGCCGATGCGCACGTTATGGTCCGCCAGCTTGCGATCCGCCCCCAACAGGAAGCCGGTGGTATTACCATCCAGCTTGCCCACGTTGCCGTTGCCGCTGTTTTTGCCCCAGGAACTGAAGGTCTGCCCCCAGACGCCGCTGTTTTGCGCCTGCGCCGGTTGCACCAGCGACATCGCCAACGGCGGTATCGGCAGGCTGTCATTGTCGAACAGGCGCAGCATGCGCTGGTTCAGCACGTTGAACAGCTGGGTGCTGCCGGCGATCAGGTTAGACTGCATCGACGGATAGACTTCGCCGGACAGCTGATTGAACGCCTCGCGCGCTTCCGGCGCACTCAGCAGCAGCAGCGAGTTGTACAGCGCCAGCGAAGGGCCGCTCTGCGTCAGCGTCGAGAGCGCACCGGCGGTATTCCACTGGTTGCCGCTTTCGGCCACCGTTTGGAAAATGCCCGGCTTGCCGCTGCCTGGGTTCTCGCCCCCCGGATTTTCACCGCCTGGGTTTTCCCCACCCGGATTCTCGCCCCCTGGATTTTCACCCCCTGGGTTTTCCCCGCCCGGATTCTCGCCCCCTGGATTCTCACCGCCTGGGTTTTCTCCACCCGGGTTTTCGCCCCCTGGATTTTCACCGCCCGTGTCTTTCTGCGCGATGGTCAGATCCACGGCGTTGGCGCTGTGATTCAGCGCCACATCGAGGAAGGCAGACTTGGAGACCGCCGCCGCGAACTGGCCGTCAATGCCGCCGTCCGAGGTCAGAATGCGATAGCTTTGGCCGGTTTTATAGCTGGTTTGCGGATCCAGCGCCGTAACCTGCACCTTGGCCCGATCGCTGATGGTGGTTTTGCCCGCCACCAGCAGCTGGTCGCTGCGGCCGTCGCCGGCGATATCGACGTCGTAGAAGGATTCGCCGATAAAGTTCAGGTAGCGTTTCAGCGTCAGCGTGCCGATATTGCCGTCGCCGGGCGATATATGGCCGCCGGACTGGATCTCGGTCTGGCCCAGCGTGCCGTTGCCGCCCAATGTGCCGCCGGCCTTGATCGACGCGGCGCTGCTGTAGCCCTGCCCGTTATTGACGTCGGAACCCGCCGTCGCGTTGAGGATCAGCGTGCCGCCGTTCTCTGCGCTGAGGGTTTGGATCTCGAAGATGTCGTCTTCTTTCTGGGTATTGATGTCGCTGGCGATGATGAGCTTGCCGCCGCGCGCGGTGACGTTGGCCTGTAGCTCAGAGAGATCGCCGTTCAGCGTCGTGTGCCCGGCGGTGTTGATCACCTCACCTTCGCCGCTCATCTTGTTGCTGAAAACGTAATTGCCGTCGGTATGGTTAAAGTACACATAGCTGCGGAACAATCCGCCCCGCAGGGCGATCGCCGTCTGGGCATCGATGGTGCCTGCGGCGCCCGCCGCGCCGAGCGTCGGCTCGGTCAACCCGGTGCCGGTGTCCATGTTGCCGCGGCTGCCGATAATCAGCGCGCCGCGGTTCGAGCCGGAGCCGGTCTTGCCCAGCACCACTTCGTTGCCGCCGGCGGAGAATGTCCCGCCGTCCATGACCGCCAACACGCCGTTGCCGTAATCGCCGACGTTGACGCTGCTGCCGCTGGTAAACCGTGAGCCGTTGCCGGCGATCGTCAACTCGGCAGTTTTACGCGCGCCGGAGACGCCCGCCACTTCGATGCTGCCAACGCTGACCGCACCGCCGTTCAGCACGTCCAGATCGCCGTAAAGCGTGAGCGCGCGGCCAACGCTCCATTGGGAATTGGCCCCGGTGACCGTGGCTTTCGGGCTCAGCGTATCAGTCTCGCCCGGCCCGCTACCATTGCCGATGCGCGCGTCAAAGGCGGTGTTCAGCACCGCGCCGTCTTCGATCGCCAGCGTGGATCGTGCCCCTAAATCGGTGCCGACGCTGAGAAAATTGCTGGTGACGCGAGAACCGGCTCCGGTGGCGATCAGGTGGCTGTCGTAGCCACGCGTGGTGCCGACCACAATCTCTTTCGCGCTGGCCAGCGCGCCGTCCTCAACCCGCAGGGTGCCCTGCCCCAGATTCAGGCCGCCGCGCAGCACGAACTGATCGTTCACCGCGTTCAGCTCGGCGTTCGGCCCGCGGACCGTGACCAGGCTTTCATGAATTTGGCCGTTGAACATCCGGCCGATATTGATGTTATAGGCGCTGATCTTGCCATTATCGATCAGCAGGTTGCCGCTTTGATTACGGCCGACGTAAACGTCCCCGGTGTAGGCCAATGATTCGGTAATTTTTGCGTCGCCATCAAAAATGGCATCATCTGCGCGAGCGATATCGGCGGGCGCCAGCATCAACAGCGGCGCAGAAAATAGAGCGAGGTAAAGTTTGGAAAGCGGTGTTTTAACCGCTAAAGGATGCGATGTCTTGTCATTCACGGGCTATCTCCGTACTCGTTGGCGTGATGGCGCGAAATTTATTGTTATAGGGAAACTCAATGCACTAGAGGAGGTGTAAGGCGTTATTTCGCGCACGCCGGTTTAGTGATCGTCGAAGCAAAAGCTTATAGCCCCCCGGCGCTGACGCTCCGACGATGGAAAACCAGGAAGCGGCAATACCGCCCCCAAAGCGAATTATTTATGCGTGACCACCGGCGTACAGGTCGGCGCGCTTAGCGACGGCGACGAACCTAAAATTCCCGGCATCATCAGCGACGAGCAATCGAAAATGCGGCCTTTTTCCGTGGTGGCGCGATAAGAAAGTTTTTGCCCGCCCAGCGCATCCGGCGGTGCGCCATTGACATTGGTCACGGTAATTTCGTCCGATGAGCCCAGGCCCAGCATTTTGGCGGTTTCCGCCTGCAGTAATGGAATGGCCTGATCGGTTTTCAGGGTGGAACAACCGGCTATCATCATCGTAACGGTTAAAGCGATAAGTGGTTTTTTCATAAATTATCCTTTATAACCAATCAGTTAAAATTATCGATTGGCTTTATGTTTTCTCTTATCCAAATCCTCGAATAATATATTTCCCTTTCCTAAACGAAAAAACCCTCCTAAAGTAGGGAGGGTTGATAATAATTCATCAGACCTATCTGAACTGTGAAGGCGAAAGGAGAATCCTTTGGGGCAGGATTATGCGTTGGTCGTTGATGACCATCCATTGGTAGCAAGCGGTATCGCTAACTTTCTCAGCACGCATTGCCGATTCAAACAGGCACATGTGGTGACCAATGAAGAAAATTGCTACCGTCATATTAGGGAAAATGGCCCGCCGCGTTTACTGGTGATCGATTTTTGGCTCTCTTCCGGTACGGCGTTGAAATTACTCAAAGAAATAAAACAACGTTATTCTCAGGTGCGTATTTTGGTGGTCAGCGGCGACGAAAATAACGATATCTGGCAGAAAGTGCACAATGCCGGCGGGCATGGGTTCGTATTAAAAAATGAACCCCCGGAATTATTCGCCAGAGCGGTTTTTGCGTTGAATAATAATCAGGAGTGGTTCCCGGAAGGAAATGAACCCGCCATTAAAAACAGTCATGAACATTTAAATAAATTCAATTTAACGCCGAGACAAATCGACGTATTAACTATGATGCTGCGCGGCCTGCCGAATAAAAGGATCGCGACGCAGCTGTCTATTTCCGAACCCACCGTGAAAGAGCATATCAGTAATATCTTAAAAAAGATCGGCGTCAACAGCCGGGTAGAAGCCATCACGCTGTTGCACGGCAAACGGGATCCGTCACAATGAAGTTTTTCCAGAATTTACAAAATGATGGCATCTCCTCACGCGCGCAGATCCGCCTACTGGACAACACCTTCATGCGGTTGGTGTTCAGCTTCACCGCCGTGCCTTTCGTCGGCATCCCGTTCGCCATCTGGATTTATTTGCTGGGGGATGAACTCGGCCCAACCATTGCCTGGATCATGGTTTACCTGCTATGCGCCGTGGCGATCAGAATATGGCATCGGCGCTACCAACGCGAGGCCAAAGAAAATGATGAAGACGCCGTGCTGCGCCGCTGGCTGCCGCGCATTAATAAGGTGGCGTTTATTCACGGATTGGGGATCTCCTCACTCTATTTAATTACGCCGCAGACCCATAACTTTGACTTTTTCCTGCTGCTCAATATCAGCATCGCCGCGATCGTCGCCGCCAACGCAACGCATCTGACGCCCGTCATCAGCACCTTTACCCGCTTTTTCTTCGCCTCCTGGGGGCTGCTGAACCTCGGCATCATCTGGCGGCTGGAAGACGTAATGTTCATCGTGCTGATGCTGAACTTGCTGTATGGCTTCGCCATTTACCGCCACGCCTTAACCTCGCATGCGTTCTTTATCCAGCAGGCGTTGCTCGAAGAACAAAGCTCGCGCCTGGCGGAGCAGTTCCGCCAGGCCAAAGAGGAGGCGGAACAGGCGCTGCTGGACAAGAACCAGTTTCTGACCACCGCCAGCCACGATCTGCGCCAGCCGGTGCACGCCATGGGCTTTCTGATCGAAGCCATCATCCACAAGAACCGCGACGACAGCCTGACGCCACAGCTGCTGGATCTGCAGCAGAGCGTGCGTTCGGTGCATTTGATGTTCAATTCGCTGCTCGATCTCAGCAAGATCGAGTCCGGCAACGTGCGCACCGCCGCCACCCATGTGGATATCGGCGCCCTGCTCGACTCGGTGATCACCCTGTTCCGCGAAGAGGCCAACAGCCGCGCCCTGGCGCTGCGCACCTGGCGGCCTAAACGGCGCATCAGCGTGATGGGCGATCCGCTGCTGGTGCGGCAATCGTTGATCAACCTGATCCAAAACGCCCTGCGCTACACGCAACGGGGCGGCGTGCTGATCGCCATCCGCCCGCGCGGCGCCGAGTGCCTGGTGGAAGTGTGGGACACCGGCGTGGGCATCGCCGACGAAGAGAAAAGCAAAATCTTCTCCCCTTACTACCGCCCCGAACTGGCTTGGAAAATCGACAGCGCCGGCCACGGGCTGGGGCTGGCGGTGGTGGCGCGCTGCGCCAAGCTGATGAAGGTGAAGTACGGCATGCACTCCGTCGAAGGCAAAGGTTCGCGCTTCTGGATGCGCTTCACGCAATACATCGGCGAAGACAAAGCGCCGGAAACCGCGGCCGCCTACGACAACACCGCCACGCCCATCCGCTATGCGCCGCTGCGCGGCGCCTGCCTGGTGGTGGACGACGATCCCTTGGTGACTTCAGCCTGGGAGAGCCTGATGAGCACCTGGGGCATCACCGTGCGCTGCGCGGCCTCCGCCGAGGAAGCCTTCGCCATTGTCGACGACGGTTTTACGCCGTTCGCCGTGCTGTGCGACCAGCGCCTGCGTTCCGGCGAGAGCGGTTTCGACATCCTGAAAGCGCTGTTCGAACGCCTGCCGGACGTGAGCGGCGCGATGGTCAGCGGCGAGTTCAACTCGCAGATATTGCAAGAGGCCGAGCAGGAAGGCTATCTGGTGCTGCGCAAACCGCTGGAGCCGGCCAGGCTGCATGCGCTGCTGACGCAGTGGGGGGCCGGCTAGCGCGCGGCGGTGCCTTAGCGGGCAAGATGCCGCAGCAGGCCTTCAAGGTTGCGCTCCCCCTCCGGGGTTTGCGCACCGGCCTTCAGCCCGCCGCGAATCAACTGTTCCGCGGCCGGGCGTGCGAACAATCCCGCCCAGGCGTCGTGCTCGCGATAAAAACCGGCCTGCAGATCCGGTACAGGCATCGCCTGTTTGGCCGCCGCAATCACGCCCTCTGGCAATGCCGCAATATTGCGCGCTAACCGATCGACGAAATCATCGAGCTCGGCGGCTGGCAAGGCACGGTTAATCCAGCCATAACGCTCTGCGGTAGCGGCATCGAAAAGCTCGGCGCCCAGGATCACTTCCAGAGCGCGGCCGCGCGTCATTCGGCTCGTCAGATACTGCGTCGCGCCGCCGCCGGGCGTAATGCCCATCAAGGCCTCGCACTGGGCCAGTCCCGCCGTTTCCCGTGCAGCGAAAGCCATATCGGCCGCCGCCACAAACTCGGCGCCGCCGCCGCGCGCCAGCCCGGCCAGCTTAACGAGAGTGACCTGCGGCTGGCTGCGCAGCAATTCGCCAAACGCCTGGAACGGATTAAGCCCCTCCGGCGCGTTGCTCGCCAGTTCGTCGAAAGCGTGCGGCTCATCGATCAAGGTCATGTCGACGTGAGCAATAAAGAACGCTGGGTTCGCGCTCTGGAACACCAACACCCGCGTATCCGGATCGTCACGCACCGCGAGCAATAAACGGCTGATTTCCGACATCAGCGCCACATCAAGAACGTTTACCGGTGGGTTATCGATAGCGATCGTCATCACGCCGTGCGCATGAGACAGCCTGAGTTTGCTGAAATCTGTATCTGTCATCTCAATGTCCTTTTACCTGGGGTACAAGTGCGGGTTATTCGCGCCGTGTTTCGAATGGTATACTTTGCATACCTGGCGTCAATTACGCACCTTAAGCATCCCAGGGATGCGGGAGGATACCGATGGATAAGACTGATGTTGTTTACCGCGCCGACTGCCCGAGCCGCATCGTTCTCGATCAGATTGCAGATAAATGGTCCATGATGGTGCTGGAAGTGCTGCGCGAGCCGCAGCGTTTCAACGCCATCAAGCGCCGTCTGGATGGTGTCACGCAGCGAGTGCTGACCCAGACCCTGCGCAAATTGGAACGTAACGGCATGGTGCATCGCAAAGTGTTGGACGGGCGGGTGCTTGGCGTCGAGTATTCGCTGACGCCGCTCGGCAAATCCCTGCAGGGGCCGTTCTCGATACTGTTCGACTGGACGTTAGGGAATATTGAGGCGATTCAGGAGTGCCAACGCAAGTATGATGAGCAGGACGAGTGATGTGATCCCCCATAGTCTTTCACTTGCAGAAAAACGAGGGTTAAGCAGCCCATCGGGCTATCGGGGCATGATCAGACGCTTAAACAACAACTGCTGGATATCCTGCCGATGTGGCAATGGAGTCAATACAGTGCCTTACGGTACGCGTGTACTCCAAGGCCACCCGCTGTTCCATTGCAATCCCTTAATGTTGAGCACTGTAATGCTTAAAGCTCATCCAACAGCTGTTCCTTTGAGAACACGCGCCCTTCCGCTTTATCCTTCTGTGACAGCGTCAGCAATTTCTGCAGAGCAATGGCGTTCTCTCGCTTCTGCTGCTCATAGGATTCTATAACGTAGTTGATGGTCTCTACTTTCATCGTATCCCCAGGCGCTATCAATCATACCAAGGTCTGAACATAGGCCATATTTCGACCACAAACAATAATCTGCTTTACCCATAACTTACCTCAATGGCTGGCATCAGGAAGAAAATATTTGTCCATACAAAGAAAAACCCTCTGTAAAAACAGAGGGTTTTAGTTACTTCGGCTTATTTGCGAATAGGCTGCGAGGGGGGGTAAATCACACTCACTCTTATTTTTTGAAGACCAGATCATTAAAAATCAACATATTGCATAGCTGTTAACAAATTAATACCATACAAGATGCCATGATACCGTTAAAGGTCGAAAATGTGCTCTACTGATACCCAAATGTCATTCCCCTGGGACGCGGTTAACAGGTCAGAGAGCTGTCGCTAAGCGAGTAGATCCTCAAGGTTGGCCTTTAGACTCGCAGCGCGCTGAGGGTAGTCAGCGAGTGCCTCAACAGTGGACTCAGAGAACGCATTTGCTGGTACTTTATTTTTCAACTGATTAAAAATGAATTTTCCTTTGGCACCTTTTAGCGAACGACCTTGAAACGCCGCCCACACCTCATCGTTGGTGGGACTACCCCCTGCCTTATGTAATTCATCGTTGTGCGCCGCACGTTGCCTAGCAAACTGATCCCCTATTGGCACCTGGTTCTGGATCGTAATCTCCGCCAGCCAGCCCTCGCATGTGTGTATAGGTTCTCCGGTCAAAGCGGACAAAAACCCAGGGTCGCAAAATTCTGCCTCCAGGTCAGATTGATCGGTCAGCCATAGCCGAATTCCGTCGCTATTGTATGCGTTCCTAAGCTCCACGACCTCATCATCCGTTAACGAATCTCGATCCCGATGTACCAGCAACTTAAACTTATCACCGAGAGACTTCCGGAGTTCCATAGCCTCATCTTTAGTCAAAAGATGTTTATAACCCCTGCCAGGTAGCACAGTGACAGCCCGCTCGATTTCCGGCCATTGATGAATAAGCTTTTTCAGCAAGTCGTTCTTGGCATCTTCGCTAACCACGATAACTTTTTTTCCAAAAGCGCCCCATCCAAGGGCCAACTCAACTTCTGTTCGATCATCAGACTTTTTCTCACCATTTGCCAGCCAGACGACGTTAGTGTCTGCAGGAGCGCCGCGAACGATGAAGGGGGAATGCGTTGTCATCACAATTTTGATGCCCTGCAAGCGAGCAATATCCAGCAACTGCTGCGCAAGCTTCTCCTGTACGCTTGGGTGAAGATGGATGTCTGGTTCGTCGATCAAAAGGATTTTTGGCTTAAACAGCAAGATGTAGCAAAAGATTTGTATAAGCTGCAGATATCCAGTGCCGAGCAATTCCAGCGGCACCCTCTTTTCATCTATCTGTGCCTCGGCGTTAATGTCGAAGTCAGACGCCTCGTCAAACTTAACAGTCAGTTTTAGCTGTCCTAAAAGCGGCTCCAACCACATTTCGATTTGATTTATGTCTTCCAGAGAAAGTAGGTGGAGGGCATTTCGCAGATAAACATTTGAATCCCCGAAGGAGCAGGCTTTCAGTACGACTCGTTTCGAATTTTTTTGCTCCACATTTGGAATACCTGATATTCCCGGAATGAAACCACTAAAAAATACCTCTGCGCCACGAAATTGAGGTCTGACTATGTCCGGAAGCTCTCCCTGTACTGAGATACCAGCGTTTCGCGCCGAGCGCATTTCAAGCTTGGCGGTGACATTATCTCCGTCATCACGGCGAAAATTGAAAGAAACTTTAGAGGAAGGGCTATTCGCCCTATTACCCCAATCTGCACCATGACCAAGCCGCCAATACTCATCGGACGGAAGATAGTCGAGGTCGCTCACGCGTACCATGACAGTCGCCCCTGCTCGTATGCGCTCAGCCTGACGCATGAGGCAGGATGCCAAATGCAATGCCTGAAGGATAGACGATTTCCCACTGCCATTCGATCCAACAAGTATATTTAAGTCAGCAAGTTTCAAATCTATAGCATCAATGCGTTTGAATTTTTCTACCTTTATCGAATCAAGCTGCATTTACATCCCCTACCTAATTATTTAGCGTTTACACATTCTTCGTACGTGGTAGCCAATATTGTGACTGCATAGCTTTGCCAGTACATGAAGCCCCGTTCCAGATACTATAGTGACCGCCGTTCAATCCAGCTTGCCGGTATTTGAACGTGATTATTTGCGAACATTGGCCATTAAAACCATGAATCGCAAAAAATCGCGTTTATTCGCATTTCACCGTATTAAACTACATTAAATCACATATATTAAAACAAAAATCACCACTCCATCAGATATTATCGGGGCCTTCCATCCTTCCAACTAAGCGGATCATTCATACGTGAAAATGATCTACGCATCCCACAGTTCCGTCACACAACGATCTCAGGCTTATCACTTTCTCTTCGGAACCGTGACGCAAACAGTGTGGCCTCCAATGTACAGAAGCACGATCAAAAATTTGGTCAATATAGACAAGCCCATGATACCAAGTTTGATGCCATGAAAAATTTTGCTTGAGGCTGCCAAGCTGTACCAGACAATACCATACTAAAAAAAACCCGCAATATCGCGGGTTTATAAGCATTTTCCTGCTAAATGATACCTGACCGTGCCAGACGCGAAATCATTCCCACTCAATTATTTACAACAATAGTAAACTGTTGATTTTATTGGGTAGTATGATTTGTTTGAAATGCTCATACCGACTTTAATACCGTCACCAGAAAAACCAGCTCAGTTTTTGCACGCCTCATTGGCAGCTATCAGCTCTCTTTCGTAGCCGATCCTCTGGTGACGCTCAGCACGCAGCGCTCGCATCTGGACGTCGATAGTAGCACCGATAGGCAACTGGTCAACAGCGAACACTGGGCGCGCAACGTCTGCCGTTTTGCACGGCACCGAAATCGGAACTTTAACTTCGACATATGACGGCGCCGGCGGAGTGCTTGAGCAGCTGGCCAGTGCCAGAACAGAAACAACGATCAGCTTTTTCATTGGGCACGCTCCCGGCGCAGCTCTGCGTCAAACGCAGCAGACGCCCCCGCGCACGCTTCGCCGGTGGTTCGCTCTGCCATAACCGCGTTTGCCCTCTCATAGTCGCCCTGCGCCTCCCTGCGGGCTTTTTCCTGCGCTGCCTTGGCCTTGGCTTCCATCTCTTCCTGTTTACGCTGCAGCGCCTCAATGCCAGCG
>OFRN01000022.1_pt1 | contig 125065 bp, 91 predicted proteins | sample 1541701 | NCBI WGS metagenome assembly OFRN01 (sample SAMEA4413046, study PRJEB24355) | metagenome | biome: human; feature: gut; material: faeces | place: United Kingdom | collected 2010 | reverse complement strand
TGTTCCCGCATACGGCTGCGGCCGCCATCGCAGGCGAGCAGCCATTCGGTTTCGAGTCGATAATCAACGCCCGCCGCCTGCACCGACACGCTGACCCCATCGTGTGACGAGACGATGCGTTGCACCTCCGAGCCCCAGCGAATTTCGATCAAATCGTCATTGCGCATCGCTTCATCCAGCAGGAACTGCTCGATGTAGTACTGCTGCAAATTGATCATTGCCGGAAATTGCTGGTTGTCATCCAGCAGCATGTCGAACTGCATCACCTGTTCACCCTGATAAAAGCTGCGGCCGCGCGTCCAGGCTAACCCTTTGTCGATAAAGGCGTCGGCCACGCCAAGTTTATCGAGGATCTCGAGGCTGCGCCGTGAGATACAGGCCGCCCGGCTGCCGATGCATACCTGAGTGTCGTTTTCCAGGATCAGCGAGGCGACGCCTTGCCGCGCCAGCGCCAATGCGGTGGCCAGACCGACCGGCCCACCGCCGACAATCGTTACCTGATGGCGATGCGTCTCGCGATCGCCCTCCCGCGGCGGTAACCGAGCCGGGTATTGTTGATAATGAAATTCGCCAATCACGTTATCGGGTTGCATCATCTGTCTCCTTATCGCACTGTCACTCGTTTGCCGGCGCTACCAGCGAGCTGAAAGAATGGCGCGCTACGCCGGCCTGGATCGGCATCACCCAGTCGGGTAATTGTTGGGTGATCTCTACGTCTCTCAGCACCAGTTGATCGAGGAAATCGCCGAGATGCTCCATCGCCTCCGGACGCGCGTCGTGCAACACCATCACCGTCCAGGCTTGGCTGGCGACGTCCTCCAGCGCACGCGCTACCCAGGCGTGGGTCGGCAGTTCCCAGTCGCGCGGCACTGAATTCCACAGTACCAGGGTAAAACCCTGCTGCTGCAGAACCTCGATGGCTTCTTGGTTCAGCACGTGAGGCCCGAGAATGCCTTTGCCGGCATAGGGGCGAAACAGCGGGGGCGATTCGCCGTAGGCGCCGAGCCGGGCTTGTCCTTCGACAATCTCATAGCGAGCGAAGCCCGGGGCGCCCAACCCCAAAGGCAGCGAGTGAGTCAGGGTATGAATGCCGACGCGGTGTCCGGCCTGTTTGACGGCGGCGACTAGCGCCTCGCCGCCTTCTGCGGCGATCTTCTCGCCGATGGGGAAGAAGTTAGCCAGAATTCGACGTTCTGCCAGCGTTTTCAGCACCAGCGGGGTGCCCACCGGATGGGGGCCGTTGTCAAACGTCAGCGTCAGTTTTTTATGCATTATTTCGCTCCTCGAGGCTTGCCAGCATCATATCGACCGCGCGTTCCGCCACCATGATGGTTGGCGCATTGGTATTGCCTGCCGGAATGCGTGGGAACACCGAGGCATCCGCGATGCGAACGCCGCTAATGCCTCGCAAACACAGTTTTAAATCCACGACCGAATCCGCCGGTTCGGCACCCATGCGACACGTGCCGATGGGGTGGTACTCGGTTTTCCCGTGTTGGCGCACGAACTCTGCCAACTGTTCATCGCTGCGCTGATCCGGCGTCGGTAGCAGCACGCGGTCGATCACATTGGCTAATGCAGGCGCCTGAAAGAGCCGTAATCCCAAATGCACCGCCCTGATTTGCGCGGCGACGTCCGCTTCCTCGGCCAGATAATTCAGACGAATATCCGGCAACGAACGCGGGTTGCTGTCCCGCAGCCGTACTTCACCACGTGCGAGTGGCCGCAGGTGGGCCAGCTTCAGCGAGACTGCATGCTGGCACTGAGCCTGTCGGCCTTTGTCGTCCACGTTGTCTGCCGCCGCCAGCCCCATGAGTTGCACGTCAGGACGTTCATCATCGCCGGTGGCGAAAAAGCCACCGCACTCCAGCAGATTGGAGGCGCAAATGCCGCGTTTGAACAGCAGCCATTCCAGGCCGTTCGCCAGCGCTTTGACGCCCTTGTCTTGTCCGAGCAGGCTGATGGGCTGTTTCAAGGTGGCGATGACGGAGAAGTGCAGGTGATCCTGCAAGCGTTGGCCGACCAGGGGGCTGTCGAGTGTGGGTTTTATGCCGACCTCGCGCAAATGCTCTGCCGGGCCGATGCCGGACTGCATCAACAGCTTTGGCGTGCCGATGGCGCCGGCGCACAGCACGATCTCGCGAGCCGCCATTGCCTGCCGGTGTTTGCCGTCAGCATCGACGTAGGCAACGCCCACGGCGCGATCGCGCTCTAACAGCAGGCGCTCCACCTGAACGCCGGTCATTACGTGAAGATGGGGCCGGCGGCGCATCGGCGTCAGATAGGCCGTGGCGGTGCTGCAGCGTTGCCCCTGAAAGGTGGTCGTTTGATAAAAACCGATGCCCTGTTGCTGCTTACCGTTGAAATCCAGGGAATAGGGATAGCCCAGCTCTTGTCCTGCTTTGACGATGGCATAGCTCAGCGGGTGGCGGTAACCGGAGTCGCTGACTTTGAGATGGCCGCGATCGCCGTGGTATTCATCGTGCAGGCTCTGGTTGCACTCCGCTTTGATAAAATAGGGCAGTACATCGCGGTACCCCCAGCCGGTGCAGCCATCGAGCTGCTCCCAGTCATCGTAGTCCTGCGCATGGCCGCGCACATACAGCTGTCCGTTCACCGAGCTGCCGCCGCCTAATACGCGCCCTTGCGGTATGCCCATTGCCCGATGGTTCATATAGGGTTCATCGTCGCTTTGGTAGGGCCAAATCAGCTTGCCGACGATCTCCGGAAAACCGGCCGGCATTCGGATGAACAGGTTTTTGTCTTCCTGCCCGGCCTCTAGCAGCAGAATGCGCGCGGAGGTTTTTTCCGCCAGCAAACCGGCGATTACGCAACCGGCGGAACCGCCGCCCACCACAATATAGTCATATCGTTCGTTCTCTTGCATGCGCTCTCCCTGAAGTGGGGTGATAGTGAAAATGCCAGAAATACGAAAAAATATATTTTTTATAATAAAGAATATTTTTTGTTGATGTCTATATTTTTTATCGCTAGCATGACATTTAAGCAACATCACCATGCTCAGCGATGGGCTTATCTGGCGACAGGAGAGAGCGGTTATGGATATGAAGCTGGCGGATAAACACGCTCTGGTTTGCGCGTCCAGCAGCGGTTTGGGGTATGCTTGCGCCGCCGCGCTGTTAAAAGAAGGGGCGAGCGTCTGGATCAATGGGCGCAATGCGCAGCGGCTGGAGGCGGCACGGCAACGACTCCAGGCCGAAATCGGCGGGCAAGTTCAGGCGGTGGTCGCCGATATCACCACGCAAGAAGGCCGTGCGGCCCTGCTGGCCGCCTGTCCGGACGCCGATATTCTGGTCAATAACAATGCTGGTCCAGAGCCGGGCAACTTCTTCGATTTCGATGAACACGCGTGGCTTGACGCGCTGCAAGGAAATCTGCTTGCTGCGCTGATGTTGATCCGCGCGCTGGCGCCGGGAATGCGGGCGCGTAAATTCGGCCGCATCATCAATATTACGTCGGCGATGGTCAGCACGCCGCGTGCCCACATGACGCTGTCTGCCGCCTCGCGCGCCGGCCTGACTGCGGCCTGCAAGGGGTTGTCGCGCGAGTTCGTCGCCGATAATGTCACGATCAACAATCTGTTGCCCGAGCGTTTCGATACGCCGCGTCAACAGCAGATGGCGCATATCGCCATGGAACAACGCGGTATCACCTTTCAACAGGCGCGGCAGAGCCAGATAGACTCCATTCCTGCCGGGCGCATGGGATTGCCGCAGGAGTTCGGCGCCGCCTGCGTCTACCTGTGCAGCGAGATGAGCGGGTACATGACCGGACAAAACATGCACCTGGATGGCGGTGCCTATCCCGCCCTGTTATAGCGAAGCAACCAAAAGAGAGGGCAATGAACATGAAATCCACGGAAAGCCCGCTGCAGCAACAGGGGGAGTTCAAGAGCCTGAGCGGCGCTGCGGTGGCATTGATCCGTCGCCGCATTATCGATGGGCAGTATCAACCCGGCAGCAAGCTGGTGATCGGCAATATTTCCGCCGAACTGGACATCAGCCCCGGCCTGGTGCGCGAAGCGCTGTCGCGGTTGGTGACCGAAGGCTTGGTGATCGCCCATGAACAGCGGGGATTCCGGGCCAGCGAGGTGTCGTTGAAGGAGCTGCAGGACATTACCGCCAACCGGCAAATGATCGAAACTCACGCGCTGCGGCTATCTATCGCCAACGGCGACGCCGAATGGGAGGCAGGGATCGTCGCCGCGTTTCACCGCCTCAAACGCAGCCCGCGTCTGGAAAATGAGGGGCAAACGCACGCCTGGAGCCAGCTTCACTATGCGTTTCATCGCAGCCTGCTGATGGCCTGCGGTTCACCGTGGATGCTGCGTTTTTCCGATCTGTTGTTCGATCAGTCTGAACGTTATCGCCGCTTGCGTTTTGGCTATGAACTGGCCGGCGCAGTGCCGGAGCGGGATGTGGACGGCGAGCATCAGGCGATTATGGACGCCACGCTGGCGCGCGACACGGATCGAGCGATCGAACTGTTGGCCCGGCACTATCAAGATACCGCGCAGCGAATTATTGAACAGACGGACAACCCCGCTCTCACCGGTGGCTCCCCACGCTAGGAGATCCCATGCGAATCGTCAGTTTTATTGCCAATGGGCGCACCGGTTACGGCCTGCTGCGCGGAGAAAATGAGATTGTGGACGGCAGCGCCATACTGCCTTACCCCGATGTTCGCAGTGTGCTGGCCGCCGGTGGCATTGAGGCGTTTGCACCGCTGCGCGACGCGCCGGCCAGCCTGAAGGCCGATGAGGTGAGCTGGCTGCCGCCGATCGTCAATCCGGAGAAGATCTTGTGCGTCGGCCTCAACTATCGCCCACATCTGCGGGAAACGGGTCGCGAAGCACCCGGCCATCCGACGCTGTTTCTGCGGTTGCCCGCCTCGCAGGTCGGTCAGGGGCAGCCGCTGCTAATCCCGACGGAATCGGCGCAGCTTGATTATGAAGGCGAGTTGGCGGTGGTGATCGGCCAGGGCGGGCGCCGCATAGCCGAACGCGACGCCATGCGCCATGTCGCCGGTTATGCCTGTTATAACGACGGCAGCGTGCGCGACTGGCAGCGCCACAGTTCGCAGTTTACCGCCGGCAAGAACTTCAGCGGCACCGGCGCCTTCGGCCCATGGTTGCTGAGCGCCGATCGCATTCCTGAACCGAGCGCGCTGCAGTTGGAAACCCGCGTCAACGGCGAGGTTATGCAGCAGGCATCGCTGGCGGAACTGATCTTCTCTATTCCGGCGTTGATCGCATACTGTTCGACCTTTACCACGCTGGCGCCGGGCGACGTTCTGGTAACCGGCACGCCCGGTGGCGTAGGCGCTTTCCGTCAGCCGCCTGTCTGGCTACAGGCCGGCGATCGGGTCGAGGTGGCGATCGCCGGCCTGGGCACGCTCAGCAATCCGGTCATGCACGATACCGGCGCCTGACGGCGCTTGCTAGCCCCCGATGAAACAGGAGGAGTACGATGGCTGATATTAACATTCTGCCGCAGGTTTCCGCCTTTTTGGCGCAGGATCATGGACAATTTATTGATGGGCAGTATCGAGCGACGCCCAACGTAGAGCGTTTGCCGGTGGTGAATCCGGCTAACGGCAGGACGATAGCCGATGTGGCTGCGGCTTCTGCCGACGACGTGGATCGGGCACTGGAGAGCGCCGGGCGTGCGTTGCAGGGAGACTGGGGCCGCTGTCTGCCCGCGCAACGCCAGCAAATTTTACTGTGCCTTGCCGATCTGCTCGAGGCGCATCGCGAGGAGTTTGCTCAACTGGAGACCTTGACCAATGGCAAACTGATCGGCGACGCGCGTCGCTTCGAGGTTGACCATACCTGCGTTTTTATCCGCTATTACGCAGGCTGGGCCACTAAGCTGCATGGCGAGACGCTGGCGCCGTCCATCCCTTCGTTCGCTGGCGAGCAGTACACCGCCATGACCTACCGGGAGCCAGTCGGGGTGGTGGCGGCGATCGTGCCCTGGAACTTCCCGTTGATGATCGCCATCTGGAAAATCGCCGCCGCGCTTTGCACCGGCTGCTGCATTGTGGTCAAACCGAGTGAGTTCGCACCATTGACGCTGCTGCGTCTCGCTGAGCTGGCTCATCAGGCCGGCGTGCCCGCAGGGGTATTTAATGTGGTCAACGGCGGACGTCAGGTCGGGCAGTGGCTGATAGAACATCCGCGCGTCAACAAAGTCAGTTTCACCGGTTCCGTGCATGCCGGTATCGCTATCGGTCAGGCGGCGCTCAAAGCCGATCTGACCCGCGTGACGCTGGAACTGGGCGGCAAAAATCCGGCGGCATTTCTCGCCGACGTCGATGCCGAGCGGGCGGTAGACGGCATCATGCTCGCCGGGCTGGTGCATCAGGGGCAGGTTTGCTCGTCCGCCGAGCGCTTTTATATCCACGCGTCGCGCTTCGACGAAATCGTCGAGCGGGTAATCGCACGCGTCGAAACGCTGCGCATCGGTTCGCCGCTGGATGAAGCGACGCAGTACGGGCCGCTGGCCAACCAACCGCATTTTGCCCGCATGCAGGCGCTGTTCGAACGGGCACGGCAGGGCGGCCAGGTGTTGAGCGGTGGGCAGGCGCTGGTGGGGGACGGGTTTTACGTCACGCCGACGGTGATCCGCGCCAACGGGCATGACGATCCGCTGATGCGAGAAGAGGCCTTTGCCGGCGTGCTGAGTTTCATGCCGTTCGATGATGAAGAACAACTGCTGCAGTGGATGAATGACAGCGCCTACGGTCTGTCCGCCAGTCTCTGGACCAATGATTTCAGCAAAGCACTGCGCCTGATGCGGCGTATTGAGGCGGGCATGGTGTGGATCAACTCGCACACCATCATGGATCCGGCCGTACCGTTCGGTGGCTGGAAGGCTTCCGGCATCGGTCGTGAATTCGGCAGCGCGTTCATTGAGTCCTACACCGAGCTGAAATCCGTCATCATGTGCTACTGAGCTCCTCGGAACCGGGGCCGTGTGCCCCTAAGGAACGGTAATGAGCCGAATACCGGTTACCCAGTATGATCCGCCATTCGCCATCACACGCGCAAGCCATCTGGTGTTGACATCGCAAGACCTGGCCGCCAGCGAGCGGTTTTACACCCAGGTAGCAGGCATGGTGTTGACTCACAAGGACGATCGCCATCTGTATCTGCGCGGTTTGGAAGAGGCCTGTCATCACAGTTTGGTGATCGCCTACAGCAAAGCGGAGCCGCACTGCGAGCGCATTGGCCTACGGGTGTTTCAGGAAAAGGATCTGGCTGCGGCCAAGCGGTTTTTGGATCTGCAAGGCCTTGATAATCACTGGGCGGAGGTGCCGTTTCAGGGGCTCACCCTGCATTTCACCGATCCGGTAGGCACACCGATTGAACTTTGCGCCAGTATGCCGGTGATGCCGCGCTTGCACCATCAGGTGCATTTGTACCGCGGCGGCAGCGCCCAACGGCTGGACCATTTCCAGCTGCATACACCCTATGTGCAGCGGGCGGCCGAATTTTATATGACGCAGTTGGGATTTCGCGCCTCGGACATTTATATGAACGAGCAAGGGATGGGGGCCGCCTTTTTGCAACGCAAGGGCAATACGCAGGATTTGGTGTATCTGCATGGGCCGGGGCCGCGTTTGCATCACTTCGGCTATACCATTCCCGATTCGCAGGAGATCCTGCGCGCCTGCGATACCGCCGGCAACCTGGGGTTCGGTGACGCGGTGGAGCGTGGGCCGGGCCGACACGGTATGGGGCACGTGCTGTTCGTCTATCTGCGCGATCCTGACGGGCACCGCCTCGAGCTGCATAACACGCCGTATCAGATGATCGATATCGAGCTGGGGACTAATCTGCTTGAGGCGGATCAACGCCAGCAACTGTTGCCCTGGGGGCTGCCGCCGCAGCGCAAATGGGTAGCGGAAGCCAGCACGTTTGCCGGCGCGGCGATCGAGCATCCTTCAGGCGGCGGCTATCCGCTGGTGCTGGAAGAGTACCTGTCGCGTATTTGAGGGAATAAAAAAGCCGATAACGCAAGTTATCGGCTTGAGTGGCACACTGCGCGGCGTTACGCCGGCAGCTGCTGTGCGGTTTTCTCGACCAGCGCCAGCAACAGCTTGATGTCTTCCAGCGTCACGATCGGGTTCAGCAGCGTCATCTTCAGGCAGGTTACGCCATCGAACTCGGTCACGCCGACGTTGGCGCGGCCCGATTCCAGCAGGGCGTCGCCGATGCGCTGGTTGAACAAGGCGACGGCCGCGTCGCCGTTCGCCGCCAGCTGCGCCGGACGGTAGCGGAACAGCACGCTGGCCAGCTGTGGCTGCATCACCAGTTCCAGCGATTCCTGATCGGCGATGTAACGCGCTACCTGTTGCGCCAGCGTCACGCCATGATCGATGATCTCGGCGTATTGCTTCTGCCCCAGCGCCTCCAGCCCCATCCACAGCTTCAACGCATCGAAGCGACGGGTGGTCTGCAGCGACTTGGACACCAGGTTCGGCACGCCTTGCGCTTCGTCGAACTCGGAGTTCAGGTAGGCCGCCTGATAGCGCATCAGCTCATAGTGACGCTCGTCTTTCAGCAGGAAGGCGCCGCAGCTGATGGTCTGGAAGAACTGCTTGTGGAAGTCCAGGGTAATGGAGTCCACCAGTTCCAGGCCGTCCAGGTAGTCGCGGTACTGCTCGGAAAGCAGCAGCGCGCCGCCCCAGGCCGCATCCACGTGCACCCAAATCTGCTGCTGCGCCGCCAGCCGCGCGATATCGCGCAGCGGGTCAATGGCACCGGCGTCGGTGGTGCCGGCGGTGGCGACAATCGCCATCACCTGCTCGCCGTTGGCCTTGGCCTGCGCCAGTTTTTCCGCCAGATCGTTCACGTCCATGCGGGCGAAGCGATCGGTTTTCACCAGGGTGACGGATTGATAGCCGAGGCCCATCAGCGCCATGTTCTTCTGCACCGAGAAGTGGGCATTTTCAGAACAGAACACCTTCAGCTTGCGCAGATCGCCCACCAGGCCGTCCTGCTGCACGGAGTGGCCCTGACGCGCGAAGAATGCATCGCGCGCCAGCATCAGCCCCATCAGGTTGCTCTGGGTGCCGCCGCTGGTGAACACCCCGGCGTCGCCGGGCTGGTAACCAACCTGGGCGCGCAGCCATTCGATCAGCTTCATTTCGATCAGCGTGGCCGACGGGCTCTGATCCCAGGAATCCATGCTCTGGTTTGTGGCGTTGATCAGCACTTCGGCGGCCTGGCTTATCACCAGGCTCGGGCAGTGCAGGTGCGCCACGCACTGCGGGTGGTGCACCGACAGGCTGTCTTTCAAAAAGTACTCGATGGCGCGATCGATCGCCGCCTGGTTGCCCAGGCCTTGCGGGGTGAAGTCGAGCTTGATGCGCTCGCGCAGTTCGGCAACGCTTTTGCCCTGATACATCTCGGGCTGTTGCAGCCACTGCACGACGGCTTCACTGCTCTGCGCGATCGCCTGGCGGTAAGCCTCGGCGCTGTGCGCCGAGGAAGCCAGAATCGGGTTTAACTTGGACATCGCGGTCATTCGCTCCAATCAGACTGGCTTGACGCCGGCGGCCAACAGCGCCTGCTCAAATTTATCCAGGAAAATACCCAGCTCATCGTTGGTGATCAGCAGGGAAGGCAGCAGACGCAGCACGCAGCCATTGCGCCCGCCGCGCTCCAGGATCAAACCGGATTCGAAGCACTTTTTCTGCAGCAGCGCGGACAGCTCGCCATCGGCCGGGTAGCAGCCCATGTGATCCTGCGCTTCGTTCGGCTTGACGATCTCGATGCCGATCATCAGGCCCAGGCCGCGGACGTGACCGATCACCGGATACCGTTTCTGCAGCTCGGCCAGCTTGCCTTTCAGCCACTCGCCCTGCGCGGCCACTTTGTCGGCGACCTGGTGCTCTTTCAGGTATTGCAGGGTGGTCAGGCCGGTGGCCATCGCCAGCTGGTTGCCGCGGAAGGTGCCGGTGTGGTGACCCGGTTCCCAGGCGTCGAACTCTTTCTTGATGCCCAGCACCGCGAGCGGCAAGCCGCCGCCGACCGCTTTCGACATCACGATGATGTCCGGCTCGATGCCCGCGTGTTCGAAGGCGAACAGTTTGCCCGTACGGGCGAAACCGGCCTGAACTTCGTCGATGATCAGCAGAATGCCATGCTCCTGCGTCACTTTGCGGATGCGCTGCAGCCACTCGGCCGGCGCCGGGTTAACGCCGCCTTCGCCCTGAACGGCTTCCAGGATCACCGCCGCCGGTTTGCGCACGCCGCTTTCCACGTCGTTGATCAGGTTGTCGAAGTAGTAGGTCAGCGCCTTGACGCCGGCTTCGCCGCCGATGCCCAGCGGGCAGCGGTATTCATGCGGGTAAGGCATGAACTGCACTTCCGGCATCATGCCGTTGATCGCCGCCTTCGGCGACAGGTTGCCGGTGACCGACAGCGCGCCGTGGGTCATGCCGTGATAACCGCCGGAGAAGCTGATCACGCCAGAACGGCCGGTGTGCTTTTTCGCCAGCTTCAGCGCGGCTTCCACCGCATCGGCGCCGGACGGGCCGCAGAACTGCAGGCAATATTCTTTGCCTTCGCCCGGCAACAGAGAGAGCAGGTAATCGGAGAAACGATCTTTTAATGGGGTCGTGAGATCGAGAGTATGTAACGGCAAGCCGCTGGTAATGACATTTTGGATGCTTTGCAGGACGTCGGGGTGATTATGTCCAAGAGCCAACGTTCCCGCCCCGGCCAGGCAATCAAGATATTGATTATTCTCAACATCAGTGATCCAAACGCCCTGGGCTTTCGCAATTGCCAACGGCAATTTGCGCGGATAACTCCTAACATTCGACTCAAATTCGGCTTGGCGCGCCAAATAGGTTTCATTGTTTCCGTTTAATGAGTTTGCAACTAAAGTATCAATACGGACTTTATCCGTCATCATATCTCTCCTACAACCGAAGGTCTCAAGACGCAACGATTGAACTAATGAATTAGAAAAGTAACTGCCTTGTGAAAAGCGCGACCAATATATGGCTTTTTCGCCTGGGACTCAATAGCCGATTTTGTTTTGAATTGTTTAGTTTTTTCTTAGGCTCATCAATATGTTGTTGATTTGTTGACCGTTGGTTTTGCCGGCAAAAAACAACATTTCTTTAACATTGCGTAAAAATGCTTTTCTGCTTTCCTTTGGCTGCTTCTTTAATGCATTTATTATTAAGGTGAATTTCCGATTAATAACATAAATAGAAAATAGCGGCTTATTTTCATCTATTCACCACCTTAAGTCCTAAAGCGGTTATATACACAAAATTTGTGATGAATATAAGCAGCCGAGCGTTAAAAGCGCAGTATCCAGAGCGGTGATTTCTTGCAGATTTTACGTAGCGCGATCAAAAAAGCGGGATTTTTGTGCGGCCGCCGGCGTGTTTGCCGGCGCCGCGGTCATTAACGTTGCTGTAACCAGGCGTGGTAACGCTGCAGGATACGGCGGGTACGCCACTGATCGACGACCAGCGTGAACAGCGGCGAGTAGCGCACATTGCGCGGCCGATCGTCACTCAACGCGCGCATCCGGCGCTTGACCAACGCCATGCGGGCGAGCGACGCCATCACCTTGCTGCGCCAGGTGACCGGGGCAGGCAGCGCATGGGGGGCCGCGCCGGTTTGCCAGCGCCGCGGCAGATCGGGCACTTCCGCCATGGCGGTAGCGATGCCGACGACCGCGACGCCGCTGTCCAGCACCCGCTGCGCCACCGACGGGCGGGCGATGCCGCCGGTGGTCATCACCGGCATGCGCGCGACGGCGGCAAGATCGCGGGCGAAGGTCAGAAAATAGGCTTCGCGCGCCAGAGTGCGGCCGTCCGCCGTGTCGCCTTGCATCGCCGGGCTTTCGTAGCTGCCGCCGGACAGTTCGATCAGATCGACCGGCAACTCGTTCAACATCAGCACCACCTGGCGGGCATCGTCCGATGAAAAACCGCCGCGCTGGAAATCGGCGGAGTTCAGTTTGACCGCCACGCAAAATTCCGGCGAGACGCGCTCGCGCACCGCACGCACTACCTCCAGCAGCAACCGGGCGCGGTTCGCCAACTCGCCGCCCCAGCGATCGTTGCGCTGGTTGGTCAGCGGCGAGAGAAACTGGGAAATCAGATAGCCGTGCGCCGCGTGGATCTCCACGCCGGTAAAACCGGCCTGTTCGGCGGCGTGCGCGCTGGCGGCGAAGCGCGCGATCACCTCGGCGATCTGCGTTTCATCCATCGCCTGCGGCTGGGCGAACAGCTTGCTGTGCTTGCCCATCGCCAGCGGGATGGCGGAGGGCGCCCACGCGTTACCGCCCATGTTCGCCATCACCTGCCGGCCCGGGTGGTTAAGCTGCATCCACACCTGCGCGCCGCCCTGGCGCGCGGCCTTGGCCCAGGTTTCGAACGGGGCGAGCGGCGTGTCCTGTTCCAGCACCACGCCGCCGGGGCCGGTCATGGCGCGGCCGTCGATCATCACGTTGCCGGTGATGATCAAGCCGGCGCCGCCTTCGGCCCAGTAGCGGTATAAGCGCCACAGCGCCGGGCCGGGCAATTGGCCCGGGGCGGCCAGATTTTCTTCCATCGCCGCCTTGGCCAGACGGTTGGATAAACGGCTGCCGTTGGGCAGTGTCAGTGGGGTAAACATCGGTTTGCGCTCCTGTCGTACGGGGAATGGCGCTATACTAGGTTTAAAGTTAACTTTAAGGTCAATAGGGCATGAAGATCGGAGAATTGGCGCAGCGCGCCGGCATGGCCGCCTCGGCGATACGCTACTACGAGCAGTTGGGGTTGTTGCCGAAACCGGTGCGCGGCGTCAACGGCTATCGGGTGTACGGCGACAGCGCGCTGGAGCGTTTGCACCAGATCCAAATCGGCCAGAATCTGGGTTTTTCGCTGCAGGCGATCCAACGGGTGCTGGCACTGCAGGGCAGCGCTTATCAGGATGGGTTGATACGCGGCGTCGATGAACGGCTGGCGGAGATCGAGCTGATGATGGCCACGCTGAATGAACAACGAGAAACCTTGTTGACGACCCGGCTGACCTTATTGGAGTCAGGTGTCGCCGGGCTGTGCCAAGCCAAGGGCGAAAAACAGGCCGACGCATCGCCGGCCCGGCCGGCAAAGCTGGCGAGAATGCGCAATCGGATTGATACTGAGTGAGTCTATGATGGACAAGGATATTTGTCGCTGACCGACGGATAGGGCGAACGGACTCACGCCGGCTGGCTGCGCCGGATCCGTGGGTGACACAATGGGAGACAACATGCTCGAACCCTGCTTCCCCGAAAACGAAGCCGAACGCCTGTCGGTATTGAATTCGCTGAACGTGCTGGATTCAAACTCGGTGGAAAAACTGGATCGCATCACGCGGCTGGCGGCGAAATACTTCGGCGTGACCATTGCGCTGGTGTCGCTGATCGACCGGGATCGCCAATGGTTTTTATCGCGCTACGGTCTGGATGCCCGGGAAACGCCGCGCAATATCTCGTTTTGCGGCCATGCGATCTTGCAACGCGAAGCGCTGGTGGTGCCCGATACCGCCAACGACCCGCGCTTTTTCGATAATCCGCTGGTGATCGGCGGGCCGAGGATCGGTTTCTACGTCGGGCAGCCGCTGCTGTCGCTCGACGGGCTGCCGCTCGGCACCCTGTGCATTATCGACAGCCACCCGCAGCCGTTTTCCCCGGAACAACTGGCCGATCTGCATGATTTCGCCGCCGTGGTGGAGGAGTATCTGCAGAGTATTGAGCGCCACGTCTATACCGAAAACCTGAAGTCCGACCTGCAGCGCACGGAGGCCCTGTTCGAACAGACCTTCGCCCAGGCGGCGGTAGGGATGGCGCTGGTTTCGCTGCAGGGGTATTGGCTGCGGGTGAACCCGCGCATCTGCGAAATGCTGCACTATTCCGAGCGCGAACTGATGGATCGCACCTTCCAGGACATTACCTATCCGCTCGATCTCAATACCGACCTGGAAAAGCTGCAGCAGCTGTTGAAAAATGAAATCAGCACCTACTCGATGGAAAAACGCTATTTCCGCGCCGACGGCTCGATCGTTTGGGTGCAGCTGACGGTGGCGCTCAATCGCTTGCCGAACGGCAAACCGGACCATTTCATCTCGGTTATCGTCGATATCAGCGAGCGCAAGGCGGCCGAGGCCGATCTGTTCGCGTTGCAGCATGAGCTGGAGGAACGCGTCGAAACCCGCACGCGGGAGCTGAACGTGGTGGTCAAAAAACTCAACGAAGAGATTGAAACCCGCGTGCTCGCCGAATATCAGCTCAGTGCGGAGAAGGAGCGTCTGCGCGCCATTACCGACAACATGCCGGCCTTAATCAGCCAGATCGACGGCAATGAACGCTACCTGTTCGCCAACAGCGCCTACAAAACCTGGTTCGGTCTGGAGGAGTCCAGCCTCAGGGGGATGACGGTGCGCGATTTCATGGGAGAAAGCGTCTATCGGATAGCAAAACCGATGATCGAACGGGCCCTCGCGGGCGAAATGGTGAGTTTTGAGAATGAGCTGCAGACCCGGCAGGGGCTGCTGATGATCCACACCACGCTGGTGCCGTGCGAAGCGCAGGGCTTTTACATTCTCGCCATGGACATCACCGAACTGAAGCGGCTGCAGCAGCGGCTGGAATATGACGCGACCCACGACATGCTGACCGGATTGACCAACCGCCGCGCGTTTCTGCGCCGGTTGTCGGGCACGCTGCAGGCCTGTTGCCATCAGCGGCAGATGGCGCTGCTGTTTATCGATCTCGACGGCTTCAAAACCCTTAACGACAGCTATGGCCATGATTTCGGCGACGCGATCCTGAAAACCTTCGCCACGTTGCTCAGCGCCTGCGCCGGCGAGCGCCACAGCGTCTCGCGTCTTGCCGGTGACGAGTTCACGGTGATCCTGTGGCCGTTGACGGATCCGCGGCGCGAGGTCAGCGAGTTTTGCGAAAACGTGTTGGCGCAACTGGCCACAATTACGCAGATCGGGCCGCAGAAGGTACGGCTTTCCGCCAGCATCGGCGCGGCCATTTCCCCACGCGGCGATGTGACGGAGGAGATGCTGCTGACCCGCGCCGACGGCGCGATGTATCAGGCGAAATCGGCCGGAAAGGGCACTTACGCCATCTGCGAGCTGTGAGCGTGCAACCGCGGCGGTGTCAGGGTAAGCTGTTTTTTCTTTTCCTGTGAGCAGAACTCCGGACTGATTGCATGGCGTCAAATCATCAACATAAAGACTGGCTCGAATTGCGACGCGATGACGAAACCGGTATTGAGAGCGTCAACGCTCACTTTCAGGGGCATGCCTACGATCCTCACGATCATGATGAAATGCTGGTGGGCGTCACGCAGCAGGGCTTGCAGCGTTTCCATTGCCACCGCTCGCTGCATACCAGCCGGCCGGGGCGCGCCATGCTGATCGAGCCGGGCGCGGTGCACGATGGCCATGCGCCGCAGGCCGAGGGGTTTACCTATGCGATGCTTTATCTGCCGCAGCGCTGGGTCTCCGACGCGATGAGCCGCCGCGGATTGGGGGACGCTTCGGTGCTGGAAGGCGCCTTCCACAGCACGTTGACCGACGATCCGATGCTGGCGACCGCGATCCACCAGGCGTTTTTTGCGTTGCATCAGGGGGAAGGCCGGCTGGCGCGCGATCAAAGCCTGGATCAACTGCTGACGCTTTTGGCACGGCATATTCGCGTTCGGCCAACTTCCCAAAGCGATGACGCTTTAATTGAGATGAATCGCTTGCGGGACTACTTGCATGCACATATGGCGGATAATCCCAGCCTGGATGAACTTGCTCTTCAGTGCGGCCTGGATCGTTTCCGCCTGACTCGCCAGTTCACCCGGGCTTTCGGCCAGTCGCCGCACGCTTATTTGGTTCGGTTGAGGCTGCGGGCTGCACGCTTGCTGTTGGCGCAGGGGGAAGAACCGGCGCAGGTCGCCATGCAGGTGGGTTTTGCCGATCAGAGCCATTTGGGCCGCTGGTTCCAGCGCGCCTACCGATTATCGCCGGCGGCCTATCAACGCCAGTGCACAAACGTTCTATACCGTTGACTTGCCATCTCCGATGATGCGCGTTTAACAGCACAACGGAGTAGAGCGAAATATGTTTGATACCAAGATAGCGTTTATCGTGCGTGACGATCTGCCAACCTGGCAGCGGCTGAACGTGGTGGCCTTTCTGGCGACGGGCATCGCCGCCGCGGCCCCGGAAATCATCGGCGAGCGTTACGTGGATGCGCAGGGCAGACGCTACGGCGCCATTTCCGGGCAGCCGATGCTGATTTTCGCCGCGGATCTGCCGGGCCTGCAAAATGTGCATCGCAAAGGATTGGAGCGGGAATTAACGCTGATCCCCTATGTGCACGCCATGTTCGCGACCGGGCACGATGAAGCCAACCGCCAGGTTTTTCGCGCTGAAGACGCGGACAATCTGGATTTGGTCGGCCTGGCGCTGCGCGGGCCGAAGAAAGCGGTGGATAAGGCGATAAAAGGCCTGGCGCTCCACGGCTAGGGCTGGAAAGTGCGCAGCCCGGCGGCGAAAGCAGGGGGCCCGTCCCATGCCGTCTGAATGGCGGCATGGGGGCTTTGGCGGCAACACTTGAAATGAGGTTCGGGCATCATTAAATGATAAGAACCGCGGTTTTTTGCGCCGTCGGCGAGGCTCTTATATATTTAGTAGCATGCCTGAGGCAGGTTAGGCATGAAACGGCGGTCGGTCGGGCCGCTGCAAGTACGACAGTTAATCCGTTCGCCAAGAGGCTGCGAGCCTGTGCTTTCGGTAGGGACAGCCGCCAATCGTTTTTACGGCGACCGAAGGCGGAGCAGCTACTCACAGGTCACGAGGACACTTACCATGCATAAGAGAACACTGGCGTCACTGCATTACGAAAACATGCCTTACGATGGGGTACACTTTCATATTTTGAAACGGGAAACGCCTGGCCATACGGCGTTGCTGAAGCTGGATGCGGGCAGCCGACAACCGGCGCGTTTTCATCCGGGCTGGGTGAAACTGATGGTGCTGAGCGGTGAACTGAAGGTTGACGATCAGACGTTGCAACCCCATGAGATGTTAATCATTCCTGCCAATACCGCCTATACGGTACAGGCCATTACGGAAGTGATTTGTCTGGCGATTTCCGAGCTGGACGGCGCCGAGTTGGCCCGTTGATGAAATAACAACTCTGGATGGAGGAGAGCCTAGGCGCTCTCCCTATCCCTTCAGCATTAAGCCGCCCCCCCGGGCTGAGCTGCCTGCTGATTGATGCGTATACCTCCTGATTATGCCACCGCGCTTTCCCTATCCATCACTTTCGGCCACGTCGCCCCCGCAACGAGCCGCCATTGCGCAGCGCATGCGCAACGCCTGCGTTTTACGCAGAACGATGAAATTTTGGTGTAAATAGTGAGTTTCTTCGCATAAGGCCCCTGGTGTGGCTTGCGACAGCGTCACTATATGGAGGATCATGCGGCCTCTCTATCAAATAAAAGACATTCGCGTTATCAAAAGGGACAAACGACCATGGGATTCGAAGTCGACAACGCCGAAACGAAACGCATCGACCTCAGCAGCCACGAAAACTCCTCGTTCGAGGTGACGGGGCTGGTGAAACACTATCCGGCGGGCTTCGTCATTCCTTACCACTCGCATAGGCGCTGCCACTTGCTCTATTCACAGCAGGGCGTTATGGCGGTCGAGGCGAGCAGCGGGCGCTGGATCGTGCCGCCCACCACCGCAGTTTGGTTGCGGCCGGGGGTAGAGCATCAGATCGTCATGCAGAGCAACATCTGCGTTTACGGGATTTTGGTCGATGAAATCACCGCCGCGCGTTTGCCGCTGCGCGACGGCGTCTTGCAGGTCTCACCGCTGTTGCGAGAACTGATCGCTCAGCTGGCGACGCTGGCGCCCGAAGGGGCGGAGACCCAACGCAATGCGCTGCTCAGAGCGCTGTTTTTAGAAGAGCTGAGCCTGCAGCCGCAGCTGGCGCTGCACCTGCCTTGGCCGGCAGAAGCGAGAATGGCCGAGATTTGCCGGCGGTTGGTCATCACGCCGGCCGACGATCGCGGCATTGAAGCCTGGGCCGATTCACTGTCGATCAGCGCAAAGACCTTTCAACGCCATTTCAGCCAACAAACCGGCATCACCTTCGGCCAGTGGAAACAGCGCCTGCGGCTGCTGTCGTCCATTCCGCTGCTGTTGGCCGGCAACTCGATCATCCACGCCGCCTTCGAAAGCGGTTACGAGAGCCACAGCGCCTATTCGGTGGCGTTCAAAAAACTGTTTGGTGTTTCGCCTTCGCGCTTTACGCTATAGCCTTATGGCATAGCGCGCTTCTCCTATAGATTGAAGCAACCTAATGACGTATAAAGCAAAGCAGTCAACCTCCGAGGCCGCTTCCCGTGATAAAAATTGTCGTGTATCTGATTCTCGCCGTGACGATCGCCATTATTGCGGCCAGAGTCATCTTTCGTTTGCCGAATATCTCCCAGCGTCTGCCGCAGGCGGCATTGCCGGCGGATCCTGCCGCCCAGCTGCCGGCGCGCGCCGCCGAACTGATGGTGGCGCATCCGGGCCTGAGCGGCGTGGTGCCGCTGGCCAGCGGGCACGATGCGTTCGCCAGCCGCCTGGCGCTGGCGCGGATGGCGGAAAGGTCGATCGACGCCCAGTACTACATCTGGCATAACGACACCTCCGGGCAGATCCTGCTGAAAACCCTGTATGACGCGGCTCAACGCGGCGTGCGCGTGCGGCTGTTGCTGGACGATAACGGCGTCGCCATGGACGAGACCCTGGCGGCGCTGAACGCCCAGGAAAACGTCGAGATCCGCCTGTTTAACCCGTCAACCGTGCGCACGCCGAAGCTGGCCGGCTACGCCTTTGACTTTATGCGCATGAACCGGCGCATGCATAACAAGTCTTACATCGTCGACGGCGCCGTGGCGATCATCGGCGGCCGCAATATCGGCGACGAGTATTTCCAGGTCGGCGACGAAAACTATTTCCTCGATCTCGACGTGCTGAGCGTCGGCAACGTGGTGGCGGAGACCGCCGAGGTCTTCGATCGCTACTGGAACAGCGCGTCGGTGTTTGGCGTTGAGCAGATTATCCGGGGCAAAGGCGACCTTTCCGCCTTCCTGGCACAGGCCACCGCGACCGAAAGCAGCGAACGGGCCCGCAAACTGGCGGTGCAGCTGGAAACCAGCGCGGTGCGCTTTCGCGATGGCGTCGTCCAGCCGGAATTCACCCAGGTAGAGCTGGTGGCCGACGATCCGGCGAAAGGGCTGGGCAAGGCTTCGCGCGATCGTTTGATGGTGACGCAGCTGAGCAAGATTATCGGCGGCGTCGGCCGGCAATTGGATCTGGTCTCCGCCTATTTCGTGCCGGGCCGGGAAGGGGCGAGCTTTTTTGAATCGCTCGCCAAACAGGGAAAATCCATTCGCGTGCTGACCAACGCGATGAACACCACCGACGTGCTGGTGGTGCATGCCGGCTACGCCAAATACCGGCGTGAACTACTGCAGGCGGGCGTCGAGCTGTTTGAGCTGAAGCTGCGCGCCGGCCAGCCGACGGGGCGGCAGGAACTCAAACCGCTGGGACTGTCCGGCGCGGCGCTGCACGCGAAAACCTTCGCCATCGACGATAAACGGGTATTTATCGGCTCGTTCAATTTCGATCCGCGATCGGCGCACCTGAACTGCGAAATGGGCTTCTTGATCGACAGCCCGACGCTGGCGGCCGACACCCGCCAGCTGTTTGATGGCCCGCTCGAGTACGCCGCCTACCGCCCGGCGCTGACGCCCGCGGGCAAAATGGTCTGGAACGAAGCCTTCGAAGACGGCCACATCGAGGTGCATCAGCAAGAGCCCGGCGCCGGCTGGGTAAAACGCATCGTTCTCATCGTGGCCGGCTGGCTGCCGATCGAATGGATGCTGTAACGGCGCGGCGGTAGGGAAAAGCGCCCCTGTCTCAGGCACGTTTCTTGCTTTATCCAGGAGTCTCCTCTTATCAGCAGGTTACTCCATGGCCCTTTCTGCTCTGAGCTTTGTACAGGCGTCGAAAAAAAGCGAAATCGCGGGTTTGCAACAGCTGTTGCAGCTGGGTGAACTGGTTGGTGCGGTCAGCCTGATGATCCACGCACTGCAACGGGAACGAGGCACCTCGAACATCTTCTTATGTTCTCATGGGAACACCTGGGGAAAGCAACTGAGTGAGCGGGCACTGGAGGTCCGGAAGGCAGAGGAGGCCGTCAGTCAGTGGCTTGCGTCTCAGGATCTTACCGGCCCCAACCTGGCGAATGCACCGCGATTACTCAGCCGCATTGCCTCGGTGTTGCATAGCCTCAGTACGTTACCGCAACTGCGTCAGCAGGTTCTTGGACTGTCTATCAGTCAGCCTGATGCCATGAATGCCTACAACGAGGTGATTCGCTCGCATTTGTCACTGGTCTTCGAAACGGCGGATATCTCCGGCGATCCGTCAATTTCACGGGCATTGCTGGCGATGTTCAGTTTTATGCAGGGAAAAGAGCTGGCCGCACAAGAGCGGGCCACGGCCGCCGCCGGTTTTGCGGCAGGGCATTTTGATGTCATCGCGCAACAGCAATTCACAGGCTTAATCGAGAGCCAGGAGCGCTGCTTTCAGACCTTCATGGAATTCGCGGCTCCCCGCTGTCTGGCAATGTGGCGGCAGCAGATGAACCAGGACAGCAGTGAATTTGAACGTTTCAGGCGAATTGCCTGCACGCGCGTCAGGCCTGGCGGTGAGACGACGGATACCGCATTACGCTGGTTTGACGTTGCGACGGCGCGAATCGATGGAATGAAAGTGGTGGAGGATGAGCTGCAAGCTGCTCTGATGGCCTCCTGCCGCCAGCGTATCCGTGAAGCACAGGCCGCCCTTGCGCTTCAGCAGCAGAATATTGACCAAATCCCACAGTCTGAAAGCCATTACTCCGCGCTACTCTCGCCGCAGCTTAGTCGTTCGGTTCTTGAGCTTGTTGAACAGCAGTCCCGCCAGCTGCAGGCGCTCGATGCAGAACTTTCTCAACTTCGCGTCACGCTGACCGAGCGTAAGCTGGTTGAGCGGGCAAAGGGCCTGCTGATGCAGCATCAGGGCTTAACGGAACCCCAGGCGCATAAGGCACTGCTTGAGATGGCAATGAATCAGAATAAGAAACTTTCGGAAATTGCTGACGCGATGCTTGCCGTGTCTGCGCTGTTAGGCAAAAACGGGCACAAACCGGGCCAATAACTGCACCTTCTGTGTGCAATTACGCTGTGCAGGATGTGCAGTTCCGGTGCACCAGAAAGGGCGTCAAAGCGACAGAATAAGGCTAACCCTCTGATTTTTTTTGATACCGCAGGTTGGCACACAAGCTGCATTCTTTTTAATAGCAACAGCACTAAACCAATGGCGGTTTAGTCAGCATTACGGATAAAGGCGTCCGTTAGCGTTCAGGAAACTGAGCGCTAACTGGACGCTTTTTTTTTCATTTTTCAACCTAACGGGAAGCCCTGATGACACAAGACGACAAAAAGACTCCGGGACAACTCTCCCGCCGCTGCTTTCTTGCGGGGAGTGCGGTGCTCGGCGGCAGCATGTTGATGTCAGGATTCATGAACCGGGTCTGGGCTGCCGGTTCCGACACGCCAGAGAAGAAAGAGATTCGCGTCGGGTTCATTCCCCTGACCGACTGCTCCTCAGTGGTGATGGCGGCGGTAAAGAAATTTGATGAGAAGTACGGCATTAAAATCATCCCGAGCAAGGAGTCGAGCTGGGCGTCAGTACGCGACAAACTGGTGTCTGGCGAGTTGGATGCGGCGCATGTTCTGTATGGGATGCTCTATGGCCTGCAGCTTGGCGTGTCCGGCCCGCAGCATGAGATGGCGATGCTGATGTCTCTCAACCAGAACGGGCAGGCCATTACGCTCTCTGAGCAGTTAAAGCAGGCGGGCGTGACGGATGCTGCATCGCTACAAAAAGTGGTCCAGGCCAGCGCGAAGGGGACCTATACCTTTGCGCAGACGTTCCCGACCGGCACGCACGCGATGTGGCTTTACTACTGGCTGGCAAACGCCGGTATCCATCCCTTTAACGACGTGCGCAATGTCGTGGTGCCTCCGCCGCAAATGGTCATGAACATGAAAATCGGCAATATGAGCGGTTTTTGCGTGGGGGAACCTTGGAACCAGCGCGCGATTCAGGACGGCATTGGTTTCACTGCTGTCACCTCACAGGAAATCTGGCCGGATCATCCGGAAAAAGTGCTCGGCACAACCTCTGCCTGGGTGACTGAAAACCCGAATGCGGCTCGCGCGCTGACCGCCGCGGTGCTGGATGCCTCCCGCTGGATAGATACCTCTGATGCCAATCGTAGTGAAACCGCTCAGGTCGTTGCGGCGCGGGCGTACATCAACACGCCACTCAAGACGATTCAGGGGCGGATGCTCGGCGACTACGAAAATGGGCTGGGGAAAACGTGGAAAGATGCCCACCGCATGCGCTTCTTCAACGATGGCGCGGTCAATTATCCGTATCTCTCTGATGGCATGTGGTTCCTGACTCAGCAGAAGCGCTGGGGATTGCTGGACAGCGATCCTGACTACCTCGGTATCGCCCAAAAAATTAACCGCATTGACGTCTACAAACAAGCTGCCGCCGCGGTTGGCGGGATCAATTTGCCATCCAGCGACATGCGAAGCAGCACGTTGATTGACGGCAAAGTCTGGGACGGCAGCAACCCTGCTGACTACGCCAACAGTTTTGCAATGAAACGCTAAGTGAGGCCACAGATGTCCGTAAATTTGAAAACCAATGTCGTCACGTTGACGGAGCCTGCCGCGGTCAGCGTTGAATCGCCCGCCAGCGCAGAAGTGATCACGATCGAGAGAGCCGCCCCGGTAGCCAGAACGGATACCTTTATTGTCCGGCTTCGCGCGAGCGTTCGCCGCTTCATGCAGAAAATGATCCCCGCCATTCTCGGGGCCGTCGTGCTGCTGCTCCTGTGGCAAATCGCCGCCAGTAGCAGTAAAGGCTTCCCGACGCCCGCTCAGACCTGGGAGGCGGCGAAGGTGATTTTTGCCGATCCGTTCTATATCAACGGGCCAAACGACATGGGCATTGGCTGGAATGTCCTGGCCTCGCTACAGCGAGTTGCGATTGGTTTCGGGCTTGCCGCGCTGGTCGGCATTCCGGCCGGGTTCCTGATTGGCCGCTTCAGCTTCATCGCCAGCATGTTCAACGCCATTATCTCGCTGCTGCGCCCGGTCAGCCCGCTGGCGTGGTTGCCGATTGGATTGCTGTTGTTCCAGCGCGCGGAGCCCGCCTCGTCCTGGACCATTTTCATCTGTTCTATCTGGCCGATGATCCTCAATACCGCAGAAGGGGTGATGCGCATTCCGCAGGACTATCTCAACGTTGCGCGGGTGCTGAAACTCAGCGAATTCACCGTAATGCGCAAGATCCTGTTTCCTGCCGTGCTGCCGTACATTCTGACCGGGGTGCGGTTGTCCATCGGTATCGCCTGGCTGGTGATTGTTGCGGCTGAAATGCTGACCGGCGGCGTGGGCATCGGTTTTTGGATCTGGAACGAATGGAACAACCTCAACGTGGAAAACATTATCGTCGCCATTCTGCTGATTGGTGCTGTGGGGATGTTACTGGAGCAGGGGCTGATGGCCGTTGCCCGTCGCTTAAGTTACGACAATCACTAGGAGCCCGCGATGAAAAAAGAAAAATCGATTATCAGCGTCCAGAGCGTCACTCAACGTTTTCCTTCAGCGAAAACCACCTTTCTGGCGCTCGATAACGTCAGCTTTGATATCGCAGAAGGTGAAACGGTCAGCCTGATTGGCCACTCAGGCTGCGGAAAATCGACCCTGCTGAATTTGATTGCCGGGCTGAGTCGCCCGACGGAAGGCGTGCTGCTGTGCGACAACAAAGAGATTACCGGGCCGGGGCCAGAGCGCGGGGTCGTCTTCCAGAACCATTCGCTGCTGCCATGGTTAACCGCTTTTGAGAATGTCGAACTGGCGGTGCGGCAGGTCTTTAAAGACCAGATGAACAAAAACGAAATGCACGACTGGATTTTGCACAATCTCGAACTGGTGCACATGGAGCATGCGGCCGATAAGCGTCCGGGCGCCATTTCAGGCGGCATGAAGCAGCGTGTCGGTATCGCCCGTGCCTTGGCGATGAAACCGAAAGTTTTGCTGATGGATGAACCTTTCGGGGCGCTGGATGCGCTGACGCGGGCGCATCTTCAGGACGCCGTTATGGACATTCAGGCGCGTCTGAAAACCACCATTTTGCTGATCACCCACGACGTTGATGAAGCGGTGCTGCTGTCTGACCGCGTGATGATGATGACTAATGGTCCGGCGGCGAAAGTCGGTGAAGTGTTACAGGTTGAGCTGTCACGCCCCCGCAGTCGACTGGCTTTGTCGAACGATCCTCTGTTCCACCAGTATCGCCAGCAGGTGCTGTATTTTCTCTATGCAAAACACCGGGCAGTGGCCTGATTCCATGAGGGGAGTTGTGCAATGGCTAAACCGACTCTAATCGTTATCGGCAATGGTATGGCAGGCGTGCGACTGGTGGAATATCTCTGTGAGCTCGCACCAGATCGTTACCGTATCATGATCATCGGCGATGAAAAGCACAGTGCGTACAACCGTATCCAGCTGACGCCGGTGCTTTCCGGTGAGAAAGATTTTGGCCAGATAGTCACGCATGACGCGCAGTGGTATGAGCATCACAACATCACATTGATCGCAGGCACGGCGGCGACGGCAATCGACCGTCACGCTTGCACCGTCACGGCCGCCGGGCAGATCTATTCATACGATCATTTGGTTCTGGCCACTGGCTCACGGCCATTTCTGCCCCCCCTGCCTGGGGTCGAATTGCCGGGTATCCACGGGTTCCGCACTCAGCAGGATGTCGAAAATATTCTGCAGGGAGCCTACGCAGGCCAACCGGTTGCGGTGATCGGCGGCGGCGTGCTGGGCGTGGAGGCGGCGGCGGCACTGGCGCGGCGTGGAATGCGGGTGAGCCTGCTACATCGCGGCACACATCTGATGGATCAGCAGCTGGATGAACACGCCGGAAAACTGTTGCACGAGGGGCTCTCATTACGCGGCATCAACGTCATTTTGCAGGCTGAAACGGTGTCATTCAGCGCTGATGCCGCTGGCAACGTCAGCAGGGTGAATCTTAATGATGGGCGCGGAATAACGGCGGAGCGGGTCGTGCTCTCCGTGGGCGTGCGGCCGAACATCGCGCTGGCACAACGGTCAGGCTTGCCGTGCGATCGCGGTATTCTGGTGAACCCGCAGCTGCAAACCGCTGACCCGCACATCTCGGCAATTGGAGAATGTTGCCAGTGGGGCGAACTCATTTTTGGCCTGGTGGCCCCGTGCTGGCAGCAGGCTGAAACGCTGGCCTATCGGCTGGCCGGGGGCGATAAAGCCACTTCATTCGAGGTGCAGAATGTCCCGCTGCGCCTCAAGGTCACAGGCCTGAATTTGTTCTGCGCCGGTGAATTACACAGCCGCGATGGCGCTCAGACCCATACCACCTTTGACCCGTTTGACGGGCACTATCGAAGGCTGGTGCTCTGCGACAACCAACTGAAAGGGGTGTTGCTGTGGGGCGATATCAGCGATGGCCCGCAATACCTCCAGCGGATCGGCACGCCCGCTGGTCAACCGTTGCCCTTCAGCGTCTTCAGTCCCGGTAATGAGCCGGATGCCTCTGGCTTACAGCCTGTTAAATCAGAACCGTTACCCGTCGAGGTGGCGAGGAGTCATTCAATGTCGAAACCCGTATTGGTTATGGCCGGACACGGCATGGTGGGCCATCATTTTTTAGAGCAGTTGGTTGCGCGTGAGCTGCATCTGCAATACCAGGTGATTGTGTTTGCCGAAGAGGCCTCGCCCGCCTACGACCGTGTGCATTTGTCCGAATACTTCTCTGGCCGCACGGCGGAATCCCTCTCAATGGTTGAAAAGGGATTTTTCGAATCGACCGGGATTGAGCTGCGTCTGGGGCACAGCATCGGGCTCGTTGATACAAAACACCGTTTTGTGGTCGATCACCAGGGACGGCAGACGGCTTACGATGTACTGGTGCTGGCAACAGGATCCTATCCGTTTGTGCCGCCGATCCCTGGCAATGATGCGCCGGGCTGCCTGGTTTACCGCACGCTTGACGATCTTGCGGCCATTCAGGCCTGCGCGGCAAACGGCAAAACGGGCGTGGTTGTCGGCGGGGGATTACTGGGGCTGGAGGCGGCCAACGCGCTGAAACAGCTCGGGCTGGATACGCACGTGGTGGAGTTTGCACCGCGGCTGATGGGGGTTCAGCTCGACGACGGCGGTGCCGCGATGCTGCGCCGTAAAATTGAAGCGCTGGACGTGAAGGTGCATACCGGGAAAGAAACCCAGGCCATTACTGCTGGCGAGGAGAGCCACTACCGGATGGTGTTTGCCGATGGCAGCTATCTGGAAACCGATCTGGTGCTATTTTCCGCAGGGATCCGCCCACGCGATCAGCTTGCGAGAGCGTGCGGGCTTGAAGTGGGGCCGCGCGGCGGCATTGTGATTGACGATCGCTGCCAGACGTCCGACCCGGCTATTTATGCGATCGGCGAATGTGCGCTGTGGAACGGGCAGATCTTCGGCCTGGTGGCGCCGGGTTATCAGATGGCCCGCGCGCTGGCGGATACCCTGACGGGCGGCGACGCCGTCTTTAAGGGCGCGGACATGAGCACCAAACTTAAGCTTCTTGGTGTTGAGGTGGCATCGATTGGTGACGCGCATGGGCGTACCCCAGGTAGCCAGAACTACAGCTGGGTAGACGGTCCGGCGGAAGTGTATAAGAAAATCGTGGTATCGCAGGATCGCAAACGGCTGCTGGGGGCGGTGCTGGTGGGCGACAGCGCGGAATACAGCACGTTGCTGCAAATGATGCTCAACGATATGTCGCTGCCAGCCAAACCTGAATCCCTCATTTTGCCTGCCGGGTCGGGCGCAGACAAACCTGTGCTGGGCATCGCAGCCCTGCCTGATAGCGCGCAAATTTGTTCCTGCCACAACGTCAGTAAAGGCGATGTCCGTAACGCCGTGAAGAACGGCTGCCACGATATGGCGGCGATAAAAGCCTGCACCAAAGCGGCGACGGGCTGTGGGGGCTGCGCCGCACTGACCAAGCAGGTGATGGAATATGCGCTGTCCGACATGGGCGTCGAGGTGAAAAAAGACATCTGTGAGCATTTCGCGTATTCGCGCCAGGAGATTTATCACCTGGTTCGGGTGGGCAATATCCGCACGTTCGGGGAACTGATTGAAAAGCACGGCCACGGCAGCGGGTGTGAAATCTGCAAGCCGCTGGTCGGATCGATACTGGCATCATGCTGGAACGACTACCTGTTGAAACCGCAGCATTTGCCACTGCAGGACACCAACGATCGTTATTTCGCCAATATCCAGAAGGACGGGACCTATTCCGTCGTGCCGCGCGTTCCGGCGGGAGAGATAACCCCCGAAGGGCTTATCGCCATCGGCGAAGTCGCCAGGCGTTACAAGCTCTACACCAAAATTACCGGAGGGCAGCGAATCGACCTGTTCGGCGCGCGTCTGGAGCAACTGCCGGAGATCTGGCAGCAGCTGGTTGATGCCGGTTTTGAAACCGGTCATGCCTACGGCAAATCTCTGCGTACGGTGAAATCCTGCGTCGGGTCGAGCTGGTGTCGCTACGGCGTACAGGACTCCACCTCGCTCGCGCTGCAATTAGAGCACCGCTACAAAGGGCTGCGTTCGCCTCACAAAATCAAAATGGCCGTCTCGGGTTGTACCCGCGAGTGTGCCGAAGCCCAAAGTAAAGATGTGGGGGTAATTGCCACGGATAAGGGCTGGAACCTGTATGTCTGCGGCAACGGGGGAATGAAGCCCCGCCATGCTGATTTGCTGGCGCAGGACATGAGCACAGAGCAGCTCATTCGTACCGTTGACCGCTTATTGATGTTCTACATCCGCACCGCTGACCGGCTGCAGCGCACCAGCACCTGGATGGATAACCTCGAAGGGGGCATCGACTACCTGCGCCAGGTGATTCTGGACGACAGCCTGCAAATTGCGGATGAACTGGATCGTGAAATGTCTGCGGTGGTGGCGACGTACCAGTGTGAATGGCAGACCACTCTGGCCTCGCCGGATCGCCTGGCGCTGTTCAGACCGTTTGTAAACAGCGAGATCCCTGACGAAGGGGTCGTGATGGTGAGCGAACGTCAACAACTGCGGCCTGCAACGCATGAGGAGCGCAGCATGCTCGCCGTGCCTGCCGCAGAAAATACGCAGGAGCCCGCACCGGGCTGGGTGGAAGTGTGCAGCCTGAGCGCCATCCCGGCGAATGCGGGAATGGCGGCGCGCCTGGCGAGCCAGCAGATTGCGCTGTTCTATCTGCCCGGTCATCCACAGCAGGTTTTTGCGCTGAGCAATCATGAACCAGACAGCGACGCCAATGTGCTGGCGCGCGGGCTCGTGGGGGATGTCAAAGGCGAACCGGTGGTGATTTCCCCGCTCTATAAACAGCGCTTCAGCTTACGGGACGGCCGCAGCCTGGACAATTCGCCGCATGCGCTGCGAAGCTGGGCGGTGAAAGTGGAAGATGGCCGCGTCTGGGTTCAGGCACAAATGCAGGGCGTTGCGTCCGCCAAAATCATTGAAACGGTCAACCTATGAAAACAGCGTCTCCGGTCGTGAAAACCACCTGCGCCTATTGCGGCGTGGGGTGCGGCGTCAGTATGCAGCCACAGGCTGATGGCTTCGCCGCCAGCGGCGACCCGGCACATCCGGCGAATCGCGGAAGGCTGTGCGTGAAGGGCAGCGCGCTGGGTGAAACGCTGGGCTTACAGGGGCGTCTGCTCCAGCCTGAAATCCATCATCAACCCGTGGGCTGGTCGCAGGCGTTAGACGCTGTCGCACAAGGGCTACAGGCGACGATTGACGAGCATGGACCGCAGTCGGTCGCGTTTTATGGCTCGGGCCAGCTGCTGACGGAGGATTACTACGTCGCCAACAAGCTGATGAAAGGGTTTATCGGGGCGGGCAACATGGATACCAACTCCAGGTTGTGCATGGCCTCCGCCGTGGTGGGCTACAAGCGGGCGTTCGGCGCCGATGCCGTCCCCTGCAATTATGATGATCTGGAGCAGGCAGACTGCGTTATTCTGGTAGGTTCGAACACCGCCTGGGCGCATCCGGTGGTGTATCAGCGGCTGGCGAAAGCCAAAGCGGAGAGGCCGGAGATGCAGATTATCGTCGTTGATCCGCGTAAGACCGCCACCTGTGATATTGCCGATCTGCATCTGGCACTGCGTCCGAGCAGCGATGCGGCGCTGTTCTGCGGCGCACTGAACGAGATGGCAGCGCGCGGAAAACTGGATACCGCTTTTCTGCAGCACCACACGAACGGGGCAGAAGTAACCTTACAGACAGCAAAAGCGTGGAGCCTGGAGAAGACGGCGGACTATTGCGGGATCGCCTCCTCGCAATTACAGGCGTTTTATCAACGGATAGCCCGGAGCCAGCGGCTGGTCACGCTGTATTCGATGGGGATTAACCAGTCCAGTTCGGGCGTCGACAAATGCAACGCGATAATTAACCTGCATCTGGCAACCGGCCAGATTGGACACGCTGGCAGCGGGCCATTTTCGATAACGGGCCAGCCGAATGCGATGGGCGGACGTGAAGTCGGCGGGCTGGCAAACCAGCTGGCCTGCCATATGGGATTTACCGCCGAAGAGATTACACGGGTCGGGCGTTTCTGGCACAGCGATAACGTCGCGCAGAGCCCTGGACTCAATGCCATCGATCTCTTCCGCGCTATCGAGAAGGGAGAGATAAAAGCCGTCTGGATCATGGGCACCAATCCGCTGGTGTCACTTCCGGATGCCGATCGCGTGCGGGCCGGTCTGGCGCGCTGTCCTCTGGTTATTGTGTCCGACATTCTGCGTGACACGGACACCACCCGCGCCGCGCATATCCTGCTGCCCGCCCTGGGCTGGGGGGAGAAAAATGGCACGGTGACCAATTCGGAACGCTGTATCTCCCGGCAACGCGCGTTTCTGGCTGCACCTGGGGAGGCCAAACCTGACTGGTGGATCCTCAGCCAGGTTGCGCAGCGGCTGGGGTTTGCGGAGGCCTTTGCCTGGCAGCATCCGGCAGATATTTTCCGCGAACATGCGGCCTTGTCCGGCTTTGAAAATGCAGGCACTCGGGCGTTTGACATTAGCGGGCTGGCGCAGTTGTCCAATGAAGAATGGGATACCCTGCAGCCGATCCAGTGGCCGGTTAATGCCGCACGGCCGCAGGGTACGCCGCGACTATTTACAGATAAAACCTTTTTTCACCCTGACGGTAAAGCACGGTTGATCGCCGTCACCCCGGCGCTGCCCGCCAGCCAGCCCACTGCGGCTTATCCGCTGATCATGAACACCGGAAGGGTGCGCGACCAGTGGCACACCATGACGCGAACCGGCAAGTCTGCTCGCCTGATGCAGCATATCAGCGAGCCGTACTGTCAGTTTCATCCGGATGATGCGCCGGGCATTCAGGCGGGTGAGTTGCTGCGTGTAACCTCATCCCATGGCTGGCTGCTGTTACGCGCGCAACCCGATCATCTTCAGCCTCGCGGCAGTATTTTCGTGCCGATCCATTGGAACAGCCATTTTAGCCGGCAGGCCCGGGTCGATGCGCTGATAGCTCCCGTTACCGATCCTCTTTCCGGGCAACCGGAAAGTAAGCATATGCCGGTCAATCTGACGAAATGGAAAGCAGCTTGGTATGCAGAGCTGTTTATTCGGGGAGAGGGGATCGCCGCGCCTGCCACCGCCTACTGGAGCCGCATCACCCAACCGGGCGTCACGCATTTTACGTTAGCGGATTCTTCGCTCCAGGAGGAGTGGATGGCGTGGCTGAATGAACATTATCCGCTGGAGGGGAAAACCTGCCAGAGCGCCCGGATGGGGGATGAGGGCTTCAACCTGCTGGTGTGGGCGCAGGGCGAACTGCAGCTGGCATTTTACGCGCGCCGAAGCCCACTGCTGCCGGACAGGCAAGCGATACTGTCTGCCTTTATCACCCCGCCGGATACGGCACCGCAGCGGCTGGCGTTACTGGCGGGCCAGGCCGGCAGCCATAAGGCCGCCACCGGCAAAATGATTTGCAGCTGTTTTTCTGTTGGCGAAGCGCAGATTGTCGACGCCGTGCGGCAGGGATGCCACAGCGTGCAACAGCTCGGCTCAAAGCTGAAATGTGGCACTAACTGCGGCTCCTGCGTGCCGGAGCTGAAAACGTTTATTGCCGGCCAGCTGGCCGCCCTGACGATGGAAGAACGCCCATGAAAACTAGCAACATGTTGCCGATAGCGCAGATTATGGCCCTGGCAGACCAACGCAGCCCGGTGCGCCGGGGTGACGTCTGGCTGGTGGGCGCAGGGCCAGGTGATACTGAACTGCTGACCCTGAAAGCGCTGCGCGTTATCCTGCAGGCCGATGTCGTGGTCTTTGACCGGCTGGTGTCCGATGCGGTGCTGGCGCTGGCGCCGGACACTGCACTGCGGATCGATGTCGGCAAATCCCCGCGCAATCATCGCCTTGAACAGCATGAAATCAATATGTTGCTGGTTGATCTGGCGCTGGCGGGGCACCGTGTAGTGCGCCTGAAGGGCGGCGACCCGTTCATCTTTGGCCGGGGTGGGGAAGAAATGGCCTGCTGCCAGCAGAAGGGGATAGTGTGCAATGTTGTGCCCGGTATCACGGCGGCAATGGGCTGTGCCGCAGCCAGCGGGATCCCGCTGACGCACCGAAACCTGGCACAGTCCGTCAGGTTTGTCACCGGACATGGCTCGGAAGGGGAACCGGACGTTGACTGGTCCGTACTGGCCGCCGCGCGCCAGACGCTGGTCTTCTATATGGGGATTGCCAACAGCCCTGTTATCAGCCAGCGCTTGATTGCCCATGGCTTACCCGGCTCAACGCCCGTGGCGGTGATTGAACACGGCACTCAGCCACAGCAGCGCGTGCTGGTGGGCACTCTGGATGCATTAGGAAAGATCGTTGCAGAGGAGCAGGTCGAATCACCAGCCCTGGTAATTATTGGTAAGGTGGTGGGAATGTACCGGCCGATTGCCGAACTGCCTGAGAAGATTCTTCCGCAGATGGGCCGTTCTGAACCGGCTTTGCCAGCCAGTCTGAAGTGGCCGGCGAAAATGGACAGCATAAGCGTTATTCTGGAATCATCCTATGACCATATCTGGCACGCAAGAGACGGTCACAATAGCTAAAACATCTAATCGAACCAAGGACACGGGGATGTTTAATCCCCGTGTTTGTTGTGAGAAAGAGGCGCAGCGGCCATGGCCGCCGCGCAGGGTGTTATTGGCTAATCGATTGCTGCAGCGCCTGAACGGAAGAAACGATGCCGGCATCAACCGACATGGTCAAGTCTTCCATTTCCAGCGACACCCAGTCGTTGTAGCCCATCATGCGCACCACCGAGAAGAACTCCTTCCACCACTGCAGATCCCGCCCGCAGCCGACGGCGACATAGTTCCAGGCGCGGCCGGCCACGTCATCGATCGGTTTGGTCTCTAGCAGCCCGTTAACCTCGACGACGCCGCGCTCAAGGCGCACGTCTTTGCCATGCACATGGTGAATGGCGGGGCCAAGGGCGCGGGCCACCGCGATGGGATCTGCCCCCATCCAGAGCAAGTGACTGGGATCGAGGTTCAGGCCCACCATCGGGCCAACGGCCTCGCGCAGCCGGAACAGCGTTTCCGGGTTCCACACCAGCATGGCGCTGAAGTTTTCCAGCGCAAAGCGCTCGACGCCGCACGCTTTGGCTCGGGCGACCAGCGCCTGCCAGTAGGGGATCGCCACTTCATTCCATTGATAGTCCAGGCAGTTTTTCACCGTCGGCGGCCAGCTGACGGTATAGGTGATCCAGTTGGGGATGGTGTCATGCGGGCTGGCCGGCGGCAGGCCGCTCATCATAACGATCTTCTTCACCCCCAGCAGGCCGGCCAGCTCCAGCGTATTGTCGGTTTGGCGCTGATGGCGTTGCCCCAGTTCGCCGGGATCGAGCGGATTGCCGGAGACGTTGAGCGCGGCGATCTCCATGCCGCGGCTGGCCAGCGCCTGCTGCAGCTGCCGGCGTTTGGCGGGGTTGGCCAGCAGATCGTCGGCATCCAGATGGGGCGCCGGAGACCAGCCGCCGGTGGTCATTTCCACGCCGCGCACCCCCAACTCCAGCAGCCGGTCCAGCATCTGCTCGAAGGGTAAATGGCCCAGGCTATCGGTACAGAATGAGAGTCTCATGAGGCTTTCCTTATTGGTAATTAACCCAGGTGGCGCCGTTGTCGGCGGAACGAACGCAGTTTTCAATCCAGCGCACGCCTTCCAGCCCGGCGTCGATATCCGGGTAGATCAGCGTGGCCAGCGTCTGCCGATCGCCGCGCTGGCTGGCGCTGATGGCGATGGCGAACTTGAGGTAAATATTGGCCCAGGATTCGGCCAGGCCTTCGGTGTGCAGCGCGCCGAGCCGCTCGTCGGCCAGGGCGCTGTCGTCCAGATAGGGCATGCCGTGGTGCAGGATCTGGTTGGGCCGCCCCTGGATCTCATAGCGCAATTCGCCGGGCGCAGCGTCGCTCCACTGCAGGCTGGCGAGCGAACCCACCACGCGGATGCTTTGGCTGTCCATCGCGCCGGCGTTGACGGCGGAGGCCCACATGCGGCCGACGGCGCCGTTTTCGTAGTGCATCAGCACCATGGCGTTGTCTTCCAGCGGGGCGCGGGAAGGAATAAAGCTCTGGCGATCGCACAGCAGGGAGGCAATCTTCATGTCGGGCATCACCAGCTGCGAGATGTAGAAGGTGTGGGTGGAGATGTCGCCCAGCACAAAAGAGGGGCCGGCGATTTTCGGATCGACGCGCCACTTTTGCGCCTCGAACTTGTCTGCGCTTTCGTTGGCATTGAAGCCGTGGGTGTACTGCAATTCGACCATGCGTATTTCGCCGATGTCGCCGTTCGCGATCATGGCGCGCATCTGCATCAGCAGCGGATGGCCGGAGAAGCCGTAGGTTACGCCGACGACCAGGCCTTTCTCCGCCGCCAACGCCTTGATTTCTCTCGCCTCCGCCGTGGTGAAGAACAGCGGCTTTTCGCAGATGACATGCAGGCCGGCATTCAGCGCGGCGCGCGTAATTTCATAGTGGGTGCCGTTAGGGGTGGCGATGGTCACCACCTCAACGCCATCTTCGCGGTTGGCTTCTTGCTCCAGCAGCTGTTGATAGCTGTCATAGCAGCGTTCGGCGGGCACGCCGAGGTTGACGCCAAACTCGCGTCCGCGCGCCGCGTCGATATCAAAGGCGCCGGCAACCAGCCGATAGGCGGTGTTGTCGCGCAGTGCGCCGGAACGGTGCTTGTAGCCCACCTGGCTGAGGCGGCCGCCGCCGATCATCGCCCAACGCAGTGGGCGAGGGATGCTTCTTTCACCATTTAACATGCTGACTCCTGATATTGTGGCTTTGCACTCGGGTGCAAAATAGGTTGAAAAAGAGAGTGGCAACGGTTTATTTCTGGTTCATCTGCGCAAATTGCGGGTAGTTTTCTCGCGTTACGGTGGCGTAAGGCACCCAGTTGTAAGGCTCGGTTTTGGCGTGATCCAACAGGGCGCGAGTCACTTGCACCGCGCCGATCGCCTGGGCTTTGGCATCCTGGAAAATGGTCACCGCCAGGTCGCCGTTTTTGATAAATTGCAGGCCGTCGGGCGTGCCGTCGATACCGGCAACCAGCACGCCATTCTTTTTGGCCTGCTTCAGCGCCATGATCGCACCGATAGCCATCTCATCGTTGTTGGCGGCGATCGCATCGATCGCTACGCCGTTCAGCAACCAGCCGGAAACCACATCGACCGCTTCATTGCGCTGCCATTTTGCGGTCTGTTTCTCTACCACTTTGAGGTCTTTGTGTTTGGCGATCACCGCTTCAACCGCGCGGGTGCGTTCGCGGGTTTCTTCGTTGGAGAGGGCGCCCATCAGGATCGCCACGTTGCCGCGGTAATTCATTTTTTTCGCCAGAGCCTCCATCTGCAGGCGGCCGCTGAGCGCCGAATCGGAGCCGACGTAGGCCGTCGCGCCGCTCAGCGGCACTTCGGGTTTGCGGTTGACGAAGATCAGGGGGATCGCGGCGCGTTTGGCGGCCGCTATCATCGGCTGGACGCCTTGCGTATCAACCGGGTTGAGGATAATGGCGTCCACGCCCTGATTAATCAGATCGTCCACCTGCTGCACTTGCAGGGCGACATCGCCTTTGGCATCGACGAACTGGCCTTGCAGCTGCTGCGCAGCCAGTTCCCGCGCCATTTGGCTGCGCAGGATAGAGACGAAGTTGAGATCGAAGTTGGCCAGCGCCACGCCGACCTGGTAGGTCTTGGCCTGGGCGGTCACCACAAACAGCGAGCAGGCTAACATCAACAACAGTCTGGTTTTTTTCATTACGGTATCCTGTTGAGAAGAGAGGCGTTGTGTAAAAATAGTCTTTTTGCAACCGGGTGCAAATCAGGAGACAAAACGGCAATGCGTCTCTGAATGCCACCGTGAATGTCGGCCATGAATAAAATTTGGTCAACAGGGGAAAGGTGAAAACATCGCTGGCGGTCACAAACTCTTTACATTTTGCACCCGGTTGCATAACGATTTGCAATCGGGTGCAAAAACGGGACATAATTGCAGCAGGAATGCCGGCGGGCGCTTAGGGGATCTGAGCGAGCGGGGTATAGTTTGACTTCACCGAAGCAGGGATCGACGCAACCATGATGAAACACCACAAAGCCACCGCCAGCGACGTCGCCGAAAAGGCCGGCGTCTCTAAATGGACGGTATCGCGCGCCTTTACGCCCGGCGCCTCGATCTCGGACAGCGCGCGTGAAAGCGTGCTGGCGGCGGCGGCCGAGCTGGGCTATCGGCCAAATCTGCTGGCGCGCAGCCTGTCGCAAAAACGCACGCACATCATTGGCGTGGCCATCGACGAGATGAAGAACCCACATTCAATGATGATGCTCGATATGGTGACCAAACAGCTGCAAACCCGCGGTTATATGGCGCTGCTGCTGAACATCACCGCCGGGGAAAACTACCGGGCGGTGATGGCGATGGCCGATCAGCTGCAGGTCGACGGCATTTTGTTCCTGGCGACGGTGTTAACCAAGGAGTGGGCAGCGATCGCGCAAGATCTGCATCAGATACCGCTGGTGCAGGTATGCCGCAATACGGAAAGCGAACACATTGATGTGGTCAATATCGACGGCTACCGCGCCGGCGAAGAGATCGCCGCGCTGCTGATAGAGCAAGGGCATCGGCGCTTTGGTTACATGAAGGGGCCGGACACGCAAAGCAGCCATTTGCTGCGCATGGAAGGCTACCGCGACAAACTGATGGCCGCCGGCTTTCAGTTGGATCGGGTGCTCACCGCCGGCCATTACGATCGCCAACGCGGTTTCCAACTGATGAGCGAATACCTGCAGGCAACGCCGGAAAACGAACGGGTTGAGGCGCTGTTCTGCGAGAACGACGTGTTGGCGCTGGGGGCGCTCGAAGCGCTCAGGCAAACGGCGCCGTCGTCCGCGATGGCCGTGGTAGGTTTCGACGATATCGACGAGGCCGGCTCAGCCAACTGGGCGCTGACCAGCTACAGCCAACGCATCGACCGGCTGGTCGAAGAGGCCTTGAATCGCCTGATCGACCACCGCGCCACGGCAGACGGCGCCTGGCGGCATGGAGAGTTGCGGGTTCGGCGGTCGCATGTGAAGCAAGACGAAATTCAGATCGCTGATTGAGTGCATGGCGGATAACATTTCCGCCATGCTAAAATTATGGCGTTTTATCTGGCACAGAGATAAGCCAGGGTGTAGCAGAGCCATTTTTTATGGCTTCAATATAATTTTCCACCATAATCTGATTTTTTTCAGATATTTCACAAAATATTACCAGTTGGCCGAATAGTTCAGTGTCATCATTGATTTCATCAGGAATTACTTCCGGAACGAATGTAATAGCGCGTTTAGACAACGTTCGCACGGTGAATTTTTTTCCAAACTCAGGTTGGCTATCAAACGCATTAACGCCTATTTCAAGTAAATTCAAAGAGGGTGAATAGATGGCATACCATGTTTTTTTATAGCAAAAAATGCCGCTTTTGAATTCTGGCATTCCTTTGAAATCAATTGAATTTTCCGTTTTTATTCGCTTTATGGCAGTTAATGTATACTTTTTCGTTGAGTATACATCCTTGAGGAAAATGGCAACGCATAAAAAAATAAAACCTGCTGCAAGAAAAGAAAACATGGCAATCAGGATGCCAGTAACAGAAAGATCTGAATTGAGTAAGAGTATTATTGCAATGGCGATAACTAGATATGAAGCTATATGTATCAACCCATCTTTTTTTGTGATGTCCTTCCTGAATTTAACAATAAAATAAATTACTGCAGCAAAGGCTAAACTATAAAAAAAGAGTAATGACCGATCGGGCATGATTCCATTCGCCAAAGAATTGATATTGCGTTTAATTTATAGTAATGGTTTAAAATAAGCAATATCAGGTTTGATTTTCAACCGTTACGGCAGGAATCACATCAGCTTAAATCTGAACACTGTGTGTGAGTTTCTTGCCTCCAGATTTCACGTAGCGCGATCAAAAAGGAGGGCATTTTGACCCATTTTGCAGAGTGGCTTAGCCACATCCAGGCGCTTGAGGTTGAACTGCACCAGTCAACAACGCGCTGCGATCCGAAGCGCGTCGCGGCATTGCTGCATGAAGACTTTGAAGAGATTGGCCGCTCAGGCCTACGTTATGACAAACGCCAGACCGTTGCGGCGCTGGAGATGGAAACGGATTATCCGCAGATTTTCGCCGAAGGTTTTAAGCTGGCGCAAATCAGTGATAGCGCCGTATTGCTGACGTATAAAAGTTTTCAGCGTGACGCGCAGGGCCACGCCGCGCGTTGCACAGAGCGTTCGTCGATTTGGCTTCTGACAGCCAAGGCGGGTTGGCAGATGCGGTTTCATCAAGGCACGCCGACTGATAATTGAGCCAGATTTAAAAGCCGATCTAATGGAATGACAACAAGCCTGGCAGAAAGACAGATGTCAGAGGGATAAAGCTGCAGGTGAGGAGAGAAGATGCTCAGGGATGGCCCGGTGCGTATCCAGTAATTCGATTTAACATAATATACATTATGCGCACCAAGGTAATGATATGTGGATTCTGCCGTCCAGGCCTGATTTATGGGCTTTCTCCTGCGGCCAATCATGCCAGCGCCGGCTGCTCATGCCGTTGAACTAATTCGTTTTTCAACCGGCCATAAGCCGCCGGGTTATGCCGGCGGTCTTCTGCTGCCTGGTGTTTGGGTTGCTCAGCAATACCATGATGCTTGCGCAGATAATCTCTGAACGCCAACTGTCTGATCGCCTGTTCACTTGCTGCAGCAACGCCTGCCGGTAATGCCGTTCTCGCCACGCGGCGTAGATCTCATGTCATGCATCTTGTCATTCATACCATCCAACGCCGCCAGGCTTTCAATCTTCAGCAAGATATCAATCGTTGGTTTGGCACTGCTGTACTGCCGATATGATGAATTGCCGTTAATACGCCAGCCAATATCTCGCGTAGTTTCAGCGCTGCATCTTTATAACGCGGATCATAAGGCTCGACCGTGATGATGCGCTCTGTCATTTTCCGCTCCAATAATGATGACCGGACATGATTTCAATGGCGCATCTCCGCCGATAAGGAGTAAAAATCCCCTGCTTTTTTGATCGCGCTACGTAAAATCTGGCAAAACGTGGCTGCTACGATACTGCAGATTTCTCCAAAACGCGTCATTTCAACGGGTACTATTTGTACGCTAAATGCGCATTGGCGTCCGTTTTCATCGTTTTCGGCGCCCACCACGGCGTTGGCTATACTGAATGGGGACACATTCCAGGAGCCTCCCCATGTTTGACCATGTGAAATTTGGCGTCAGCGACTTTGCCCTTAGTAAAGCGTTTTTCCTCAATGCACTCGCGCCGCTGGGCGTAAAGATCGTTGCCGAAGGCGAACCCGGCTATGGCGTCGAACTTTGTCACGATCGGGGTAACGTGTCATTGTGCCTGTTTCAAACCGATGAAAAACCGGCGCATCTGCACCTGGCATTTGCCGCAAGCAGCCGTGAACAGGTCGATGCGTTCTACCACGCCGCGCTAAATGCCGGCGGCAAAGACAATGGCGCACCCGGTTTACGGCCCAATTACCATGCCCACTACTATGCGGCATTTGTGATCGGCCCGGATGGTCACAATATCGAAGCGGTATGCCAGAACCCGATGAGCTAGTAATTTTTCCAGCTAAAACAGCATATTAATCACGAGATGATGCACGCCATTTAACATAACGCAATTGTGACGTGGTCACTTAACGTTACCCCGTCACGTCAATCCACTCTGCTCCGGTGATGCTGGCCAGGCGTTGTGGCGCAATTCTCACGCCTGAGTTATCGCTGCCGCCTGCCGGAAGCACTTCACCGTAGCGGCACAGGCTGCGATCGCAGTAAATTCTTACCGCTGCCGGTGCGGCAAAGGGGCAAACGCCGCCCGGTGGATAGCCGGTCAGCGCCTCCACCTCCTCCGCCGGCAGCATGCGCGCCTTTACCCCGAAGAATTGTTTGTACTTCTTGTTATCGATTCTGGCGGTTCCCGCCATCACCAACAGTACTACGCCGTCGTTCACGCGAAACGACAGCGTCTTGGCGATCTGCCCGCTCTCCACGCCAAAGGCTTCCGCCGCCAGCGCCACCGTAGCGGTATTCTTTGCCAGCACCGTCACCGCCGTTTCCGGCGCGTGCTCGGCCAGAAATCGCTGAACGCGCTCTATACTCATGCCCTTCCTCCCGATGTTGCTAAGCCATTGATAATGCCGCAGTGAGGGTTTCGGTTTTAACATCGCATGCTAAAAATGAGAATCAAAATTGTTCAAATCGGTGAATCTGAACAAAGCTTTAAGGGGCCAACGCCCTTTTTTACCTATCATTTTTCATGGAGATACCTGCATGACCACGCAAACGACAGCAAGGCCTTCAGCGGTCGCGGTGGCCGTCTATGAATGGCTCAATCCGATACCCTACGGATTTTTCACCGCTGCGCTGATTTTCGACATTATCTATGCCTGCACGGCGAATATTCAGTGGGTCAACGGTGCCAGCTGGCTGATCGCCATCGGCCTGATTTTTGCCATTATTCCCCGTCTGATTAACCTGGTGCAGGTGTGGTTCGGCAGCGGCCGGCTGCAGGGGCCATCGGTCAAGCTCCATTTCTGGCTGAACTTGCTGGCCATCGTTCTCGCCATCATCAACGCTTTCGTGCATAGCCGGGATGCGTATGCCGTGGTGCCGCAAGGTCTGGTGCTGTCTGCGATCGTGGTCGCGCTGCTGAGCCTCGCCAACATTCTGCTGGCCGTGGGTGCCCGCGCAAAATAATAAGGAGGTTTTCATGAAGCTATCATCGATCGCGATTGCGCTTTCGGCCGTGTTGGCGCTGGCCGGCTGCGATAACAGCGCCGTCATTTCACCGGAACAACAAATGGGGCCGGATCCGACGTTGCCGGCGGCGCAAGACTTCCTGATGCCGCCGATGCAGGTGCCAAAGGGCGTCGGCTGGCAGCAAAATCAGATGCCGAAAGTGGCCGAAGGCTTGAAAATCGATAAGGTGGCGGACGGTTTGCTGCACCCGCGCCAGCTGCTTACCCTGCCCAACGGCGATGTTTTGGTGGTGGAAGCCAACGGGCCGGGCACCGAAGCGGTGAGCACGCCCAAGCAGCTGATCGCCGGTTTGGTGAAGGGCCAGTCCGGTAAAGGCGGCAAAGGGGGCAACCGGATTACCCTGCTGCGCCCAGCCGCCGATGGCAGCTGGGAAAAGCATGTCTTCCTCGAAGGGCTCGATTCGCCGTTCGGCGTCCAGCTGATTGGCAACACCCTGTATGTGGCCAACACCGGCAACATCATGCAGTACGCCTATCAGCCGGGCGAAACGCGCATCAGCGATGCGGGTAAAGAGCTGGCCGATCTGCCGGACACCATCAATCATCATTGGACCAAGGCCCTGCTGGCCAGCCCGGACGGTAAAAAGCTGTATGTCGGCGTCGGTTCAAACAGCAATATCACCGAAAACGGCCTGGCCGTAGAGTACCGCCGCGCCGCCGTGCTGGAAGTGGACACCGCCTCCGGTGCCAGCCGCATCTTCGCCAGCGGCCTGCGCAATCCGACCGGGCTGCAGTGGGAACCGCACAGCGGCAAGCTATGGGCCATCGTCAACGAGCGTGACGAGATCGGCGCCGATCTGGTGCCGGACTACCTGACATCGGTGCAGGACGGCGGCTTCTACGGCTGGCCTTACAGCTATTTCGGCCAGCACGTCGATCGGCGGGTGCAGCCGGCGCGGCCGGATCTGGTGGCGAAAGCCATCAAGCCGGACTACGCCCTCAGCTCCCACGTCGCGCCGCTGGGGCTGCTGTTCTACACGGCGAACGCTCTGCCGGCCGAGTATCGCGGCGGCGCCTTCGTCAGCGAACACGGCAGCTGGGATCGCTCGCCGCTGAACGGCTACCGGGTCAGCTACGTGGCGTTTGAGCAAGGCAAGCCGGTCGGCAAACTCAAAGCGGTGGTCACCGGCTTTGTCTCCGACGACGAGAAGGAACTCTATGGCGCACCGGTAGGATTGGCGGTCGACAAGACCGGCGCCCTGCTGATTGCGGATGACGTCGGCAACACCGTTTGGCGCGTTAAATCGAAATAAGCTCAAGGCGTTGTCGGCAGGCAACGCCGCAAAGCCAGCTTGTCATTCTCGCATGCAAGCGTGGCGGGTATGGCTCAGTGTACTGTGTAACTTATCGTACTCTTCACGGGTAATTTTTTGCGTGGCCAGTAAGGTGCGCAAGGTTCCGTACAGAAAACCGAGCTCATACCCCCGCGCGTAGCCCTCTGCACTGTAACGGTTGATCTCACCGGTTTTGAGCGTTTCAATACCGTCATTAAGCCAGTCCAGTGCGTCCTGAGTGGTCAAATCCATCGTTGCTTCCCCTTATCAAGCGAAAAATAAAAGCCTAACACGCCCTTGTTATTGAGTATATTTTTGCGGGTTCCATTTTCGACATATCTTTGGAATTTATAACTGGCTGCGTATCCCTTGGCCGCTTTGCATATAATTTCGCTTAAATTTGAATCACTGTTTTGATCTCATTTTCATCAACAGATCGTTGGCCAGAAATAAAAGGTTTTAACATTTCGACATAAACCAGTACAATTCCCTACCCTGTGTTAACCCTTTTTTTAGGTTGATTGTGTCGTTAATTCAGCGCTCTGCATCGCGAAATCGGGCCGCCGCCTGGTTAGGGGTGTTTGCCATTCTGATGTTGTTCATTGCGCCGGTGGTCTCGCGATCCCTGGAGCATGTGCGCGCCGGAAGTGCTGGAGCGACCGTCATGGCGGATTGCGGCATGGATATGCCGATGCATCACGGGATGCACTCGCCGCCGCCTGAGCCTGAGAAAGCCTCACAGCCGCTGATGCAGCACGGCGGCGGCCATCACAACATGGCGATGATGATGGACGACAGCGCCTGCGGTTACTGCGTGCTGTTGCTGCACGCGCCGCTGCTGGACGTGAGCCACGGCCCGCTGTTCTGGTCCCAGTCGCTGGCTTCGCGCCCGCCGCCGATCCACTATCTCGTCCCTCTGTTTGCCCACGTTGTTCACACCGAATTACAGCCGCGCGCGCCCCCCATCTCTTTCCTCTGATTTAACAATAAGCCCATTGCCGTTCTCTGTATTGCCGTTGATCGTTTCAACCCGGCGGAATTAATTCGCCCAACGGTTAATCATCGAGACGACATTATTAATCCGGTTATTTCCAGGTTGATGGAATTAACCCCCGTATTTTCCGATGGTGATTTTCGCCAGGCCGCCCCACGCCTGAATAATCCCTCGGCCAAGCACGGAAAAAGTTAGCTTAAGGAAAGATGATGTTTAAACCGACTTATAAAAAGAACGCCGTCACCCGCGCCATTACCACCGCCATGCCGCTGTTTCTGCTGGCCGGCCACGCGGCGCAGGCGCATCAACACCCTGCCGGCGCACAGGTTAATGATGGCGACGTGATTACCGTCACCGCGCCGCTCTACTCCCCGCTGACCATCGTCACCTCGCCGAAAACCCCACGCCAGCCGGTGCCGGCCAGCGACGGTTCGGACTACCTGAAAACAATCCCCGGCTTTTCGCAGATCCGCAACGGCGGCACCAACGGCGACCCGGTGTTCCGCGGCATGTTCGGCTCTCGGTTGAAGATCCTCACCGACGGTTCGGAAATGCTGGGCGCCTGCCCAGCGCGGATGGATGCGCCGACCTCTTACATCTCGCCGGAAAGTTTCGATCTGTTGACCATTACCAAGGGGCCGCAGACGGTGCTGTGGGGGCCGGGATCGTCGGCGGGCACGGTGCGTTTCGAGCGTGAACGCCCGCGCTTCGACAAGCCGGGCATCAAGGGCAACGCCAGCGTGCTGACCGGCTCCAACGGCCGCTGGGACGAGAACATCGACGCCAGCCTCGGCGCCGAACAAGGCTACCTGCGGGTGATGGCCAACAAATCCCGTTCCAACGACTATCAGGACGGCACGAATACGCGCGTGCCATCGCGTTGGGACAAGTGGAACGGCGATCTGGCGCTCGGCTGGACGCCGGACAACGACACGCTGCTGGAAGTAACTATGGGCCGCGGCAACGGCGAAGCGCGCTATGCCGGCCGCAGCATGGACGGTTCGCAGTTCAAACGCGAAAGCCTGGGCATGCGGGTGGAGAAATCCAACATCGGCGACGTGCTGGATAAGCTGGAAGCGCAGGTCTACTACAACTACGCCAACCACGTGATGGACAATGTCACCCTGCGCTCGCCGGGCAGCGGCGGCATGGCTGGGCACGGGGGGCATGGCGGCATGAGCATGGGGATGGGCGGCCACGGCGGGCACATGATGTCCTCCGGCATGACGATGCAGCTCGATCGCCGCACCGTCGGCGGCCGCGTGATGGGCACCTGGCAGTGGCAGAACGTGAAGCTTGAAAGCGGCCTGGACACCCAAACCAACACCCACCGCAGTATGAACCGCGGCAGCTGGGAAAAAGACGCCCAGTTCAACAGCTACGGCGCCTTCAGTGAACTGACCTGGTCCACCAGCGAACAGGATAAACTGATCGGCGGCGCGCGCCTCGACCGCACCCTGGTGGAGAATTTCCGCAGCGCCAGCGCTGGGGAACGTTCGGACACCCTGCCGAGCGGCTTTATGCGCCTGGAGCATACGCTGGCCGACCTGCCGCTGATGCTGTATGCCGGCGTCGGTTATACCGAGCGCTTCCCGGATTACTGGGAGCTGTTCTCACCGAAGCTTGGCCCGAACGGCAGCAAGGATCCGTTCTCCAGCGTCAAGAGCGAGAAAACCACGCAGCTCGACATCGGCGCGCAGTACAACGGCAAACGCTTCAACGGCTGGGTCTCCGCTTATGTAGGCCGCGTCGATGATTTCATCCTGTTCAAATACGATCCGCACAACGCGCGCCTCAGCCAGGCCGATAACGTCAACGCCAACATCATGGGCGGCGAAATGGGCATGGGTTATCAGCTGAGCGAGCACTGGAAAACCGACGCCAGCCTGGCCTACTCCTGGGGCAAAAACACCAGCGACGGCCGCCCGCTGCCGCAGATCCCGCCGCTGGAGGCGCGCCTGGGGCTCACCTATGAGTACGGCGACTGGAGCGGCACCGGCCTGTGGCGTCTGGTCAGCAGCCAACACCGCGTGGCGATCAACGAAGGCAACGTGGTGGGCAAAGACTTTGCCGAAAGCGCCGGCTTCGGCGTGCTTTCCGCCAACGCCGCCTACAAGGTGAATAAAAACGTCAAGCTGAGCGCCGGTCTGGATAACATCCTGAACAAGACCTACAGCGAGCACCTTAACCTGGCGGGCAACAGCGCCTTCGGGTACTCGGCCAACAGCGCGGTGAATGAACCGGGCCGCACCCTGTGGGCCAAGGTTAACGTCACCTTCTAAGCGGTTCACCGGGCGATGGGCCACCGTCGCCCGGTCAGGCGATATGCGATCCGGTTCTTAGGATATGAGTTTTAAGTTTTTCCCATTCGGTTAGGCGGCGATTACTATCCTCTTCAGGTTAATCATTGCCCCGGAGGGAATATGCAAAAGATCACTCGTTTTCTGGCCCTGCTCGGCGAGCTGATGATCGAAAAAGCCGAAGACGCTGCGCCGCAGGCTGCTCAGCCTGACGATCGCGACGACGCGTTGCCACCGCGTCTCGAACGTGGGGTTCCGCTGGCCGACCGCTTCCTGTTCATGTAATTCCCCCACTCTGTTTTCATCCTGCACGCTCGTTCACACAGCACGCACGATAGATGCTGACAATCACCGCCGACAAGTAGCCGGATGCGCACGCCCTGGCGCATCCGGGGCGTGCCGTTAATTCAGGGCGGCGAGAAATGCCTGGTAGCCCTGTGCGCTGCGATCCAATTCGTGGGATTGCAGCGGTTCCACCGTGCCGTCCGAAGCGGCCTCCCTGCCGTAAAAGGCGAAGAACGAGGCATAGTCGGCCCGCACGTAACCGGCAGTGACTTCAAACGGCCGGAAGATTTCCTCCAGCGAGTAGCGATAGCGCCCGTCGCGCGCATAATCCTCTGCGCGCACCCCCGCCGTGACCGCCAACGCCAGCTTCTTGTTTTGCATCTTGTAGCCGCTGCGAGAACCGTAGGCCCAGCCGTAGGTCAGCACGTCGTCCAGCCATTTTTTCAGCAGCGGCGGGCTGCTGAACCAGAAAATCGGGAACTGCAGCACGATGTTGTCATGGGCTTCGATCAGCCGCTGCTCGTGGGCGACGTCGATCTGCCAGTCCGGGTAGGCCTGATGCAGTTCGTGCACGGTATACCGCTCCGGATAGCGCCGCAGCTCCTCCAGCCAGCGTTTATTGACCACCGAGTTCGCCATATCGGGATGGGTCACCACCACCAGGGTTTTCATATCGATTTCTCCAGTCAAGTGTCTACCGGCGCATCATAGGTTATGCTGGAACAATGTAAAATACGCACACTCACGACACATACTTACCCTGGAGAAAGCACTCAATGACCGCCGAATCCCACTGCAGCCCAACGGGCATCAGCCTTGAAGACACCGGCTATGGCTATACGCTGTCGGTGATCAACGGCAAATATAAAATGATTATTCTCTACTGGCTGGCGTTGTATAAGCCGGTATTGCGGTTCAACGAGCTGCAGCGCTGCATCGGCACCATTTCCTACAAAACGCTGAGTTCGACGCTGAAAGAGCTGGAAAAAGATCGCCTGGTGGTGAGAAAGGAATATCCGCAGATCCCGCCCAAGGTGGAGTACAGCCTGTCCGAACGCGGGCGTTCGCTGATCCCGGTGATCGACATGATGTGCAACTGGGGGGAACAGCACCGGCCGGAACAGCCGGTGCCGTGAGGGGTTAGTTGTCCGCTGCCGCCGAGGTTGCCGACGCGGGTTCATCGTGCTCGACCAGCGCGTCCGCCGGCCGGCACTGGCGCAGCGTGCGCACGCTGAAGGCCACCAGCACGCCGAGCACAGCGGCGAATGCGCCAAACGACAGCACGCTCATCAACGGGGTAAAGATCCTGCCCAGTACGCCGAGCCCCAGCGCGCCGATCGAATCGCCGGTTACGTCCTGCGCGGTGCCGAGGCTGTTCACCCGCCCCAGCAGATGATCCGGCGTATTGCTCTGGATCAGCATGAACTGCAGGAGTGAAGCGATGGCGTTGGCGTAGCCGTAGCACACCAGCGCCAGCAGCGCCGGCGCCAGGTGGCTGAACAGCCCCAGCGAAGCGATAGCGGTAAACGCGACGATGGCGGCGACCAGGATCAGCACGCCGGGCCGAGAGAAACGCCCCACCCAGCCGCTGGTCAGCGCGCCCAGCATCGCACCGAGCGGCACCGCGGAATACATCAGGCCAATTGAGGACGCGCCGACGTGGTAAGCGTCCTGCGCCAGCGCCGGGAACAGCACCCGGACGGCGCCGACGATGCTCATCAGCATTCCCAGCAGCACCACCGACCCCACCACCTTATTGCGCCAGACAAACTGGAAGCCGCTGGCGAGCGCGCGCAGCGGGTGTTCCGGCTCCTGCTGCTGCGGCAACAGCGTCGGCAGGCGCACCAGTGGGACAAGGGTGCCCAGCGTCCCGGCGGCGGCCACGGCGAACGCCAGCCCCACGCCGCCGAACACGATGATGATCCCGCCCAGCGCCGGCGCCAGGATCGCGCCGATGCGCACCGTTACCATGCTCAAGGCCCCCGCCGCCGCCAGGTTTTCGCGCCCGACCAGCAGCGGGATCACCGCCATCAGCGCCGTCATGCCCAGCGCCCCGAAGAAGCCGTCCCAGGCCGCCAGCAGGTAGAGCGCCCACAGCGAAGGCGCCGGGGCGAAGGCGTTCAGACTCAGGGCGACAAAGCCCAGCCCGCAGGTGCCGCGCGCAAACAGGATCAGCTTACGGCGATCGTAGCGATCGGCGAGCACGCCGCCCAGCATCAGGCCGATAAACATGCCCACCCCGTCCAGCGCCACCGCCACGCCCACCTGCAACGTGGAGCCGGTCATCGCCTGGATCTGAATCGGCACCCCCACCGCCAACATGCCGAGGGAAAACACCGACAGCATGCGGGCGCAGAAAATCGCGCGGAAATGCGCATTGCTTCTCAGCAAACTGAAATCAAGAAAAAAAGAAGGTCTGGCCATAGTGTCCTGCATATCATGTTTTAGTACGGGCCGGGACGCACGCCCCCCGGCCCGGTTGCGTTATACCAACCCGTATTGCCGCGTCAGCAACGAATGCAACAGCGGCCCGAGCGTCTCCAGCGAAGCCGGCGACAGAATGTCCGCGTGTTCGCAGCGCTGGTGATGGCAGATCAGCCCATCCAGATACGGCGCCCACACGGCGTCGATGTCCATCTCCGGCGGCAGCGTCTGGTCGGCGACAAACAGCGTCGCCGTGCCGTGGAAACGCCGGCTGCGCGCCTGAGACAGAATGCGCACCGCGTCGCGGTAGTTGGCGACGATGCTGTCGAACATTGCCGCCTTCTCCGCCATCAGCGCCGGATCGCCATGATCTTCCGCCATAAACTCGGCCTGCTCCTGCGCCACCTCTTTCTGCGCGTCCTCCTCGCTGGGGCCGGTCCAATCCTGGCCTTCCGGCGGATAGGTATCCAGCATGCCGAGGAACGCCACCTCTTCGCCCTGCTGCTGCAGGCGCGCGGCCATCGAGTGTGCCAGCGTGCCGCCGAGCGAATAGCCCAGCAGGTAGTAAGGCCCCTGCGGCTGCAGGCGGCGCAGATTGGCGAGATGACGATCGACCATCTGCTCGATATCCTCGCAGGTGGCGATGGCACCGTCCGGTCTTGGCGACTGCAGGCCGATGATGGGGTAGCTGCCCGGCAGATAACGGCTCAGCCCCGAGTACTGCCAGGCGAAACCGGAAGCCGGATGCAGGCAGAACAGCGCCGGGCCTTGGCCGGCCCGCAGCTGCAGGCATTCGCCGACGCCGCGGCTCTCGGCCGAGTTGGCCGCCTGCGCGTCATCGAGCAGGTGCGCCATCTTCTCCAGGCTGCGGGCGAACATGATCTGCCCGACGCTCAATGGCCGAGGCACGCGGCGACGCAGCTCCGCCGCCAGACGCATCGCCAGCAGCGAATGGCCGCCCAGCGCGAAGAAGTCGTCGTCGGCATACACCGTCTCGCGCCCCAACAGTTCCCCGAACAGCGCCGCCAGCAGACGTTCGCTGTCGCTCTGTGGCATGCGGCCACTTTGGTGGCTCAGCTGCGGCCGCGGCAACGCCTTGCGATCCAGCTTGCCGCTGGCGCTGAGCGGGAAGCTGTCGGTCATGACATAGCTGACCGGCATCATGTGCGCCGGCAAACGCTGCTCCAGCGCCTGATGCAGCACGGCGGTATCCAGCGTCACGCCCGGTTGGGCGATCAGCCAGGCGACCAGTTGGCGCATATCGGCGCCGCCAAGCCCCGTCGCGCCCTCGCCCAGCTCGATGGCGTGCACCGCCGCTTGCGCTACCCCCGGCTGCGCCAGCAGCGCCTGCTCGATTTCCCCCAGCTCGATGCGCTGGCCGCGGATCTTCAGCTGATCGTCGCTGCGCCCTAAATACTCGACGCTGCCGTCTTCCAGCCAGCGGGCGATATCGCCGGTGCGATACATGCGCGCGCCGTTGCCGGCAGGATCGGCGACAAACCGCTGCGCCGTCAGCCCCGGCCGATGCAGATAGCCATCGGCCAGCTGAATGCCGCGCAGGTAAAGATCGCCGGCGCAGCCGACGGGCACCGGCCGCAGCATCGCGTCGAGAATGCTCAACTGGGTGTTCCAGACCGGTTTGCCGATCGGCACGCCGGCGCCGCTCACCGCCGCCAATGCCGCGCCGGACGCCGGTTGGTAGGTGACATCGACCGCCGCCTCCGTCGGGCCATACAGGTTGTGCAGCGGCGCGGTAACCAACGCCTGATAGCGGGAAGCCAGTTCACACGACAGCGCCTCACCGCTGCAGAACACGCGTTTCAGGCTGGCGGCGGCGCGCTGTGGCGCCCGCTCGTTCAGCGCCTCCACCCAGATAGCCAACATGGACGGAACGAAATGCAGCGTGGTCACGCCATAGTCGTCGATCAACGTCGTCAGCGCCTGCGGATCGCGGTGCGCCTCCGGCGGTGCCATCACCAGGCGCGCGCCGACCATCAGCGGCCAGAAGAATTCCCAGACGGAAACGTCGAAGCTGCACGGGGTTTTCTGCAATACCACGTCCTGCGCATCGAGCGCATACTCGTGCTGCATCCAGAACAGGCGGTTGACGATCGCCCGGTGGTTCACCACCACGCCTTTCGGTCGCCCGGTAGAGCCGGAGGTATACAGCACGTAGGCGGGATAATCGCCGTTCCCCGCCGGCAGGCGCGCTGCCGGTTCGCGCCCGCTGTCGTCCAGCGCATCGAACAGCAGCGTCGGCGCCAGCGCGGCAAAGCGGGCATCCAACGCGCTCTCGGTGATAATCAGCCGCGGCTTGGCGTCCTCCACCATGTAGGCCAGCCGCTCGTCCGGGTAGCCGGTGTCCAGCGGCAGCCAGGCGGCGCCGGTCTGCACAATCGCCGTCAGCGCCAGGCTGAGGCGCACGGAGCGCGGCAACGCAACCGCGACGATATCCCCCGGCTGAATGCCGGCCGCCGTCAGCCGCTCGGCCAGCAGCGCGGCCTGGCGCTGCATGTCACGGTAGCTGAGGCTGTGCCCGGCATCCTGTAGCGCGATGCGTTCCGGCGTGCGCCGCGCTTGATCGGCGATCGCCTGATGCAAGGTGGTGTCCGCCACCGCCTGCCCGGTGCGGTTGACCGCCGCGATCAGCGCCTGCTCCTGCGGCGTTTGCAACTGCCAGCGCGGCAGCGGCAAATCCGGTTGGGCGATCCACTGTTGCAACAGCGCCATCAGCCGCGCGGCGAAGCGCTCAGGCTGCGGCACCGAGGCGCGGTACTCCATCAGCAGGCGCAGACGCTCGCCCGGCAGCACCAGCAGCGTCAGCGGATAGTGGGTATAGCCTTTGTTGCGGATGGCGTCGCAGCGCAGCGACCCTGCGCCGCCCAGCAGAGCGTCGTTGTCCGGGTAGTTCTCGACCACCAACAGCGTATCGAACAGCGTGCCCGCCCCGGCCAGGTGCTGAATTTCCCCCAACCCCAAATCGTCGTGCTCCAGCAGTTCAATCTGCCGGTGCTGCAGCTCGGTCAGCTGTTCCGTCAGCGAACGATCGTGCTGCAGACGCACCCGCACCGGCAGCGTGTTGCTGAACAGGCCAACGTGTTCTTCGACCCCTTCTATCTGGCCAAAGCGGCCGGAAACCGGCGAGCCGAACACCACGTCCTGCTGGCCGCAACAGCTGGCCAACTGCAATGCCCAAATGCCCTGCATCACGGTATTGAGCGTCAACCCGCGTTCGCGACACAGGGTCAGCAAGCGCCTTTCCTCGGCCGGCGGCAGCGTCATCTCCAGCTCGTGCACGCGATCGTCCTGCGCTTCACCGAACAGCAACGTCGGCCGCACGTCCTGCAGCGTCTGGCGCCAGAGGCGGCGCGAAGCTTCGGCATCCCGCGCGGTCAGGCGGCGCACGATATCGGCATAGTTCGAACGCAGCGGCGGCAACGCCTGCTCGCCTTCACGCAGAGCCAGCATCAGATCGTTGAGCACCACCGGCGTCGACCAGCCGTCGACGATCAGGTGATGCGCGTTAAGGAACAGCGTGTAGCGTTCGCTATCCCCGTGTTTGACCAACAATGCATGCAGCATCGCGCCCGGCTGGTTGAACAGATCGCGCTGCAGTTCCTGCTGCTCCAGCCGGTGCAGTTCCTGCACCTCCTGTTCTTCGGCCAGCGGCGGCAGCGCGTGGCTGTCCAGCGGCCAATGGCTTTCCTGCGGGATCAGCTGCAACGGCTCACCCTCGCGGTTGAATCGGGCGGCCAGCTGCGGATGGCGGCGGATCACCGCATTCAGCGCCTGCTGAAGTTGATGCGCGTCCAGTTCGCCGCAGAGGCTCAGGCGCGTCAGCGAGTTGTAGCTGCCGCCCTGCTGCGCCGTCTGCGCATGGAACAGCAGGCCGTGTTGCAGCGGCAACAGCGGCAGCGCCGCGGCTAACGGCCCGCACTCCCGCTCCCAGGCGCGCACCGCTTCATCATCGACGCCCGGCTGGGCGATTTCGGCCGCCACCAACGTCGCCGCCGCGCGTTCGGGATGCCGTTCGGCAAACTCGCACAGTGAACGCACGGCGTGCTCGATGCCGCTGTGCAGCTGCGCAATGTCGCTCTCGCTGAACATTGCCTCCAGCCAGCTCCAGTTAATCGCCAGGCAGGCACCGTCGCGCCGCTCCTCGACAAAGATATTCACTTCCAGCCCGTAAGACAGCGCCTGCTGCGCATCCTGCGCCACGGCGAAGGCGTCGCGGAAGCGGGTCTGGCTGCGCTGCGGCGTCCAGTGCGCCTCATCCTGGCTGAAACGCCCAAGGTAGTTGAATAAAATCTCCGGGGCGTTGCGCTGCGCCAGCGCCGCCAGATCGTCACGCTGCGGATGCAGATAACGCAGTTGGCCATAGCCGACGCCGCGATCGGCCACCGCGCGCGTCGCCCGTTTCACCGCGCGCACCGCCTCATTATGCTCGGCGTCATGCAGTTCGATGCGCAGCGGGTACTCCGCCGTCAGCCAGCCGACGGTGCGGGCCAGATCGAGGCCGTCATCCAGTTCGGCGCGGCCGTGCGACTCCAGAGAGAAACGCAGCGAAGCGGCCTGGAAACGGCGGCGGCAGGCCTGAGCCAGCGCGCACAGCATGATCTCTTCAACCTGGGCGCGATAGCTCTGCGGCAATGTGCCGAGCAGCGCGGCGGTCAGCCGGCTGTCGAGCAGCGTGCGCCGTTCGCTCACCGAGGCGATGCGATCGGTCTGCGGTTCCAGCGCGCGCCGCCCCAAACGCGGCACGCCGTCCGCCAGCATCTGCCGCCAGAACGGCAGCTCGGCTTCGCGGCGTTCGACGTCGGCCCGTAAACGCGCGGACCATTCATAGAGCGAGGTTTCCTCCGGCGGCAGTGTGATCGGCTGCCCCTGCATGGCGCTGTCGGCCACTTGCCGCAGCTCGTCGAGCAGAATGCGCCAGGAAACGCCGTCAACCACCAGGTGGTGGATCGCCAGCACCAGCCCCAGGCTCTGCCCGTCACGCTGCAACAGGATCGCCTGCATCATGGCGCCGGCCGCCGGATCGAGCTGCTCGAGTGCGGCATCAAACGCCTGTTCCGCCGCTAGCTCCAGTTCGCCGGATACGGCCTGAACCTGCATGAACTCAGCGGTAGCGGCTTCCTCGACCACCAACTGGCCGTCGCGGATCCTGGCGCTCAGCGCCGGGTGCGCCGCACGCAGCTGTGCCAACGCATAACGCAGCTGTTCCGGTTGCAGTTCGGCGGGCACACGCAGGAAAACGCCGTGCGCGAAGCGGCGATGCATATCGCCCGTCTCGGCGAACCAGTGCAGGATCGGCAGCCCGTCGATCGGGCCTTGTCGCACGCTGCGTGCGGTCTGAGAGCCAACGGCCAGCGGCTGCATCGCCTGCGCCATGCGCGCGGGGGTGTGCAGCGCGAAGATCTCGCGCGGCCGCAGCAGATAGCCTTTGCGCCGCAGGGCGGTGCCCAGCCCCATCGCCGAGATGCTGTCGCCGCCGAGCGCGAAGAAATCGTCGTCTGCGCCGACGCGCTCCATTCCCAACAGTTGGGCCATCGCGCGGCAAATCAGCCTCTCCTGCTCGGTGGCCGGTTCGCGAATGCTTTGCGCCAGCGTTTCCTGCGGTTTGGGCAGCGCCTGGCGGTCAATCTTGCCGTTGACGTTCAGCGGCAGCTCCGGCATTACCACCAGGATCGCCGGCACCATATAATCCGGCAGACGCTGCGCCAACTGCCCCAGCAGCTCGCTTTGCAGCGCCGGCGAGGCGCGACGCGCGTCATCCTGCACCGAGCAGTAGCCAATCAGGCGATAGGTGGCGCCGATCGGTTCGGCGATCACCACCGCCCGCCCCACGTCCGGCAAGGCGGCCAAGGCGCTTTCCACCTCACCCAGCTCGACGCGGAAGCCGCGCACCTTGATTTGGTGATCGGTCCGGCCAATGAATACCAGCTGGCCCTCCGCGCTCCAGCGCATCAGGTCGCCGCTGCGGTACATCACCTCGCCTTCGGCGAACGGGTTGGCGACAAAGCGCGCCGCCGTCAGATCCGGGCGCCGCAGGTAACCGCGCGCGATGCCCTTGCCGGAAATGTACAGCTCGCCCGCCGCGCCGATCGGTACCGGCTGCAGGCGGCTGTCGAGCAGCCAGACTGAGGTATTGGCGAGGGGACGGCCGATCACCGGCTGGTCTGCGGCCGTGACCGGCGCGCCGAGGGTATCGACGGTGTATTCGGACGGGCCGTAATAGTTGTGGATCTCCACCTCCGGATGCTGCTGCATCAGGTTCCACAGCGTCGGCGTCGCCGCCTCGCCGCCGATCATCACGAACGACGGCAGCGGGAACTGCCCTTTCAGCAGACCGCAGTCCACCAGTTGCGAGAAGAACGACGGCGTGATGTCCAGCAGATCGATCGGCGTCTGCTGGGTCTGTTCCAGCAGCGCCCAGGGGTCGCGGCGCAGCTCTTCATCGAAGATAACCAGTTCGCTGCCCATCATCATGCAGAACAGCGGTTCCCAGGAGGAGTCGAAAGAGAACGAGGCGGTATGGCCGGCGCGCAAGCGGCGCGCGTGGCGAGCCTCGAATTTTTCGATCGCCGGGCCGAACAGAGAAGCCTGGTGCGACAGGAACAGGTTCAGCAGCCCGCGGTGCGTGGACATCACGCCCTTGGGTTTGCCGGTCGAACCGGAGGTGTAAATCATGTAGGCGAGATGCGCCTCGTTCAGCGGCACACGCCGTTCGTCGTCCGTTATCGGCGTGGCCGCGGCGGCCGCGCAGCGCGCCAGGCACGGGGCGTCGTCCAGGCACAATACCTGCGGCAGATCCGGCATGTTGGCCCGCGTGTCACTGTGGGTCAGCAACATCACCGGCCGCGCGTCGTCGCACATCAGCGTCAGGCGCTCACGCGGATAGTCCAGATCGAGCGGCATATAGGCCGCGCCGCTGGCCAGCACGCCGAACAGCGCGACCAGCGTGTCCACCGAGCGCGGAATGCCGATGGCGACCACGTCTTCGGCGCCGATGCCGCTTTCGATCAGCACTCGCCCCAGCTGCATCACCCGTTCGGAGAGCTGCCGGTAGCTGAGGCGCACGTCGCCGCAGGACACCGCCAACGCCTCGTGCTGACGCTCAACCTGGCGCTGGAACGCATCCATGATCGAAACCATGCCCGCCGGCGGCGTCAGCTCAGCGCCGCGCCCCCAGGCCGCGAGTTGTCTGAGTTCCCCCTCGCCGATCAACGCCAGTTGACCGTTCGGCTGGTGCGGCTGCCGCGCCAACTGCTGCAGCCAATGGCCGATGCGCTCCGCGTGGTGCTGCAAGGTGCGCGGCGAGTATTTGGCCGGGTTGGCGACCAAAGTCAGCGTCAATACGCCGCTTCGAAAACCGATCTCGAACTCCAGGTCGTCGACCGGCCCCATCGCCAGCGTATGGGTGGTGGCCGCCTGACCGTCGAACGACAAGGCGCTGTGGTAGACCTTGACGTTGACCACCGGCCCGTACAGTTCCTGATGGCCGCCGACCAGGCCGAGATCGCGCTTGATCTGCTCCGCCTCATAGCGTTGATGGCGGCGCGCCTGCTTGATCTGCGCCACGGTGGCCAGGCAGACATCCGCCAGCGACATCTCCGGCGTCACGTTCAGCAGCAGCGGCAGCACGTTGACCACCGGGCCGACCGCCGCCAGCGCCTGCGATCCCATCCGGCGCATGAAAGGAAAACCGACTGAGAAGCGGGTTTCGCCGCTCATGCGCGCCAGATACAGCGCCAGCGCCGCCGTGACGATATCGGCCGGCTGCAGCGACTGCAGCGCGCCATCGCGCAGCGCTTCGTCAAACAGCGATTCCGGCAGCACCAGCGCCTGTTTGAGCGGCCGGGCGCCTGCTTCAACCTCCCGACTCTCCGTCGATAATGACAGCGGCGACGGCAAATCGCGCAGATGCTGGCGCCAGAATTCGGCCGCCCGCTCACGTGCGGGCGAGGTTTGCCATTGCTGAAACTCTTCCACCACCTTGCCGAACGGGGTAAACGGCGAGGCCGCCGGCGCCAGCCCGTGGCGCAGCGCGCGATAAATATCGGCGATCCGACGGGTGATGGCTTCGAAGCTGAAACCGTCCAGGGTCAAATGATGAAAGCGCTGATACCAGAACCAGCGATCGGCGCTGACGCGGATCACCGCATGGCGATAGAGCGGCCGCTCGCCGTCCGCCGGCAGATCCTGCGCCAGATCGTCGTTCATCAGCGCCAGCGCCGCCTGTTCGGCGTCCGGCCGCGCGCTGAAATCGAACCGATCCGGCGCCTGCACGCGCGCAGGATCGGCGTTCAGCGGCAAACGCTGCACCGGCTGGCCGTCCTGCGCCTCAAAGAACTGCGCCTGAACCGTATCCGCTTCGGCCAGCCCCTGACGGATCGCGCGCTCCAGCGCCGAGCGGTCGATAGCGCCGTGCAGTTCGGTGTAGTGCGCCACCGCGAAGCCGTTGCGCCGCAGCGCGATTTGGTCGGCGATCCAGATCCCCGGTTGCGCCGCAACCAGCGGATAATCCCGATACTCGACCTGAGTATCCGGCAAAGAAAGCGTTTCTGACATGGTGTCTGTCCTTTTCCTCAAACGGAATGTATCGATGTGGCTGTCTGGCGCTTAACGCGCCGCATCCGCCGCTTTCAAGGCCGCCGGCCGCATGTCCTGCCAGTGCGTTTCGATGTAGTCGATGCATTCGCCGCGCGACGCCGGCCCCATCAGCACGCGCCACCCCTGCGGCGCGTCGGCAAACTGCGGCCACAGCGAATACTGCTGCTGCGCGTTGACCAAAACGGAGAAACGGAGGCTTTCGTCATCGAACGGGTTTTGTTGTTCCTGAGTCATTTTCATTACCTGTCTGTCAAAATGTGTGGGTTATTCCATCCCGGAAAGCAGCTGGCGTACGCCGTCCACCAGGCCGCCGCGCCAGCAGAGCGCGTCATGTCCGCCGGAAAACACGCGGTAGTCGGCGCGGTGCCCCGCCGCCGTCAGCGCCTCGTGCATCTGGCGATTGACGAATTCGATATCCGCCTCCCGATCGCCGGCCTGTTGGATCACGTTGAGCGCTGGCGCCGCCGCGTCGCGTTGCCGAACCTGGCGTATCAGCCAGCCTTCCTCCAGTTCGTGGCGTTTTTCGAATTGGGTAACGAATTGCACCGTAGGCCACCAGAAGGAGCCGGACTGGCTCAGCACGTGGCCGAAGCGCGCCGGCCAATGCAGGCCGGCATATAACGCCGCCAGCCCGCCGTAGCTTTGGCCGGCGACGACGGTGCGCGCCCCTTCCTCGCTGAACGCTTCGCGCTTGTGCGCCTGCGGCAGCAGCTCATCGATGATTGCCTGCCAGAAGGTGGCGTTGCAGGGCAGCTCGTTTTCCCGGTGTTCGCCGTCGATCGCATCGATCAGCAGCCAGCATGCGGGCGGCAGCCGCCCTGTTGCGGTTTCGTTCTCGATCACCGGCAGCAGCGCGTGCCTTTCGATCCAGTTTTGGCCGTCGAGCAATAACACCAGCGGGCGATTCGCTTTCACCGCCGCGTCGCCGCTGGCATACAGCCAGACGCGCCGCTGCGTGCCGAGCCGTTCGCTGTGCCACTGAAAACGCTGTAGCCGCGCCTCGTCCAGCGGCCGATCGGCGGCCTGCCAGGCGCTTTGGTCGTCAGCATCCGGCCCCTGGGCCAGGGAAACCGGGCGCGGACGATGCGAAGGCCCCAGCGAGAGGCGATTCAACGGATCGGCGATCGCCAGTGGAAACAGCGAAATCCACCAGGCGCGCTGCTGGCGATCGCGCAGCGTTTCGTCGTCGCTGAAGACGGGAGGAAGATCCCGGTCTGTGACGGGGATCAGGCTGTAGCTGCCGCGCCAGCGGCGATCGATAACGGCCGCGCCGTACCAAACGTCGGTGCCGGGCAGCCTGGTCAGGCTGCTGGGGGACGTGCTGTGGTGATCGGTTATGCCGTTGATATCGGCATAAACGCGTCGAATCGACGAGCGCCGCTCATCGCCGGCAGGATCGCGCCATAGCCAGGTCATTTTGACGTGGCGGTCATCGTGCGGCTCGACGATGGGCGTGCCGTGAGAGGCCACCTTCTGCCACCACTCGGGCTGCCCCGCCGCCTCTTCACGCAGCCACTGCGCCGCCAATCCCTCATGACCGTTGTCTGGCCTCTTTTCCGGCAAAAACTCCATAGCGCCCCTTACATAACATGAGTGATTTTTACAAAACCTGACAATCGTATTGATACTCATTATCGTTTTCAATACTATTTGTCGGATTTTTACCGTCGTGCGCACACGGCGTTTCCGCATCGACGGGTAAAGACCGCTCGCCGATATTTCGGGGTTTATCAGGGTTGCATGACACACAACGCAGGTATGCAGGAGAGAGAATGAAGATTAAAAACAAAGGGATAAACAATTCTAATGCGGAGGCGACGGCCGCCAAGCGGTTGTTGCTGGGCTCGGCGCTGGCCTTACTGCCCTTCGCGCCACACGCGTCCGCCGCGGCGGATGAGACGATTTTGGTGACCGCCGACGCGCAAAACAGCGTGACCGCGCCGGTCAAAGGGATCGTCGCCAAAGAGAGCGCCGCCGGCACCAAGACCGCCGCCGCTCTGCGCAAAACGCCGCAGTCCATCTCGGTGGTCACGCGCGAGCAAATGAACGACCAGGAACCGGCGTCGGTCGCCGACGCGCTGAACTACACCAGCGGAGTGATCACCACCTACCGCGGTAACTCCAACCGCAATGACGAAGTGATCAGCCGCGGCTTCCGCTATGCGCCCAAGCTGCTCGACGGCCTGCACTTTGGCCTCTCGAGCCAAAACGGCGGCGCCGGGCAGATCGATCCCTGGCTGCTGGAGCGCGTGGAGATGGTGCACGGCCCGGCCGGCGTGCTGTACGGCCAGGTCAGCCCCGGCGGCGTGGTGGTGATGACCAGCAAGCGCCCTACCGCCCAGAGCATTCACGAAGTCAAATTCAGCACCGGCAACCGCCATCTGGCGGAAATGGCGTTCGATTTCGGCGGCAAACTCAACGACGACAACACCCTGTTCTATCGCCTGAACGGTATCGCCAGAACCGAGCATGAGTTCGTCAAAGACAGCAAGCAGCAACGGGTGGCCATCGCGCCGGCCTTCACCTGGCTGCCGAACGAAGACACCAGCTTTACGCTGCTGACCAGCTACCAGAACGATCCGAAAGCCGGGTCGCGCAACTTCCTGCCGCGCGCCGGCACGCTGTTCTCGACCAGCGCGGGCTATGTGCCCTATGACTTCAACATCAGCGAACCCAGCTTCAACAGATCGCGGCGCGAGCAGGCGTCGATCGGCTACAGCCTCGAGCATAACTTCAGCGATGCGCTTTCGTTTACCCAGAACCTGCGCTTCACCCACCGCGATGAAGACTATAAATATCTGGTTTATAACGTAAACTCGAAGGTCAACGACCACACCGTCACCCGCATGGCGCAGCATGAAACGCAGATGACCAACGAGTTTGGCGTGGATAACCAGCTGAAGGGGCTGTTCGACACCGGCGAGGTGAAGCACACGGTGCTGGGCGGGTTGGATTACCGCTACAGCCATATCGATTCGAAGATGTATCGCGATCGCGGCAACGACTACCCGATCGACTGGGCAAACCCGGTTCGCCCCAGCATCGATGGCAGCACGCTGGCGCTGGCTTCCAGCGACTTGAAGACGCTGAATCAGGTCGGGGTGTATCTGCAGGACCAGCTGGAGTGGAATAACTGGAACCTGCTGCTGTCCGGCCGTCAGGACTGGTCGCAGGTCAACACCCGCGATCGCACCAGCGGCGGTAAGGAGCAGACCTACAACGACGCCCAGTTCACCGGCCGTGCGGGCCTGCTTTACGCCTTCGACAACGGCATTTCGCCGTATGTCAGCTACAGCACTTCGTTCGATCCTAACCTGTATCCGAGCGCGCCGGGCGCCGATCCGCTCAAGCCGACCACCGGCAAACAAACCGAGGTGGGCGTGAAGTACCAGATCCCGGGCGGCAACACCCTGCTGACCCTCTCCTGGTTCGACATTACCCAGCGTAATGTGGCGTCTTACAACCGTCTCACCTCCGCCTACGAGCAGATCGGCGAGGTGAAATCCAAAGGGATTGAGGCGGAAGTACATGCCCAGCCGACGCCGGAGATCAAGCTGACCGCCGCCTATACCTACACCGACGTGGTGACCAAAGACTCCAACTCGGCGGACGAAATCGGCCACAGCCCGGCGGGCATCCCGCGCCACGCCGCTTCCGCCTGGGGCAGCTACAGCTTCCTGAGCGGCGCGCTGAACGGCCTGACCGTCGGCAGCGGCGTGCGTTACATCGGCGATGCGCCGGCCGACGCCATCGGCCAGTACGATGTGCCGCACTACACACTGTACGACGCCATGGTGAAATATGACCTTGGCCAGGCCTCGTCGGCGCTGCGCGGTGCGGCTCTCCAGCTCAACGTGCAGAACCTGACGGACAAGAAATACGTTTCATCCTGCAGCGGCGAGTACGCCTGCTTCTACGGCAGCGGCCGCAGCATCATCGCTTCGGTCAACTACCGCTGGTAACCAAAATGGGCGGCCAGCGCCGCCCATTTTTCCACCTTTCCCGCCGCCTTTACTCCTGCTTCAATTCTCGCAAGTGCTTGTACACCGTGGCGCGCCCCATCGACAGTACGTTGGCGATGTAGTCCGCGGCGCTTTTGGCCTTGAACGCCCCCTGATGATAGAGATCGCTGACCAGCCGCCGTTTCTGTTCGCGGCTCAGCGCGCCGAGCGCGGCGTTTTCGCGCCGCAGCCAGTCGTGCAGGAAGGTGTTGATCTTCTCCTGCCAGTCATCTTTGAACAGCTGTTGCGGCTGTGGCTGCAGCCGCGTGACCGACAGGAACATGTCCAGCGCGTTGCGGGCGTCCTCGAACATCGCGGTGCTGAGGTTGATGCACAGCAGATAGCTGGGCTTGCCCTGCTCGTCGCGCGCGGCGATGCTCACCGAACGCATCTTTTTGCCGTCCCAGTTCAGCTTCTCATAGGGGCCGGTCACGCCGGCGCCGCCATCAAGCTCGAAGTCCTCCAGCCCGGCGTCATCGCCCGGTTTGCGCTTCGACAGGTTGTTGGCCAGATAGGCAATCTTGTTGGTGGCCAGATCGTGGATCACCACTTCCGCATTCGGGAAAAACAGCGCCGCGATGCCGTCGGCGACCGAGCGCAAAAGTTCGAGTTGAGAAGAAGAGTTCGGCACGCTGGGGGGTCTCCGTATAGCCCGGTTTGGTTTGCGGTTCAGCCGCTTAGCATACCGCAGTTGCCGCCGCTTGCCGAGTGGATGGCGTTGGCGTCTTCTTCACCGACGGCTGCGCCGCAAGCGCCTTTATTGTCCTTGCCGGGGATCGGTCACCCGTCCGTTTCTGGTGAATAAGCTTTTCAGCCCGCTCTTCTGCCGCAACACATTAAAACAGCCTCGAATCATGCTCCTCTTTGCCCAGGTAAAACTCGGCGGCAGACGGCGTTTTAACAGGATTTTAACGCTGCCGAGGGGAAACGCCATTGTCAACATGGCTGTTAAATAAAATGAAACTTTTTGATCACATTCAAGCTTCTGAAAAATAGATAAAAAGGGTTTTTATGCGCTTTACATGCATAAATTATGCATGTGCTCGCTCACTGCCGACAAAAAGTAATTAACTATTCATTTACCGCCCTGCAGGCGGCGAAAAACCGCCCGCTGGCCCGATGAGCGGGGGGCTAACAACCGGCATAATTAGTGGTAAATTTAGCGTCGCAAAGTGTTATGCGCTTGCTAATCCACGGTTAAACGAAATAAATACCTCTAATATATAAAGGTTGGTTATGGAAAAGCTATCCTACGCTTCAGACAGCAGCACCACCGCTTGGGCTACATATCTGCAACAAATCGATCGCGTCGCCCCTTACCTCGGCGAGCTGTCACGCTGGGTTGATACGCTGCGTCACCCTAAGCGCGCTTTGATTGTCGATATCCCGCTGCAGATGGACGATGGCACCATCCGTCACTTCGAAGGTTTCCGCGTACAGCACAACCTGTCGCGTGGGCCGGGCAAAGGCGGTATCCGCTTCCACCCTGACGTCGATCTGAACGAAGTGATGGCCCTGTCCGCCTGGATGACCATCAAGTGTGCCGCGGTCAACCTGCCGTACGGCGGCGCCAAGGGCGGTATCCGCGTCGACCCGTTCAAACTGTCTGAAGGCGAACTGGAGCGACTGACCCGCCGCTACACCAGCGAAATCGGCTTCATCATCGGGCCACAGAAAGACATCCCTGCGCCGGACGTCGGCACCAACGCCAAAGTGATGGCCTGGATGATGGACACCTACTCCATGAACCACGGCACCACCATCACCGGCGTGGTCACCGGCAAGCCAATCCACCTCGGCGGCTCCCTGGGCCGTGAGAAAGCGACCGGCCGCGGCGTGTTCGTCACCGGCAGTGAAGTGGCCAAGCGTCTGGGCGTGCAGATCGAAGGCGCCAAAGTGGCGGTGCAAGGCTTCGGTAACGTGGGCAGCGAAGCGGCTCGCCTGTTCGTTGGCGTCGGCGCGCGCGTCGTCACCATCCAGGACCACTCCGCCACCCTGTTTAACGCCGACGGCATCGACCTGGCCGCGCTGACCGAATACCAGGCCAAGCACAAGCAGATCGCCGGCTTCCCTGGCGCCAGCGAGATCGAAAGCGAAGCGTTCTGGTCGGTCGACATGGACATCCTGATCCCTGCGGCGCTGGAAGGTCAAATCACCCGTCAGCGCGCCGAGATCCTCAGCGCCAAACTGGTGCTGGAAGGCGCTAACGGCCCGACCTTCCCAGAGGCGGACGACATTCTGCGCTCCCGTAACATCACCGTGGTTCCGGACGTTATCTGTAACGCCGGCGGCGTAACGGTCAGTTACTTCGAGTGGGTGCAGGACATGGCGAGCTACTTCTGGAGCGAGTCCGAGATCAACGAGCGTATGGACAAGATCATGACCGACGCCATGGTCCACGTCTGGAACAAGGCCGCAGAGAAAGAGTGCAGCCTGCGCACCGCCGCTTATATCGTGGCCTGTGAGCGCATCCTGACCGCACGTAAAGAGCGCGGCATCTACCCAGGTTGATGCCCGTATCCCGGCCTGCCCCGGCAGGCCGGGTTTTCCTCAGCGCAAACAGCGCTTCAACACCTTACCGGTGCTGGTCATCGGCAAACGCTCGACGAACTCGACGATGCGCGGATACTTGTACGCCGCCAGCCGTTCCCGGCTCCAGGCGATCAGCGTTTCTTCCTCGATCGGCTCCTCCGTCTCTTTCAACACCACTACCGCTTTGATCTCTTCGCCCAGCGACGGATGTTCGACGCCGATCACCGCCACCAACGACACCGCCGGGTGGCGAATCAGCGCCTCTTCAATCTCGCGCGGGTAGACGTTGAACCCGCCGCGAATGATCATGTCCTTGGCCCGATCGACGATGAAATAGAAGCCGTCGGCGTCGCGGCGCGCCAGATCGCCGGTGCGGAACCAGCCGTTTTCCAGCACCTCCGCCGTCGCCTCGGGGCGATTCAGATAGCCTTTCATGATGTTGTAGCCGCGCACCGCGATCTCCCCCACCTGATCGACAGCGTCGACCGGCTGCCCGGTGGCGTCGAGCAGGCGCACCTCCACGCCCCAGATCGGTTGGCCGATGGAGCCGGGTTTGGTTACCCGATGGGGATGGTTAAAGGTGGCGACCGGGCTGGTCTCAGAGAGCCCATACCCTTCGAGAATGTTGACGCCGAAGCGGCGCGAAAAATCCTCCAGGATCTGCACCGGCAGGCTGGCGCCGCCGGACACCGCCATACGCAGCGTGCTGCGCAAGCTTTCGATATCCGTGTGTTCATCCAGCGCATTCAACAGCGCCCAATACATGGTCGGCACCCCGGCGAAAAAGGTGATGCCGTGCCGCTGCATCAGCGCGATGGCCTGCGCCGCGTCGAAGCGCTCGACCAGCACCAGAGTGGCGGCGGCGGCGAACCCGGCGTTCATCTGCACCGTCGAACCAAAAGTGTGGAATAGCGGCAAGGTGACCAGGTGACGATCGGGGGTCGTCTCCGAACCGTCGAACAACCGCACCGATCCCAAGGCGTTAAGCACCAGATTGGCGTGGGTCAACTCCGCCCCTTTGGCGCGGCCGGTGGTGCCGCTGGTATACAGCACCACCGCGGTGTCGCTTTCGAGCGTCGCGGCCGAAGCGAATTCGGTAGCCTGTGCGGCTATCGCCGCGCTGAAACGCTCCCCCTCGATGGGCAACCGATCGCCGATGATAAACACCTCACGGCACTGCTCCGCGTTCGCCGCCGCCCGCAGCGCTTCCTCCCCCAGCGGCAGGCCGCTGCTGCCCTCGAAACAAAACAGCGCCACCGCCGCCGAATCCGCCAGGTAATAGTCGAACTCCGCGCTCTTAAGCAGAATATTGAGCGGCACCACCACCGCGCCGCTTTTGAGAATGCCGTAATAGACAGCCGGAAACTCCGGCCGGTTCGGGCAGGCCAGCGCCACCCGTTCACCGCGCCGCACGCCGCGCGCGACCAACAGATTCGCCACCCGGTTGGCCATCTCGTTCAGCGCCCGATAGCTGAGCGGTACATCGTCCTGTATCACCGCCGGCCGTTCCGGCCAGGTGCGCGCACTCTCTTCAAGCAAGGTAGCCAGATTCAGCATCGGGGATCCTCCCTGGGGTTGAGCGGCGAGAAAAGCGCCGCAGTATCACGAGTATAGATAGGCGCTTCGCGGTTCGCATTCCCAGGGCCGCTGGGCTATACCTTAGGCAATCCCCATCCCGCAGGAGTTGTGATCATGAGCAAGAAAAAGATCCTGATGCTGGTCGGTGACTATGCCGAAGATTACGAAACCATGGTGCCGTTTCAGGCATTACAGATGATCGGCCATTGGGTGGACGCCGTGTGCCCCGGCAAAGCCGTCGGCGACTACATCATGACCGCGATCCACGATTTTGACGGCGCGCAAACCTACAGCGAGAAACCCGGCCACCGTTTCACCCTGAACGCCGACTTCGCCACCGCCAAAGAAGAGCACTACGATGCGCTCTTGATCCCCGGCGGCCGGGCGCCGGAATACCTGCGCCTGAATCCCGACGTGATCGCGCTGGTGCAGGCGTTTGACGCTGCGAAAAAGCCGATCGCCGCCGTTTGCCACGGCCCGCAGCTGCTGGCGGCGGCCGGGGTGTTGCAAGGCCGCACCTGCAGCGCCTACCCGGCCTGCGCGCCGGAAGTGCGGCTGGGCGGCGGCCATTATGCGGAGATCGGCATCGATCAGGCGCACGTTGACGGCAATCTGGTCACCGCCCCGGCCTAGCCGGCGCATCCGCAGTGGCTGGCGAAGTTCGCCGAGGTGCTGCAGAAATAGCCGTTCAGGGGATCGCACCAGATAGCGACGACGCGGCATCCCCTTTGCAATAAACCAAAAATCGCTTGACCTTCCCAACGTTGGAAGTCGGATAACGCGGGATGAACTGCTTCCACGCAGTGAATTCCACTGTCGACTTCGGTAGGAAAGGTCAAATGATGAAAGCCAAAACCATAATCCTGATCGCAGCGGCGATAAACGGCGCTTTCGCCGTTGCCGGCTGCAAAGAAAACCCGTCTTCGGCGACACCTGCGCCGCCTCCCCGTGTTCCTGTGGCTGATGTTTTAGTCCGCCCGATAACGCCCTTTGCCGAATTCACCGGTTCGCTGGCCGCGGTCAAGCACGTTGAGTTGCGGCCTCGGGTCGCCGGTTATGTGCTGGCGGTAAATGTGCCGGAAGGTCGCCTGATAGAAAAAGGCCACCCGCTCTTTCTCATCGATCCGCGGCCATTTCAAGCCGCGCTGAACGAGGCGACGGCGCGTTTGCAAGAAGCGGAAGCCGCCTCAACGCTAGCCCAGGCCGACTATGTGCGCGCTAAAACATTGTTCAATAAAAACGTTATCGCCCGCGATCGGTTTGATTCGGCCACCGCCATGATGAAAGCGAGCAATGCGCAGGTCAACGCAGCGAAAGCGGCGCGGGAGGCGGCAAAGTTGGATCTGGAGTTCACCCGCGTCACCGCGCCGATTGCCGGACGCGTAGGCCAGACGCTCGTCACCGAAGGCAACTATGTCACCGGCGGCGTCACGCCGCTCACCACGCTGGTCTCGGTCGATCCACTCCACGTCTATTTCGATGTGGATGAACGCACCTATTTGCAATCGTTGACCGCGTGGCGCAATAAAACGGCGCCACCTGACATTCGGGTATCGGTGGCGTTACTTGCAGACAAAACCTATTCCCGGCGCGGGCGCGTCGATTTCCAGTCCAATACCGCCGACCGCACGACGGGAACGGTGCGCCTGCGCGCGGTGATCGATAACCCGGATGGGCGACTGTCACCTGGGTTGTTCGCCAGAGTCAAGCTGGAAACCGGCGCGCCGCAGGCCAAGATCCTGATCGCCGACCAATCGATTGGCACCGATCAAAACCGGCGCTATGTCCTGGTCGTCGATGAGAATGACAAAACCGAATACCGCCCCGTTGAACTTGGCCCGGTCGTTGAAGGACTGCGCGTGATAGAGCACGGCCTGCGGCCGGGAGAACGCATCGTCGTGAAAGGGCTGGTGCGCCCCGGCATGTCAATCACGCCGCAGCCCGCCGAGATTGACGGCGCGCCTATCGAGCAATTGAACGCTGCGGGAGACGCGACATGACTTTCCCTCGTTTCTTCATTAAACGCCCGATCTTCGCCATCGTGCTCTCGATCTTGACGCTGATCGCCGGCACCGTGGCGTTATTCCAGTTGCCGCTCAGCGAATACCCTGCGGTTACGCCGCCTACCGTACAAGTGACGGCGTCTTATCCCGGCGCCAACCCGAAAGTGATCGCGGAAACGGTGGCCGCACCGCTTGAGCAAGCCATCACCGGCGTCGAAGGCATGCTTTACATGTCTTCGCAGGCGGCGACCGACGGCCGAATGACGTTGACCGTCACCTTTGCCCAGGGAACGAATGCCGACATGGCGCAGATCCAGGTGCAAAATCGGGTCGCGCGCGCGTTACCCCGCTTGCCTGTAGAGGTACAGCACCAGGGCGTGGTGACGCAGAAAACCTCGCCGGACATCCTGATGGTGGTGCATCTCCTGTCGCCTGACCAACGCTACGATCCGCTTTATATCTCGAATTACGCTTATCTGCAGGTTCGTGATGAACTGTCCCGCATTCCGGGCGTCAGCGATGTCCAGGTCTGGGGAGCCGGCGAATACAGCATGCGGCTCTGGCTGGATCCGGATCTGATCGCCGCGCGCGGGCTAACCGCCGGCGATGTGATCGCTGCGGTGCGCGAGCAAAACGTTCAGGTGGCGGCCGGTTCCGTCGGTCAGACGCCCGATTCCAATGCCGCATTTCAGGTTACGGTCAATACCCTTGGCCGTCTGGCCGATGAGAAACAGTTTGGCGATATCATCATCCGCACCGGCAGCGACGGCCGGGTGACCCGCTTGCGCGACGTCGCCCGTATAGAAATGGGCGCCGATGCGTATGCGCTGCGCAGCCTGCTCGACGGCGAGCCGGCCGTCGCGCTGCAAATCATTCAGAGCCCGGGCGCCAACGCGCTGGACGTCGCTCAGGCGGTCAGAGCGACCGTCAAGCGCCTGGAGGGCAACTTTCCTGCCGGACTCAGTTCACGGATCGCCTACGATCCCACGGTTTTCGTGCGGGCATCGCTCGAGTCGGTTGTGACGACCCTGCTGGAAGCGATCCTGCTGGTGGTGATCGTGGTAGTGGTGTTCCTGCGCAGCTGGCGAGCCTCGCTGATTCCGCTGCTCGCGGTGCCGGTTTCGCTGGTCGGCACGTTCGCCATCATGTACTTGATGGGCTTCTCTCTCAATACGCTGTCCCTGTTCGGTTTGGTATTGTCTATCGGCATCGTCGTCGATGACGCGATCGTGGTGGTGGAAAACGTCGAACGACACATCGAAAACGGCAAAACGCCGCAGCAAGCCGCGCGACTCGCCATGGATGAAGTCACCGGGCCGATCGTCGCCATCACCTCGGTGCTGGCCGCGGTTTTCGTTCCAACAGCGTTCCTGAGCGGTTTACAGGGCGAGTTTTACCGGCAGTTCGCGCTGACCATCGCCATTTCAACCCTGCTGTCGGCGCTCAATTCGCTTACGCTCAGCCCGGCGCTGGCGGGCATGTTGCTGCGGCCTCATCCGGCGAAACCTCGCGCTCCCGGCCGCATTGGGCGCGTCTTGCAAGCCGCTGTCCGGCCTTTCCAACGCGCGCCGGACGCGTATGCCAATGCCGTGCGTAAAACGGTGCGCGTCCGCGGGATGGCGCTGGCTATTTACGGCGGGCTGCTCGTTCTGACGTTTTTCAGCTTCCAGGCCGTTCCGCCGGGCTTCGTGCCCATGCAGGATAAGTACTATCTGGTGGGCATCGCCCAACTGCCCAATTCGGCCTCGCTGGATCGCACCGATGCGGTCGTTAAACAGATGTCGAAGATCGCGCTGGCGGAACCTGGGGTGGAAAGCGTCGTGGCCTTTCCGGGGCTGTCGATTAACGGCTTCGTCAATGTGCCGAACGCCGCCGTGATGTTCGTCATGCTCGATCCGTTTAAAGATCGCGCCACGCCCGATCTGGCCGCCTCCGCCATAGCCGGTCGGCTGCAGGCGAAATTCGCCGACATTCCCGATGGTTTCCTCGGCGTATTTCCGCCACCGCCCGTTCCCGGTCTCGGCGCTACCGGCGGCTTCAAGATGCAGGTGGAGGATCGCAGCGGCGCGGGGCTTGAGTCCCTGGTTGAGCACACGCGGATCCTGATGATGAAAGCCACCGAATCGGGCCAGGTCGCCGGTCTGATGACCAGTCTGGATATCAACGCGCCGCAGCTCGATGTGGTTATCGACCGCACTCAGGCGCAAAGTCAGGGTGTCAGCCTGGCGGATGTGTTCGAGTCGCTGCAAATCTACCTCGGCTCGCTTTACATCAATGATTTCAACCGATTCGGCCGCACCTACAAAGTCACCGCTCAGGCCGATGCCGCCCATCGCATGCAGGCCGAAGCTATCGGCCGGCTGCAGGTGCGCAACGCGGCCGGCGACATGCTGCCGCTGTCTTCCTTTGTCACCGTTACGCCCGGCTCCGGCCCGGATCGCATCATTCGTTACAACGGCTATCCATCGGCTGATATTTCGGGCGGTGCGGCGATGGGCGTCAGTTCCGGTCAGGCGGCTGCATTGATGGAGCGCTTGGCGAAAGAGACGCTGCCGGAAGGCATGACCGTCGAATGGACCGATCTCACCTATCAGCAAAAGCTCGCGGGCGACGCGGCGCTGTTCATTTTTCCGCTGTGCGTGCTGCTCGCCTATCTCATTCTGGCCACGCAATACAACAGCTGGCTACTGCCTTTGGCCGTGCTGCTGATCGTGCCGATGTGTCTGTTGAGCGCCATGATTGGCGTCTGGCTGCTGGGCGGCGACAACAACGTTTTCGTGCAAATAGGCCTCATTGTGCTGGTCGGCCTGGCCGCCAAAAACGCCATTCTGATCGTCGAGTTCGCCCGCAGCCTGGAGGATGAAGGCGCCAACGCGCTCGAGGCGGTGATTAAGGCCTGCCGGCTGCGATTAAGACCGATAGTGATGACTTCAATCGCGTTTATCGCCGGCGTTATTCCGTTGATCTTCGCCAGCGGCGCGGGGGCGGAAATGCGCCATGCCATGGGGGTGGCGGTCTTCGCCGGCATGCTGGGCGTGACCTTGTTCGGCCTGTTCCTGACGCCGGTCTTTTATGTCGTGATTCGCGGCCTGGCGACCCGATTCGAGCAATATCGTGCCAAAGCCAAAGCCAGCCGTAAGGAGCGAGTCTGATGAAAAATCTTCGTAGAACCTTGTTATTGCCGCTGAGCGCGCTCGCCTTGCTAACCGGATGTGCGGCGGTGGGCCCCGATTACTCGCCGCCCGTCGCCCGTCACCCTGCCGGCTTCGGCCAACCACCGGCTGGGTTGAGTGCCGGAAATGTCGAGCTAGCATGGTGGCGCCTCTTTGACGATCCTGCTCTCACGGATTTGGTTCAGCGAGCGTTGGCGGCGAACCATGATGTCGGCATCGCCGTCGCCCGAGTAGACGAAGCCAGAGCCCTGTTGCGTGAACAACGGCAGGATTTCCTGCCGCGCGCCGGTGCCGCGCTGAGTTATGAGACGCGTCGACTGGGTGAAGCGGAGAAGCTGGCCGCCCAGCCACGCCATACGCAAACCTATCGCGGTGCGATTGATTCGACATGGGAAATCGATCTCTTCGGGCACGTTCGGCGCTCGATTGAGGCCGCTCAGGCGCTGGCGGGAAGCCGCGAAGCGTTGCTGCGTGGCGTTCAGGCGGGCGTCGCTGCGGAAGTGGCCGCCACCTGGCTAGAACTCCGAGGTTTAGACGCCGAACTTAAGATGGTCGCCGAAATTAGCCACAGCCAGCGTGAAAGTTTGGTGCTGGTAAAAAAACAAATGAGCGCCGGCGCCGCCAGCGAATTCGACCGATTGCGCGCCGAGGCGCTATTGCGCAACGTCGAAGCGGCGACGCCAGAGCTGGAACGCCGCCGAGCCGCCGCCGTCAACGCATTGGCGACGCTGCTTGGCGAAATGCCCCAGACATTCCGCCCCCCTTCCGCCGAATGGGGAAGCCAGCCGCCAGTGCTGCGGGCGATCGCCGTGGGCACGCCCGGCGCCCTGCTCGCCCGGCGCGCCGACATTGTGGCGGCTGAACGGGAACTTGCGGCAGCCACCGCCATGATTGGCGTGGAAACGGCGGCGCTCTACCCGCGCATCGAAGCGCGAGGTTCGATCGGGCTGGTCGCCGGCAACCTCGATGCGCTGACTGGCGCCGGTGCGTTCTCCGGTGTGATCAGCCCAGTGATTCGCTGGGCATTTCTCGATATCGGGCGCGTACGCGCCCGGATCGCCGCCAGCGAGGCGCGAACACAACAGGCGCTGTTGATTTACGAGCGGACGGTGCTGAGCGCGCTGCGCGAAACGGACGATGCTTTCAAAACCTATGCTGAGGCGGTCAGCACGTTGGATCTGCGGTTACTTGAGGCGGCGGCGAATCGCGAAGCGGCCCGGCTCGCCCAGACGCGTTTTGCCGCGGGCGAAGGCATTTATCTGGAGGTGCTCGAGGCAGAACGGGCCGACTTCGCCAGCCGGCGCGCATTGACGCAGGCCGGCACGCGTCAGCGGCTTGCCGTGGTGGGCATCTACAAAGCGCTCGGCGGCGGCTGGGAGACGTGCGCGGCGGCAAAAAATGATTGCCGCGGCGCGACCGGTTCGTTCATGACGGCAAAAATCGGCGATGAACCTTGACCTTCCCCCGATGGGAAGCTCTAGCCTTGCTGATACCAGCCACTCCTTTAAGGGCACATAACATGAATTCATCCAATGCCAACTTCCCCCAGCCTTCGTCCGTGCGTCTGAGTCTGCCGGTTGAAGGCATGACCTGCGCCTCCTGCGTCGGTCGCGTCGAGCGGGCCTTGACGGCGGTTCCCGGCGTGCAGGCGGCAACGGTCAATCTCGCCACCGAACGCGCCGACATCACGTTTACCGGCCAGGCGAATCCGCAGGCGGCAGCCCGCGCCATCGAAGGCGCCGGCTATACCGTGCGAGAAGAAACCACTGAGCTGGCGATCGAAAATATGACCTGCGCCTCCTGTGTCGGGCGGGTGGAGAAAGCGTTGAGCCAGGTCGCCGGCGTTACCGAAGCCAATGTCAATCTGGCGACCGAACGCGCGCGGGTGCGCTATCTGGCCGGCACCGTATCCCTGGAAGACCTCGCCGCTGCCGTCACCCGCGCCGGTTATACGCCTCGCCGCCTGACGGCGGATAGCCCCAGCGCGGACGACCAGGCCGCCGAACGGCGCGAAAATGAGTCACGCGCGTTGCGGCGCGCCCTGTTCGGCGCCGCCCTGTTCACCCTGCCGGTATTCCTGTTGGAAATGGGGTCGCACCTCATTCCCGCCATACATGAGTGGGTCATGGAGGGGTTGGGCGTGCAGACAAGCTGGTATATCCAGTTTGTCCTCACCACTTTGGTCTTATTTGGCCCCGGCCTGCGCTTCTTCCGCAAAGGCGTTCCTGCGCTGCTGCGCGGCGCCCCCGACATGAACTCGCTGGTTGCGGTCGGCACGGCGGCGGCCTACGGTTATTCGCTGGTCGCCACTTTCGCCCCCGGGGTGTTACCGCAGGGCACCGCCAACGTCTATTTCGAAGCCGCCGCCGTGATCGTCACGCTGATCCTGCTCGGACGCGTGCTGGAGGCGCGCGCCAAGGGGCGCACCTCACAGGCCATCAAACGGCTCGTCGGCCTTCAACCCAAGGTCGCACGCGTTGAACGGCATGGCGAAACGGTTGAAATCCCTCTCGAACAGGTGGTTGCCGGTGATGTGGTCTTCGTCCGGCCGGGGGAGAAAATCGCGGTGGATGGCGAAGTTCTGGAAGGCGCGTCTTATGTCGATGAAAGCATGATCACCGGTGAACCGGTGCCGGTCGAGAAAACCGTGGGGGCCGATGTGGTCGGCGGAACCATCAACAAAACCGGCGCGTTCAGTTTCCGGGCGACAAAAGTCGGCGCGAATACCGTCCTGGCGCAAATCATTCGATTGGTGGAGGAAGCGCAGGGTTCCAAACTGCCGATTCAGGCGTTGGTCGATAAGGTGACGATGTGGTTTGTTCCGGCCGTCATGGCGGCGGCGGTACTGACCTTTCTGGTTTGGCTGTTCTTCGGGCCGTCGCCCGCGCTGACCTTCGCGCTGGTGAATGCGGTCGCCGTGTTGATTATTGCCTGCCCTTGCGCCATGGGTCTGGCGACGCCAACCTCTATCATGGTCGGCACCGGGCGCGCCGCAGAGCTGGGCGTGCTGTTTCGCAAGGGCGAAGCGTTGCAGGCCCTGCGCGATGTGGGCGTTATCGCCCTCGACAAAACCGGCACGCTGACCAAAGGCCGCCCCGAGTTGACCGATCTGGTGCCCGCTGACGGTTTCGAATACCACGAAGTACTGGCCTTGGTCGCTGCGGTCGAGACACGGTCCGAACACCCCATCGCCGAAGCTATCGTCGCGGCGGCAAGAGAGCAGAATCTTACGCTCGCCGCTGTCGACAGTTTCGACGCCACACCCGGTTTCGGCGTAACGGCGCGCATCGGCCAACGCCGGATCTCCGTTGGCGCAGATCGCTTCATGATCAGGCTCGGGCTTGATGTGACACGTTTTCAGCCCGTCGCCGAGCGCCTCGGCGCCCAGGGGAAAAGCCCGCTTTATGCCGCCATTGATGGCCGTTTGGCTGCGGTGATCGCCGTTGCCGATCCGATTAAGGAAACAACGCCGGAAGCTATCGCTGCGCTGCATGCGCTTGGGCTCAAGGTTGCGATGATCACCGGCGACAATGCCGCGACGGCGGCGGCGATCGCCCGGCAATTGGGGATTGACGAAGTCGCGGCCGAAGTGCTTCCCGAAGGCAAGGTGGCGGCGTTGAAATCCTTCCGCAACAGCGGCGCGAAAGTCGCCTTCGTCGGCGACGGCATCAACGATGCGCCGGCACTGGCGGAGGCGGACGTTGGGCTGGCTATCGGTACAGGCACCGATGTGGCGATAGAAGCGGCCGATGTGGTGCTGATGTCGGGCGACCTGCGCGGCGTAGCCAACGCCATTGCGCTCAGCCAGGCGACGATCCGCAACATCAAGCAGAACCTGTTTTGGGCCTTCGCCTATAACGCCGTCCTGATCCCAGTGGCAGCCGGCGCGCTTTATCCCCTGAACGGCACGCTGCTTTCGCCTATTTTCGCCGCGGCCGCGATGGCGCTTTCCAGCGTTTTCGTCCTTGGCAATGCGCTGCGGCTCAAACGTTTCCAGGCGCCGATGGCCGTCGAGAGCCGCGCTGAAGCGGCGGCGGCAACCGCGCCACCCGGCGGAATATCGGCATCATCGTAACAGGAGGACAGGATGAACATCGGACAAGCAGCCCGGTTATCCGGCGTTTCGGCGAAGATGATTCGCTATTACGAGCAAATAGGCCTGATCCCGAGAGCGGCTCGCTCCGATGCGGGATACCGCCACTACGGCATGTCGGACGTGCATGGCCTGCGTTTTATCCGGCGCTCACGCGACCTGGGTTTTTCCGTTGAGCAGATATCTGCGTTGCTGATGCTGTGGCACGACCGCGAACGCGCCAGCGCCGATGTTAAAGCCGTAGCGCTATCCCATATCGCCGTGCTGAAAGCCAAGATTGCGCAACTGCAGACGATGGCGCAAACGCTGGAACGCCTTGCCGGCCATTGCCACGGCAATACGCGCCCCGACTGCCCTATTCTGGCAGGTTTAGCGCAACCGGTGGCGCTCATCGCGCCGCGCCAAACGCCGCATTTCGGGGTGATGCGCGAGCCGAAACCACGACGACCGCGTGAATCGTCATAAAAAGAGTTTGACCCTGTCACGCTGGCAAGCTTTACCGTTATCAAACACCGTAATCGACGAGGAGAGTAAAAATGATTCGTTTTCATATTCCAGCCATGACCTGCGGCGGCTGCGCCAGTTCCGTCACCCGGGCGTTGCTGAACGTTGACCCGCAGGCGCGCATTCAAACCGATCCGGCCAGGCGGGAAGTGCTCATCGACAGTGCGTTGCACAGCGCTGCCTTCGGCGCCGCGCTGGACGAAGCCGGTTTTCCTCCGGCCGAGCCGGATTAAGCGGCGCGTCAGGCCTGGCGCAGCTGTTCGATAAGAAAGTGGATATCGTACAGCCAGCGTTTGGCGCGCGCGGAACGCACCAGCATCGACACGCACAGCGGCCGGGCGTGTTCTTTGCAGGCGGAGGGGGAAAACCAGCGGCCGGTGTTGACCGGCGGTTGGAAATACAGCTCGTGGTTATAGTTGCCGCTGTCGACGCCGAAGGTATCGAAGTAGCGGCGCATCAGCGTATTGGAATCGCTGAACGACAGGTTGAGCTCGGTGTTGATCTCGGTTTCCGGGGTGATGACCACGCCCTTCTTCAGCCGCCCTGCTGCGTTGAAGGCGGCGATAAGCGCGATGACCTGTTGCTGAATGTCTTCTGCCATGACGACCTCGAGCCGGTATGAATAAAAGAGGAATGCGGTTCTCTGTCTGACTCTGGCTGCCCCGGCGAGTTCTGGCCGCCGGCCGGGTTTTCCGTTTCTTTACACTTTCCATAAAAAAACCGCGCGCAGCCACACTCCCGGCGCGCGCGGTTGACGGTTAGCGGCTGAGCGTCGTCTTGTCGGCGATGACGCCGTCCCCCTGCCGCTCGGCGGCAACGCCGCCGCCCAACACTTTATACAGGGTGGCCTGATTGTCATACGCGGTCTGCTGCGCGGCGATCAGCGCCTGCTGCGCCGTGTACAGCGTGCGCTGCGCGTCCAGCAGCGTCAGGTAGCTGTCAACGCCCTGGCGGTAACGCAGCTCGGCCAGGCGATAATATTGCTGCGCCGCCGCCACATAGCCGGTCTGCGCCGCCAGTTGCTCCTGCAGCGTGGCTTTGCGCGCCAGCGCGTCGGCGGTTTCCTGAAATGCCGTCTGCACCGCTTTCTCATAGGTGGCGACATACAGGTCTTTCTGCGCCTGGGTGTAGTTCAACTGAGCCGTGTTATAGCCGCCGCTGAAGATCGGCAGGCTGATGCTCGGTGCGAACGACCAGACGCCCGCGCCGTGGCTGAACAACGAGGAGAGTTCACCGCTGCCCACCCCGCCGCTGGCGGTCAGGCTGATCGACGGGAAGAACGCCGCCCGCGCCGAGCCGATATTGGCGTTGGCGGATTTCAGGTTATGCTCGGCCTGCAGCACGTCCGGCCGCTTCAGCAACACTTGCGAAGAGACGCCGGCCGGCAGATCGCGCATGATCCCGCCGAGCGCCTCGATGCCGCTCGGCAGCAGGCTTTCCGGCACGCTTTGCCCCACCGCCAAATCCAGCGCGTTTTTCGCCTGCGCAGCGCTGGTAGCGTAGCTGGCGGCGTCCGATCGCGCCTGCTGATAGACGGTTTCCGCCGACGCCACGTCAACCAGCGACGCAATCCCGTGCTGTTGATTGTTGCGCGTGACGTCCAGCGACCGTTTGGCGCTCGCCATCGTCTGCTGCGCCACCGCCAGATTGCTGCGCTCGGCCGCCACCGCCACCCAGTCGGTGACGATATCGGCGATCAGCGTCAGGCGAGTGCTTTTCGCCGCCTCCGAGTTCGCCAGATAGGTTTCGAACGCCGCGCGCGACAGGCTGGCGTTTTTGCCGAACAGATCCAACTCGAATGCGCTGACGCCGGCCGCGGCTTCGTAGCTTTGGCTCAGCGCGGTGGCGTTGCCGCTGCCGGTCAGCGCCCGCCCGCGGCTGCCGTCGGCGGTGGCATTGATTGTCGGGAACAGCGCCGAGCGCTGCTCGCCGTACAGGGCGCGCGCCGACGCGATATTGGCGATCGCCTCGCGCAGATCGCGGCTGCCGTTCAGCCCCAGCGCCACCACCTGGCGCAGCCTCGCGTCCTGGACATAGTCGCGCCAGGCGACGTCCGGGTAGCTCAGCGCCCGGTTGCCGCCGGCCTCGCCCTGCGGCAGGTTGGCGGGCACCGGCGCCGCCGGGCGCTGGTAGTGCGGATCCAGCGACAGGCAGCCGGTCAGCAGCAGCGGTAAAGTTAACATCATGACTCGTTGCAACACGTTATTCTCCTGCCTGTGACGGCGGGTTGGCGGGCCGACGGGCAAACATGCGGCGCACCAACACATAAAACAGCGGGACGAAAAAGATCGCCAAGGCGGTGGCGGTGATGGTGCCGCCGATGATGCCGGTGCCGATGGCGATGCGGCTGTTGGCGCCGGCGCCGCTGGATACCGCCAGCGGCAGCACCCCGGCGGTGAATGCCAGCGAGGTCATCAGGATCGGTCGCAGGCGCATGCGCGCCGCGTGGACCGCCGCGCCAATCAGCGTTTCACCCCGCTGGTGCATCTCCTCGGCGAACTCGACGATCAAAATGGCGTTCTTCGCCGACAGGCCGATGATGGTGAGCAGCGCCACCTGGAAGTAGATGTCGTTTTCCAGCCCACGCAGGGTGATCGCCAGCAGCGAGCCCACCACGCCCATCGGCACCACCAACATCACCGCGAACGGAATCGACCAGCTCTCATACAGCGCCGCCAGGCACAGGAACACCACGATCAGCGAAATGGCGTACAGCGACGACGCCTGGCCGCTGGTCAGCCGCTCCTGATAGGACAGCCCGCTCCAGGAATAGCTGCTGCCGGCGGAGAATGTTGCCGCCAGCTTCTCCATCTCGCTCATCGCCGTACCGGAGCTGACGCCGGTGGCGCCCTGCCCGGTGATCTCGAACGACGACAGCCCGTTATAGCGCGACAGGTTTTCCGGCCCGTAGATCCAGTGCGAAGACGCGAAGGCGGAGAACGGCGTCATTCTGCTGGCGCCCGACGCGTTGGTGCCGCGCACAAACCAGCGGTCAAGATCTTCCGGCTTGGCGCGGTACTGCACATCGCCCTGCATATAGACTTTTTTCACCCGGTTGCGATCGATAAAGTCGTTGATGTAGGTACTGCCGAACGCGCTGCTGAGGGTGCTGTTGACGTCGGCGGCGCTCAGGCCGAGCGCCTGCAGTTTGCCGTTGTCGATCTCCACCTGCAGCTGCGGGGTATCCGGCAAGGTGTTGGCGCGCACCGCCAGCAGCGATGGATTGCTGGCGGCCGCGGCAACGATCTGGTCGCGCATCGCCTGCAGCTCGGCGCGGGTGGTCGCCCCTTTGGCCTGCAGCTCGAAGGTGAAGCCGTCGGACTGGCCGAAACCGTCGATCGCTGGCGGGCTCATGGAGAAGACCTGGGCGTCGCGCAGCGTGGCGAAGTGCGCCATGGCGCGTTTGGCGATGGCGTCGGCGGTGTTCGCGCTGCCGCTGCGCTGGCTCCAGTCTTTGAGGCTGACGAACGCCATGCCGGCGTTTTGTCCGCTGCCGCTGAAACCGAAACCGTTAATGGTAAAAATGGTGCTGACGTTGGCCTTTTCCTGGTCGAGGAAATAGGCGGTCACCGCCTCGCTCACCGCCGAGGTGCGCGCGTTGGTGGCGCCGGCCGGCAAGGTGTACTGCACCATCACCGTGCCCTGATCCTCGTTGGGCAGAAAGCCGGTCGGCAAGCGCAGGTACATCACGGCGGCGGCGATCAACAGCAGGCCGTACAGCAGCAGATAGCGCGTCGGCCGATGGATCACCCCGCCGACCTTGTCGGCGTACTTCTCCTGCATCCGCTCATAGCCGCGGTTGAATTTGCCCAGCCAGCCCTTGTCGGTCTGCGCGTCGTGCGCCGGCTTCAGCAGCGTGGCGCACAATGCCGGCGCCAGCGTCAACGCCAGCACCACCGACAGCACCATCGAGGAGACGACGGTGATCGAAAACTGGCGATAGATCACCCCGGTGGAGCCGCCGAAGAACGCCATCGGCAGAAACACCGCCGACAGCACCAGCGCGATGCCGACCAATGCGCCGGTGATTTCACGCATCGATTTCTCCGTCGCCTCGCGCGGCGGCAGCTTATCCTCCCGCATCACGCGCTCGACGTTTTCCACCACCACGATGGCGTCGTCCACCAACAGCCCGATCGCCAACACCATGCCGAACAGCGTCAGGGTATTGATTGAATAGCCGAACGCCGCCAGCACGCCGAAGGTGCCCAGCAACACCACCGGCACGGTGATGGTCGGGATCAGCGTGGTACGCAGGTTTTGCAGGAACACGAACATCACCACCACCACTAACGCCACCGCTTCGAACAGCGTTTTCACCACCTCCTCGATCGAGATATTGATAAAGTCGGTGCTGTCTTTCGGGTAGGCCACCTTGTAGCCCTGCGGCATCGCGCTTTGGTATTCCGCCACCTTGGCCTTCACCAGCTTGGCGGTGTTGAGGGCGTTGGCGCCCGCCGCCAGCTTGACCGCGATCCCCGCCGCCGGGTGGCCGTTGAGGCGCGCGCTGGCGGAGTAGTCCTCGTTGCCCAGCTCAATTCGCGCCACGTCGCCCAGCCGCACCAGCGCGCCGCTGCTGTCGCTTTTCAGGATGATATTGCGAAACTGTTCCGGCGTTTGCAGCCGCGACTGCGCCTTTACCGTGGCGGTCAGCTGCTGATCGGCGGCGGCCGGCAGATCGCCGACCTTGCCGGCGGACACCTGGGTGTTTTGCGCTTCGATCGCCGTCTGCACGTCGGAAGGCATCAGCGCATAGCTCGCCAGCTTGGTCGGATCCAGCCAGATGCGCATCGCGTATTCCGAGCCGAACACCTGCACGTCCCCGACGCCCTCGATGCGCGACAGCGGATCCTGCAGGTTGCTGACCAGATAGTCGGAGATATCGGCCATCGTCGCCTTGTCGCTTTCGTCATACAGCCCGACGATCAGCAAGAAGCTGCTCTGGGATTTCTTGACCGTCACGCCCTGCGCGGTAACCGCGCTCGGCAAACGGCTTTCCGCCTGCTGCACCTTGTTTTGCACCTGCACCTGAGCGATATCCGGATCGGTGCCCTGATCAAAGGTGACGTTGATGCTGACCGAGCCGCTGGAGCTGCTGGTCGAAGAAAAATACAGCAGGCCGTCCAGGCCGGTGAGCTGCTGCTCAATCACCTGCGTGACGCTGTTTTCCAGCGTTTCCGCGTCCGCGCCCGGGTAGGTGGCGGAGATGGAGATCTGCGGCGGCGAGACGTCCGGATACTGCGAAACGGGCAACGAATTGATCGACATCAGGCCGCACAGCATGATGATGATGGCGATCACCCAGGCGAATACCGGCCGCCGGATAAAGAACTGCGCCATATCACTGCTCCCCGCGTTGGGTTTTGTCGACCGAAACCTCAACCGGCTTCACCGCGGCGCCGATCGTGACCTTGCTGGTGCCTTCGACGATCAGGCGATCGCCTTCGTTCAGCCCGCTGCCGATCAGCCAATTGCTGCCCACCACCCGTTCGGCGCTGACGGTGCGCTGCGCCACTTTGTTTTGCTCGTCCACCACCAACGCGGTGGCTTCCCCTTTGGCATTGCGGGTTATGCCCTGCTGCGGCGCCAGAATGGCTTTGGGATCGACGCCGTTAGCCACCGTGGCATGGACATAAATGCCGGGTAGCAGCTCATGTTCGGGGTTGGGGAACACCGCGCGCAGCGTGACCGAACCGGTGGCTTCGTCCACCGCGACTTCGGTCAGCTCGAGCTTGCCGGCGTGAGCATAAGGCGTGCCGTCCTCCAGTTTGATGGCGACCGGCGTGACCGCGCCGCGCTGTAACGCCACCTGCTGGCGCCGCAGTTTAAGCAGCTGGGCGCTGGACTGGGTCAGATCGACATAGATCGGGTCGAGCGCGCGGATGGTGGCCAGCGCATCGCTTTGGCTGGCGGTGACCAGCGCGCCCGGCGTCACCGACGAGATGCCGATACGCCCGGCGATCGGCGCCCGCACCTGGGTATAAGCGAGGTTGATGCGCGCCGTCTCCAGCGCCGCCTGATATTGGGCCACCGACGCCACGGCCGCCAGATAGGCGGCTTTGGCATCGTCCGCATCCTGCTGAGAAACGCCGTTCTCTTTCACCAGCGCCGCATAGCGCTGCGATTTGAGCCGGGTGGATTGCACCGTGGCCTGGGCGTTTTTCAGCTGGGCCGCGGCCTGATCGTAGCTGGCCTGATAGCTGGCAGGGTCAATTTGATACAATACCTGCCCGGCCTTGACCTCGGCCCCTTCGGTAAACAGCCGCTGCTTGATGATGCCGTCGACCTGCGGCCGCACGTCGGAGGTCATGGTGGCGTTGACCCGGCCGGTCAACTCGCTGCTCAGGGTCACTGACTGGCCGCGCAGCGTGACCACGCCGACCTCCTGTTCTGCGCCCGCGCCGGCTGGCGCACCGGCGTTTTGCCCATCGCAGGCGGCCAACAACAGCGACAGCCCGAGCACCAAAAGCGTTTTCCTCTGCATTGCAATACGATCCCATTGAGAATGACTATTCTCAATATATCGAATGCCGACATTCGCTTCTGAAAGGGTTGCGTAAGGATTCGGTAAAATCTTGTCGAAGCGGGAAACGGCAGCACAAAAACGCTTAGCTCAGTTGATTATCCTAACCTGCGGAAAAGCGTCAACGCGAGAATCGTGACGATGCCAACGCCGGCGGCGCCCAGAAAAACGGCGGACGAGCTTCCGGGAATAAACGCCATAAAGGACGACAAGAACTGGCCCGAGAATATCGCCATCGATAAATACGCCAGGTTTCGTCCGCGGTTGCGAGCGTGGCTTTGTTCTACGGTCATATGGTTAACCAACGGCACCGAGAAGCCGAACCCGCACCCCATCAAGACGCCACCGACAACAAATGCCGCTGCCCCGTGGGCGAAGGCGAAGATAAGGTGTGCTGCGGCATAGCAGATAAATACCGTGCAAAGCGTGGCATTTTCACTGATTAAAGCCACCAGCCTGGGCATCAACGCGGCGGCAAAAACGGCGACCAGCGAGATAAACGACAGGAAATACCCTGTTTGCGCCGCACCGATATTCATATGGTGGAAATGCTGCGGGATGACAATGATCCCGGTGAAGAAACAGATCATGGAAAGCACTGCGGAAAAATAGACCGCTTTCAATCTGCCGGCACCGGTTGAAATGGCCTCGCTCTGCTGAACGCTGCCCGATTCGCCAAAATCGGGATGGCGTTGGGGCACCCACAGTCGCTGCATCGCCAGCAAGGCCCAGGCGACAAGATATAACAGAAAGGGCCAGCGCCAACCGAGCGTCGCCAGCAGCCCGCCGATGAACAGAAAGATAACGCCGCCCAGTTCGATCGACACACCTTGTGAAGCGATCATTTTCAACCGCGCCTGCCCGCAGTAAAAGGAAGAAATCAGACTGGTGCCGGCTGACATCACGATCGCCGTGGCGCCGCCAAGCAGCAATCTGTCGAGCATCACCGGTAAAAAGCCGTGCAGCAATATCCCCCCCGCCCCCAGAAGACCATAGGAGAACAGCCCCCAGCTGAGCGCCGTATAAGCGCCCGCCTTATCAATGAAACGCCCGGCGAGAGGGCCAAATATAACCACTCCCAATGACGGTACGGTGACCAGCCAGCTGGCCGCCGAAGGCGTGCCCAAGTTGATTGCGATCTCTGTCAAACCAGGAACGATCACACAGCCGACCATGATCGTCAGACAGGCAACGGCCAACAGCGTAAAGCTCGCCATTGTTGTTAATTCACGCATAAGACACCCCATTGAATCGTCCGTTTAATGGACTTTATGACCAATATTCGGACGGAATTCTTGAGGCTTTTGCACAACATGTCAATGCCCAAACTGTAAACCGAATGTCAATGCTGGCCTGGCGGACATCCTGTTGCTGCTGGCATGTGCGTGCGATTGAACACAGACGCTTTGTGCAATCCATGCGGTTTGGCGTTGACATCTCGAAAATCCGACAACAGAATTATAACCAATATTCGGATGATTAATCCATTATTCGGATAGACAAGGCGTGTATGAATGCCACCCTGCCGATTTCACGTCGGCGCAAACCTAAGTGAGACTCTCATGAGTAAAGAAATTTCACGTCGCAACATCATCAAGAGCATCCCTCTTCTGGCTGGCGGAGCTTTGCTGTCTCAATCCCTGCTGTCTTCTGCCATTGCGGCAAAATCCTCCGCCGCAGGTGCGGCGGCGCATAAAGGCGCGTTTACTGATGCGGGCGCATCGCTCGATAAGTCATTGATTTCCTACTATCAGGTACCGATGCAGAAACGTTTGAAGATCAATGAGAAAGGCATTCAGGGCAAGCCTTATGCCGCGTTTTTCGACAGCAATCTGGATGCGCCGATAGACATGATCCGCGCGCTGGAAGGTGGCCCGTTGGCAAAAGAACACCTTCTTCCGCCAACGAAAGCGGGTCTGAGAATCTTATTGGAGCGGTTTGACGAGTTCCCGGTGTCAGGTTACGCCGTCGTTGAAGATGGCGGGCCCTGTGCATATGCGCAAAGCCGCCATCTATTTCCGGGCGTAACCACAGAGATGTTCAAATGGTGGTTTTGTTGGCACCCGATCGAGAGCGAACGCTACTATCTGTGGTTCCCTCATGCCCATATCCACAACTCCGTTGTCGATCCGAAGCGCCTGGCGGATACCCGTCTGTCCTACGCTGAGCGGTTGTACGACAACCCGAACCACATTACCGAGTATATTGGCGATAACTACCTTGACGGCGTTATCCATTTCAATACGGCGGAAAGCCTCGGTGTCGAGCGTGAACTGCTCAAAAAGAACCGCTTTACCTTTAACGCCAGCGGCATTATCACCCCCTATGATGCGCAATCAACGCCGCTGGTGCTGATGATTCATCTGGGCCGTGACACGCCCGAAGGGATGGAAATGATCAACCGTTACTGGATCGGCACGCATGAGTCCTGGGACCGATTCGAAAGATTCCCTGACGGCGGGAAACGCTCCCGTGACTACATTACAAAAGCGGGGATGACGACAGCGTCGCTGGAGGACTTTGCCTATGAAATGGCAGTCCATGATATGACGGAGTTTTCTTCACTCGGCCGTTTCCTGCCGGATATTTATGCGCGATTCGGCAACAGCTGACTGCCGACATTCCTTCGCCTGCGCGCCATCGGGTGGCGAGGCATGCCCGGCCATCCGGTTTTCAGCGTTTGTGGGGGTAAATGCTCCGCTTTCTTATGCCAGCATCGCCTCGATTTCGGCCTTGCACTGCATCAGCGAACCGAGCAGATGGTCAAATTTCTCATCGAAACGCATGGCCGGAACCGCGATAGAGATTGCGTAAAGTTCGCTGACGCCGATATTGAGATACACTCCGACGCCGCAGACGCCACGAGCGTGCTCTTCGCGATCGATGGCGTAACGCCGAATTCTCGTCTCCCGGATATCATCAAGCACCGATGAGATCGTTCTCAGGGTATTGTCCGTTCTGACATCCGGATGGCCGCCAAGCAGATCCGCGATCTTTTCGTCAGGCAGCTCGGCCAGAATGGCTTTGCCATGCGCCGTACAGTGGCACGGGAAGGCAGTGCCAACGGCTGACACGACGCGCAGTTCCTGATCGGAAACAAACTGGCCCACCGATACCGCGTGGCTGCCGCGGTAGACACACAAATCGACGGTTTCACGCGTTCGACGCCCAAGCGTTTCCATCGCCGGCCTTGCAAGGGTGATCACATCCGTATGCGCGGATGCGGCCAGGCGGGCGAGCGCCGGCCCTAATTGAACGCCGGCGCTGCCGGTGATAAGCAGCTGTTGCGATTCAAGCGAGGTGACCAAACGGTGTACGGTGGTGCGCGGCAGCTCAGTTTCTCGGGATAATTGCGAGATAGTCATGCCCTTCGGTTGAGTTTCCAGCGCCCGTAGAATCGTAGCGGCTCGGGCAATCACCTGTGAGCCGCTATTTTCCGCGTCATTACTCATCATGATGTTCCACATTGAATGGGGTCAGGGGCGAAAGAATATCACAGGTTGTCCGCATATTGGATAGGTGGGCAGGATGCCTGGAAAAAACGCCCGCCTGCATGCGCCATCACAAATATCAGGATTTTTAGCGCAACACGGCGAGCCTGGCCATGTTTCATCATCACGCCAGCGCCCTACGCCAACAGCCTCGGGCGCGGCTTTACGGCTTCGCCAATCTGAACACCGTTTTGGTGTGCCAATAGTAGTCGATTGCCGCCGCGATATCCGGCATCCACCCGTCCGGCTCATAGGGCACGAAGCCGGAAAAGCCCAGCCTGCGGGCAGAGACCTGGAACCCCGCGGCGGAGAAAATGCGCGCATAGTCGGCCAGCGACCGATCCTGCACCACGGTATGGGTATCTGCAGCCACCCGTTCACGCCACTGCGGCCACAGCGGGTTGCCGGTGTGGCAACCGGTCACCGCATAGTAAACGCCGCCCGGCTTCAGCACCCGCAGTATATCGGCAGCATGCAGGGCAATATCGTCGATCAGATAGATGACTTCATGACTGAAGGCGATATCGAAATGGTCGTCCCAGCCGTTCAGCCGCGTATCGGTTTGATAAACCACCGGCAGATGCCCTTTCAGCCGGTTGGCTTCATCGACGGACCGGCGAGCGATATCAACGCCAAGCCCCTGCTGAAATGGGCGGAGCTGGTACAGCAGGCGCAGAAAACCGCCCTGATTGCAGCCGAAATCCAGCACCTTCACGCCGGACAGTTCGTTTTCCGCCACCAGGCCGATAAGATGCCGCCAGATGGGCGCATGGCCATCGGCCATGGCCTCTTCCGCGCGCGGATCCCGATACCAGGTGGGAATGGTCGAGGGTGAATCGGTCATGATTTTCTCCTTGTGTCAGCGCTAAGCCAACCACAGCCGATCGTGACAAACAACCCGGTGCGCATTTTTTGAACATTGCGCGGTATTACCGGCCGTGCCTTGGCAGTTGGCTGGTCACGCAGTGAATGCCGCCGCCGCCGGCGGCGATGGCGTCGATCTCCAACTGCACCACCTTGCGCTGCGGATAGAGCGCCGTCAGCAGCGCAAGCGCCGCCCGATCCGCCTGCGGATCGCCAAACTCCGGGGCGATCACCGCGCCGTTGATGACGAAATAGTTGATGTAGCCCGCCGCAAAATCCGGGTTGTTGCGGCTGAATCGGCTGTCGCGCGGCGCCAGCGGCGGCGAAAGCGTGTGCACCTGCAGCCGGCGGCCGTCGGCGTCGGTCGCCGCCTTGAGGATCGCCAGATGTTGCTGGGTAACCGCATGGTCATAAGAGGCCGGATCGGTGTCCAGGTTGGCCACCACCACGCCCGGCCGCACGAAGCGGGCGTAAAAATCGACGTGGGCGTCGGTGATGTCCCGGCCTTTAATGCCCGGCAGCCAGATAATTTTGCGCAGGCCGAGCATCGCTTTCAGCTCCTGCTCCACCCGGTCCCGGCTCCAGCCCGGATTACGGTTCGCATTCACCCAGCTGCTTTCGGTCATGATGCCGGTGCCGTGCCCGTCCACTTCGATACCGCCGCCTTCGCCTGTCAGTGCGCTGCGGCGCAGTTGAGCGGCACCGTAGCGGTTGGCGGCAAACGCCGCCAACCGCGCATCCCTGGCATGCCGCTGCTTATTGCCCCAGCCGTTGAAGTTGAAATCCACCGCCCCGAGTTCGCCGGCGCCGTTGACGACGAAATTGGCGCCGAAGTCGCGCACCCAGATGTCATCCAGCTCGGTGACGACATAGCTGACGTTGTGACTGCCGCAGGTGGCCTCGGCCAATTGCCGTTCATTGCCGCGGCAAAATACCGTCACCGGCTGAAACTCGGCGATGGCGCGGGCGATACGCCCCTGCGCCGCCTGCACATCCGCCGTGAATTCGCCCCAGATGGCCCGCTGCGCGCCGAAGGCGAGAAACGCCCGCTGCTGCGGTTCCCCTTCGTCGGGCATCCGCCAGGCCGGATTAAGCGCAGCTTCTGCGTGACTGCGTAACGGAATGCCTAACGAGGCCGTCAAACCGACCCCGGCAACGGCGGAAAGCTGTTTAATAAACACGCGACGAGTTGACATTAAAGACCTCTTTTAATCATTTATAATTCAAAAAGTTAAACGAATAATTCACGTTTATGCGGTTGAATCTTATGCTAGTCTTCCCCTGGCACCGCGACAAACGATATATTTAGCGGATATCTGATTAGACAGGCTTATCGATAATGTTAAAACACTGGCCCCCCTTGAGCGCGCTGCGCGGCTTCGAAGCGGCAGCGCGCCTGGGCAGTTTTCATCAGGCAGCCGAAGAGCTACACCTTACCCAGTCGGCCATCAGCCAGCAGATCCGCAGCCTCGAAGCGTTTCTGGAGCAGCCGCTGTTCTTCCGCACCGGCCGCAGCGTGGCGCTGACCGACGCCGGCCACGATCTGTTCAGCACCGCGCAGGTGATGCTGCAACAGCTGGCGGTCGGCATTCGCCGTTTGGATCAGTACCGCAAACCCAACCAGCTGATCGTCAACACCACCCCGGCTTTCGCCCGCCACTGGCTGACGCCGCGGCTGGGCGACTTCAATCGGCAGCATCCGCAGGTCGACCTGTGGCTGTTCACCAGCTTTGAACCGCCGAATATGGCGACGGACAGTATCGATCTGGCGATCCGCGACGATCTCAGCGCGCAGGCGGACTGCACCTTTAACCTGCTCTGCAGCGACCGGCTTTATCCCGCCTGCCACCCCAGCCTGCTGGCGTTGGCGGCGGAGCAGCGCGTGACCCTGCACGGTGAACGGGAGATGGACTGGAGCCACTGGACGGTGGCGGGCGGCGCGCACGTCGGCCAGCGCGACAGCGGGCTGAACTTCTCCGATCCCGGTCTGCTGCTGGACGCCGCCTGCAACGGCCTCGGCATCGCGTTGGTCAGCCAACTGCTGGCGCAGCACGCGCACGACGCCGGGCTGCTGCAACCGTTAACCGAGCAACGCGTGCGCGGCGCCAACTGGGCGTGGCTGCTGCACCGCGACAGCGAACACAACCCGCTCGCCCGCCACTTCTGCCAATGGCTGCAGTCGGCGCTGCCCGCCGGCGCATAACGCGCCACGTCACGAATCGCCACTCTGGTCAGGCGGCCCCGCCTGACCGCTGCTACCTTCAATAAAGCGCCGCAACAGCTCGAAGAAAACGCGCTAACCTGCTGTTTCAAAATAATTAGTTGAATTCACCTGATAACTGAACATCGCTAAAAGGATCGTCTATGTCTGCCGGTTTATTGAAAACGATAGCTCTGAGCGTGGCCCTGGCCTGCCCCCTTCCCGCCGCCTTTGCCGCCGATCTCACCGCCGGTGCGGTCGCCGCCCCGGATCGGTATGGCGCTAACGTCGCCGCGCACATTCTGCAGGCCGGCGGCAACGCGGTCGACGCAGCGGTCGCCACCGCCTTTACCCTGGCGGTCACCTACCCTGAAGCCGGCAATATCGGCGGCGGCGGCTTTATGACGCTGTACGTCGACGGCAAACCCTATTTCCTCGACTACCGCGAAGTGGCGCCCAAGGCCGCCAGCAAAACTATGTATCTGAACGAGAAAGGCGAAGTGATCGAAAATCTTAGCCTGGTGGGCAGCCGCGCCGCCGGCGTGCCGGGCACCGTGCTGGGGTTGTGGGAAGCGCATAAACGCTTCGGCAAGCTGCCGTGGGCCGAACTGCTGACGCCGGCGATCGGCTACGCCCGGCAAGGTTTCACCGTGGCGGATCAGCAGTATCAGTACCGTGAAGACGCCAACAAGCTGTTCGCCGGGAAAACCAACTTCGGCGACTATTTCCGCGCCATGAAGCCCGGCGCGGTGTTCAAACAGCCGGAGCTGGCGGCCACGCTCGAGCGCATCGCCAAGTCGGGCGCCGACGATTTTTATCACGGCGAAACCGCGCGCCTGCTGGTGGCGCAAATGCAGCGCGACAATGGGCTGATCGGCGCGGCGGATTTGGCCGACTATCGGGTGAAATGGCGTGAACCGATGCGCATCAGCTGGCGCGGCAACACCGTATATACCGCCCCGCTGCCCAGCTCCGGCGGCATTGCGCTGGCGCAGCTGCTGGGGATAAAAGAGAATCGCGCCGCCGATTTCAAGGGGGTGCCGCTGAACTCGGCGCGCTATATCCACCTGCTGGCGGAAATCGAAAAACGCGTGTTCGCCGATCGCGCCGACTACCTCGGCGACCCGGATTTCACTCACGTGCCGGAAGCGCAGCTGATCGCCCCCGACTACCTGAAGAAACGCGCCGCCGAGATCAACCCGACGGCGATCTCGCCGACCGAACAGGTGCGGCCGGGGCTGGAAACCCACCAAACCACCCACTTCTCGATCGTCGATGCCGCCGGCAACGCGGTCAGCAACACCTATACGCTCAACTGGGACTTCGGCAGCGGCGTGGTGGTTAAAGGCGCCGGCTTCCTGCTCAACGACGAGATGGACGACTTCAGCGCCAAACCCGGCGTCGCCAATGCCTTCGGCGTGGTGGGCAGCGACGCCAACGCCATCGAGCCGGGCAAACGCATGCTCTCCTCGATGAGCCCGACCATCATCACCCGTGACGGCGAGGTCAGCCTGGTGATCGGCACGCCGGGCGGATCGCGCATCTTCACCTCGATCTTCCAGGTGATCAACAACCTCTACGATTATCACCTGCCGCTGGCGCAGGCGGTGGCCGCCCAGCGTGTGCACCATCAGCTGTTGCCGAAGGACACCCTCTACTATGACAGCTTTGCCCCGCTGACCGGCAAACCGGCGGACGAGCTGAAAGCCATGGGCTACACCCTCGAAGACCAGGGCTGGAACATGGGGGATATTCAGGCCATACGCATCGATGGCCGCACGCCGGAAACCGCGTCCGATCCGCGTGGCCGCGGCGTCGGCCTGGTGGTGAACAAGTAACGCCCCGGCGGCCCGCCTCCGGTTAGACGGGCCGCCGCTCTCCCCGCTCAGACTGCCGCTGCCCCCTTTTTCACTCATCTATACTGAATCGACAGGCCCGCGCTTAACGGCGACGGCGCCTGGGTTCCTTTTTGGACGATAAAGATAATATTCATGATAAATCAATCACCTGTAATTATCGTAAGCGATGTCGGAGGCAAGCAACCATGGCGAAAAGACGAGCAGTACCTGGAATTCATCCTTACGATGGGCCCGCCGGCGGTTGGGGCGCGCTGAAAGCGACGGCCATCGCCGTGCGCACGCAGATGGATACCTTGGAAGCGCCGGTGACGCTGATGCGCACCAATCAACCCGACGGGTTTGATTGCCCGGGATGCGCATGGCCGGATAAAGAACATCGCTCCACCTTCCAGTTTTGCGAAAACGGCGCCAAAGCCGTGACCTGGGAAGCGACCAGCAAACGCGTGACGCCCGAATTCCTGGCGCAAAACACCGTGACGTCGCTGTTGCAGAAAACCGATTATGAGCTGGAGGATTATGGCCGCCTGACCACGCCCCTGATCTATGACGCCGGAACGGACACCCTGCGCCCGCTGGCCTGGGACGAGGCGTTTCAACGCATCGCCGCCGTGTTGCAGACGCTGCCGCCGGAGCAGGTGGAGTTTTATACCTCCGGCCGGGCGTCCAATGAGGCGGCCTACCTGTTCCAGCTGTTTGCGCGGGAATTCGGCAGCAATAACTTCCCCGATTGTTCCAATATGTGTCATGAGCCGACCAGCGTTGGCCTGCCGCAGTCCATTGGCATCGGCAAAGGCACCGTCTCGCTGGACGACTTTGACAGCGCGGAGCTGATTATCTCCATCGGGCACAATCCGGGCACCAATCACCCGCGCATGATGGGCACGCTGCATGAGCTGGCGCGCAAAAAGGTGCCGATCATCGTGTTCAACCCGCTGCGCGAACGGGCGCTCGAGCGTTTCACCGATCCGCAAAACGTCATTGAAATGGCGACCTACAGTTCGACCCCTATCGCTTCAACCTACTATCAGGTCAAAGCCGGCGGCGACGCCGCGGCGCTGAAAGGCATTGCCAAAGCGCTGCTGCAGCTGGATGAAACACAAGGCAATGCCGTGGATCACGCCTTTATTGCCGAGCACACGGAAGGATTTGCGGCTTTCGCCGCCGATCTGGCGGCCACCCGTTGGGAGGCCATCGAGGCGGAGAGCGGCCTGACGCGCCAGGATCTGGAACAGGTCGCCGCCGCCTACGCAAAATCCAACGCCACCATCGTGACCTACGGCATGGGCATTACGCAGCACAATAAAGGCACCGCCAACGTGCGCCTGATCGCCGATCTGCTGCTGCTGCGCGGCAATATCGGCAAACCGGGCGCCGGCATCTGCCCGCTGCGCGGCCACTCCAACGTGCAGGGCAACCGCACCGTCGGCATCACCGAAAAGCCCTCGGCCGATTTTTTGGCGAAGCTGGAAGCGGTGTTTGGCTTCACGCCGCCCAAAGCCCACGGGCATGATGCCGTGAAGTGCATGCAGGCGATGATCGACGGCGCCTCGAAAGCGTTGATCTGCCTGGGCGGCAACTTCGCCGTGGCGCTGCCGGACCCCGAGCAGAGCTTCCCGGCGATGAAAGCGCTGGAATTAAGCGTGCATATCGGCACCAAACTCAACCGCAGCCATCTGTTGGTGGCGAAACAAACCCTCATTCTGCCCTGCCTGGGGCGCACTGAGCTGGACATGCAGGCCGGCGGGCGGCAATCGGTGACGGTGGAGGATTCGATGTCGATGGTGCATGCCTCGTCCGGCAAACTCAAACCGGCGTCGGAACTGCTGCGTTCGGAACCCGCCATCGTCGCCGGCATGGCCAAAGCGGTGATGCCCGCCAGCAAGGTGCCCTGGGATGAGCTGATCGAAGATTACGATGTGATCCGCGATCTGATCGAAAAAACCATTCCGGGCTTCGACGATTACAACGCGCGCATTCGTCAACCCGGCGGTTTCCGCATGCCGTTGCCGCCGACCGAACGCCAGTGGCCGACGGCGACGGGCAAAGCGATGTTTTCCGTGTTCAGCGGGCTGCATGAAGACGCGGCCATCGCAGAGAAAGACACGCTGCGGCTGATTACGCTGCGCAGCCACGATCAGTACAACACTACCATCTATGCCCTGGATGATCGCTACCGCGGGGTTTTCGGCCGGCGCGACGTTTTGTTCATGAATGACAGCGATCTGCAACGTTTGGGGCTGGAGCATGGCGACGTGGTCGACCTGGAAACGGCGCTGCCCGGCTGTACTCAGCGCCTGGAGGGCATCACGGTGATCGCCTACAACATCTCGGCCGGCTCGGTCGGTGCCTACTATCCGGAGGCCAACGTGCTGGTGCCGTTGCATTACATCGATGAAGAGAGCGGCACGCCTTCGTACAAATCGGTGCCAGTTCGCGTGACGCTGAGATCCAAAGAGGTGCGTGAGGTCAAGATCGCCTAGAGGAAAGCGGTTTGAAGGCCTTCTCCGGGTTGCTCGGCCCGGAGAAAGGCTGCTCATAACCCTTTATACCTGTGCGACCAACACGTTGACGTTGGCCGGGAAAACCAGCCCCTCCAGCGCGTTGCCGCTGTCGGAGGTCACCAGATAATCGATCTCGGGCCATTTGGCCACCAGGGTCATCGCATGCCCGCGCAGCTTGTTTTCATCCGCCAGCACGATGCATTTGCGGCTCTGCGCAATCATTTTGCGCGCGATGGCCGCCTCATTGACGTTTTGATCCATCACCCCGGTCTGCACATTGACCGCGCCGGCGCCGATGATGGCGTAATCGGCGAAAAACGCCTCAATGTTATTCAGCGCGATCGCCCCCAGGCACTCCATTTTGGAGCCGATGAACTGCCCGCCGATCAGCACCACGTCGATGGAGTCATTTTCCAGACAGACGTTGGCGATCAGCGGCGAATTGGTGATGACCGTCAGCTGATCGACGGTCGCCAACTGCCGGGCGAACTCCAGCGTGGTGGAGCCGAAATCCACGAACACCGTATCGCCCGGCTGGATCAGCGTCACCGCTTTCTCCGCGATGGCGCGCTTCTCGGCCTCGGCGATTTTGGCCCGTTCATTGAATTCATGCTCGAATTTGAACTGGCTGCTGACCGCGCCGCCGTGGATCTTCTTGATCAGGCGATAATCTTCCAGCTTGTTCAGATCGCGCCGAATGGTTTCCTGCGAAACCTGGAATTTATCCGCCAGCTCATTCACGTAAACCCGGCCGTTGGCCTGGATCAGCGCCAGTATTTCATTGCGCCTATCCACCGAATTAGAGATATCCATTCACATTACACTCGCTGCCTTAAGTAAGAGTGACTGCCTCCGCCGGACTCGCGGCGTCAACTGACCGAATACTACGGGTTTCAGGGCGTTAGACGCAAGCCGTAGCCGTCGTTCACCCGGCGGATTCGATGCTGATGTGCAGCGCGTCACGCTCGCCGTCGGCCGGCAAAGCGATATTGCGCAGCAGGATCCGCCGTTCCGGCAGGCAGCGATGCGTTTTGCGATACAGCACTTCCTCGCCCAGCCGCACCACCACCGAACCGGACACCGCCCGCTCCACCCGCATATTGATCGTGACCGTGCTGGGTTTGCCGATCAGCGCCACGTTGGCAGGCGCGGTCAGGCGGATCCGCTCGTCGTGCCGCACCGGAAGCATTTGCCGCGCCGGCGGCAGCGTGCGCCGCAGCGAACGGGCAACGGCTTCGCCAACGCGCAGCCCTTCCTGATAACACTGGTCGCCCATGTCCGCCGGATGCAGCATGTTGCCGACGGCGAAATAGGCGGCGTCGGAACAGCGGCCGAACTGATCGGTCAGCGGGCAGCCGCTGTCCGGCCGCTGCGCCAGGTGGCTCTGGCGGATCAGCGTATACTCCCCGGTGAAGCGGCCGGTGAAGATCAGGCTGTCGCAGGCGATGCGCCGTTTCTCCCCGCGGCGGTTCTCCACCTCGATGGATTCGACCCGATCGCGGCCGGCAATATCGGTCACCCGCGAATAATAATGAATCGGCACCCCCATCAGGCGCGCATAGAGCGCGCTCAGCCGCCAGGCGACGGGTCTGCCGCCGCTTTCAATCATGGCGACGGCGCGCACGCCGGCGTTGCGCAGCGTCCACAGCGCGGAGAAACTGACCAGCTCGGTGCCGACCACCACCGGCGCCTTGCCCGGCTGCAGCCCGCGCAGATACACGAACTGCTGCAGCGCGCCGGCGGTCAGCACGCCCTGCGGCCGCAGGCCGCTCACCAGGCGCGGATGGCGCGGCGTCTCGCGCACGCCGGTCGCCAGGATCACCCGCTGCGCTTTCAAGGTGCTGACGCCGTGGGGATCCGTGATGGTCAGCTCGCCGTCCGGCTTGATGGCGAGCACCGTCACGCCGGTGCGGATCTCCACCTGCCCGGCGCGCGCCAGTATCTTATCGACATAGGTGGAGCCGAGCATCGGCCGGTAAAACGTTTGCAGCCCGAAGGTGGGGTGCCGGCAGTGTCTTGGCACGCCGCCCGCTTGTTGCTCCCGCTCCAGGATCACCACATCCTCGATCCCCGCCTGCCGCAGCGCGGTCGCCGCGGCGATCCCGGCCGGCCCGGCGCCGACAATCGCCACCTGATACTCAGTTTTCATCAATGCTCCCTACGGCCAGCGTCTGGCCAAAACGATCGCCCACCATTTCCGCCACCCGGCTGCTGCAATAAAAACCGTTGCAGCGCCCCATCATCACACGCGTGCGCCGCCGCAGCCCGCCGATGCACTCCGGCGGCACGGCGGAATCGAACGCCGCCTCGATTTCCCGCTGGGTCACCAGCTCGCAATGGCAAACGATGCCGCCGTTGTCCGGGCGCGCGTAATCGCGCAGCGCGTAGTCGGCAAGCATCGGCATCTGCGGCCAATGCACGGTCTGCGGCGCCGTCGGCGTGAAGCACGGCGTAAAATGGTCGCGGTAAAGCTGCTCCACATATTGCGCGATGCCGAGCGCCGCCGTCAGGCCGGTGGAACGAATGCCCGCCACGCAGATCCACTGCCGCTCGGGATAGTGCTGAATGCGATAGTGTTTCTGCTCTGTCGCCGGGCGCAATCCGGCATAGCTGGCGGTCACGCTGTAATTTGCCAGCGTGGGCAGCAGCCGCGTCCCCTGTTCGATCAGCTCGCGCATTTTGGTTTCGTCCACCGTCGCCGTCTCGCGATCCTGCTGTTCTTCGGCGGTCGGCCCCAGCAACAGATTGCCAAAGATGGTTTTCGACAGCAGCACCCCTTTGGTGATCGCCGTCGGTACCGGCAAGATGATGGCGTTGACCTGCCCGGCGGCGGCCTTGTCGAACACCAGGAACTGCCCTTTGCGCGGGCGGATTTCAAACTCGGGCTGATGGCAGAAACTTTCTACCCGGTCGCCCTGATTGCCGGCGCAGTTGATGACGATTTTGCCGTGAAACTCGCCCCGGTTGCTGGTTAGCCGCCAGCCGGTCGGCAAGCGTTCGGCGCCGGTCACCTCGGTATTGAAGCGATAGTCGCCGCCGTGTTTGACGCCCTGCGTCAGGTAAGCCAGCGGCGTGCTCCAGGGATCGATCACGCTCTCGCCCGGCACCTCTACCGCCGCCAATGCGCCGGGCGCCAGCTGCGGCTCACGGCGATACAGCTCGGCGGCGTCGATCTGCGCCACGTCCGGCACGCCGTTGTCATGCGCCTGCTGCACGATCGCGGGCAGCGCCGCCAACTGCTGCTCGTCCCAGGCCACGACCAGCGCGCCGGTGGGCAGCAGCGGCAGATTCATGCGTTCGCGGATGGCGATAAATTCCCGGTAGCCGGCCTGCATGCAACGCAGCTCCAGGCTGCCGCTGGGCGCATCGAAGCCGGTATGCAGCAGCGCGCTGTTGGCTTTGCTGGCGCCGGACAGGATATCGCCCCCCTTTTCCAACAGCAGCGTACGGGCGCCCATCAGGCAGAATTTGCGGAATACCGCACACCCGACCACACCGCCGCCAATCACGACAATGTCCCAACCCGTTTGTTCTTCCATCATGCTGATGTCCCGTTTTGATGTGATAACCACAATAAAACCACACAATAACCGCATTTGGAATGACAAAAACAACACAACTCCCAAAAAAAAGCCGCAGAACGCGGCTATAAGCAAAAAGTATGAGGTCGATCACGCGGGGTTATTTTATCTTGTGATTTATGTTGCTTTAATGTGTGAAATTGAAGATAGATTATTAAAACGGTCACACAACCAACACCAGCCACAATAAAAAACAAAACCTATAAGAGAGCGAAGCAATGATGAATCAACGTTATGCCGCGATTGATCAGGGAACCACCGGCACCCGGGTCGTGGTGTTCGGCGAAGACGGCAGGCACCATTCGCCGGCCAGCATGCCGCACAAGCAAATCACCCCCAATCCGGGCTGGGTGGAACACGACGCCCTGGAGATTTTGGCGAATATCCGCCGCTGTCTCAGCCAGTGCGACATGGTGGACGCCATCGGTTTAGGGCATCAGGGCGAAAGCCTGCTGGCCTGGGACGCCGACAGCGGCCTGCCGCTGTACAACGCCATCGTTTGGCAAGATCAGCGCACCGAGCCGGAGATCCAGCGCCTGAAACGCGAAGGCGTCGAACCGCTGGTGATGGCGAAAACCGGCCTGCCGCTCGATACCTACTTCTCCGCCAGCAAGATGGGCTGGCTGATGAACAACGCCCCGGGGGCCAGGCAGCTGGCGCAACGCGGCCGCCTGCGGCTCGGCACCATGGACGCCTTCTTCCTGTTCCACCTGTGCGGCCGGCATCTCACCGACTATAACTCGGCCTCGCGCACCTCGTTGTTCAACATCCATACCCTGCAGTGGGACGAGGAGCTGTGCCGTTTGTTCGGCGTGCCGATCGACAGCCTGCCCGAGGTCAGAGACAACATCGGCCACTTCGGCGACGTCGCGCTCAACGGCAAGCCGGTGCCGCTGACGGCCTGCATCGTCGACCAGTTTGCCGGCACATACGGCCACGGCTGCCATCAACCGGGGCAGATGAAGATCACCTTCGGTACCGGCGCCTTTTTACAGGCGATCACCGGGCCGCGCCCGATCGACGCCGGCGAGTCCGGCCTGTTGCCCACGCTGTGCTGGAAGCTACCCGGCAGCGAGCCGGTGTATGGCCTGGACGGCGGCGTTTATAACGCGGCCTCCGCCATTAACTGGGCGAGAAAGATCGGCCTGTTCAACGACTTCGATGAATTCGGCGATTTCCCGGCCCAGCCGGCCATCGCGCGCGGCCTGGCCTTTGTGCCCGCGCTTTCCGGGCTGGCCTGCCCGTATTGGGATCGCTCCGCCGCCGGGGTGTGGGCCGGCCTGTCGCTGGAAACCGAACGCAAGGATCTGCTGCAGTCGATCCTCGAAGGCATCGCCATGCGTTCCGCCGAGGTGATCAACGCCATGGATAAGTTGAAACCGATCGGCGACAGCATTTCGGTGGACGGCGGCCTGTCCGCCAACCGCTATTTCACGCAGTTCCTCGCCAACCTGATCCAAAAGCGCATCGTCACGCCCGCCAACAAAGAGATCACCGCTCAGGGCGTGGCGCAGTTGGCGCGTAAAGGGCTGGGTATGGAACAGCCGCTCAAGGTGCTCAACCGCTATGAAGTGACGGAGCCCGCCGAGGTCGATATGGCGGTCTGGTTCGCCCGCTATCAGGAAATCATCGCGCGCTCGCGCGGCTTACGTTCATCGCAGGAGGAGCACCATGGCTGAGTTCGGTAATTTCATCATCTATATCATCATGGCCGGCACCCTGATCGGCGCGCTGGCGTCGATCGTCAAACCGGAAGGTGAACTGGGGCGCGAGTTCGTCAACGGCATTCACGCCATCGGCCCGGTGTTTCTCGCCCAGGCAGGTATCATGGCGGCGATCCCGATCATCTCTTACCTGATCATGCACAGCATCGGCCCCTTCTTCTCGGCGCTGGGCTCCGACGCCTCAATCGCGGCGCTGGCGGTGATCGCCGTGGACATGGGCGGCTATCAGCTGGCCGACGCCATCGCCGCCAACCGCGACATGTGGATCGTCGCCATGCTGGTGGGATACACCTCCGGCGCCAGCATCGTGTACCTGATCCCGGTCGGGCTTATCATGCTGAACCGCGACGACCATAAATATCTGGCGCTGGGCGCGATGGCGGGCCTGATCAGCATTCCGTTCGCCGTGTTGATCGCCCTGGTGACCATCACCTTCAATAACCTGCCGGTCAGGGAGATCATTTCCACCACCTCGCCCGCCGCACACTACCTGCAGCTGGACTTCCTGCAGGCGCTGCGGCTGCTGTCGCCGCTGTTCGTCCTGTGTTTCCTGCTGGCGCTGGGCCTGAAGCTGCGGCCGGCGGCCATGGTGAAGGGGTTCCTGATCTTCGGCAAGGCGGCGGACGCCTTTATCAAACTGGTGCTGGCGCTGTGCATTATCGAGCATTTCACCGGCGTGTTTAAAAAGGTCTTCGGCGGCTGGGTATTCGATCCGTTATTCGCCGACAAAGACGAATTATTCCGCGCCATCGAGATTGCCGGTTACATCGGCATTATGTTGGCGGGCACATTCCCCATCTGTTATTTGTTCCAGCGCTATTGCCGCAAGCCGATGCATTTCATCGGCAAAAAACTCGGCTTATCAGATACCGGCGCGCTGGGCTTTATTATGGTGTTGGCCAATATCATCGCGGTTTATCACCTGTTCAAAGGCATGCGGGCGCGAGATAAGGTGCTGTGCGTCGCCTTCGGCATCTGCGCGCAGGCCACGTTGGGCGATCACCTGGCGTTTACCGCCAACTTCCAACCTTCGCTGGTGCTGCCGATCATGATGGGTAAATTCCTCGGCGGCATGATTGCCGTGCTGATCGCCATCAAGATCTCGGTGCCGGAAGCCGAATTGCTGGAAAAAGAACAGACGCAAAGGCAAGCGACGGCCATCGCCGCCGCCGCTCGCTGAATTTATCCCTGAGCCATAAAAAATAAACGGGGCGCCGCCTCACGGGAAAGCTGCGCCCTTTTTTTCCCACGTTCTAGTTATTGAGAGAGTAAACGGTAATGAGAAAGATATTTTTGGCCTGCCCCTACAGCCACGCCGACGCCAACGTCGTGCAGCAACGCTTTATCGCCTGCAACGAGGTCGCCGCCGCTATCGTGCGCGCCGGCAGCGCCGTTTTTAGCCAGGTCAGCATGTCGCATCCGATCAACCTGTGTTTGCAAGAGCTCGACAAAACCGCCATCGGCAGGCTGTGGGCGCCGATCGACGCCCTGTTCATGGCGGCGATGGATGAGTTGATCGTGCTCGATTTGCCGGGTTGGCAAGAGAGCGGCGGCATCAAGCGCGAGATGGACTATTTCGCCGCGCGCGGCTGCCGCGTCAGCCTGTGGTCCGAGGTCGCGGGCGAGTTCAACTGAGGCGTGCGCCCCGCCGCTTAGCGCGACGGGGCATCGGCTTACTTGCCGGTGGCCAATTCGCCGTACACCACCTGGCCGCGGAAACCGCGCCGCACCTGCTGGAACAGCTCGCGGAACGCCGGGTAATCCTGCGCCTGGCACAGCGCCTCTTTGCCGCGAATGGCGTTCACCTGCAGCTGATGATTGACGATCACCTGCTGCCCGTCGCGCCGCCACGCCACACGATAGTCGCCCGCCGCATTGCGGAACTGCCTGTCTTGCGGAATGGCGATGATCGGCACGTTGGCCGGCAGCTGCAGACGGTAGGTTTCGTCGTAGCGCTGCGCGCTGCAGTAGAACGGCGTTTCGTTGCCCGGCGCCGCCGTGGTGGTGTAAAGCGTGCGGAACGATTTGCCGCCGGGCGGATTCGGCAGCGTCATGCCACCCACCACGCCGAAATCGACGTAGTCGTCCGCCTTGAAGCGGAAGCGGTAACCGAACTGTTTTTTGAGATCCAGCGGATCGCTGTTCATCGCCACCTCGCCGCTGCCGTCGATGCCGGAGGCGGACATGATAGACGCTTCGGCCTGCGCCCGGTTCTGCCGGTTGATCTGCGAGAAGTAGCCCCGCAGGTCAATCTCTTCCACTTCGCTCAGCCGACGCTCGGTTTGCCCGTGCAGATTACCCGCTTTGTCGAACACGAAATCGACGCTCAGCGCGCTCTTGACCGGCTGCTCGTCGCTGCCCGGCGTACGCGCCAGTTTGGCGTCGCGCGTCAGCAGTACCGGCGCCCCCAGATCGCCTTCCGGCAGTTGCCCGAAGCGCGCCCACGGATTGGTGGAATCCAGGTACAGTTTGAATTCCGGCACGTAGGTGATGGCGTGATTAAAGCGGCTGAGCAGCGGCACTTTAGGCAGTATCGGGCCTTCGTCCATGCCGATCAGCACCGGCGAGCTTGCAATGCCTTTGGCGGCGAGCAACGCCTCCAGGATCACCACGTGATCCTTGCAGTCACCGTAGTGGTTGTCGAGAATGCTCTGCGCCGAATTCGGCTCCAGCCCGCCGTTGCCCAGATACACCGCCACGTAACGAATGTTTTGCGCCACCCAGCGATAGAGGGCCTCCGCCTGCTCGCGCCGATCGCTGATGCCGGCGGTGATGTTGTCCGCCAACGCCTGGATGCCCGGCGTCACCTTCGCCGCCGCGCCGGCCTTCAGCTGGTAGGCCTTGGCCAACTGCGGCCACTCGCGGTAGGTGCTCGCCATGATGGTCGGGCTGAAGGTCCAGCTGTCCGCCGCCCAGTTTTGCGATTTCATCGGCGCGCTGCGTGAATAATGCCAGCGCCAGTGCGCCTGCCCGTCGCGGATCTGCGGCTGGTCTCCGCCCGCCACGCCGCGCGTGAAGATATGCATCGGCAGCTTGGCCGGCGCCTGCAGGGTCACTTCGGCATCGTCGAACTGATCGAAAACGCTGAACGTCTCCCACAGGCCGAAATAGTCGGGGAAATACGGCGTGTTTTGCGTGCGGCGCAGCTCATACACCACGCGCGATCCCGGCGCCAGGTTGGAGAACACGATGACGCGCACTTTACGGTCGGCATACAGCGGCGCCGTGGCGCTGGAGTAACTCTCCTGGGTATAGATGCGATCGGGCGCCACGTCGTGGCGCTGGCCGTCGGCGGTCAGCGTATAAGCGGCGACCACCTCCAGCGTTTCCATTTTTTCGCTGTAGCTCAGGCGGATCTGGCTGAATTTCTCGACCGCCGCCTTGGTCTTCAGCAGCACTTCGTAGCTTTCCGTCTTCACGTTGGTGGCGTTGGCGTTGACGCGGTAATCCGCGCGATAGCGCACGAAGCTGAAATCGTTGTTGGCCGTGTCGTTCTGGCCCTGATCCGCCGCGGCGGGCGGTGCGACGGCCAACACGGTAGCCGGGTGCGTCGCCGTCAAACCGGCGAATAACAGCAGGGAAGGAATAGCGATTTTCATCTTCGGTCCTTGAAGGGCAATAAACGGCGACGCCGGGCTACGCGCCCGTCCCGGCGTCAAAACAGGCGGGCACACTAATATAATTGAGAATCATTTTCAATAAACGAACCGTCAACGCCCGGGTTAGCCCTGCTCGATCAGCATCACGGCGGTGGTCTCCGGCTCCAGCGCTTCGAAAACATGCTCGCGATCGGCGGAATAGCTGATGTAATCGCCGGCGCTCAGCTCCTGCGGCTGGTCTGCCGGCCCCAGGCGCGCGCGCCCGCTGCTGATAATCACATGCTCGACGGTGCCGGGAGGATGCGGCCGGGAAAGCTTGGCTTCTCCGGGCTGCACCCGCAGCCGGTAAATGTCGCGCTGCGCCCCCGGCGGGCAGGTGGCCAGCAGCGTGGCGGCGTAGTTGCCCTGCTCCGACAGCGCCGGCACACCCTCATGGGCGCGGATCACCTGCACCTGTCTGCTCGGCTGTGAAATCAGCCGGCTGACCGGCACATCCAGCGCCATCGCCAGCGCCCATAGCGTTTCCAGGCTGGGATTGCCGCTGCCGGCTTCCAGCTGCGACAGCGTGGACTTGGCGATGCCCGCGCGCTTCGCCAGTTCGGTGACGGACAGGTTCACTCGCTCCCGCTCGCGGCGGATCGCCGCCGACAAGAGGCCGATTGGCGTGATGTTCTGCATTAGGCTATCGCTCATTGTTCGCTATACCATCCATTTGTTCGGCTTGACGAACGCTCGCATTCATGTTCATCATAATGTTCGATTGTTCATTTTAATGATTGCACCGCTTTGCCGCAAGTGCGGGCAGGCAACGAGGGAAACCAGATGAAAACGAAAACGCGCGGCGCAGTGCAAATGATCCTCGCCATGACCATCTCCGGCACCGTGGGGTGGCCGGTGCTCGTTTTAGGGCAGCCGCCCGCGACGGTGGTGTTTTGGCGCTGCGCGTTCGGCGCGCTGGCCATGCTGGCGACCTGCGCCGCACTCGGTCAGCTGAAATCAGGCGCGATCAACCGGCGCCAGCTGAGCTTCGCCATTCTGGGGGGAATCGCCCTGGTGCTCAACTGGACGCTGCTGTTTGCCGCCTATGCGCATGCCTCGATCGCGGTCGCCACCGTTACCTACCACGTTCAGCCGTTCATGTTGGTGGCGCTGGGGGCGCTGCTGTTCGGCGAAAAACTGACGGCTAATCGGCTGGGCTGGCTTCTGCTGGCGTTCGCGGGAATGGTGTTGATCGTCACCGGCCGGCAAAACGGCGGCGGCGGCGATGACTATCTGCTCGGCGTGGCGCTGGCGCTGGGCGCGGCCCTGATGTACGCCATTGCGGCGGCGATCGTTAAACAGCTGGCCGCGCTGCCGCCGCAGCTGATCGTGTTGATTCAGCTGACCGTCGGCGCGCTGGTGATGGCGCCGTTCGCCGGCCTGGCCACGCCGCCTGCGGCCCCGATCGACTGGCTGCTGCTGGCGACCCTCGGCCTGGTGCATACCGGCTTGATGTCCACGCTGCTGTACGGCGCCATTCAGAAGATCCCCACCTCTCTGGTCGGCGCCCTGTCGTTCATCTACCCGGCGGTGGCGATCGTGGTGGACTGGGCGGCGTTCGGCCACCGCCTCAGCCTGTTGCAGCTACTGGGCACGCTGGCGATCCTGGGCGCCGCGGCGGGCATGAACTTCGGCTGGCGGCTCTCGCCGGTCGCCCGGCGGGCTGATAAAACCGGTTAATCCCGTCCGGCGGGCAAGCTATGCACAATAAGGCATTCGTCTTGCGCCCGGCGCGGTGTTATTTATTTACACCGTGTAGGGTAGAAGGAGTTGGCCATGTGGTATCACCGCCTGCAACGGCGCATCCGTTTCAGCTACTGGAACGAACTGTGCGTCGCAAAAAAATAAGGGAAGGCGCAAGCCTTCCCTTTTGTCATTCACCGCTCAGCTCAGAAACGATCGGTTTTCACCACCTCGTCGAACGGCAGTTTGCCGATGCGCGGATAAGGCTGCCCCGCCGCCTTGCCGATGGCGACCATCAGCGCGATCTGATAGTGCGCCGGTTTGTTGATGATCTCGCCCACGGCGTCGAAATCAAACCCGTCCATCGGGCAAGAGTCGTAGCCCTGCGCCTTGGCCGCCAGCATCAGCGTCTGGGCGAAGATACCGCTGCTGCGCATCACTTCGTCGCGCTGCACCTGCGGCTTACCGCGATAATACTGATCGACGGCCGGGATCATGAACTGCTGTACCGGCTCCGCCGCCTCGGCCCAGACGTTTTTTACCTGTGACTCCCAGCTCGACAGATCGCCGCACAGCACGACCAGCATCGACGCGTCGGTGACCTGTGCCTGCCCCCACGCCGCTTCGCGAATTTTCTCGCGCTGGGCGCGATCTTCGATCAGCAGCGGGCGCCAGTGCTGCAGGTTAAAAGCGCTGGGTGCGCCCTGCAGCGCGATAGTCAGCAACGCTTTTTTCTCTTCGAGCGTCATCACGTGCTGCGCATCAAACTGTTTGGTGGCGCGGCGCTGGCGGATTGCGTCTAACGTATTCATTTTACTGCCCCTGTCCATGTGAAAGATCCTATTGTCGCCAACGCGACGCGGCTGTCCAGCCCCCGACGGCTATTTCTGCGCGGTTTCGGCGCGCAAACGGCTGACCTGCGCGGTCAGATCGGGCCACGGCGCCTGACCGGCGTAGTGCTGCCGCAGATAGTTGAGCAGGATGGCGATCTGCGCGTCATCCAGGTTATGGCGGAAGCCCGGCATATAGCCCAGTTCGGCGTTCGCCGGCCGCTGTATGCCATCCAGCACCACGCGAATGGCGTTGTCCGGCGCCTCGGCGAACAGGTTGGTGTTCAGCGCCAGAGAAGGCCGCACCCCCGCCATCTGCGCGCCCTTTTCCTGCGCATGACAAGCCATGCAGGCGCCGGAAAACAGCCGCGCGCCTTGCGAGCTCAGGGGCTCGACCTGCCGCTCCGCCTTAGCGTTCAACGTGGCCGCCGTCGCGCCCGCCGCCGTTTCAGGATGATAGCTACGCAGATAGACGGCGATCGCCTGCAGATCCGCCTGCGGCAAGCGGGACAACCCTTCTTCGATCACCGGCGCCATTGGGCCGGCGGCCACGCCGTGGTTGGCCGAGTAGCCGGTACGCATGAAATCGACCAGATCCTGCTGCGTCCAATCGAGCGGCGCGGGCGAGCGGCCGGTCAACGCCGGCGCCGTCCAGCCTTCCGCCACGCCGCCGGCCAGGTGGTCGCTACCGGTTTTCTCGCCGAACAGCACGTTGCGCGGCGAGTGGCAGGCGCTGCAGTGCCCCAGCCCTTCGGCCAGATAAGCGCCGCGGTTCCAGGCGGCGCTTTGGGCCGGGTTTTCCTGCATCGCGCCCGGCGTCAGGAACAGCAGGTTCCAGGCGAAGATGCCCTGGCGGATATTGAACGGAAAGTGCAGATCGGTGGCCGGCGGCCGATAGTTGACCGGCGGTTGCGACATCAGGTAGGCGTACAGCGCCTGCAGATCGTCGTCACTCGTGCGGGTAAAGGCGGTATAGGGAAACGCCGGATAAAGGTAGCGGCCCTGGCGATCGACGCCGTGGCGCATGGCGCGTTCAAACGCCGCGTAACTCCAACTGCCGATGCCGGTTTCCACGTCCGGCGTGATGTTGGTGGTGTAAATGGTGCCGAAGGGGATCGCCATCGCCAGCCCGCCGGCGTTGCGCTCGCCGCCCGAACGGGTGTGGCACACCGCGCAATCGCCGAGATCGGCCAGCGTTTTGCCGCGCGCGATCTGCGCCTCGCTGAAACTGTGCGTCGCGTCGGCGGAGAGCGGCGCGATTTCCGGTTGCCAGCTGGCGACAACGCCGGCCACCACCACGGCGAGCACCGTAACCCCGCCCCACCCGGCGATCTTTTTCATCTTACTCATCTTTGCTGTCCTTGATCGTGACGGGGATTAATGGCCGGCCTGGGCGCGCAGCGCGGCAAGCACCCGCGCCGGCGTAAACGGCACCTCGCGCAGCCGCACGCCGAGCGCGTCAAACAGCGCGTTGCCGATCGCCGCCGCGCTCGGCACCGAGGCGGATTCTCCGGCGCCCATCGGCGCTTCCTCCGGGCGATCGATCAGCTGGATATCGATCTGCGGCAGCTCGTCGAAACGCAGGATCGGATAGCCGCCCCAGTCCAATGACGTCACCCCCGTCTTGTTGAAGGTCACGAACTCTTTCAGCACCCGGCTGGCGGACTGGATGACGTTGCCGTGCACCTGATGGCGCACCCCGGCCGGGTTGATCATGCGGCCGCAGTCATGCGCCACGAAGATTTTATCGAGCGTGATCTGCCCGGAGCGGCGGTTGACGCTGAGATCGCACACCCAGGCCGCCCAGGCGGCGCCGAAGCCGGGGAATTTGCTGTGAAAATAGCGCGCATAGGCGAAGCCGCGGCCGCTCACCACTTCGGCGCCGGCGGCGCGCGAGCGGTGCGCCGCGCCGTCTTGCCAGTTCGCCTGCCGTTTCAGCGCTTCAATCAACGCCACCGCGCGCGGATCGTTCAGATAGCGCAAACGAAACGCGATCGGATCCTCGCCGGCGCGCCAGGCCAGCTCGTCGATCCAGGACTCATGGGCGAACACGTTGGGCAGCGCCGAAACGCCGCGCATCCACGAAGCCCGCACGATCGGCGCGGCGTCCTGACAGACCACCCGCATGTGCGGATACTCGTATTGCGGAATGGCGGTGCGATCGCCCATTTGCTGCACGTCGCCCCGGTTGGCCACTTTGCCGGTCAACACCAGCGGCAAGGTCACGGCATTGTTGGAGGGGTAGCTGGTTTTCAATTCGTAGGCCGCCACCCGGTTTTGCGCGTCGAGGCCACCGCGCACCCGAATCAGCTGGCCGGTGCCCTTCGGCTCCCAGCCGGATTCCTGTTCGCGCATCAGCTGCACGCGCACCGGCCGGCCGGTGGCCCGCGCCAGCAGCGCCGCGTCCGCCGAGACGTCGTCGGCGCAGTTGCGGCCATAGCAGCCGGAGGCCTCCATGCGGGTGATGTGCACCTGCCCAGGCGGCAGCTCGAGCAGCCTGGCGATGTCTTTGCGCAGATCGTGCGGGTTTTGCGTGCCGGACCACACCTGCGCCCGCCCGTCTTTGACTTCCGCCACCGCGCAGGAAGGGCCGATCGAGGCGTGCTGATGGTAAGGCCAGACATAGTCGGCCTGCACTGCGGTATGCAGCGCCGCCAGCGCGGCATCAGTGCCCGCGTCGTCGCGCAGCACGCGGTCGGTTTTCGGATTGGCCTCCAGCGCGGCGGGCAGCGCTTCCGGCGACAGATCCGGCAACCCGGCCCAGGGTTTCCATTCGGTTTTCAGTTGGCGCATGGCGGCGATCGCCTGCTCCTCGCGCTCGGCCACGATGCCGATGAAATCGTTGATCACCACCAGTTTCACGATGCCCGGCAGGTGCGCGATCGAGCTTTCATCCACCGACAGCAGGCCGCCGCCCAACGGCGCGCTGCTGTCGGCGCCTACGTATGGCGGGCGCACCACGCGGCCATGCAGCATGCCGGGCAAGCGCAGGTCGTGGACGTAGGTCAGCCCACCGCTGACCTTGGCCGGAATATCGACCCGGGGCACGGCGCGGCCCACGTAGTGGTTCTGCCGTTCGCTGTTCAGCTGCACGTTTTTATCCAGCATCACGTGCAGATTTTGCCCACTCGCCAGCTGCGCATAGCTCAGCGAGCGCCCTGGGTTCCTGGTCACAAATACCTGCCCCGCCGCCGCCGTCAGCTGTTCGGCCGGCAGTTCGAAGGCTTTGGCCGCCAGCGCCGTCAGCAGGTGCCGCACCTGCGCCGCCGCCTGCCGCAGCGGCACTGAGGTCACCTGAAGGGTGGCGCTGGCGATGGTCGGCCCCTGATCCGGCGTGCGTTGCGTATCGCCAAGGATCATCGTGACGTGATCAAACGGCACGCAAATTTCATCGGCGACGATCTGCGCCAGCGCGGTGCGAATGCCGGTGCCCAGATCGACGTGGCCGTTGAACGCCGTCACCCGGCCGTCGGCGGTGAGGCTGATAAAGCTGTCCACCCGATCCAGCGGCAGATCGGCGGGCGATGCAACCGACTCGGCGGCGAAGGCGCTCAATGGCGCAGGCAGCAGGCTGCTGACCATCACCACACCGCCGGCCTGCAGCAGCTGGCGGCGGGTCAGTTCGAGGCGGCTCATGCTTGCCTCCGCGCGGCCAGCAGATCGCGGGCGCGCTCGGCGGCGTGCAAGATCTCGATATGCGTGCCGCAGCGGCACAGGTTGTAAGCCAATTCTTTCTTGATGGTTTGTTCGTCAGCCTGCGGCTCGCGTTCGAACAGCGCGACCAGCGTCATGATCATGCCGTTGGCGCAGTAACCGCACTGCGCCGCCTGCTCATCAATAAACCCTTGCTGTACCGGATGCGGCGCTTCCGCGGTGCCCAGGCCTTCCAGCGTGGTGACGGATTTGTTTCCTACGGCAGACAGCGGCATTGAGCAGGAGCGTGCGGCGACGCCGTCGATCAGCACCGTGCAGGCGCCACACTCCCCCAGGCCGCAGCCGTATTTGGGGCCGTTCAATTGCAGATCGTTGCGTAAAACATACAGCAGCGGGGTCTCGGGCGAGATATCGCCGAGTGAAACCACCCGGCCATTAACATTGATTTCCATGGTGAAACTATCCCTTAAGCAAACGGATTTAATCCGTAACATCACTGCGATGAATAATTTCGCAGCGTGCTAATAATTATCATCAAAAGGCTTGATAATGTTAAGGGAATGTAGCCGTCATGGCTTTAACGAAAAGTGGGTATTTTCTATAAATTTCCTATAGATAAGCCCGGTTTTATGATTGCGCGCCGCGATTATTGGCGTTCGTCAACGCGGCCTCGGCGCCATAACTTTGCCGATCTTTCACTTTAGAAAGCAGAAACCGGCATTTTGCCGCCGGGATCCGCTGACTTATGCTAACCCGGTGTGATGAAACGCGTTTTCATGGCATGTCTTCCGGAACGTTTTGCTTTATTTGTTCGTCGTGAACCCTGGGCCGCGCCTGACTGGTGCGGCTTTTCTTTTTGCCCGGCAGTGCCAGCGGCGGTGAATTTTGCTATGTTAAGCCGCAGATAAGCTTCCCGTTTTCAGCCGCCGGATCGACTCATGTTTACCCATAAAGCAATCGCCGAGCTCAACGCCCTGGAGCTGATGGTTTATAACTACGTCAGCAAACACAAGAATCAAGTGATGTACATGACCATTCGCGAGCTGGCCGAGGCCGCCGGCGTGTCCACCACCACCGTGCTGCGGTTTTGCAAGAAAATGGGCTGTGACGGCTATTCGGAATTTCGCATCCGTTTCAAGCTGTACCTGGAGCAAACCAATGCGCCGCCGGCCGATTCCGGCATCGGCGAAATCCTCAGCTTTTTTAAAAGCGTCAGCAACGATGAGTTTAATCAGCTGATCGATCAGGCGGTGCAGCATATCGCCGCCGCCGAGCGAATTATTTTCGTCGGCATCAGCACCTCAGGCGCATTGGGGAAATATGGCGCACGTTTCTTTTCCAACGTCGGGAAATTCAGCACCCACATCGACGACCCTTATTATCCCGTCAACAGCGACATGTATAAAAACGCGGTGGCGATCGTGCTGTCGGTTACCGGCGAAACCGAAGAGATCCTGCGGCTGGCCAGCCAGTTCAGCCTGCACCACTGCAAGATCATCAGCATTACCAACAACGAAACCTCTTCGCTGGCGCGGCTGGCGGACTTCAACCTCTCCTACCACGTTCCGCAGCATTTGATCGGCGGGCATCACAATATCACCACGCAGATCCCCGTGCTTTACATTATTGAAACCATCGGCAAACGGCTTGGGCATATTAATTCGGCCAAATAAAACAGGCTGTTTTTTTATTGTGACAAATCACTTTCCACGGTGATTTGTTATATCGTGACATTTCTTTCGCTCTTGCTACTCTATTCTCAACGCAGCGTTATTACCCTTCATTAAATAAACCGATGAGACATTGACGATGAAACAGTTGCCGAAGGATTTTCTGTGGGGGGGCGCGGTCGCCGCGCACCAGGTTGAAGGCGGTTGGGATCGGGGCGGCAAAGGGCCCAGCATCGCCGACGTGCTGTCCGGCGGCTCGCACGGCGTGGATCGCGTGATGACCGACGGCGTGCTCGACGGTTATCGCTACCCCAACCACGAAGCGGTGGATTTCTACGGCCGCTATAAGCAGGACGTGGCGCTGTTCGCCGAGATGGGCTTCAAATGCTTCCGCACCTCCATCGCCTGGACGCGCATCTTCCCGAACGGCGACGAAGCGGCGCCGAACGAAGCCGGCCTGCAGTTTTACGACGACCTGTTCGACGAACTGCTGAAATACGGCATCCAGCCGGTGATCACCCTGTCGCACTTCGAAATGCCTTACCATCTGGTGAAGGCCTACGGCGGCTGGAAAAATCGCCGGGTGGTGGAGTTCTTCGTGCGCTTCAGCGAGGTGGTGATGCGCCGCTACCGAGAAAAAGTGAAGTACTGGATGACCTTCAACGAGATCAACAACCAGAGCAACTACCGCTATCCACTGTTCGGCTACTGCTGCTCCGGCGTGGATTACACCCGGGAAGACAACCCGGAACAGGTGCTGTATCAGGTGCTGCACCACCAGTTCGTCGCCAGCGCGCAGGTGGTCAAACTCGGCCATCAGATCAACCCGGAATTCAAGATCGGCTGCATGCTGGCCTGCGTGCCGTTCTACCCGTACTCCTGCAAGCCGGACGACGTGATGTACGCCGTCGAGGCGATGCACCAACGCTATCTGTATACCGACGTGCAGATGCGCGGTTACTACCCAAGCTACCTGCTGCGCGATTGGGAACGCAAAGGGCTGAAGATCGAGATGCAGCCGCAGGACGCGCAGATCCTGCGCGAGGGCTGCACCGACTACATCGGTTTCAGTTATTACATGAGCAACGCCCTGCAGGCTAACGCGGTGGACGGCAGCGACGGCATGTTCGGCTTCCCGGGCAACGTGCCAAACCCGCACGTTAAAGCCTCCGACTGGGGCTGGCAGATCGATCCGGTCGGGCTACGCTATTCGCTGAACGTGCTGTATGAGCGCTATCAGAAGCCGCTGTTTATCGTGGAGAACGGCTTCGGCGCCTTCGACAAGGTGGAAGCGGACGGCCGGATCAACGATGACTACCGCATCGATTATCTGCGCGCCCATATCGAAGAGATGAAGAAAGCGGTGATTGAAGACGGCGTAGACCTGATCGGCTACACGCCGTGGGGCTGCATCGACTGCGTGTCGTTCACCACCGGCGAGTACAGCAAACGCTACGGCTTCATCTACGTCGACAAACACGACGACGGCACCGGCACGCTCGAACGTTCGCGCAAGAAGAGCTTCGACTGGTACCGCCGGGTGATCGCCAGCAACGGCGAACAGCTGTAACCGCACGCAGGCAATCAGGTGGCCCTGCTCGCCGCACGCCGCCCATGCCTCACGGCATGGGCATTTTCGCTTATAGTGCCGGGAATGGCGCCCCGACATAATTCTCCGCCAGCATCGTCATGGCGCTGCGCGATTTCACCGTGTATTGCAATTCTGACAGTTGCAGCCGATGCTCGAAAGGCGTGTCGTCCCGACGAGTATGCAGCATGTGGGTCATCCACCAGGAAAAATGCTCTGCGCGCCAGACCCGCTGCAAGGCGGTGTCGCTGTACTCGTCCAGCCGTTGCCAGTCACCTCGCCGGTAAAACGTCTCCAGCGCCTGGGACAACAGGCAGACATCGGCCATCGCCAGATTCAGCCCTTTGGCGCCGGTCGGCGGCACGATATGCGCCGCGTCGCCCGCCAGCAGCAGGCGTCTGTAGCGCATCGGTTCTGTAACGAAGCTGCGCATGCCGACCACGTTTTTCTGGAAGATACGGCCCTTTTTCAGCGCCCAGCCTTCGTGGTTTTCCAGCCGCTGTTCCAGTTCGTGCCAGATGCGATCGTCCGACCATTGATCGACCTGTTCCGCCGGATCGCACTGAAAATACATGCGCTGTACGCCGGCCGAACGGGTGCTGATCAGCGCAAAGCCGCGCGGATGGCTGGCGTAGATCAGCTCGTCGCTGGAGGGCGGCGCTTCGACCAGAATGCCGAACCAGCCGAACGGATAGATGCGGGTGTAATCCTGCCGCAGCCCGCCGGGCATCGCCGCGCGGCTGATGCCGTGGAATCCGTCGCATCCGATGACGAAGTCGCAGCGGAGCTGGCGCGGCTGGTCTGCGTGACGGTAGTGAACCTCGGGCTGCGCGCTGTCCAGCGCCTTCAATTCAACCTGCTCCACCTCGAAAAACAGTTGCCCCTGCGCCGCCACACGCGCGGCGATCAGGTCTTTCAAGACTTCGTGCTGGGCATAAACGGTGACGGCGCGGTCGGTCAATCCCGCCAGATCGATGCGGTGCTGACGGCCACCGAATGCCAGCCGGATGCCCTGATGCCGCGCCCCTTCCCGCCGCATCCGCTCTCCCAATCCGACCTGGTTGAGCAGATCGACCGTCCCTTGTTCGAGCACCCCGGCGCGAATGGTCGATTCCACCGCCGCCCGGCTGCGCGTTTCCAACACCACCGATTCCACGCCATGCAGATGCAGCAGATGAGACAACATCAAGCCGGCCGGGCCGGCGCCGATTATCGCAACCTGTGTGCGCATAGTATTATTCCCTCACAGCATTTTTATTGAGCGGCGCCGGCAGCGCCGGGTAGCCGGAAAAGTGTTTGGCGATCAACGCCAGCGCCGCGATCAGCGCCGGGATGGCCAGCAGTGTGAATATGGTGCTGAACGACAGCTGCATCTGCATCAGCGCACCACCGCTCATCGCCCCCAGAATGCCGCCAAAACGCCCGAGACCGAGCATCCATGCCACGCCGGTCGCCCGGCTCTGGGTGGGATAAAATCCGGCTGCCAGGGCCGGCATGGATGACTGCGCGCCGTTCATGCAGGTGCCGGCGATGAACACCGTGATCGCCATCAGCGGCGGGTAGCTATAGACAAAGCCGATGATGCCGACGAACAGGCCGGTGAGCAAATAGCCGACGGCCACCACCTTGTGCGGGTTCATGCGATCCATCAACCAACCGATAATCAATACGCCAAGCCCCCCGCCGAGCGGAAACAGCGCGGTGATCAGCGACGCCTGCGTGACGGAAGCGCCGGTTTCACGGATCAACAGGGGCAGCCAACTGGTCAGCAGATAGAAAATCATCAACCCCATAAAGTAAGTCAGGCACAGCATCAAGGTGCCCAGCAGATAGCGACGGGAAAAAATCATCCCCAGCGGCGAGGCCGCCTTTATCTGCCCCTCTTCCTGCAACATGAAATGCGGCGTCTTTGGCAGTGGCGCAATGCGCTTCAACACTTTGGCGATGCGTTCTGCGGCATAGCCGCGCGCAACCATAAAGCGCGCGGATTCAGGCAAGGCGGCGATCAAGACCAGCGCCAGCAGCAGCGGCATAACGCCACCCAGCACCATCACGCTCTGCCAGCCGAAATGCGGGATCAGCCAGGCGGAAGAAAAGCCGCCCAGCGATGAGCCGAGAGGAAAACCGCAAAACATCAGATTCACCATCAGAGCCCGGCAGCGCTGAGGCGCATATTCCGACATCAGCGTGGCGGCATTGGGCATGGCCGCCCCCAATCCCAGCCCCGTCAGGAAACGCAACAGCGTCAGCGTCGACAGCGAGCCGGCGAAGGCGGTCAGCAAACTGAAGCCGCCGAACAGCAGCAGCGAGATCACCAGCACTTTCTTGCGCCCGATGCGATCCGCCAACGGCCCGGCGGCCAACGCGCCCACCGCCAGGCCGACCAAAGCAGCGCTCATCACCGGCCCCAGAGAGGTTTTTTCTATTCCCCATTCCTGCACCAGCGACGTGGCAATGAAACCGATAATGGCGGTATCGAAGCCGTCCAGCGCTACCGCCAAGAAACACAAAACCAGTATCAACCACTGGTAGCGAGAAAATGGCTGGTCATCGATAAACCCTCGGATTTCTACGTTGTTATCGTGTGGCATGGCTTGCTCCTCAGGGGGTGCGGCAACCCTCACCGCACAGAACAGCCGGCTGCGTACCGGCAAGAGGGTTAATTTGTGCGATTATCGGAACATAGTTCGTTAATCGACAATTAAATCAAACCACCCCACGGCAAATGCTTCAATATTGTTAAAACAATAAGCGTGCGATAAACGAACATCAGAGGACGGTAAATAAAATAATTTTATTTACTATTAATGGGATGGGGTTATTTTTGCCGTTACCACAGAATGAGGGTTTGTGATTCAATTAACATTTCAGAAACATTGCCACTGCCCTGTTTGGCGCTGACCATCGGCCTGAAGGCACAGACGCTTTTCGAACGGCGCTCGCCCCCTAAAAAGGGAGCGAGCGCAAGAAACGCCCTTATTGACTCAGAGACGCCTGCCCGGCGGCGAGGTACTTCGCCATTTCCGCCGGCGGCACCATGCCGCCACCGGTCGCCCACACCAGGTGCGTCGCCTGCGCCAGGCTCTCTGTGCTCACGCCTTGCTCGCTGAGCTGCCGCGCCTGGGCCGCAACGCGCCACGGCCCGGCCATGCCGGCCAGCGCGGACGGCTCCAGCTGAAGATGTTCGTGCTTGTCCAACAGCCCGAGCAGCGCAAACATCTCTTCGTCGCTCAGGGTGTAAAATGCGCTCAACAGGCGCTCCATCGCCCGCCCGACAAAGCCGGAGGCGCGTCCCACCGCCAGCCCGTCCGCTGCGGTGCGGTTATCGATGCCAAGATCCTGCACCGCAATGCCGTCGTGCAGCCCGCTGTAAACGCCGAGCAACATGCAGGGCGAATGGGTCGGCTCGGCGAAAACGCAGTGAACATGGTCGCCGAAGGCCAGCTTGAGGCCAAACGCCACGCCGCCCGGCCCACCGCCGACGCCGCACGGCAGATACACGAACAGCGGATGCTGTGCGTCCACCACGATGCCCTGTTGGTCAAACTGCCGCTTCAGGCGGCCGCCGGCCACCGCGTAGCCGAGAAACAGGGTTTGCGAGTTTTCATCATCGATAAAGAAACAGCGCGGATCGCTCGCCGCCTGCTTGCGCCCCTGCTCGACCGCCACACCGTAATCTTCGGCGTACTCCACCACCGTGACGCCGTTGTCGCGCAGCTTTTGCTTCTTCCACGCCCGCGCATCCGCCGACATGTGGACGCTGACGTCAAACCCCAGTCGGGCGCTGATGATGCCGATAGAGAGCCCCAGGTTGCCGGTCGAACCGACGGCGATGCGGTACTGGCGGAAGAACTGGCGAAACTCGTCGGAAAACAGCCGGGCGTAGTCGTCGCCGATCTGCAGCAGCCCCGCCTCCAGCGCCAGCGTCTCCGCATGCGTCAGCACCTCGTAAATGCCGCCGCGCGCCTTGATTGAGCCGGAGATCGGCAGATGGCTGTCCTTTTTCAGCAGCAGCTTCCCGCCAAGCCGCAGCCCATAGCGCAGGTCCAACGCCTGCTGCATGGCGGGGATCGCCACCAGCTCGGATTCGATGATCCCCTTTGTCGGCCGGGTTTCCGGGAAGGCCACGGCGAGATAAGGCGCAAAGCGCGCCAGGCGTTGCTCCGCGGCGGCGACGTCGGCGGCGGTCAGGCCGACATGGGGCAAGCCTGCGGCCAGCGTTGTCGCGCGCGGATTGAACCAGGTGATAGGCTCGAGGGCGACCATTCGTTGCAACAGCGGGTGCTGCGCAACCCACGGTTGAATCTGTGATTTTTGCATAAGTGTCCCTGACTGATTTGGCGTTGCCGTCACCATGCCGCGAACGCCGGCGGCTGACAAATGATAAATACTGAGCTTGAGATGCAACAGATTGATGCAAGCGCGGCGCTACCCGGCCGCGACGCCAAACCAGATCAGAATACCCGCCACGCCCGGCAAAATCGGCGCACCGCCGGTTTTCGCGGCGGTGCCGCCGGGAATACCGAGGGAAACCAGCGCCGATGCGTTAAGTGCTGCGCTCTCGATGCATCTTTTATCCGCTAACCCCGCGCCGCCGCTTCCAGGCCGGCGATGTCGATTTTGCCCATCAGCAGCATCGCTTCCGTGACCCGCCGCACGCGGGCGGCGTCAGGATCGTTCATCAGTTCGGTCAGGCGCCGCGGCACGATCTGCCAGCACAACCCCCAGCGATCGCGCAGCCAGCCGCACTGCTCCGCCTCGCCGCCCACGCACAACGCGTCCCACAGCCGGTCGACCTCCGCCTGATCGTCGCATTCCACCATCACGGAGAAGCTGTGGTTGAACGGATCCAACGGCCCGGCTTCGATCGCCGCATAGCGCTGGTCGCCCAGGGTGAAGGAAGCCAGCTTCACGCTGCCGGCCGGGCCGCTCGGCGTATCCGCCGGCAGATCGGAAAACCAGTTCACGGACGAACCGGGGATCAGCGCGACATAGCAATTCAGCGCCGCCTCCATGTCTTTTTCAAACCACAGATGTTGCGTAATTCTGGCCATCGGCGCCTCCTTCAGGTATCGAGGATCGGCGCGAACCCGCCAAAGATCATGCGCTTGCCGTCAAACGGCATCTCGCCCAGCGCCTTCATGCGCGGATCGTTCATCATTTTCTCGTTGGCGGCGTCGCGCACCGCCTTGGAGGGGTACTCTATCCAGCTGAACACCACCACTTCGCCTTCCTGCGCCTTCACCGCGCCGCGAAAGTCGGTAAGTTTGCCGTCGGGCACATCATCGCCCCAGCACTCCACGACGCGCGTAGCGCCAAACTCTTTAAACAGCGGCGCCGCTGCGGCCGCCAACCGGTGATATGCCTCCTTATTGGCGGCCGGCACCGCCACCACAAACCCGTCTACGTATTTCATTCTGATATCCTCTTGTCTGATTAAGGACAGTCGGTTCAGCGCGGGCAAAGTAGTCCGCGCCCCCTACCAGTTTAGACGGCGGGCGCGCGGCACGGATCGGAAGTTCAGCGGTCAGGATCGTTCGGCGGGCAAGATTCCGGCGTGGCGACCCGGTTACGGCCGGCGTTTTTCGCTTTGTATACCGCCAGATCCGCCAGTTTGAGCAGGTCGGCCAGGCTGTGGCCGGAACCGCCCGGGCAGGTTACCATGCCGATGCTGACGGTGATCTGCAGCGGATGGCCGGCCGGCATGGTGATCGATTCCGCCTCAATCCGTTGCCGCAGCCGTTCGGCCAGCTGCACCCCCTGCTGCGGCTGGCCGAGCGTCGAGACGATGGCGAACTCTTCCCCGCCCATGCGGCCGAACAGATCATCGACGCTCAGATCGGCGGCAATCGCACGGGTAAACGCCATCAGCGCCTGATCGCCACCGGCGTGGCCGAAACGATCATTGATCGATTTGAAGTAATCGATGTCGAGCATCATGACGCACACCAGCTCGCCTTTCTGGTCTATAACTCGCTCGCCGCGCTGCATAAACGCATTGCGCGTCAGCACGTGGGTCAACGCATCGTGACTCGCCACGTGCTCCAGCGTGCGCAACAGCGCGTTGCGCGCATAGTTCATGCTGGCGACTGCAATCGGCCCCAGCGCCAGCAGCGCGATGCCCAAACGCATCGATACCGTGTTCTGCAGCACCTTCATGTCGAGCGTGGTGCTCAGCAACCCGAAATCGATCGCCAGATGGCACCACAGCACATAAACCAGCACCGCGATCATGGTGCTGAACAGCGAAAAGGACATCGCCAGCCACAGCAGCACCGGCATGGGAAAGATCACCGCGCCGGGGCCGCCGATCAGCACGCTGCAGACCGCCGCCAGCGCCAGCAGCGCCAACACCGCCATTTTCCGCCCCGCCTGCGGCCATTGGCTGCGCTGCGTCAACATGGCGCAGGCCACGCGCAGGCGATAGCGCCAATCAGCGGGAAACACCAGAATAAACGGCATCAGCGTGACGTAGTTGGTGAATTCGGACGAGAACCACAGCGCCAGCGAGGTTAAATAGGGCCTGCCGAACAGCCACTGCGAGACTCCCGCGCCCACTACACCGGTCGCGGCGGCGGAGGCCAGGCAAATACCGAACAGGTACATGCTGGAGGCGCCGCGCTGTAGCATGCGCGCCGGCGGGGACAGCCGCATGAACAGCAGATACCCCACCACCACGCCGGTCAGATTGGCAGCGTTCAGCAGCAACGCCTTTTGCAGCGAGCTGCCGGTCAGCAGATCCGCCGCCAGATACCCCAGCACCGCCATGCCCCAGCCGGCGCGCGTAGCCCACTGCGGGCAGCGCACCAGAACCGCCAGCAGTACGGCGTTGACCGGCCAGAATACCGCCAAAAATCCGACGGGACGGCTGACGATGCCCAGCAGGCAAGCCGCGAACACCAACAAAAAGACGGTGAGTGCGGGCCAGATTTTCCGGGTATCGGACAACGAGGTGGTTTGCATCTTGGATCCAGAGACTTCTGCTGTGTAAGGTGACAATCTGTTCGTGTCACAACCGTCGACGATGAGGAGAAGATAAGCGGCCGACCCGCCTATTATTGCCAGTTTTAGCGGCCCGAGCACCTGTTTATTCATCAAGGTAAAATATATTTGTGTATCAATGTATTGACGGCAGTTGCTCGTCTGGCGCAGAAACTGCTGAAGCAGCCGCGCCCCAGCCGGCCTGACACCGGCAAAAACTGCCGTCTTGTTCCAAAAAGTAAAATAAGATTGGGCGATGTGCGGAGACATTTATAGTTGGAAATATTTATCGATACCAAGAATAGTTCTTCTTAACACTCATTGAAGGCTACACCAGCGAGAAAATCCATCAGCGCACGGTTGAACAACGCCGGCCGCAGCAGCGACGCGAAGTGACTGGCGCACGGCAGCGCCGCCAGACGCGCGCCGTCATAGTTGACACAGCCCTGCCTGGAAGCGGGTCAACTCGTCGTCGGTTTGCATCTTTTCCTCCTCATTCGCCGACGTTGTGCGCCAACAAGGCATCGAAGGATGTATAGATCGCACCGGCGAGCGGTGCCGTTCGCTTTCCCGACATATACTTAAGGGAGGAATCGCAATGGAGGACGGTGAGATGAAGAAGATTACTCTCGTGTTTTTGATGCTGATGCTGAGCGGGTGCATCGGCGGCGGTGGCGGCCCGTCGAATGCGCCTCCGGCCTCGCCGAATGAGCCTTATACCTGCACCAAATCCAGCGCCAACAGCGACTGTTCGCAATCGGTGGAGCCGTCGATGTACTAGCCGCATTCGGCGGGCCGTCGCTTAACGGCCCGCCGCCTCAAGGCTGAACTAGGAGGAGTGTTCCTCTTCGTTGGCCTGATATCGCGTCGCCTGCTGCTTCATAAACACCACTTCCTGCGGGCTGGACAGGCTGACACGCTGCGCGCGCAGCAGCTTGAGGATGTTGAACAGCAGTTCGCTCTTGGTCGCGCCGACCATGCGCGGGCTCGGCACATAGCCGGTCACGCTCAGGATAATGCCGTCCGGCCCCAGCTGGCTGAAGCGCACGTAAGGCGCCGGCGTTTCCAGGATGTTTTCGTATTCGTGGTAAGCGTTAAGCAGAATATTGCGCACCTGCTCCGGATCAATGTCGGTCGGAAACGTCAGCGCGATGGTCACCACCCCTTGCGCGTTGCCCATGGTGGCGTTGCGCACGTTCTGCGAGATCAGCTGCGAGTTCGGTACGATCATGGTGGAGCGGTCGCTGAGCTGGATTTCGGTGGCGCGCACGTTGATGCGCCGCACGTCGCCTTCCACGCCGCCGATGCCGATCATATCCCCCACCTTCACCGGGCGCTCGGTCAGCAGGATCAGGCCGGAAATAAAGTTCTTCACGATCTCCTGCAAACCGAAACCGATGCCGACCGACAGGGCGCTGACGATCCACGCCAGGTTGCTCCACTGGATGCCCAGCGCCGCCAGGGTGATCAGTATCACCAGCACATAGCCGATATTGCTGAACAGCGTCACCAGCGAGGCGCGGATGCCGACGTCCGAGATGGTTTTCGGCAGCAGTTCAGATCCCAGCCAGCGCCGCACCGCGCGCAGAATATAGATACCGATCGCCAGGCAGATCACGGCGTTGAGCAGGTTGCCGGGCACGATGTTGAAACGCTGCAAGCCTTCACCGGTCAGGATGGAGACGATTTTCTCCATCAGCGAACCCGGCGTGGTGCTGCCGAACGAGCCGTTGAACAGCGAGACAATCATCAACAGCAACAGCGAACATTTGGCCAGCGCGGTGGTGATGATCGCCATCTGCTCCAAATGGCGATCCTTGAAGCTGAGCGTTTTCTTCAGCATCTTGCCGCTGACGGTCTGCGGCGAAAACAGCGCGGCGCACAAATCGGTGGCGAACAGCACCATAAAATAGAACGCCATCAGCACCAGCACCACCCAGATCAGTTGGTAGGTCAGGAAGCGGGCGAAGGCGATGTAGCCGATAAGCAGGGAAAACAGGATCACCACCGAACAGACCAGGGTGACGAGGTGCACCAGCCCGCTGACCAGCGTGCGTTTTTCCAGGTGCGCGCCCTGCTGTTCCAGCCGGCGCCGAATGCGCTGGCCGCGCAGTGGCGCCGCCAGCAGCACCATGCCGATCAGACCCGCCACCAGGCCGTTGCCGAAGATGGTGGTGGCCAATGAGGCGCTGACGACGTTGTTGATCAGCTCCACGGTGCCGAACGCCAACGCCAGGCCGGCCAGCAGCGGCGAGAAGTAACGCAGCCCGGCGGCCACCTCGTTATCCATGGAAGCCAAGCGCCACGATGGGCGATTCAGCGACAGCGCCGCACGCCCCAGCCCGGCGATCAGCGCGCAGAAAATCCCCAGACGGTTAAAGCCTTCGGCGAAGTCCTCCAGCATCACCGGCAGCGGCTGCACGCGAACAAAGACGTAATACAACAGGTTCAGCGCGATAGAGGTGGTGATCACCGTCACCACCACGGTGACGAGCGCCATAAAGCTGCGGCGCAGACGCCCGTCCGGCAGGAAACGGATGCTGACCCAGGCGAGGAAACGCTCGGAGAAATAGCGCCCCCAGGACCAGACAATCACCGCCAGCGCCAACAACGCCAGCGTGCCGTAACGCCACTCCTCCTGCCAACTGGCATCCCAGGCCGCTTTCATCTCGGCGTTGAACTGATCCAACCGCTGCACGTCATTTTCGGACGGCTGCAGCACCGGCGCCCAGAATTTGATGCCCAGAATGCTGCCGGTATTCAGCGCCAGCTGGGTTTTAAACGCCACCCGGCGCAGATCGCCGATCTGTTGCCCGAGCTCGAAGGCGCTGGTCTTGATGGCCTGAGCGCGTTTTACCGCATCGTCCAGCTGTTTCTTGCTGTTGTTCAGCGCGTTGCGCTGCTGGGCCACCGCCGGGGTTTCAGGCAGCGCGCCGGCCGCCGGGGCCGGCCCCAGGACGTCCAGCTGCGCTTTCAGTTTGTCCTGCTCGGGCTGCAGATCGGTGGCGAGCTTTTCCATGCTGGCGACCAGATCGTCGGTCGCCAGCCGCAGTTTACTGAGCTGGTTGTCGGTGGTCGCTTTGGAAACCAGCTGCTTCATGCTGTCCAACTGCTTTTGCGCGGCTTTCAGCTGCGTAGCGGGATCGGGCGCGCTTTCGGCGGCGGGATCATCCTGGGCGGCGGCGACGGCGCCGAACGGCGTCAGTTGCAAACCAAACAGCAATAACAACAACAGCAGGAACGGGCGAGGCTTTAACATAAATTCAGTGCTCAACATCATTATCTGATAGACAGACGAACAGGCGGCGGATGAACCGTCGCTTAACCATAAACGCTAATTATAATAGCTGCTTAATGTCGGCCGAAATACAGTAATTATTCCCATTGTGTGCCACGCGCGCGCACCCTTCTTAGCCTGCTGATTATTCAGGCGCTTTTACACTGGCGATACGGCACAAGGCGCTCTATACTCCAGCCACCGATTAACCTGCAACCAATAAAAGGAGACTTACTATGCTGACGTGTGAATTGTTTTTTCACTCACACTTCTTTGGTAATCGTCGCCGCTCAAGCATTACCGGTATCGTGCTGCGATAACCCAGCTTGAGCGAAGCTTACTAAAATCCAGGATCTTCCCTCCGGCTTACCGGGTTGTCGTCAGCGATGTTTGACGATAGGCATTGTCATGCCTGTAACTCTTGAGTAAGCAATGAGCACACTACTGTCTGCACAATCTGTCGGTTACGACAACGCGTTCGGCGTCCTGCTGAGCGAGATTTCCTTCACCCTGAAAAAAGGCGATCGCATCGGTTTGATCGGCGACAACGGCTGCGGCAAAAGCACCCTGCTGCAACTGCTCAGCGGCGCCCTGCCCATCCACAGCGGAACGGTGACATTGTCACAACAGTGCCTGATGGCGCGCATCGAACAACACCTGCCGCCCGAGCTGCACGCCAGCACTCTGCTGGATGCGGTGCTGGCGCGGCTTCCAGCGAGCCAACACCTCAGCGAACGCTGGCGCTGTGAAGCGCTGCTCGCCGAGCTGGGGTTTGAACCGGCGAGCTGGACGTTGACCGCCGGCACCCTCAGCGGCGGCCAGCACACCCGCCTGCTGCTGGCGCGCGCGCTGATCCGTCAGCCCGATCTGCTGCTGTTCGTCGGCCTGACGCTGGCCAACCATTCGCTGCTGCTGCTGGACGAGCCCACCAACCACCTGGATATGGCGGGCAAAGAAGAGTTGGCGGAAACGCTGCGCCAGTTCGCCGGCGCCGTCATGTTGGTCACCCATGACCGGATGCTGATCGAACAGAGCTGCAACCGCTTTTGGCTGATCGACCAGCAAAAACTGGAGGAGTGGCACGATCTGGCGCCGGTGTATCAGCGCCTGGCGGGCGAAGCGCCGGCGCTGCCGACGGCGGGCAAGGCCAACGCAGACTGTCCGACGCCGCACGAACGACTGGAAGACGAAGAAGCGCTGTTGGCCGCGCTGTTGGCCCTAGAAAGCAAACTGGAGGACGACCTGGCGCGCAAGCCGAAGCACCAGAAACCGGCGCTGCAGGCGCGCTGGCGCCGCGAGATTGCCGACATCACCGCCCGGTTGAATCTGGGCTAACCCCACAGGCCGCCGAACGGCGGCCTGTTTTTGACGGAGCGCGCTGGCATTTTCCCTGGCGCAAGTCACGCTGCCATGCTGTCCGATTGCCTGCGCGAGCTGGACGCCATGATGCAGCTGCGCTTTTCATCTCCGCCGCGCTGATCGACACATTACCTTCATCCTTTTATGGCAGGGTTAACCGATTCGTTCTTTGCTATCGAGCCTGCCATGACTTCACTTTCCCTACGGGACATCGAGGCGCGTTACCGCTTCGCGCGTGAGATCGCCCGCGCCGCCGCCGATCTCGCCTTCAGCTTTTATCAACGGCGGCAAAGCCTGGCTGTCGACTTCAAACAGGGGCTGCAGGACGTGGTCAGCGAGGCCGATCGCCGCGTCGAAGCGCTAATCCGCCGCATGATCAGCCGCCGTTTTCCTCAGGACGGGTTTCTCGGCGAGGAAAGCGGCAGCGCCGGCGAGAATGCCGCCTGCATTTGGGTCGTCGATCCGATTGACGGCACCGCCTGCTTCCTGAACGGATTGCATACCTGGTGTATCGCGATAGGCGTGGTGATCGACGGCGAGCCGACGATAGGCGTGGTCTACGATCCCAACCACCGCGAGATGTTCCGCGCCTGTCGCGGCGGCGGCGCCTTTCTCAATGGGGAGCCGATCGCTGTGCATGCCGGGCGCAGCGTCGCGGATGGCGTGATGGGCGTCGGGATTTCCCCGCGCGCAACGGCTGCGGAATTCGGCGGTTTTCTCTGTCGCCTGCTGCAGGCGGGAGGGATGTTCATGCGCAGCGGCTCCGGCGCGTTGATGACCGCCCAGGTGGCCGCCGGGCGGCTGCTGGGCTATTACGAACCGCACATGAACGCCTGGGACAGCCTGCCTGGGTGGGTGCTGACGCGCGAAGCCGGCGGCGTGGCGAATGACTTTATGCACAACGACGGGCTGCGGCGCGGCAACCCGCTGCTGCTGGCCAACGCGGCGCTCTACCCGCAGTTGGCCGAGCTGATTCATATGCCGGGCTTGATCGGCTCGACGTGCCCTATCGCGCGCGTGATGGCCGGATAAAGCGCGCGCAACCGGCGCTCGACCCGATCGACCGCATCGTGCGCGGCGGCGATGGTGACCGCCGGCGACACCCGGCAGTGGAAGTTGACAATGATGCCGCCGTCGCTCTTGCGTGCACGCACGTTGTGTACGTCTTGCACGCTCTCTCCCTGCTCCAGCGCCGACTGCAGGATCCGCCGAATATCCGCCAGCTCCGGCGCATCGACATCCTCGCTGGTCAGCCAGTGCGGCGTCTGCGGCTCCAGGTGCGTCTCTATCTCGGTGTCTTCACCGATCGCCTGGCGCAGGATCCCCTCTATCTCCGTGGCGATGTCATGCGCCTGCGCCACGCTGGCGTTGGCCGGCACCGCCAAATCCATGCCGATCGCCATGCGCGTCGGCAACTGCTGCAAGGTCACATTCTGTACCTGCGCGCCGTGGTTGGCGGCGATCGCCCGAATGCGCGTCGCCATGTCTTCATCGCTGCGGGTCTGCGGCACCGCGATGACGGTGAATTCCGCCCTGCCGTAGTGCTCCCGCAGTCGCTCGACGATCTCTCGCTTCAGCGCGTCGATGCGCTCCAGCGGCAAGGTGCGGCACACCGCCACCGTGATCTCGACGAACAGCACCGCGCCGGCGTTGCGAATGCGCACGCTGTCGCAGGCCAGCACCGCCGGAAAACGCGCCAGCGTGGCGCGGATCGCCTCAGTGGCCCCGGCCGGCGCGGCATCCATCAGCGAATCGAAGGAGCGTTTACCCAGTTTGATCGCGGCGACAAAGATAAAGCCGGCGACGATCAGCGCGGCGATGGCGTCCGCGCGGCTAAAGCCAAGCAGCACAAACACCATGCCCAGCAGCACCACGCCGGACGAAAGCATGTCGGAGAAGAAATGCAGCGCATCCGCTTCCAGCGCCGCGCTGTCGGTCGCTTTGGCGACGCGGTTGAGCGCCCGCACGCGGAAGAAATCGACGCAGATGGAAATCAGCAGCACCGCGATCACCACCGGCGCGGCGACGATCTCATGCGGCTGCCCGAGCAGGCTGCTGCCCGCCTCATAGACAATCCACCCGGCGGCGCCCAGCAACAGCAACACCTCGAACAGCGCCGCCAGGTTTTCCACCTTGCCGTGGCCGAAGTGGTGATCGTCATCGGCGGGCTTATCGCTGATGCGCACCGCCAGCCAGGTGATGCTGGTGGCGATAAAATCGGTGAAAGAGTGGATCCCTTCGGATATCAGACCAATACTGCCGGTAAAAATGCCGGCGACAAATTTGCCCGTGGCCAGTAACCCGCTGGCGATCATCGAGTTTCTGGCCACGGCCTGTTTTTCATTCTGCATTATGCTGCTCACATTCGGACGGTGATTTATTTTTTTATTTTAGAGGATAATTGCCAGACAACGGCGATCAGCAGCATACTGCCAGAGAATGTCAGCATGAGGCTAGTAAGAAAATTGGATTTTCCGGTGGAATAAAAATAAATCTCATTAACGCCCACCGAGATCATTAAAATGGCGTAGAGCAATCCCAGAATAAGAATCGTCATTATTATCAACTCCCGTATCAGGCCGCGCGTTCGGCGCGCCGCTAAAAATCCTCCCCATAATAAATAACGGTTACGGGGAGGATGCATCTAGGCGGATCTTTTGCGTTCATCAATCATCCCATTTGGTGCTCATATAGGCCGCCAACAGGCCCAGTGAGCTGATCATTGCCAGGAATCCCATAAAAATAGTCATGTTTCCCATTGTTTTTTCCTCAGGTTAAATGTTATCGATAAAATCCCCTCGCGTTAAATATCGGGGTTGGTCGGTATCCATATTTTTTAACGCCCTCCTCTTTTTTGTCACACTCCCGCCCTTTTTAGAGCGGGAACCGTTTAAATCCCCAAAACGTACTGGGCAATTTTGAAATAAATAATCAGGCCGGTGCCGTCGATAAAGGTGGCGATAAACGGCGCCGACACCACCGCCGGATCGATGCCGAGCCGTTTCAACAGCATCGGAATGATCGACGAGACAATCGCGCTCCACACGGTGATCGCCACCAGCGACAGGCTGACCACCAGCGTCACCTCCATGCCGACGCCCATGATCCAGGCGCGCACCCAGGCCGCCAGGCCGATAGTGACGGCGATCAGCAGCGAGGTCGTGACCTCTTTGCGGATCACCGCGCCAAGAT